>Ga0210394_10000027_pt1 | contig 353169 bp, 292 predicted proteins | sample IncBWC12MmetaG_FD_160121 | JGI IMG/M metagenome (GOLD analysis project Ga0210394, IMG submission 160121) | Forest soil microbial communities from Barre Woods Harvard Forest LTER site, Petersham, Massachusetts, United States - Inc-BW-C-12-M | ecosystem: Environmental > Terrestrial > Soil >...
GCACCCGCTGTTCCAGACTGACATAGCTGAACACCCCATCCTGTTGCTGATCGTCTCCGCGCATGCCTGCTTTCTTACCCTATTTTCCTGTGCAAGGCATATGAGTTTTTCAGCACTCTGTTTAGCCGCCGGGCTGCCCAGGCGGGACGGCCGAGGCGACCGTCTCCACATGAGCATTGTTAGTTCGGCGGTTGCAGCGTTTTTACCAGCCAGGGAATGATCACTTCTTTGAAGATTCTGGGATCGGGCCACACACCGACCTGCCGTCCCAGATGGCCGCCTTGCGGATTGATCCATGCTTGTTTGGGGACGTCACCTTTATTCAGCAGCAGATATTCATCTTCGATGGGAACCTGCGTGTCGAGCACGCCCGCAAGGATTAACATGGGCGCCATTGGCTTGCCCAGCAGGCCCTGGTGCACCAGCGACATCTTCGGCAGGTACTCGCCCATCTCGTCGAGGGAGTGAACTCCTTCGAGAATGTTCATGAGCGCTGGAACCTGATCGAAAAGATATTCGCGATTGCCCAGCAGCGAGTTCATCAGGAATTCTTTTTGGAAGAACTTGTCGACCGGAGGCGATTGCGCGCTGCAGCCGCGCAAGCGGGCGCGCTCCACGATCGCCATCTTGGTGGCCCAGTATGCGCCCCAGCTCACGCCGTGCAGGGCGATGCGGTTCTTGTCAATCTCCGGACGCGACTGTGCGTAGTCGATGACTTTCGACAGCATGCGCTCGGAAGTTTTGCTGACCTTGATCGGCGCCTGCCCGGTGCCGGGGCCGTCGACGGCGAGATATCCGATGCCGAAGGGAAGAATTGCGCTGAAGCTTTCGGTGAGATCTTCCTTGCGGCTATCGAGGCCATTGACCGCGATGACCAGCGGCACGGGTCCCTTGGCATTTTTCGGCAGCCGCAGGTAGCCGACGATCTCCTTCCCTTCGAAAGGAATGTGCACAACTTCGAGCGGAGGATCGAAAAACTTGGCGTGATCGAGAAACGCTTCGAGCGCTTTTTCGTAGGAGCGCTGCTTGCCAGGGGAGGCGGGAATCGGCCAGCGTCCGAACGAATAGATGCGCCAGGCACGGATGTAGTCGGCGTTGGCCTTGGTGGGATCCGTTTTTTCCAGCGACTTGGCTTCGTTGAAGTAGCGATCGGCTACGCGCATGAAGCCGGCGGCCCACTCGTCTTTGTCAGCCGTGTGGATGCTCTCGAAGGCTTCCTTGATGTCGGCGGGATCGAGGCCGATCAGCGGGTACTGGCCCACTTCGGCGCGGCGAACGGCCTCAGTCTTAACTTCATCGATGGTCCGATCGCGGCGCTCTTCTTTTTTCTGCGCGAGGTTCTGCTCGAGTTTCTGCGCGAGAACGAGCCCACACATACCAGCGCATACCAGCAACAGCGTTAAGAAAATGAAGGAAGTTCTGTTTCTCATGGTGCGTGATCCCCAGATTGTCTGGCCCGCTGCTTAGGCGGGCGAAGTAGATAAGAAAAGGCCGGACGGAATGAGTCCGGCCTTCGGTACTCGCCTCAGAATCGACTGCGGTTCTAGAACGTAAACTTCAATCCCAACTGAACGGCGCGACTTCCACCGGATCCGATAACGGGATTGGCCGCCGCCACGTCAGGTGTAGCGCATCCGCAGCCGAACGGTTGCACGGACGGGTCGTTCAATCCAAATCCGTTCTGGCCCCCGTACGGATTAGCAAAGTTGGGATGGTTGAGAATGTTGAAGAACTCGGCTCGGAACTGGGCGCGGAGCTTTTCGCCCAAGTGCCAGTTCTTGGCAATGGAGAAATCGAAGTTCTTAAAGCCGGAGTCGGGGAACGTATTCCGCCCCATGTTGCCGAATTGTCCCAAGGGCGGAGGAATCATGACGGAATTCCCTTTTTCATAGCAGCCGAACATGCCTAGGGATTTCATCGAGGGTCCGGTGGCTCCGTCCACCGCCGTCGCGCTGGCTACACAGTCCGGATGATTCGAGGCCCCCGAGAAGAACGGAATCCCGGTCGGGCCAGACTTGAAATCCGACGGGTTGCCCCGGCCTGCTGTTCCAGCATGATAAAAACTCCAGCGAATAGGGGCATTCGCTGGCGGACTTACCGGCAGTGGACCGGTGCCCGCCGCATCTGTGCCTAAATCAATTGGTCCCCAGGGCTGGGCGCTTTGCAAGGTGATGATCGAGTTGATCTCCCACCCTTCCAGCATCTGCGCGAAGCCGGTGCGACCGGGGATGGCATAAGTGAGCGATACCGTCAGACGATGCCGAATGTCAAAGTCGCTGTTCGCGTATTCCCGTCCTACGTTGTAAGAGTCTTGCGGAAGACCTGCACCATAACCAAAATCCCAATTCGCACCCACCTCGTCGAGCGAGTGGCCGTAGGTGTAGCCGGCCACCATGCTCAAGCCGTGGAAGTTGCGCGAATTCAGAGTGACCTGTAGTGCGTCGTAGTTTGAGCGGTAGATGTTTCCCATCTGGAAGATATTGCTCAGGTAGAGAAACTTGTTGTTCATCGTGTACGGACGGCAAGCCTGATCCGAAGCGCAATTGGGATTGTAGTCGCTGCCTACAGGCGCCTGGTTGATATCCCGAATCCCAACCAAATTCGAGCCGTGATTTCCCACGTAAGACATTTCCAGCGACAGATTCGGGGTAAACGAGTGCTGCATGCCGAGGGACCAGTGCCAGATGTAAGGAGTCGTCAGGTTACGGGCCACGCTCATGATGGGGCATGGGGCTGCGTTTACTGGGTCGCAATCAAGCCTGGTCGTACTGACGTTTGCGCCGAAGATCGGCGCACCGCTGTCCCACTGCGGCATAACCGGAGGGATTGCCAGATTTCCGGCCGTGATCGTGCCGCCCGCCGTGTCTCCCGCGGCATCGATAGTGGCTGCGGTGGGCACGTTGCCTAGGCCAAACGCATTGTTGAAGGCGAGCATCGCTTCCCAGTTGACGGTTTCGTACACCAGGCCCGCCCCGCCCCGTATCACCGTATTTTCCTTGCCGTTCAGGTCCCAGGCAAAGCCCACGCGGGGGGCGAAATTCTTGTGGTCGGGATTGTAGGGACCGCTGACGCCGGACTGCCCGGCCTGAATCAATCCGGTTTTTGAGTTGGGATCGAAGTTGCCCAGCAGGTCGTGTTGCTCGCTGATGACCGTACTGTACTCGTAGCGCACGCCGAAGTTGACCGTCAGGTTCCTGCTGGCGCGCCAGTCATCCTGCAGAAACAATCCGTAGGCCCAATTGTGAATATGCAGAGTGGGATCGCCCACCTGTACCGAGCCCTTGAACGGGTCGCCGGCGAAGAAATCTTCCAGCGCCGTGGAGTTTGGCAGCGCTACCGTGCCCAGGAAGGTGATGCTGCCTCGCGCGTTGCCGAAAGCGCCGCCGTTAAAGGCGTTGTGGTGAAGTTCGCCACCGAATTTCAGAGAATGTTTACCCTCCGTGTAGGAAACGTGGTCGATGAACTGAGTTCTGGCGTCCGGTCCCTGGAACTTCGGCCATTTGAAGGCGCCCAGGCCGGGCACGAATGCTCCCGCGAAACCGATGCGTGGCAGTCCACCCGTAAAGGGTCCGCTCACGCCGGTAGTGAGACCGTAGCCGGATGCCGGCGTCCCTAGGTCACCCGGAAAGGTCGGCTGGTTTAGACGGTTGTAACCGACACGCGCTTCGTTCACCCACCGGGTACCGGGCATCCAGATCCAGTTTCCTCCGACGACCTGAGCGCGGGTGTGGATCTTCGATCGCCAGTAGGATTGCAACTCCGGAAAATCTTCTACTGTCCCATTGTTGTTTCCGTAGAAATATATGCCGCTGATGCTGTTCTTCTGGTTGATATTGAAATCCACCTTGCCCAACGCGTTGTCGACTCCCACGTCGTTGGGGAATCCCTGCACGATGCCAGGGCTTTGTGTGTCATTGATGGGGAAGCCTGTACCAGCACACGTCACCGTGGACCCGGACACTGTGCAGCCCGAAATCTTTTGGCTGGCTGCACTGATTGGGACTTCGTTTGCCACCAGATCGGCAATCGCATCCGGGATACTGTTGCCGCAATCGCCGGTTACAGAAGTGCAGTTCCCAGCATTGTTGGAAAAGTGCACCATGGAGGGCGTGGTGACGCTATAGGAATTACCCACGTCGTAGCGCTGTCCCTCATAGGCGCCGAAGAAAAAGGCTTTGTCTTTGACAATCGCGCCGCCGAAACTTCCACCAAATTGTTCCAGGGTTCGCGACGTTTTTGCAGCGGGCGCAGCGTTGAAATAGTTGCGCGCGTCCATCGCGCCATCGCGGCCAAACGCGAACGCGGTGCCGTGCAGCGAATTCGTTCCTGATTTCAATCCCACGTTCATGATCGCTCCCGGCTTCCAGCCGTATTCGGCTGGGGGATTTTCCTGAACGTTGAACTCCTGGATCGCATCGATGGGCAGGATGGTCGCGGAATCGCCCGCGATACCTGCGCCGTTGATAATGCCCTGCCCGGAAAACGGTTCGCTGTTGAATAAGCCTTCAACGAAGTAAGCGTTGTCCTCGGCGCGCAGGCCGTTGGTGCTGGTGGTCGAGAAACCGCCGCCAGGATAGCGCATCACGCCGGGCCGCAGCTGCAGCAAGTTTTCGTAGTTACGCCCGTTCAGCGGCAGGTCGTTGATCTCCTGGTTGCTGAGCGTGCCTCCCAGCGTAGAGGAAGTTGTGTTAACGAGCGGAACGTCCTCTTGCACGACTACCGTCTCCGTGACCTGCCCGGTCTGCAGCGAGAAATCGGCGCGCACGTCGGTGGCAACCTCAATCACCACGTTCGGCCGCTCGGTCGTCTTGAAGCCTTTGGCTTCTACGCGGATCTTGTAGGTGCCGGGCTGGAGTTCGGGCGCCGAGTATCCGCCGGAATCGTCCGTAGTCAGTGTGCGCGAGGTGCCGCGCTGGACGTCGGTTACCATCACCGAGGCGCCAGCTACCGCGGCGCCACTCTGATCAGTCACGGTGCCGAGAACGCGGCCCGTCGTAGTCTGAGCCGTCGCGCAGACTGAGAACACGAGCAGCGTGAAAGTGGCGAACAAAAGCCGCGAAGCTGCAGCCTTCCGTCCTACGTAGGACGTGGCCGCGCTGACAGGGCGCGATAGCATAGGAACCCCTCCATATTGCTGGTCCGACAGCCATACCACTATCGGAGAAACAGTGTCAAGCAAATTCAAATTTTGGATGGAATCTGAAGCAGGTTATACCACCTCCGAGCACCCGGCTAGTCACCAGGACGGCAACCCGGAAGTGGTTGGACTTCAGGGAGTTGATGGGACTTGCGCGGTCTGGGCTGGCTGTAGTAGCATGCTTATGGTCATACCACCAGACCTTTATACCAAACCGTGTCCTCCGCCCAACAAACGCGCCAACGCCCAGTGGATATGCGGTATAGTAGCCGGACCATGGCCAGTCCACTGGCTGGCTTCGCATGTGCGGGGGACAAAACTTTGTACAAGCTGGTTCGTACGTCGAGACTCTACGAACAAATCGTTCAGCAGATTGAAGAGTCCATTGTCAAAGGCGATCTGAAAGCCGGCGATCAACTTCCCGCGGAACGCGATTTGGCCCAGCGCTTCGGCGTGAGCCGCACTGCCGTACGCGAAGCGGTGAAGGCTCTGCGGGAAAAAGGTCTGGTCGAAGCGTACTCGGGCCGCGGGACTTTCATCACCGACGGCACCACGCAGGCTGTGCGCCAGTCGCTGGACCTGATGGTCAAGATCGGTCAACCGGAGGGATCCACTCATCTGGCGGAAGTACGGGCTATTCTTGAACCGGAGATTGCGGCGCTAGCCGCGGTGCGCATCCAGGAGCCGGAACTGTCGACCATGCGGGAGGCCGTGACGGCGATGGACCGGGCCGGGCAGGATCCTGAAACCTACATCGAAGCGGATCTGGATTTTCATCTGGCCCTGGCGGAGGGCGCGGCCAATCCGCTCATCCTTTCGCTGCTCGATTCGATCGTTGGTCTGCTGCGCGAGCAGCGACTGCGGATCTTTAAAGTTCCCGGTGGTCCGGAACGAGGGCAGATTCATCACAAACGGATTCTCGACGCGGTCGAGCGGCACGACGCGGAGAAGTCGCGCGAAGCCATGCGCGCGCACCTGTCGCAAGTGCGCGACGACAGCCAGACGTCGACGGGGAAACGCGCACCAGGCAAACAGAGCACGCACTAACAGAGCACGCACGAGAAGATTGCTGAAAAGTTCCGAGCGCTTTGAAAGGGCCCGGCTTCAAGCCGCGCCGTAAGAGACAGCACAAGCAACAGCGGCTTTAGCCGCCAAGGAAGCAGATGGCGAAAGTAGGCTTTATCGGTTTAGGCGTCATGGGCAGCCAGATGGTGAACCGGCTGCTGAGCAAGGGTCACACGGTGACCGGCTACAACCGCACGCGGACCAAAGCGCAGTGGCTGGTGGACAAAGGAATGCAGTGGGCCGACTCGCCCCGCGCCGTCGCGAGTGCATCGGACTACACCTTTGCGATGGTGACCAACTCCGCCGCGATCCATGCGATCACCGAAGGTCCCGACGGGCTGCTGGCCGGCCTGAGCACCGGCAAAATTTTCATCGACATGAGCACAGTGAGTCCGACGGTCAGCCGCGCCCTCGCCGCGAAAGTGCGCTCTGTCGGCGCCGACATGGTGGATTCGCCGGTCTCGGGCAGTGTGATCACTCTACAGGAAGGCAAGCTCTCGGTGATGGTCGGCGGCAAGAAAGAAACGTTCGACAAAATCAAGGCCCTGCTGCTCGACATTGGCCCCAAGGTCAGCTACGTAGGCGACAATGGCTTGGCCCTGTCCATGAAGATTGCTATTAACCTGAGTCTGGCGGTGCAGATGCTGGCATTTTCCGAAGGTGTACTGCTGGCGGAAAAAAGCGGCATTGCCCGCGAGGTTGCCGTCGATGTGCTGGTCAACAGCGCAGTCGCGTCTCCCATGATCAAGTACCGCGGCCCGTTCGTCCTGCAGCAGCCGGAAGAAGCCTGGTTCGACGTGAACATGATGCAGAAAGATATGGTGCTGGCCATGGACCTGGGGCGGCAACTCGACGTGCCACTGCCGACCACGGCCGTCAGCAACGAGTTTCTTACCGCCGCCCGCGGCATGGGCTGGACGAAGTATGATTTCGCCTGCATGTTCGACGTGCTCGCCGCCATGGCTGGCGTGACGACCCCTGTCACCGCAGGGGGGAAGAAGTGACGACCGCTACTTCCAACGCGGCTCCTGGTTCCTCGGCTCCGGGTTCCGAAGTTACGGAAAAAGACAAGTGGTTGCGCGCCTACCGCCAGATGGTGAGGATTCGCCTGTTTGAGGAGCAGGTGAACGAGCTGTATACCCGCGCGCTCATGCCCGGGCTGGCGCATCTGTACAGCGGCGAAGAGGCGGTCGCAGTGGGTATCTGCGAAGCCCTGCGCATCGACGACTACATCACCAGCACGCACCGCGGCCACGGACACTGCCTGGCCAAGGGTGCGTCCCCCGACCGGATGTTTGCCGAACTGCTGGGCAAGGAAGCCGGCTACTGCCGCGGCAAAGGTGGATCGATGCACATTGCCGATCCCGCCACCGGGAACCTGGGCGCCAACGCGATTGTAGGCGGCAGCGTTGGCATCGCGACCGGCGCGGCGTTTGCCTCGAAGCGATTAGGAAACGGCCGCGTGGCGGTGTGTTTCTTTGGCGAAGGCGCGCTCGGTCAGGGATCGCTCTACGAAGTGATGAACCTGGCGCAACTCTGGAAGCTGCCCGTGATCTACGTCTGCGAAAACAATATGTACAACGAGTACACGCATTTCTCGGAGACGACGGCCGGAACCATCCTCGGACGCGCCGCAGCATTCGGGCTTGAAGCTGCAGCGGTCGACGGCCAGGATGTACGCGCGGTGAACGAAGTGGCAACCCGGCTGGTGAAGCGGGCCCGGGCTGGCGAGGGTCCGGCATTCCTGCAGGCCGACACTTACCGCTACAGCGGCCATCACGTCGGCGACATCAATCGCGAGTATTACCGCTCGAAACAGGAAGAGCAGCACTGGAAGACCGAACGCGATCCCATCAAGCTGCATGCGAACTGGCTGTTGTCGCAAGGCCACCCGGACGCAGCGGCGCTCGATCAAGTTGCTGCCGAAGGCCGCACCGAGATGGAAGCCGCGGTGAAATTTGCCATTGCGGCTCCGTATCCCAGCGTCGACCAGGTAGAACAAGACGTCTACGCCTGAAGTTTATTTATGCCAGAGCTTATGCCAGAACGTGAACTCACATTTGCGCAGGCGGTCCGCGAGGCGCTGGCCGAAGAAATGCGCCGCGACTCGCGGGTGTGCATCTTCGGCGAAGACGTGGCCGAAGCGGGCACGCCGTTCAAAGTGCTCTCGGGACTTGTTGAAGAATTCGGCGCTGACCGCGTGGTCGATACCCCAATTTCCGAAGCTGGATTCACTGGAGTAGGAGTCGGCGCAGCCATGACCGGTCTGCGGCCCGTAGTCGACATCATGTTCGGCGACTTCCTGACGTTGACCATGGATCAAATGGTCAACCAGGCCGCCAAAGCGCATTACATGTCGGGCGGGCACTGGCGGGTCCCGATGGTCATGCGCACCACACTGGGCGCGACCCGACGCTCGGCGGCGCAGCATTCGCAGTCGCTGCACGCCTGGTTCAGTCACGTGCCGGGATTGAAAGTTGTGCTGCCTTCGACGCCCTATGACGCTAAAGGCCTGCTGAAGACCGCGATCCGCGACGAGAACCCGGTCATCTTTTTCGAAGATAAGATGATGTACAAGCTGAAAGGCCCTGTGCCAGCGGAGGATTACACGATCCCGCTGGGCGTGGCCGACGTAAAGCGCAAAGGCGACGACATCACGCTTGTGGCGACCAGCAGCATGGTGCAGGTCGCGCTGGGCGCGGCAAACATTCTGGAAAAAGAAGGCATCAGCGCGGAAGTCGTCGATCCGCGCACCACGTGGCCGCTCGACGAAAAGACTATCATTGACTCGGCAAAGAAAACGTCGCGCGTGATCGTGCTCGATGAAGGCTACGGCCGCTATGGAGTGACGGCCGAACTCGCAGCAGTAATCGCCGAAGGCGCATTCTACGATCTCGACGCGCCGGTGAAGCGCATGGGCGCGATGCACGTCCCGATTCCGTTCTCTCCGCCGCTGGAAGATGTGACGGTCCCGACAGAAGAAACAGTTTCGGAAGCCGCGCGAAGACTGTGTAACAAAACGTAGCGCCGGCGTCCCGCCGGCTGTCGCGAGGGCGTCTCGCCCTCGCTTCGAGCTAGCAGCTAGGAGCTGATTTATGGGACTCAAAACTCACGGAACGATGGCCGTTGACTGGGAGAACCGAATCGATTTCGATCGCCTCCGCCGCGAGCGCCTGCAAAAAGCGAAAGACTTGCTTAAGAAGTCGTCGATGGGCGCGCTGCTCTGCTTCGACATGAACAACGTGCGCTATCTCACCTCGACGCACATCGGCACCTGGGCGCAGGACAAGGCCAACCGCTTCACGCTCCTCCCGCAAAACGACGAGCCCATCCTGTGGGACTTCGGCTCCGCCGCCAAGCATCATCAACTAAATTGCCCCTGGCTCGGAGATCGCTCGCGCCCCGGTATTTCGATGTTGCGCGGCACCATGTCACCCGAGCATGGACGCGCTGAAGACGTCGCCAAGAAGATTCGCATTGAACTCGAAATGCGCGGCCTGCACAAAGAACCGGTCGGCATCGACATCATCGAGCTTCCGGTCCTGTTCGCGCTGCAACGCGAAGGGATTCAAGTGGTCGACGGCCAGGAGCTCATGTCCAACGCCCGCGTCATCAAGACGCAGGACGAAATTTCTCTCCTCAACACCTCGGCCATGATGGTCGATGCCGCCTACGACGAGCTCTACCGCGCCATGAAGCCGGGCATGCGCGAGAATGAAGCTGTTGGGTTAGTCAGTAAAGTTCTCTACGATCTCGGTTCGGAATACGTCGAAGCGGTGAACGCCATTTCCGGCGAGCGCTGCAATCCGCATCCGCATGTTTTCTCCGATCGCGTGCTACGCCCCGGCGATCCTGTCTATTACGACATCCTCCATTCCTACATGGGATATCGCACTTGCTACTACCGCTGCTTCACCATCGGCTACGCATCGCACGCCATGGTCGATGCCTATAAGCGGTGCCGCGATTATCTCGACGCCGCCATCGAACTGATTCGCCCAGGACGCAACACCGCGGAGATCGCGGCGGTATGGCCCAAGGCGCAGGATTTCGGCTTTCCCAACGAAGAAGCCGCGTTCGCCTTGCAGTATGGCCACGGCATCGGGCTGGCGATCTGGGAAAAGCCCGTGATCTCACGGCTGGTTTCGCTCGATCATCCGCAGACGCTTGAGCCCGGCATGGTGTTTGCGCTCGAAACATTCTGGCCTTCGACCGACGGCTGGAGCGCCGCTCGCATTGAAGAAGAAATCGTGGTCACGCCGACGGGGCACGAAGTCATCACGCGCTTCCCGGCGGAGCAACTCCTGGTCGCAGGCGCGCACTACTACACCGTGAACGGCCCGCTGCCGACGACAAGAGAATCCGAATCTGCGCCCAGCGAGCGCGTGCTTGAGATGATCGAGACCAGCGCGAAGACCGAGCGAGTGGAAGTTTAGGGTTAGAGTTTTTAGCCCTCGAGATTTACTGAAAAATCTTGAGGAGACGGTTAGCCAAACCGCACGAAATCCAGCCGCGAAGCGGCGGCTTATGATAGCCCGGCACGGGAGTGCCGGCTGAGAGTGGAAAAGGGAACGAGTCCCGTTAGGGACGCCACTTCTCCGCCCCGGAAAGAAACTCAAACCTCATGGCCTTCAGCGTAGTAATGCCCGCCCTCGAGATGGCGCAGGAAACCGGCAAGCTCATCGCCTGGCGGAAGCAGGAAGGCGACCGCGTCACCAAGGGTGAGCCGCTCCTAGAAATCGAGACCGACAAAGCCGTCGTCGAGGTGGAAGCTCCCGCCGACGGCATCCTGGCAGGCATCAAAGCGGTGGCCGGCGACGATATTCCTGTGGGGCAGACCATCGCATGGATCGTCGCGCCCGGTGAAGCGCCCCCTGTCGAGAGCGAACCGGCCGTGCCGGCCGCACGTGCTGGATCGCACGCGAAGACTGAGTCTTCCCATGTTGTGGCACCGCCAGCCAGCGCTCCGGTACAAACGCCGCCCAGCGCGAAAATTTCTCCCAAGGCCCGTCGGCTCGCCAAAGAATTGGGTGTAGACCTTGCGAAGGTGCGGGCTTCGGGCCCAGGCGGTGAGATTCTCGCATCCGATGTTCAGGCAGCAGCCTCAGCGCCTCCTGCATCAGGGGCGCCAGAGAAAAAATCCGGGAGCATCGAAGCTCCCAGCTCGCTGGGCCGCATCATGGCCGAGCGTACCACGCAGAGCTGGACCACCGTCCCTCACTTCTTCGTGAGCCGCGAGATTGAAGCGACCGCGCTTAACGAATATCGGGAACGCGTGGTGGGTGAGATCGAAAACGAGCACCAGGTCCGCATCACTCATACCGACCTGTTGGTGGCGCTTGCAGCCCGCGTGCTGTTCAAGCACCCGCGCCTTAACGCGAGTTGGAGCGCCGAGGGCATTCGCCTGCACGATCACGTGAACATGGGGATCGCCATCGCGGTCGAGGACGGCGTGGTCGCCGCGGTAGTTCACAACGCGCATAGCGCGAGCCTGGCGGAAATCGCGATCCAGCGGCGGGACGTCGCCGAGCGTGCGCGAGCCGGGAAGCTGCGGCCAGCCGATATTGCAGATGCCACGTTCACCATCAGCAATCTCGGCATGTATCAGGTCGATCAATTCAGCGCGATCATCACGCCGCCGCAAGCCGCCATTCTCGCGGTCGGAACCATTGCCGACCGGGTCGTCGCCGTTCAGGGCCAGCCCGCGGTTCGGTCCATGATGATGCTTACAGTCTCATGCGATCACCGTGTCGCCGATGGCGCCCGTGCAGCGCGCTTCCTCAGCGACCTCGCCGAGGCAATTCGAGAGCCCGCCAAGATCTTGAAATAGAGGTTTGCTCAGGGGCCAGCTAATGTTTCGCCGGATGACGCACCGGTTCCTCTGCATCCATCGACCTGTTATTTCGAGATGAGCCCTTTTGAGCCCGAACTCTTCTCCACAAAACTTTCAGGAACGTCTGCACAACCGGCGAGGGATCGTGTTCGCGATACGCTGCCAGCAGTTCGGTGCGCGCCCGCACTCCCGCCAGACGACGGAACACCACGTCCTTGCGTTGCAGGTCGCCAATACATTTCGGCACGATCGACACTCCGATGCCGGCCGCCACCAGGCTCAGCGTGGTCTGAATTTCCACCGTGCGTTGTACGACGACGGGACGGAACCCGGCCTGCTGACAAAGGCCAATGATGTATTCCGTCCAACTTGGACGAGGATGGTCGGGGTATAGAACAAAAGCCTCCTCGCTCAAGGCAGACAGAGGCACGGCGGGCAACTGAGCCAGACGGTGCGAACCTGGTAAGGCAACATACAACGGCTCGCGCGCAATCGTGCGAAACACCAGGCCCTCGGTCTTGGCGGGAAGGCGGAGCAAGCCTATGTCGATTCGCTTTTCGGTGAGCGCTTCAATTTGCGCGTAAACGGTCATCTCTGAAAGAGTCAGATCGACGTGCGGGGCGGCCTGCAGAAACTCGCGCAATACCCCCGGCAAAACGTCGTAAGTGGCCGACCCTACGAACCCCAGATTGAGCGTTCCACTCACCCCGCCCCCGGCGCGCTGGGCCGCGAGCACGGCCTCGTCGGTTCGCGCCAGAATCAAACGCGCGCGTTCGAGAAAGACCTGTCCCGCCGGGGTGATCTGCACCCGGCGCCGGTTACGGAACAGCAGTTGCACCAGCAAGTCCTTTTCCAGAGACTGAATCTGCCGGCTGAGCGCGGGTTGGGCGATGCGCAGACGGTGAGCGGCGTGGCCGAAGTGCAATTCCTCGGCAACGGCAACGAAATAACGCAGCTGGCGCAAATCCATGGACATTATTCTAATGCCGGATTGCTATTACTGAAACCTTCCAATGTATTGGACGTATCAGCCAAATCAGGGGCATAGTAGTAGCCTGTGTCTCTACGACTTCTCGGGAGCCAGGGAATCTAAGGGCACATGGCGGGCTCAGTTCTTGGCCTGCCAGTTCCAGCTAGGTCAACGGTAAGGTTATGTGGTTAGTTCGACTGGCGCTGCGGCGCCCCTACACCATTGCCGTCTCTTGCCTGCTGATCATGATCCTCGGCGTGCTATCGCTGACGCGCATGACGGTGGACATCTTCCCGGTCATCGATATCCCGGTGGTCGCAGTGGTGTGGACCTATCCCGGACTCTCGGCGCAAGACATGGAGCGCCGCGTGGTTCTGATCAGTGAACGCGGCTACTCCACCACGGTCAACGGAATTTCGCGAATCGAATCGCAGTCGATCCCGGGAATTGGACTGCTGCGGATTTACTTTCAGCCGGGGACGGAAATTGGCGCCGCGATCGCGCAGATTTCTTCCGTGTCGAGTACCATCCTTCGCATCGCGCCTCCGGGCATCACGCCGCCCAGCGTGATCCAGTTCAACGCCACCAACGTTCCCGTAGCGCAGCTCACGATTTCCAGCAAGACTCTCTCCGAACAGCAGCTCTATGACTATGGTGTGAACTTCATTCGCGTGCGATTGTTTACGATACCGGGGCTTTCCACTCCCGCACCGTTCGGCGGAAAGGAACGCCAGGTCATCATCGACATCAACCCGCAGGCCCTGGCCGCGAAGGGCCTGTCGGCGGGAGATGTGGTCAGCGCGCTTCAAGCTTCGAACGTGATTCTGCCCGCGGGCGACGCCAGAATCGGCAACACCGACTACAGCGTGCAACTCAACTCCAGCCCCGACACGGTATCGCAATTCAGCCGCATCCCGATCAAGGTCGTAGGGTCGGCGACCGTTTTGCTGGGAGATGTGGCCAAGGTCTCCGATAGTTTTGCCGAGCAGCGTGGCATCGTGCACGTGAACGGAAAGCGTGCGACCTATCTCGCCATCCTGAAGCACTCCGATGCCTCGACCCTGGCCGTGGTGGAAGCGACGCGCGACACCTTGCCGATTATCAAAGCCTCCGCCCCGCAGGGGATGGAGCTGAAGATCGACTTCGATCAATCCGTGTTCGTGCGCGCCGCGATCATGGGAGTGGTGCGCGAGGCCGTGCTCTCTTCGATTCTCGTCTCGCTGATGATTCTGGCTTTCCTCGGAAGCTGGCGCAGCGTGATTGTGGTATGCACTTCGATCCCGCTGGCCATCTTCACCGCCATCATCGGCCTGAACCTGAGCGGCGACACCATTAACATCATGACCCTGGGCGGCCTTGCGCTGGCCATCGGCATGCTGGTTGACGACGCGACGGTCGAGATCGAGAACATCAACCGTAACTTCGATATGGGCAAGTCGATTATGGTGGCGATCCTCGACGGCGCCAGCCAGATTGCCGTGCCCGCAATTGTGGCCACACTGGCGATTTGCATTGTGTTCTTCCCGGTTGTTCTGCTCTCCGGGGCGGCAAAGTACCTGTTCACGCCCATGGCGCTGGCTGTGGTGCTGGCCATGCTGGCTTCCTATATCTTGTCTCGAACGCTGGTGCCGACGCTCTCGCGATATCTCTTCGAAGGTCACCGGGAAGCGGATGAAGCCAAGGAAGAAAATCCTGGATTCCTGGGGCGTCTGAACCGCAAGCGTGAGCTTGCCTTCGAGCGCCTGCGCACCGGCTACGGAAACATCCTGGATCTGGTACTGCATCACCGGGTGTTTGCGTTGTGTATGTTTGGACTGATGTTCGCGGTCACCGCAGTGCTGCCCTTCATCATCGGCACGGATTTCTTCCCCACCGTCGACGCCGGGCTGATGAAGCTTCACGTCCGCGCGCCGGTCGGCACCCGGCTGGAGGATACCGAGCAGTTGTTGATGAAAGTCGAAGGACGGATTCGCGAAATCATTCCCCCGGACGAAATCGATACGATTAATGATATGGAGGGTCTGCCCACTTCCTACAATCTCGCCTTCGTGCCCATCGACAATGTGGGCGACATGGACGCCGAGGTCCTGATCGCGCTGAAGCCTCTGCATCACCCCACCGAAGGTTACATGGAGAAGATCCGCCAACAACTGCCGAGCGAGTTCCCGGGATCAAGTTTCTATTTCCAATCGGCCGACATCGTGAGCCAGGTGCTCAATTTCGGCGTGCCCTCACCGATTGACATTCAAGTCGAAGGGCCGAATCTCGACCAGTCGTATCAGATCGCGCGCCAGCTGAAAGATGAAATCCGCACTGTCCCCGGTGCGGTTGACGTACATGTCAAGCAGGCCATCCGGTATCCCGCGTTGCATATCAACGTTGACCGCGAGAAAGCGGCGCAGTTGGGCCTGACCGAGCAGAGTGTCGCTAACAGCATGCTGATCTCGCTGTCGTCCAGTTCGTTGATCGCACCGTCGTACTTCCTGAATCCGACGAACAACGTCAACTACATCGTGGCCGTGCGCATTCCGCCCGAGCGTTTCGATTCCGTCGACACCCTGATGAGCACTCCGCTGAGCCTGCCCGGAGCCGCCAATCCTCTGCAAGCCGCGAGTGCTCCGCAGACGCAACCCGTGCCCCAACCGCAGTATGAGACGCTGGCCAACGTTTCTCAGATCGTTCCAGATTCAGTTCCCGCGGAAATCAATCACTACACAGTGCAGCGTGTGATCGACATCAACGCGAACGTTCAGGGTCGCGATCTGGGCTCGGTCGTGGCCGGCATTCAAAAGAAAATCGAGAGCCTGGGGAAACTCCCTCTCGGCATGCGCATCAGCATTCACGGCCAGTATGAAGTGATGAATTCGTCCTTCCGCAGTTTGCTCATGGGCTTGATTCTCGCCATCGTGCTGGTGTATTTGCTGATCGTGGTGTTGTTTCAGTCCTGGATCGATCCTTTCATCATCATGATCGCCGTTCCCGGAGCGCTGGTAGGAATTCTGTGGATGCTGGCCATGACCGGATCGACCATCAACGTCGAATCGCTCATGGGGTCGATCATGGCGGTGGGGATCGCGACCTCGAACTCGATTCTGGTCGTCAGCTATGCCAACGACGCCCGGGTCGAGCACGGCATGTCGCCCATCGAAGCGGCGCTGGAAGCCGGAAAGACGCGGCTGCGGCCGGTTTTGATGACCGCGCTCGCTATGATCATCGGCATGGTTCCCATGGCGCTCGCTCTGGGCGAGGCCGGAGAGCAGAATGCTCCCCTGGGCCGCGCCGTGATCGGCGGATTGGTGGTGGCGACCGTCGTCACGCTTTTTATCGTTCCAGTTTTCTATACACTGTTGCGAAAGGATTTTCCCACGCGGCACTTGCTCGATGCAAAGTTCATCGCCGAAGCGCGCGGCGAAGAGTTCAAAGGAGAAGAAGCCTGATGTCTGAATCGCAAGGCCGGCGCCGCGGATCTGTCTGGCTTTACCTTGCCGGCATACTGGCCGTTGTGATCGCGGGGATCGGGGCCTTTCTTCTTTTTACCCACCAGCGCGCCCACGTGGAGGCCGCCACCGAGCAGTTGACGGTGGAGAGTCAGAAGGGGCCATCCGTCGAAGTTGCCATCGCCCACAAAGTCGCGGGCTCCGATACGATTCGCCTGATCGGCGAAGCGCGTCCCTACCAGTCGGCGATTCTGTATGCCAAAGTCAGTGGCTATATGCGCAGCATCAGCGTCGACAAGGGCGATTTCGTCCACGCGAACCAGGTCATCGCGGTGATCGAATCCCCGGAAACCGACAAGCAATACCAAGCCGCGGTCGCCGACGCGCACAATAAAGAGCTCATCGCCAACCGCGCCGCCACTCTCGTCAAGAAAGAAATGATCTCACAACAGGACGCGGACCAGGCCGCCGCCGACGCCGCGGTTTCTAAGGCGAACCTGGAGCAGATCGGCACTTTGAAGTCGTATGAAGAATTGCGGGCTCCGTTTAGCGGAACCGTCACAGCGCGCTATTCGGATCCCGGCGCGCTCATCCAGAATGCCGCCACGTCTCAGACCAGCGCGCTGCCCTTGATCGAAGTTTCGGAGACTACACGGCTCCGCATCTATGTTTATGTGGACCAGGCGCATGCTCCCTTCGTCCGCAACGGAGATGCGGTCACCATCACCGATCAGGCCAACCCGACTTTTAAGCTGGTGGCGCGGGTCAGTCGCACCAGCGGAGAGATTGATCCCAAGACTCGCACCTTACTGGTCGAGATCGACGTGGACAATCCGCACAACCGCATCCTCGCCGGCAGCTTCGTGCAGGCCGAGTTGAAAGTGCAGACCCCGCGCTACGTCGAGGTGCCCTCAGACGCGTTGATCGTTCGCGGAACTCAGATGTTCGTGGCAGTCGTGACCCCCGACAACACAATCAAGTTCACGCAGGTCGCGGTTGCCGAGCAAACCGGCGAGACCGCGCGCCTGTTCAGCGGTTTGGACGAGGGCGAGCGCGTCGCCCGCAGCATCGGAGAACGCGTGCCCGAAGGCGGCAAAGTGCAACCGGTGGCGCATCCCGGCAGTTGATTCGATTTTGGGTGGCGCAGCGCTTTCAGCGCTGTGATGAAGCGGGAGGCCTGGTTGAGGGTCGCGCTCTAACTTTCGGATGAAGACACGCACGCAAATCTCGGCGTGGGCGGCACTAACACTTTTGATCGCGATCTCTCCGGCCTCCGCCCAAGACAAGCCTCTGTCCCTGGCGGATTGTTATCGCCTGGCCGAGCAGAATCAGCCGGATCTCGCCACTGCCGAAGCTCAAGTCCACGTGGCCGAAGCCCATCTCAAGGAACGCCGTTCGCCATACTTTCCTCATCTCAGCTTCGGCGCCAGCCACAACCAGCAGACCTATAACTACGCCGCGACGCCGGGGATCTCTCCCTCCACCGCCAACAGTTCATTCAACGGCGAGAGTTGGTCGAACTCTCCCTATTACTACACTGGATTGAACTTCAGCCAGAACATCTATGACTTCGGCTTGACCCGCGGCTCGGTCGAGCGTGGGAAAGCGGAACTGGCTCAGGCTCAGGACAATCGCGACCGCGTGCGCCAGCAAACGCTGCTTAACGTGCGCAACGGATATTTCAGCGTGCTGGCGGCGCAGCAATTGGTTCAGGTTCGGCAGACGACGGTTCAGGATCAGAGCAAGCATCTCGAACAGATCAATGCCTTCTTCCAGGTGGGACGTGTTCCCAAGATCGACGTGACGCGACAAGAAGTGCAGCTAGCCAACGCGCAACTCGATTTGGTGCAGGCGCAATCCGATCTGACGGTAGCTCAGGCGGCTTTAGCGACAGCTATAGGTCTGCCGGTGAAGAATACATTTACCCTGGTCGATGTATTGAATGAGGCGCTTGCGCTGGATCCTGTCGATGGATATCTGACGGACGCGCGTACTTTGCGCCCCGACCTGCGCGCGCTGCGCGAGGCCGTTAAAGCCGCTGAAGGGGACATCGTATCCGCGCGCTCGAACTTCAAGCCCCGCCTGAATTTCTCGAGCTTCGCCGATTTTCAGAACCTGAAGTTCCCCCTCATCTGGAACGTGGGCTTCGGCGAGAGCCTGCTGCAGCCGCTTCTCACAGGGGGCTTCAATCGCGCCTTTCTCAACGGGACCGAGCAGGCCAAGAGCGCCGTGGAGTCGAACCTGAAATCCGCCCAGCTGCAGGTCGATCGCGAAGTCTACACCGACTACGCCAATACGACCGTCTCCCAGCAGCAAATCGGTCTGGCCACGAAGGCGGATCAGGAAGCGCGTGAAAATCTGGCGTTCGCCGAGGGCCGCTATTCGGCCGGAGTAGGAAACATCATTGAATTGACCGACGCGGAATTGTTAGCTGCTACCGCGGGAGCCCAGGTCGTCACTGCGCGCTACAACTACCAAATCGCGTATGGCCAACTGGAAGTCGCAGCCGGAAAAGATCCGAGCGACTAGCGCGGTGGGCGACGGTTGTTTAGAAAGTGATCAGCTTGCCGTTGAAAAACGCGCGAGGAAAACCCGCTCAGGATGACAAAAGCGCGCCGGACGCGGCGAACTTAAACTACTCCTGCACATCGTCGAGCAACGACCGCAGTTTGCCCGACCGCGACGGGTGCCGCAGTTTGCGCAAAGCCTTGGCTTCGATCTGCCGAATGCGCTCGCGCGTGACGTCGAACGACTGGCCAACTTCCTCCAGCGTGTGCTCGGATCCATCATCCATGCCAAAACGCATGCGGATGATCTTCTCTTCCCGCGGGCTCAGGGTCCGCAGCACGTGCGCGGTGCGCTCCTTCAAGTTGACGTTTAGGATGGCCTCAGCGGGCGACATCTTCGTGCGATCTTCGATCAGATCGCCGAGATGCGAATCGCCCTCTTCGCCAATGGGCGTCTCCAGCGAAATCGGCACGCGCATGATCTTCTTCACCTTGCGCACCATCGCCTCAGGAATGTCCATCTGCTTGGCAATCTCCGCCGACGTGGGTTCGTGCCCTGACGCCTGTACCAGCTGCCGCGAAGTGCGAATCAGTTTGTTCACAACTTCGATCATGTGTACGGGCAGCCGGATGGTGCGCGCCTGGTCGGCAATCGCCCGGCTGATGGCCTGCCGGATCCACCATGTGGCATACGTGGAAAACTTGTAGCCGCGCCGATATTCGAACTTGTCGACCGCTTTCATCAGGCCGACGTTGCCTTCCTGAATCAAGTCGAGGAACTGCAGCCCGCGATTGCCGTATTTCTTGGCGATCGAGACCACCAGCCGCAGATTGGCTTCGATAAGTTCGCGCTTGGCCTGCTCCGCGTTCATGTCGCCCTGGATCATCCTGCGCTGCGTCCGCTGCAGGTCCGGAAACGTCATTCCGGCCTCGTCTTCCAGCCGTTTGATCTCGACGCGATGCTGCCGTTGGGCGGCGCGGTAGTTTTTCTTGAGCTCCTCGCTGCGCGTGGCCGTAATCTTCGCTTCCAGGCTCACCAGTTCGCGGTCCAGCACGCGCATGAGTTCGATGGTTTTATTCACCCGCTCGATCAGGCGCTTGCGCTCCGCGTGGTTCAACCCAAGATTCCGGATGATGAGCGAAATCCGCACCATTTCGCGGCCCAGTTGCCCCCGAACCTTGCGATATTCTCTCGGCTTCTTCTTCGCGGAGATCGCGGCCAGCCTCTCAGCCAGACGGTTGGCGGTCTTGTAATGCTTGTTCAGTTCGTCGATGCGGCCCGTAATGTCGTCGACACGGTTCTGCAGAATCTCGTCCGTGATCTCTTCCTCGTCGAACACCACCAGGTCTTTGATTGAGCGCAGGCCGCGTTTCAGGTCCTCGCCCAGGGCCAGCACTTGCTGGATGACAATAGCCGAGCGCGAAAGCGCTTTCATTGCCGTGACTTGTCCGCGCTCGATGCGCTTGGCAATCTCCACTTCCTCTTCGCGGGTGAGCAGCGGAGAGGCCCCCATTTCGCGCAGGTAAACCCGTACCGGGTCGCTGGCCGAGTCCGGAGCGCCCGGAGTCAGATCGAGTTCGACCTCCTCGGAATCGTGCGCCGTCCGCCGTTCCAGCGCGGAATACGGCGAATGCGGCTCTTCCACTACTTCAAGTCCGCGCGTGCCAATGGATCCAAGCAGATCGTCTACGTCCTGGGGGGATTGCGTGTCTTGTGGAAGCAGGTCATTCACCTCGTCGTCCGCGATATCGGTCTTTCCGTTCACCAGCATCGATCGGTTCTTCGTGTCGTTCATCGCCAAGTGGAATGCCTCTTCAGTGCCTTTGTATGGGCCGACTCTGTATGGCTGCCTTTGTATGGAGAGAAGGGAGCTTGGCTAGTCGTGGCAAGTTCAACAGAAAGCGCGGAATTTAGCCCTTCCTTGATGCTAGCACAGCTGTGTCCGCATTCCTATTCTCGTGTGGAGAGGGCCCGTGTGGGGACGGGCACCTTCGCCAGTCCCGCCAAGCGCAGCGAGGCGGGCGAGCGCAACCACTGCTTCGGATACAACATAGCCGCAATGGCCGCTGGTGCAGAGGGACCGAAATGGTCGGGGCGCGCGGATTTGAACCGCGGACCCCCTGCGCCCAAGGCAGGTGCGCTACCAGGCTGCGCTACGCCCCGACAAGCTTTCATTATAAATGAGATGACATGTGCACCTGTCGGCGTTCCGAACCCGATCTTTAAAGACCGTTCCGCAACCCCCGGCCTCCGGACTTGAGCGACCTGTCCTCGATTGGGCAGTGCCTCGCCCTCCACGCGGGGTATAATTTTCCCCCAGTATGCAGAAGCCGCGTTACGCGCTGGTGGCGTACCTGAAGAATCCCGCGGGAGAGTTCGTAGAGAACCTCCGGCGTGACTTGCATCCCGACCTTCCCCATCTGGCGGCTCATCTGACCATCCTGCCTCCGCGCACCTTACAGGGTTCCGAGAGTGAAGCATTGCAGGTTCTGCAGCGAATCTGCGGCCACGAGGAGCCCTTCGAGGTGACCCTGGGCGATGTAGAGACGTTCATCCCGGTCACGCCCACGGTGTACATCCGCGTGGACGGCGCGGCCGGACGCATGAGCGAGCTGCACAGCAAGTTGAATACCGAAGCGCTCGCGTTCAAGGAAGAGTGGCCGTACATTCCCCACCTCACGATCGTGAAGATGAGCGCCGAACAGCCCGCCCAGGCGGCCTTTCAGCTGGCCCGCGAGCGCTGGACCCGCTATTCCGGAAGCCGGCGTATCCTGCTGGAAAGGCTGACCTTTGTCCGCGAAGACGTCCGCGAAGACGCCCGCAACTGCTGGGTCGATCTGGCCCCCGTGGTCCTCGGCCGTACTCTCGTTCCGCGATAACCGTCCGTAATCGGCCCTCCGGTTACTCGTCCAGTTACTCCCGCCATAGGCCCATGGCCCTAGGTACATCTCCCTCCCGTGCGTTGAAAAGCCGCGCCCATGGCTGTAGATAAAGAGTAGGGCAAGTATCCGGCTATCCCTATCAAAGGCCACTTCTGACACGGGGTTCCGGTTAGGACGGGAGAGCACATGCAGATCGGAGTTTACGGTTCGGGGTATCTGGGAACAGTAATTTCGGCCTGCCTGGCGGATTTTGGCACTCCAGTCTCCTGCTGTCATCCCGACCGGTCGCGCATGGTCGAGATGGCCCAGGGCAACATTCCCTTCTTCGAAAAGAATCTGAAAGAGATCATTCGGCGCAACGTTCGCGCCGGACGGTTAGCTTACTCCACCGACATCGAATCGTTTGCCCGCAAGACCCAAGTCATTTTCCTAGCCGAAGATAAAGCCGACGGCCTGATGGACGTGGCCATGCGCATTACGCGGCTGGCTGCCAAGCCTCCCATTCTGACGATTGTCACGCCGGCTTCGGTGGGCACCGCGAACGCGCTCGAGAAAAGCATCAAAGACGCCGGATTGCAGGCCACCATCGTGTCACAGCCGATGTTTTTCACCGATGGCTGCGCCGTCGAAGATTTCAACTGGCCCGACCGCCTGATTCTGGGCTCGACCTCGAGTGAAGCCGTCCAGATGCTGAAGCAGATTTTCCATCCCCTGGTCATGCGCGGCGTGCCCGTGATTGTGACCAACCAGGCGACCGCGGAGCTGGTGCGCGAAGCCGCAACCGCGTTCGTGGCAACCAAAATTTCCTTCATCAACGAAGTGGCCGCGCTCTGCGAACGCGTGAACGCCGACGCCGTCAACCTGGCCCTGGCTCTCGGTCTCGATAAGAAAATCGCTCCCCGCTGCCTGCAACCCGGAGCCGGCATGGGCGGGGTATTCGCGGAATCGGACATGGACTCGCTCGCTCAGTTGGCCGAGACCCATGGCGTGCCCCTGAAAGTGCTCAGCGCAGCGCGCGACGTAAACCATTACCTGGCCGATCGCCTGGTCGACAAGATTGCCCTGGTCCTGAACTCCGTGGAGAACAAAGAAGTCGGCATTCTGGGACTAGCCTTCAAGCCCAACACAAATTCAGTCGCGGGATCCTCCTCGGTGCGTCTTGCCGAAACCCTGGTTTCGAAAGGTGCGCACGTCCGGGCTTACGATCCCGTGGCCATTCCCGATGCCAAGACGCGGCTCAATTCCACCGTTCGTTATTGCGACTCCGCCTACGCTGTGGCGGAAGGTTCCGACGCCCTGGTGGTCGGCACCGGATGGCCCGAGTTCCGCGCCCTCGATTTCGACCGCATCAAGCACCTGCTGAAAAAGCCGGTCATCGTCGACACCAAGAACCTGCTGGACTCCACCCGCCTCCGCGCCCTGGGATTCGAATACGTAGGCGTAGGCCGCGGCTAACATGGAGCGACGGCCGCCTCGGCCGTCCAAGCCAGAGCCTGCCCTGAGCGAGCGCAGCGAGTCGAAGGGGCGAAGCCCGGCGCACCCATAAGTAAGCCGTCTCCTATCATTCCGCCGCTCCCCCGCCTCTGCCATCCGCCAACAACAGTTGCTATAATCAAGCCGAGTGGTGGGAATAGCTCAACTGGCAGAGCACCGGACTGTGGCTCCGACGGTTGCGGGTTCGATTCCCGTTTCCCACCCCAGATTTTTCCTCCCACGGCCCCGTAGCTCAATTGGATAGAGCATCAGTCTTCGGAACTGAGGGTTGGGGGTTCGAGCCCCTCCGGGGCCGCCATCTCGATCTTGGACGTAAAACCATCAACCACGAAGGCCACGAAGTCTCACGAAGGCCTTCGGGTTTCCTTCGTGAGCCTTCGTGTCCTTCGTGGTAAGGGCCTTTCTTCCTGCGGCCTGAAATCCCGATAGCGCTGGTTTTCCGCCTGAGATAGAATTCTGCCTCAGCTTTTCCCGCGTGAAACGCATCTTCCATTTCGGCGCATCCTCCCCTCAGCTAGGCCCGCTGGAGGAGCGCCTGCTCGAAGCCCTGTGGGAGCAAGGCCACGCCACCGTCCGCGATCTGCTGAATCGTGATCTGCTGAATGATGATGGCCCCTGTCACGGCCTGGCTTACACGACGGTGATGACCACGCTCGACCGTCTGTTCAAGAAGAATCTGCTGTCGCGTCAGGTCGAAGGCCGCGCTTTCCGTTACGCGCCGCGATTCACTCGCGAGGAACTGCACCGGGAAGTCGCCGGCGAAGCCTTCCGGCAATTGTTGGATGCGAGCCCAACATCGTCGTTGCCGATCTCTTATCTCGTCGAAGTCCTGACCGAGCGCGACGCGCAACTGCTCGATGACCTGCGCCAGGTCGTCGAAGCCAAACGGCGGCAGTTGCGCAGCGCCGAACCCCGCCGCGAATCCAAGAATAAGGACAAAGCCTGATGTTCGCCGCGCGCGGCCTCGCCGTCTCCTTTTCCGTCTTCGTGATGGTCTACTGTGCGCTGTCGCTCGCCGTGTGTCTCGCCTGGCGCACGGTCCGGGTGCACAGCCAGCAGCATCCGGTTCGCCGGATCGCCGATTTGCTGTTTGCCTTGCGAATGCTCCCGCTGGCCGCAGCGGCGGTAATCACGGCGGCCTTCACCGTTCCCTCTTTCCTGCTGCTGGAGCCGAGGGCGATCGACGAGCCTATGGGCGGGATTCCCCTGGCGCTGGGGATTTGCGGAGCGATGCTGGGAATCTTTGGAGTTGTGAACGCCAGCATCGCGCTCCGCCGGGCCTCCCGCACGATTGCGACATGGACGACCGCGGCGCGGCCGGTCGAGTCCCACTCGCCAGTTCCAGTTCTGCGGATTTCGCAAGTTGTTCCGGCCATGACGGCCGCAGGCATTGTTCGTCCCAAAGTCCTGCTGTCCGCAGCCGCAGAGTCCATGCTGACCGCCAACGAATTGCAGACGGCCCTGAATCACGAGATCGCGCACATCCGCCGCCGCGACAACCTGAAAAAACTTCTGCTGCGCTTCGTCACCTTTCCTGGAATGTCTGGCCTGGAGGCCGCCTGGCTCGAAGCTACCGAGATGACCGCCGACGACGCCGCAGTTTCAAACGCCGGAGAAGCGCTCGATCTGGCGGCCGCGCTGATTAAACTGTCGCGCCTGGGCCCGGCCGACGCTCCCGTGGATTTGACCGCTGCCCTGATTCACAGCCCCGCTTCGGTCATGAACGCCCGCATCGAGCGCCTGATCGCCTGGAGCGACGACCGCCTCGCGTTACCTCACAGATTCTCTCCGTGGTACGGCCTCGGTGCCGCGCTGGCCACAGTCGCGGTCTTCGCCGTAACCTACGGCCAACTGCTGGCGCAGGTGCATACGGCGACGGAGTGGCTGGTGAGGTAGGTATCTTCCCGAAGAGGAGAGGAACGGAGTGACTATTAAATCGTTCGCCTGCGCGTTCCTCTATCTTGCCGGCGTGGCCCTTACTGCTTGTCAAGAAGTCAAACCCGATCATCCGCAGGCGGGTTTCACAGGCTACCCTCCATCTGTATACATGCAACCATTCCTTGGGTGCTCCTCGGACGCGCCATGTACCCGATCGGCAGAGTTTCGCGTCGACCCCGTGCCTAACGGTTGCTGTCTTTTGATAGTCACAAACGGAGACGGTCAGGGCGCAGACGAAACACGCAGCTATGAGATTTTCATGAACGGCAAGAACGTCATTCCCGCGGATCACTCCCGCAACGCGCAAGCGCCGGTCAAACTTCTGCGCACCAACACTCTCAAAGTAGTTCTGTCTGGGGAACCATCCTCTAAAGTGTTCGTTCTGATCGCGTACGATCCTTCCCAGTCGAAGTGAACAAGCGGTCCAACCTAGAAACTCACTCGTAAGCCCACTTGCGCCGCAAACGGAATTCCGACGGTAGTGCCCGGCCCAAAGAAATCCCCCAGACCGCCCCCGGGAATCTCCAGCTGCTTGAAGCTGGTGACGGGAACCTGCCGGTTCGTCGCGCAGGTCGGAAAGTCGAGGCAGATAGTAGTCGCATTCCCCGATGCGATATCGCTCGGAATCAGCGGGAGCGCGCTGATATTCGCCACGTAGTTCGCTCCCGGATTATTGCGGTTGAAAACATTGAAGAACTCTGCGAACGGACGCACCTCCCACCGCTCGCCAAACTTGAACGGACGGGTGACCCGCAGATCCATCTGAATGTAAGGCGTGCCGCGAAATGCATCGAGCGCCGTAGGATTGCTATTCACAGAGATCCGCTGGCTGTTGTCCGCCGTCGTGATCGTGAACGGCCGCGCAGACTCAGCCTGCGCCATGGTCGTCAGTTCAACGCCGCCGCGGATGTAGACCGTTCCCGCGAGCACGAACCGGTGGCGCACGTCTTCGCCCGACGGTCCATAGTCGCCGGGCGCGAATGCGTTCAGCGGATTGCAAACTCCATTCACGTAATCAAATAGTTCGCCCAGCACGCATCCCCAGGTCTGCGCCTTCGAGAAGGTGTAATTCGCCACCAGGTTAAACCGCTTCGCAACGTTTCCCTGCAGGTGAAGCATGAGCGCGTTGTAGCTGGAGCGGTTGTCGGACCGGAAAACGGTGGCCGCGGTCGGAACAACAAATGGATACGCGCGGTAAGCGTGATTGCCTTCTTCGTGGGTGTAGTCGGCGCTCGCGGTCCAGTTCGAGTTGAACGCATGCTGCACACCGCCGGTCGCATGCAGCGCGTACGGAGTCTTGTAGTTGGGATCGATCAACGCGGCCGGAGGATTCGGCCCTCCATTCACCGCCTGTAACGCGGCGGCCCACCCGTTCTGCGCAAGATCGTTGTAGAAAAGCCCGAAGCCCGCGCGAAATACGGTCCCGCCGCTGTTGCCCGGCGAATACGCAAGACCGAGCCGCGGCCCGAATTGCTTGCGATCATCCTCAGGTGCGCTCTCCAGAAGCCCAAAAGACGGCAGCAAAGAAAATGACGGATTGACCATCTGGTCGTGCCCGGAAGCGATGAACAGCCCGAAAGTGGTCTGCCAGCGCAATCCATAGTTGACCGTGAGATGCCGCGACACCCGCCACGAGTCCTGCGCATACATCGCGAGCCGCTGGACATTTTGCGAGAAGCTTCCATCGCGAGCCGGAGTGGTCGCCGCCCCATCCGCATAGTCGATCGGGAACTGCGCCAGATTTTTAGCATTCAACGTGTAGAACGCCGGATCGTTGGGAAACGAGTACAGCGTCTCCTGATTCCCCGGGAACGCCCCGCCCAGCACCGGCTCATGAATAAAGTTCACTCCAAACTTGAACGAGTGGTCGCCCGTGGCGTGGCCCAGGTCGTAGCGAAGCTGATATTTCTCCTGATTGCGCAGCGACGGAAACAGCGTAATCGGCGTGGCGAACTGGTTATCCCCATAAGTCTCGAAGCCAGAAACGGTCAGTGTCGTCGAGCTGAACGGAAACGCCAGTGCGAACCCCAGCGTGGAATTCCGCGTCTGCGTCAGGTGCAGCAGGCTGGCGTCGAACACAAACGTGCCCAGCCACGTCGGGCTGAAACCGTAGGTATTGCTGACAACGCTGTTCCAGTAATTGTTGTGCGTGGTCAATCCAGTCGAGGACAGCGTCGCTTGCGCCACCAGCGCATTGCGGGTTAGATAACTGTCTTCAGAAGCCCGCAGAAACCACTGCGATTTTTCCGACTGCGCCCAGTCGAACCGCATCGACCCGATGTAATCGCGAAACGGAATCGGCACGTTTTGCGGAACCGCAATCGACGGCACGCCGGGAATCAGCCCGTCCGCGGCGATCTGCGCCAGCGCGTCGAACTCAGCAAGGCTATTGGGGCTGTAGGCGATGCTGGCGTTCTCCCGCACGTACTCGAAAGACCTGAACATCCAGATCTTGTCGCGGGCAATCGGCCCGCCCACCGTGGCGACGTAGTTCTGCCGCGAGAACGGCTGCTTGGGATTGGGCGCGGGATTCTCGATCGGAAACCGCGCATTCAGGTCGGCCGCCCGCTCGTAGAACGCTCCGCTGCCGTGCCATTCGTTGGTCCCGCGCTTCGTCGTAATAACCACCGAGCCGGCCGTGGTCCCACCCGTGTCGGCGTCTTCGTTCGCGGTGCGCACGGCGAATTCCTGAATCGCGTCCGGCGAAAAGTTCTGCAGAAATCCGCCAATCCAGTCGTCGGAGTTGTCCCCGCCGTCGACCGAAAGATCGTTGTTCAGTCCCGAACTTCCCCCGGTTGAAACCGCCGTGATCCGCGCCTTGGTTGGATCGGAAGGTTCCACCGGCTCAGTTCCCGGTGCCAGATATGCAATGTTGGCAAAGCTGCGCGCTGCGAGCGGGAGCGTCTGCAAATCCTGGCTGCTGATCACTCCCTGATGCACCACGCTGACCAGGTCAATCGGTTGGGTCGTGATGGACGAATTCTGTCCTTGCACCGAAACCGTTTCCGACGCAGCTGCTGCCCTCAGCGTGACCGTGACTTCACGCACCGAACTCACCGCGATCGAAACATCCGCCTGCGCCGGAGCGAATCCCGCAGCGCTTACCGTGATGCGATATCTGCCGGGGAGCAGATCATCCAGCCGAAATTCGCCGCGGTCTTCGCTCACGGCTTCGCGCCGCAACGACGAATCGGCCGCCTGCACCACGATCTTCGCTGCTGGAATGCGAGCCCCGGTCGCGTCCTGCACCGCCCCGCGCAGAGAGCCTCTGGGGTTTTGGGCTTGAAGAACGGCCGCCAACAGGAGCGCCGACAACATGACGAGGCACGATTTTCTGAGCAAACCTTTCCCTTCTTTCGCCCTGAGATCGTCAGCGGAGGCTTGGGATCACGCCTGAAATCTTGATGGGCCAGAAGCATCGCCCGGTCAGAAATAGAGGTTACCGTGATGGGATCACCTACTACCAGAGATGGTAGGGGCGTCACCGGTCAAAAGTGGCCCAGGAAAACAATGCTGAGAACATCAGAGAAACTTTTCTAACGCTTCGGTTGTTTCCCTGGGCCGCTCCTCAAGCACCCAGTGTCCGGTGTCCTTCAACACAACGACGGTCGCATCGGTCGCAACCAACTTCGCTTGCTGCCCGAGCGCTTCTCCCAACGACTTGTCGCCGCCGATCGTCAGCACCGGCATGGTCAGTTTGGTCTGAGAGAGTTGAGCGAAGTCCTTCGCCGCCTGCAGGAACGAAACGAAATAGGCCCATCCCGCATGCATGCGTCCCGGCCGAGCGTACGCTGCAGCGTAGGCTTTGCGATCGGCTTCTGGAATCGAATAAGTCTTGTCAGCCGCAAAATCATTCCAGAAATAATCGAAATACGTACGCTCACGACCTTGAACCAGGGCTTCGGGAGTCGGCCCATTGAAGCGGAAATGCCATATGTTGGGGTTGTTATAGACGGCCTCCCAACCCTCCACACCGGGGAGAAAAGCATCCATCAACACCAGTTTCGTGACTTCCGTCGGGAACTGCGCGGCATAGGCATACGCGACCATCAGGCCGATGTCGTGTCCGACGACCTCGGCTTTCTGTACGCCGAGCGACTTAACGAGGTCATGAATGCGGATCGCTGCAGTCTTCATGTCCAGACCGTCGGAGGGAATGTCCGAGTCTCCGATGCCGGGCAGGTCCGGTGCGATCACGGTGAAGCGCTGTGCCAGAGCGGGAATAATCGGCTTCCACATTAGCGAGGTCTCCGCATAGCCGTGCAACAGGATGAGCGGTGTGCCGTGGCCAGAGGTCAGGTAGTACAGTTTGACGCCATCGATCTGCGCAGTGCGTGAGGCGATGGTCTCATCGGGTGCGTGCGCATAGCCCTTCACGGGGAACCCAACGGAGAGAAGGAGCAAGCCGAACATAGCCAGGCTTAGAGCGCGCTTCATGAAATCAACTCCTCGTGCGTAAGATCTTCCAAGATTGTGAAAGCAAATTTGTGAAAGCAAGTCTCGAGCTTAGTCCGACCACCGCTGCGGCGTTCGATCCCACCGATGCTTCTTCAGTTCCGCGAGCAGCGATTTGTCCAAGGGCCCCGCGTCGCTCGTGGCAATGTTCTGCCGCACGTGCTGCGCTTTCCGCATCCCGGCAATCGTCGTGCTCACCGCGGGATGCGACAGGATGAAACGCAGCGCCATCTCCGGCATAGTCATCCCGGCGGGCAAAACCTCTTTCAGTTTGTCGACCCGCTTGACCGTCTTCGCCAGATTCTCGGGACCGAAGTATCCCGCCCGCCAGTCGCCCTTCGGGAAGCGGGTTTCGAGAGTCATCTTCCCACCCAGGCTGCCCTCATCGAGCGGCACGCGGGCAATCACACCCACGTTCAGTTCCTGACACACCGGGAAAAGTTCATCCTCCGGCGCCTGGTCGAAGATGTTGTAGATCACCTGCACGACATCCACAAGACCGGTGCGCAGGGCCTTGATGCCGTTCTCCGGTTGCCAGCGGTTGATGCTCAGCCCGAAGAAGCGAATCCACTTGTCGTGCTTCAGCTTTTCAACCGTGGACTGGAACTCCGGCACACCGGTCCACGAATCGTCCCAAACATGAAATTGCAGCAGGTCGATGGTATCCACCCGCAGCTGCTTGCGAATCAGGTCCGCATACTTGAAAACGTGGGCCGGCGAAAAAACGTCGCCGTACTTGTATTCGGGCAGCGCGGGCCACTGATCGTTGCCGGGAGGAATCTTCGACGCCGCATAAATTCGCTTGCCCACATTCCGCGCCATGATCTCGCCCAGCAAGCCGTCGCTCTTACCCTCGCCGTACGCCCACGCAGTGTCGAAAAAGTTGCAGCCCAGATCCACAGCCAACTGCATCGCGCCCAGCGATTCCTTATCGTCCGACCCGCTCCACCCGCTCATCCCCCACAGCCCGTGGGCGATGTCGCTGACGTCGAAGCTAGTACGGCCGAGTTTGCGGTATTTCATGATCGCGTCCTCCTGGGAATCCTACTTTGTCATCCCGAGCGGAGCAGAATTGCCGTTTTTCGGCAATTCTGCGCAGTCGAGGGACCTTGGGTTTTCTCTACGATACTTGATCAGAGCTTCCTGAGGAATATCCGCCCGGAACGAGTCTCAGAAGCGGACTCACCAGCATATATCGAAGTCGAGATTCCCGCCCACCCGGCCGTCTGGCCGAAAGAAGCCCTTGCTGGTTTTTCGATCACAAGCATCGAAATTTTGCGGCCTCAGGACCGGCCCATGAGGTGTTTAATGAGCCTAGATCATAAAGATGGAGGTCCTCTCCCAATGAAATCTGAATATCCTTTTAATCCAACGCCCGGCAGGAAAGATGAACTGATCGCGCCGCCGCCCTCCCGCCTCACCGACGAGAAAATCTCGGACGAGTCGGGCACGGAAACGCAAACCAACAGCGCGCTGGCGCCGGCTGGTCTCAAGAATCCCTTCTGGAATTAATCTCGGCCAGCGCCGGTTAGCTCGCAACGCAGATTTGGTAGCGCAGAATTAACCGAGACCGACCGGCGCTTATTTCTTCCCGCACAATCCGGCCTATCGCAAAATTGGCAGGCACACGCACGGCCGGAGCGCGAAATCCAGCTGCGACATTTCTTCCACCGCGGGATGCAGCAGCGCGTCGCGGCACGGCTCCAGCGTAATCACAAATGGCAGCGAGGCCTTGTCAAAGCCCGGCTTCTGCAGCAACGAGTCAATGTTCAGGCGATGCGTGGCCAGGATCTGTGCCAGCCGTGCCACGATCCCCGGCTGATCGCGCACAAAAAACCGCAAATACCACGGCGTCTCGAAATCGCTGCTAATCGTTGGTGTGGAGATCCCCGCCGTAGAGACGTAGCTTGCTACGTCTCTCTTGCCCCCTCCACCGGCCAGGCTTTGCGCCACGAACATCAAATCCGAAACCACCGCGACTGCCGTGGGATCGCCGCCCGCGCCCGCGCCCAGAAACGCCATGTCTCCCCCGTACTGGCCCGAAGTCAGCACCAGGTTGAGATTTCTCTGCACCCGTCCAAAGGGAGAATCCGTCGGAACCACGCACGGACCAACGTCCGCGAACAGAGTGTCCCCCTTCAAGTCGGCCCGCGAAATCTGGCGGATGGTGCAGCCCAGTTCCGCCGCATAGTCGAAGTCGACCGCGTCCACCGATCGAATGGTGCGGGCGCGAATCGATTCTGGCGCCACCTGCGTGTGCAAACCCGCCAGCGCCAGGATGGCGAGTTTGGCGCGCGCGTCCCCGCCATCCAGATCCTCCGAAGCGTCGGCCTCGGCATACCCGCGTGCCTGCGCTTCTTCCAGCGCTTCGCTGAAGGGAATCCGCGCGTTTTCGATCCGGCTCAGAATGTAATTGCAGGTGCCGTTCAGAATACCCGCAATGCCGTGCAGCCGGTCTCCGCACAACCCGGTGCGCAGCGCCGGAAGCACGGGAACTCCTCCGGCCACCGACGCGCCGAACTCGATCTGGCATCCCTTGCTGCTGGCCAGTTGCAGAAGCTCAGGCCCGTGGCGCGCAATCAACTGCTTGTTCGCCGTGACCACCGACTTGCCCGCCTCCAGCGCGCTCCGCACGATTTGCCCCGCCGGATTCAGGCCGCCGATCAGCTCGATCACGATCTCGACATCCGAGTTCAGCACAGACTGCACGTCGTCGGTCCAAATAACGTCGCCCGGAACCCAAGACTGTTTCTTTCTCTCCACATTGCGGTTGCAAATGTGGGTGAGCTTCAGAGATCCGCCGCCGTTCTCGCACAGGATTTTTGCCACCGCGCGGCCCACGGTTCCAAAGCCGATCAGTGCGACACGGCAGGCGGACTTCGGTTCCTGCTTCCTGGATGTGGCCGATTTGGCTGCAGGTTTTGAAGTTCGCTTGGGCAAAGACTCTCTCGCTCAGAAAATGGAATCCCCTATCATACGTGCGATCTGCGGTTATCGGAAACTGCAAACGGCACCCGCAAGGCGGCATCGCGGGCGGAATCGGCATCAAAGTTGATATCATGGTGTCTGCCTGCTGCGAGTCCAATCCCGGCGGGAGCATCGCGGACCCGTCGTTCCAGAAGCGCCCTGTCTTTGACGAGTTATGACGAGTTATGCGGCCAAAGTATGGCCCGAGCGCTAAGTCCGCAACCACGCCCGGCAGCGGGAGGAGAATGAATGATTCGAAAGTTCGCGACGGTTCCTGCATGCAGGATCGTTCTGGCATTAATTCAGGTGACGATTCTGGCGGGAGCCACCACGGTCTTTGCCCAGCAGGCCCAAGCCCCACAGACCCCGGACCAACAAACCCCGGCGCAGCAGCCACCCGCCCAACCGACCCCGGCCCAACAGCAGCCCGATCAACAACCGTCCAGCACGCAGGAAGCCTCGCCCGCAGAGGTCGGTCCCACGCATAAGCCAAAGGTGAAAGACTACAAGAACTGGACCTTCAACGTAGGTGGCGGAGCCAGTCTCACCAACGGCACCACCGCGAATTTTGTCCGTGGCGGAGGCCCCATCGGGGCTGCTGGTGTCGCCCGCAACTACAGCAAATATTTTGGACTTCGCCTGGATTTCCAGTTCGACAATCTGCCGCTGCGCAATTCCGCGCTGGAACTGGCGCAGGCGCCCGGGGCAACCAGCCATGTCTACTCGCTCATGCTCGATCCCATCATCAATGTTCCGGTCACGAAGGTTTGGGGTGGGTACATCGTGGCCGGTCCCTCCTTTCTTCATCGATCAGGCAAGCTGGATTCCTCGACCGCGCTTCCGGGATCGGCCTGCAACCCTTTCTTCCTTTGGTGGGGGCCGTGCCTGGCCGGGACCTTGCCCGTGCGCGGAGAATTTCTCAAGGCCAACCAGAACCAACTTGGCGCCAACTTCGGCGGCGGCATCACGCGTAAGATCACCCCGAATATGGAGTTTTACGCCGAATTCCGCTATCTCCACGGCAAGCACTACGGCATCACTACCGACTTGCGCCCCATCACCATCGGTGTGCGCTGGTAGCTGACCCGACGTACAAAGGCGCTGATTACTCGGGATTCGTGCGGTAACTCCACAACTCCGTATTCGCGTTCTGTAATTGCACGAACGACGACGCAGGCGCAGGCTGTGCGACTGCGGCGTCTGCATTCGCTTCTCGCACGGCCGATTCGACGATACCGTGCGATGGCGCCAGCGAGCAGGCTGGATCGGTCACCGTCGCGTCCCCGGCCAGCAGGAACGCCTGACAGCGGCAGCCGCCGAAATCTTCGGTGCGCCTGTCGCAACTGCGGCACGGCTCCGGCATCCAGTCTTCGCCGCGGAAACGGCGGAACGAAGACGATTCCTGCCAGATCCATCCCAGCGTCTTTTCGCGCACGTTCTCAAACGACAAGCCCGGCAGCACTTCCGCCGCGTGGCAGGGAAGCACTTTGCCCGCGGGATTGATCAGCATCAATCTTCGCCCCCAGCCTCCCATGCAGGCCTTGGGATATTTCGCGTAGTAGTCGGGCACAACGGAATCGATGCGAATCCGCCCGGCCAGCCGCTTCTCGGCTTCCGCCACGATCGCCACCGCTTTCTCCAGTTGCGCGCGCGTAGGCAGCAGAGCGGCGCGGTTGGCCAGCGCCCACCCGTAGTATTGCGTGTGCGCGATCTCGACGCGCTCGGGATGCAGTTGCTCAATGAACCCGATCATCTCTTCCAAGTGGTCAAGATTCTGGCGATGCACGACCAGGTTCACGGTGAACGCAATCTTTTTCTCACCCACCTGCCGCCGAATCGCCCGCGCCAGTTCGATCTTGTGCGTGTGCGCCTTCGCTCCGGCAATCCAGTTCGCAGCCTGCTCCCGCGAATCCTGAAAACTGATCTGGATGTGGTCGAGCCCGGCATCGACGAGCGCCTGCAGCCGCTCTTCATTTAGCCCGATGCCTGAGGTGATGAGATTGGTGTAGAGTCCCGCAGCCCGCGCGGCGGAAATCAGCTCCGCCAGGTCGGTGCGAGCCAGCGGTTCGCCGCCCGTAAAGTGCGCATGCAACATGCCGAGCTTGCCGCACTGCTGGAAAACGTTGGTCCACTCTTCGGTCGAAAGTTCCGACGGCGTGCCCGCCAGCTCCAAAGGATTCGAGCAATAGACGCAGTGCAGCGGGCAGCGGTGCGTAACTTCGGCGATCAGGGCGAGAGGATTGGAAAGCATTGTGGAATTGAGTAATTTAGGAATTGGGTAATTGGTTCCACCGCAGGCGATAGATTCAATTACCAAATCACTCAATTACACAATTACCAAATTTCTAGTAATCCACGATCCGCTTTTTCTGCAACTGCTCCAGAAACACGCTGATGTCACTGCGAACCTTAGCGGGATCAGCCGCGTCGAACTGTTTCTGCAACTCCGCGATGATCTCTCCGAACGTGCGCTGTCCGTCGCATCGCTCCAGCACCTGCCGCCCGGTGCCCTGCAGCTTGATGGCGCCTTCGGGGAATAGTATTACGCGATCTTCTTCCGTTCCGCCCCATCGGCACCCGGCGGCGAGGCGCGGCTGGCTCGCGTCTGACGGTGGCGCCATCCTAGCTACCCTCGATGAGAAACGCGCCGGGAGGCGGCCAACCCGGCTGCACGTAGGCAAAATAGAGCGCGTCCAGCTGCGCCCAGAGAATGTCGCACTTATCGCGCAGCGCCTGGATGGCGAGTTCCTGCTCGGCCCGCGTCTTCGCATTCTCGCACACGTAGTTGATCGCGAAGTTGGCGTCTTCCGGTGCTTGTGTCAAGCGTGCCTCGAAGTACGCCAAACCGCCGGACAGCCACGGATAGTGCTGGCGCAACTTCTCCATGCGGAGCGAAATCAGGTCGCGCGAAAACAGTTCGGTCAGCGACGACGCGACCGCTTCCAGCAGACTGCGGCTGCGCACAATGTTGAGATATTCATTCACCGCGAAGCGTGTGGCCGGCAGAATGCCGCTCCCGGCGCCAACCTGTTCGGCGTCGAGTCCGGTGGCTTCCGCAAGCTTCAGCCAGCGCTTGATTCCGCCTTCGTTATGCGCGGTGCCGTCTCCGTCGTGATCGATCACGCGCTTTCGCCACGCGCGGCGAAAAGCCGGATCGGGGCCGCGTGAAAGAATGATCGCATCCTTGATCGGAATGACGCTCTGGTAATAGTAGCGATTCAAAGCCCAGGCCTGAAGCTGCCCGCGGCTGAGCCGCCCTTCGTGCATCATTAGGTGGAACGGATGCTGGTGGTGGTAGCGCTCTTCGCCCACTCCACGCAACTGGGCCCGCAGCCCGTCGTACGAGAGCAGATCCGCGCCGGGCGCGGTTGCGTCTACAGGTCGAACTGCCATCCATCCTCCGCGATCTCCCAACCTGCTTCGCGTACCTGGCGATATTCGGGGCCCGCTTCGTTCAGCATGGGATTCGTGTTGTTGATGTGCACATAGATTTTACGTGGATGATGCAGTCCCGCCAACTGAACCAGGCTGCCTTCGGCGGAAGAAACGGGAACGTGTCCCATCTGCCGCGCGGTTTGCCCCGACCCTTGAATGCGGATCAGTTCATCGTCACTCCAGAACGTGCCGTCGAACAACAACACGTCGGCTGCCTCCGATTCCTTCAGCAGCGCCTCGTCGATCTGCGGAACCGCCGGCATGTATGCCAGACGTTTCCCCGACGATAGCCCGACGATGAGTCCCAACGATGCCTCCCCGAGTTTCAGTTCGTCCTGGCGCGACGCCGAAACGTACGCGGGATAGTGCGTGCCCAGCGAGAGTGCCCGGCATCGCAACCCCGAATCTTCACCGGCAGGATTTTGTAGCGAAAACTCTGTCCTGGGCGGAAAGCTGGTCCAGGTCACCTGAGCGGGAACGCGCTGCAGCATGGCGAACATGGAATTATCTTCCGTCAGAATTCGCCGAACGGACTCCGCCGCGTACACGCGAAGCGGCTGCAATTCCCGCAGCAGCAGCAGCCCAAGCACGTGGTCGACGTCGGCGTTGGCCAGCACCGCGCCCACAATGGGCGATTGACGGACGCCTTCGCGGGGATGCAGTTCGGCGGTGGCTTCGATTTGTCCGCGCAAGTCGGGAGAAGCGCCGAGCAGAAACCACGAGCGCGAATCCGCGCTGATCGCAATCTGCGCCTGGCTGCGGGCCTTCCCCCGAAAAGTTCCGGCGCGCACCGCACGGCAATTAGGGCAGGCGCAATTCCACTGCGGGAATCCGCCGCCAGCCGCCGAGCCGAGAATCTTCACCCGCATCGTTGGAAAGTGTAGCAGCCGGCGTAAACGAAGAGTATCAATGAACCGCGGTCACTCTTGGTTGTTACCGTTGGAAGCCGGACCGCTCCCCGCCAGCCCTTGCTGTTCCTATCTCTTGACGACCGGCGCGGTTCGCGCGCTGGCACGCGAACCATCGTCGTCATGTATGTCGTCATATATGATGTGCGTGCAGCGAGTGCGTCGTGCCGGTATCCTGCTTTGTACCGCCAACATTTTGCTCAAGGAGATCACGCCATGCTCACCCGTATCGCGATCACACTAGTTCTGGCTACCTTGCTGGCTGCTGTATTCATATTTCCACACACTCACGTCCGGGCCCAGGGCTTCGGTCCCGAGGAACGCTTCGTCTGTGGCGTCAACGAGCGCGATGAGATCTTCTGCACGTCCTACCGCGGCATGGAACACGGCCGCTGGGAAAAAATCCCGGGTGCCCTTAGGCAAGTCGTCATACGCGAGGGCCATCTCTGGGGCGTCAATCGCAATGGAGAAATGTTTTACTCCGACGATTTCAGGGCCGGAGACACACATTGGATCCGCTTGGAAGGCCGGGCTAAGGAGATCTCGGTAGGCCACGGAGTCCTTTGCCACGTCAATGACAAAGATTCCATCTACTGCGCCGACGAAGGCATCGATACTCCGCGTCCTCGCTGGCACCGCGCCCCAGACGGTGCCAATCTCAAGTCCATTTCCGTTAACTGACGCGCCGCTTCACCCAGGGGGCTCGAGGGCTCTTGTGCGTCTCGAGGGCTGATTCTTTTCTCAGAATTGTATTGCGTTCGCGCCATCTCCTCCGTATAGTCGCCCCTAGCCCAAGAGCCCACCGACGGATCTTCCCCCAGGTCCGGTCACGCCGTCAAACAACTCAATCTCAACCTCACTTTGTTACCGCCATTGCCACGGCTTTTGGCAGTGTGAACGTATTCGTGCCTCAAGTTACCGATCAAGTTCGCCGCGTCCGCCGGGGTGCTTCTTCGTGCGCCCCCGATGCACGCTCATGTTTGCAGTTTAATTTTCGAATCAAAAGGAGCCTAATGAGCAACGATTTCCGATCTACTGCTAAAACGCTGGCAGGAGTTCAACGAGTTCTAGTCTGTTCTCTGATTTTTCTGCTGACTGCCGGCGCCATCGGATGCAATATCGGACAAAAGACCACAACGCTGGCGCTCCAACCCGTCCCTTCGTCCATTTCCGCGGGGACGCAGGCCGTCTTTACCGCGTTCATCAGCCATAACAACGGTAACTTCGCGGGCGCGAACTGGACCCTGACCAGCAGCGGGACCGCCTGCTCGCCGGGGTGCGGGGCGTTGAGCAATCCGACAAACAGTGGAAGCGCAGGAAATGGCGACACCGCCACGATTACTTACACCGCGCCGAACACGGCTCCAAATCCCAATTCAATCACCATCACCGCCACCTCGGTCGAGAACCCAAACTCCTCCGGGGCAAGTACCTTCACGATTGACTGACCTGATGCCTTGGAATGTCGATTCAGGGATACTGCCCTCGGGACCAGGCGATCGCCCTCACGACCCGTTCGTCAAACGGTCATTGCCTGGTCCCTAATGCCTTCCAGCTTGTTCTCAAAACTGAGTTCGGTGATGGTTACAGCGTGGTCGAATTGGTGGGCCCACCAGGATTTGAACCTGGAACCAACAGATTATGAGTCTGCTGCTCTAACCGTTGAGCTATAGGCCCACGCCTTTATTTTCTATGATATGTGCGGAGTCTACGAGCTGGCGTCGATGATTTTTGCATCTGTTTTGCACTTATGGCAACTCCGTTTAATTCGACAAGCTGCATCGCAGCCTTCGCGTCATCTGTCGAGACGATGTGATAGCGGTCAAACACCGCTCGCGTTTTGTGCCCGCTGATTTTCATGGCAACACGTTCTAGGACGCCCGCGTTCACGAGGTTCCAGACGCCGGACCGTCTCAGGTCGTGAACAAGTAAGCCTCTATATTTGTACCACGGCAAACCGTCCTGGCCTTCGGGTTCAACCCGAGTAGGCTTTCCTAGCCCGGAAGCATCGCAGACTCGACGGAACTATTGTAGAGATTCCCTCAGTGGAGCTCGACCTTCGATTCGGGTTCCTCGGGTTGGCGCGGACCAAACCTCGAGCTCTCCGCCGATGGAACGCAGTCTTTCCTTCATGCGGATGAGACCGAGGCTCGCTGTAGCTTTCGTGTCCTCGGGTTGCAAGCCTGCTCCATCGTCTGACACCCGGAGCTGCAGCTCCCTCGAGCTACCGATAAGTTCGACGCGGACGTTAAGAGCGTGACTGGGCTTGGCAACGCTGTCCAACGCCTCCTGCAGAACGCGGAAGAAGCTGAGCGCGACTCCCTTGCCGATGTTTTCACGGACGACGTCTGTGCAACTGCACTCGACTGAGATTCTATTTCGACTCGCGAATTCTCGACAAAGCCCTCCGATAGCGACGGGAAGCCCTAACAATTCAAGCTTCGACGGATAGAGGTGGTGTGAAAGTCGGTCGATGTCATCGACCGTTTCCGCTGTATTCCGCCAGAGTTGTTCAAGGCGTATGAGGGCCCGTTGAGTCAACTCCGGGAAAGCCGGGGCCATTCCCTGGATTTCGACCGCTAAGAGGCATAACTTCTGACAGATGTGGTCCCGCAATTCCCGTGCAGTGCTGGTATTTTCCTCATCTTGCGCCTGGATTAATCGGGCGCTAATTCTGTAATCGTCGTTCACCAGGCTTTCGGGTTCTTCAGCCTTAATGACCTGCCAGTTGTGGTCGGTGATGTCTTCAACGGTGCCACAAAGTCGGAGAATATCGCCTTTGGCATCGCGCACCGCTTCGCCGCTGCCCATCACCCGTCTTCGGGTACCATCAGGCCGGCGCATTTGCAATTCGAGTTCGTAAGGTTGTCCCGTTTGTAGAACCCGCACGGTAGCAGCGGTGAGTCTGTCCCAACTGTCTGAAGTATAGAAGCAGGAATGCTCTTTGAAGGAAGGCAAGGTTGTCTGCGGATGACGACCGGCGATGCGGTAGAGTTGTTCGGACCAGGTGGTTACGTCGGTCTTGATGTCCCACTCCCAGCTGGCCTCCTCAGCGCCTGGCTGAACCTTGGTTTGGAACTCGAAAGCATTGGCGTTATGGTTTCTCGGGTGGTTCGCGTGCGTTTCCACTGCTGAACTCCTGGCGGAGAGGTGCAATTCTGACGAAGTAAGCGGAATCTACTCCTTGTCGCGGGGACGTGCTGATCGAGACGAAGAGTTGTCTTTGATATACAACGGCTGGCGCTGAATGGGGGAGTGTTCAGAGTGAGTCGCCCAACCGTCGCCGCAGAATCGCCATAGGAACTAACCGGAGTATGCTGCAGCCAGCGATCTCCAGTCAGCCCTGTCAGATGTGACAGTTGTGGCCTCAGACCTGTCCTCCTAGTCTCCACGTGAGTGTAAGTCCTCTGACTTTTGCAAAAGCTCGCCAACCGACTCGGACAAAGAGACGAGCCTGGTTTCACTCATTGGCGTGAAGGAGGGTTGTGTGCAAACCTCTCCAGCAATGCTGATGTCTTCTCTGTGGCGGCGGCGGGAAGGCCAAGTAGTACGACGCTGCTTGATACCGGATAAGTAGCATGCGCGAATGGCTCGAATGGTCGTCGCAGGGAATCCAGGCACTAGCGGTAGTAATCATCGTGGCCTCGATCATCTTTGGCTCCCTGCGCTTTCTTGGGCAACTATCGACACGAGCCGCAGACCCATACCGCGCGTATAAGGTGCTGCTCGGCCGTGCACTTTTGCTGGGGCTCGAGTTCATGGTCGCGGCAGATGTCATTCGTACGGTCTTGCTGGATCTGACTGCCAACGGTCTCGAGATACTCGGCGCATTGGTCGTGATCCGAACCTTCCTTAGCTGGACGTTGGTGGTCGAACTCGAGGGCCATTGGCCTTGGCGCCTGGCGGCGCTCGGGACTCCGAGTGAACAAGTAGGAGTGGTCGATGCTCAACGACGGGTTGAGGCGTCTGTGGGAGGGCCCGACAAGCCGGCCCGAGTGGCCTTTGAGGTTCCGGTTCCCCGTGCCACCCGCGATGGCGAGGATCCATTGCCCGTGCGGAAGGTAGGCATTTCATGAGCAGACCAGTTGCACCAGAGCCGCCGCTTTGCGGGCAGCTAGCCGTTCTGAGGAGGAACCCGAAATGAATCTGCCAAGCTTTCCGAACGTCGATATGTTCTCCGCCGGCATTAACGCACTTTACGGAGTGCTCATCGCCCGCCAACCATCGCACAACCGCGGCTACACCGCCGCCGGACTTGTGATTATGGCTTTCTTCGGCGGGATCGGCGGTGGCGTGACGCGCGACATCCTGCTCAACGAAATCCCCTCGCCGATCAAGGACCCCTACTATCTTCTCGTGTGCGCTCTGATGGGTGTGCTTGGGCTGGCGATTTATCGCTGGGCCGACTCAAGGGAGGAGCAGTTCCGCACCAGGGTCCTGGCTTACTTCAAGTCCTTCACACTGCCCTGGTTTGCCATCCTGGGCGCTCATAAAGCGCTTGAGCACAATCTTGGGATCTGGAGTGCGATCGTCATCGGTGTGATCGCCACTACTGCGGGCGGAGTGTTCATCGACCTTTTTTCCGGAGTCACGCCAGAGGTCGTGCGGCCCTCGCAGCTACTCGTCGCGGCCGCGGTGCTGGCGAGTACGGTCTACACGCTGCTCGCGTCGGCAACGAAGGCGAGCCCGCACTTCTTTCCCGTCACGCTGATCGCGGTGCTGGTTACGTTCACTTTCCGGGTGTTTGCGGTGCGTGAGCACTGGCCGTCGATCGTGCCGCTCGACGCGCCTGCAGAGGGGCCGCGCGCGGCCGCGTGAGGGACTTCTCAAAGCGACGAGCGCTGCATGCTGGTTCCGCCGACGTTGAACGTATTCGAAAAGGAAGGGATGTTATGGACAACATGTGGGTCCGCGTAGGAACTCAACTTCTCGCCCGTGTCAGCGGGCCGATGAAGTTCAGACTGGTGCTCCAGCCGTGCATGGCGGCGTTCTTCGCAATTCGCTCGGGGTTGGCCGATGCCAGGGCAGGCAAGCCGCCGTATTTCTGGGGCCTCCTCTCGCATCCCGGCCAACGCCACGACATGATCAAAGACGGGTGGAAGAGTGTCGGCAGAGTGTTCATTTTGGCGCTGGTGCTGGACGCGGTCTATCAGATGATCGTATTGCACTTCGTATATCCGGGGGAAATGATCATAGTCGCCTTCATCCTGGCGATCTTGCCTTACCTGATTCTGCGAGGGCTGGTCACGCGTCTGGCTCGCCCGAAGAAGACAGCTTCAACACCACCGGCTGACATTCCCCGGCTGAGGAAAGTGTCATGAGCCTGGTTGAAACACCGTCGATAGCTCCAAAGGATAGAGGAACGCTTCTTGCCGAAGAGCGAACCAATCTGGCCGTCGAGCGGACGATTATCGCGTCTGAAAGAACGCTGATGGCATGGATCCGAACTGCAATTTCGATGATCGGATTCGGCTTCAGCATTTACAAGTTCTTTCAATACCAGGCCGAAGAGATTGCCGCCGGCAACATCCGGCGGCCACAGGCGCCGCGCAATCTGGGAATGAGCCTGATTGCTTTGGGCACGCTGGGACTAACGGCCGCGGCTTGGCAGCACCGGAGGTTTCTGAACCAGATTGGGGCATCTCACGCGCGGCAAGTATGGTCCATCTCTTTCGTGGTCGCGATTGCGGTCATCCTGATTGGAGTCGTCACGTTTTACGGGGTCCTGCTGCGCCACGGGCCGTTTTAGGGGGAGCGGAATTTGCGGCTCAGAAGCAGATCCGAAATCTATTCGCAACCGCGGTTATGAAGATGAACCGAGATTCTGGAGAACAATGCAGACGGCCGTGGAGCCGCTTGACTCCGCATTGAGAATGAAGCCGGTCCAGGCGTCACCAGATTTCTCATTGGTCCTGGGCGGTCCTCTCTTTTATTTGTGCCGGCGGACACATCTAGCCGGGAGGGCTTTGGGGTTGTTGCATCGCGAAGTCGTGGCTATCAGTCTTTTCGCGTGGTTGCCGCTGCTGCTCTTGTCAGTGATCGAGGGACATGCCATCGGCGGGGGTATCAAGATCCCCTTCCTGAAGTACATCGAGGCGAATTTTCGATTCCTCGTCGCATTCGTCCTCCAGTGATGGCTCTTCTCTGCTGTCAGAATTAACAGTTGTGGCGCCTCGAGTCCACTCGTAGCGTAGCGCGCAGAGCATACCGTGGACGGCGAATCCCTTCGTAGAAAGAACTTTCGTCTCTTTTTCGCCCACAACCCGGCGGGTCCTGAGCCTGTGACTTGGACGCAACGGGTGCAACGACTCCAGAAAGAAGCGCATATCTTCTATCTCGTGTTCAAACATCCGCGCACGGCCTGGTACGCAAGGCTGGTGGCGGCATCCACCGCAGGTTACCTGGTCAGTCCCATTCAACTCATCCCGAACTTCATCCCGGTGATCGGATCTCTGGACGATGTGCTGGTGCTGTACGTGGGGATGAAGCTGCTGCAAAGGATGAGCCCGCCGGACGTGCTCACCGAATGTCGTGACGTTGCCGATGCCGCCGAGAATCGGCGAAGAGAAGAATCCAATTGGGCGGCGTCCGTCGGTGTCCCGATCGCAGTCGTAACCGTCTGGATCCTTGCGGCCGCGGGCGCCAGTGCACTGATGGCGGCATACATTTACCGCTAAATGAAGGGACCCACTCAAGACTATTTTCTGGCGATTTAACCTTTCAGATTCGTTCCGTTGCGACCGGGTCCGGACACACAAACGTACTTGTGCTGAGTCCCCTATCCATCAGATAATTGAACGGTATTCGGTTAGGGGACACTCCATTCCTCAGGTAACGATTAAGACGGGCCTCACCGCGCCGGACGGGCGCGAAGAGTTACTCACCGAATACCTCTGCGACAACCCAAACTGCCCCAACATTGCCACCCATGTGCTTGGATGCGTCAGGGAAGTCGGCGTCGTGAGTGCAGTTTGCGACGAGCACGCACCTGGAGCTGGGTTTTAGTTACTGCCTAATTAAGACTTCCCGTATTCGCCTGCCCTTTAACTACTGCCATCGCCTGAGTGCCGGCAGAAACTCCTGGAGACTTGCCTTCGCGCATCCGATTGAAGCGTTCCGTGTCCACTGGCGGCGCTAGGTGAGCAAGAACTGTACTTTCTGACAGTCGCTTCGCGGGGATCAGAGACATAGTCTCGGCAGTAAGACGTGTACTTCTGTTCGCTCCAGCACCGCATTGCCGACTTCTAAAAGGAAGGTTGCCTTTTCATATGAATGACCAAGATGAGATCCAGCGATCTGTTCTTCCTATCCCTGATCCACCACGCACTGGCCTGATGCTGTACGACGCCAAGGATCCGGAAAACAAGTACCCCGCGATAACCCAGCTGCGCCCGCCTAAGGGCGCTCCAAACGTTCTGGTAATTCTGATTGACGACGCCGGCTTTGGCTCCTCCAGCGCCTTCGGTGGACCCTGTTACACGCCGAACGCAGAACTGCTGGCAGCCGGTGGACTGAAATTCAACCGCTTTCACACCACAGCACTGTGCTCGCCGACGCGGCAGGCCATGTTGACCGGCCGCAATCACCACACGGTTGCTATGGGAGGAATCACCGAAATCGCCAGCGGTTCACCCGGCTATAACTCAGTTCTCCCGAACACGTGCTCGCCCCTCGCCCGCACACTTAAGCTGAACGGATATGCGACCGCGCAGTTTGGCAAGTGCCATGAAGTGCCCGTCTGGCAGACCAGTCCAGCCGGTCCGTTTGATGCGTGGCCAACCGGGGGAGGAGGATTCGAATATTTTTACGGGTTCATTGGCGGCGAGGCCCATCAGTGGTACCCATCGCTCTATGAAGGCACCAACCCCGTCGAGGTGAAGAAAACGCCCGAAGAGGGCTACCACTTGGTGGAGGACATGACGGAGAAGGCCATCAACTGGATCGGGCAAGAGAAAGCGCTCATGCCCGACAAGCCATTTTTCGTTTACTTCGCGCCGGGTGCCACCCACGCTCCGCACCACGTTCCAAAGGAGTGGGCCGATAAGTACAAAGGCAAGTTCGACCAGGGCTGGGACAAGCTCCGCGAAGAAACCATCGCACGCCAGAAAAAGCTGGGTGTCATTCCGCCAGATAGTCAGCTCACGCAGCGGCATAAAGAGATCCCGTCATGGGACGATATGCCTGCCGCGCTCAAGCCCGTGCTCATCCGCCAAATGGAGGTATACGCCGGGTTCATGGAGTACACCGATCATCATGTTGGCCGCCTGGTCGATTCCATTAAGAAGCTGGGAATTCTCGACGACACGCTGATTTACTACATCATCGGCGACAACGGCGCATCCGCCGAGGGCACTCTGCACGGCACCTACAACGAGATGATCAACTTCAACGGCGCGTCCGCTTTGGAGACGCCTGAGTTCCTGATGGAGAGGATCGACAAGCTGGGCGGGGCAGAATCCTACAACCACTACGCTGTGGGCTGGGCGCACGCCATGAATACGCCCTACCAGTGGACCAAACAGGTCGCTTCGCATTGGGGCGGAACGCGCAACGGGACCATTGTGCACTGGCCCAAGGGAATCAAGGGGAAAGGCGAAATCCGCAGCCAGTTTGCTCACTGCATCGACGTCGCGCCGACCATCCTCGAAGTGGCGGGCCTGCCGCAGCCGCTTTTCGTGAATGGCGTTCAGCAACATCCGATCGAGGGCGTCAGCATGGCGTATACGTTCAACGACGCTAAGGCTGCCGAGCGCCACGAAACGCAGTACTTCGAAATGTTCGGCAACCGCGGCATCTACCACAACGGCTGGACCGCGGTGACGCGGCACAAAACACCATGGCTTCTGATCGGCGAGAAAACCCCAGCGTTCGACGACGACGTCTGGGAACTCTACGACACCAACAAAGACTGGAGCCAGGCAAACGATCTGTCGAAGCAGATGCCGGAAAAACTGCACGAACTCCAGCGCCTGTGGCTGATCGAGGCGACGCGCTACAACGTGTTGCCGCTGGATGACAACCTCGGTGCGCGTCTTAACTCGGATACGGCAGGCCGTCCTCAGCTGATCACGGGCAAATCGCAAATCCTGTTTGGCAGCATGGGTCGCCTGTCGGAAAACTCCGTGCTCAATCTGAAGAACAAGTCCCACTCGGTGACGGCGGCGATCGTTGTACCCACAACCGGAGCCGAGGGCGTCATCGTCGCCCAAGGCGGCAACATCGGCGGCTGGAGCCTCTACGCCAAGGGGGGCAAGCTCAAGTACTGCTACAACTTGCTCGGCATTCATCAGTTTTATGCCGAGTCCAGCGGTCCGCTGCCTGCGGGCGAGCACCAGGTGCGCATGGAGTTTGCCTACGCTGGTGGCGGTCTGGGTAAAGGTGGCACGGCAACATTGTTCGTGGATGGCAAGAAAGTCGGCGAGGGCAAGGTCGCGGCCACGGCGGCCATGGTCTTCTCCGCCGATGATGGTTGCGACGTCGGAGTGGACACTGGATCTCCCGTGTCGCCCGACTACGGGTCGCGGGGGAACGAGTTTACGGGTCACGTCAAGGGCGTGCAACTCGCCATTGCCGAGGACGCTGTGAGCCTCGATCACCTCGTTTCGCCGGAGGAAGCCGTCCAAATTGCGATGGCACGGCAGTAAGCAAGGCGTTGCTCTTTCGTTTAAGCGCCCCGTCCAGGCTAATTCTTGGGCGGGGCGATTATTGCCAATGATGGCTGTAGGCTCAAAATCCTGGCGGCCTTTACTGTGATGGGGGCCCGAAGTTTCGGCGAATTCAAAAGAAGTAATCGGGAGGGTCGTATGATGTCACCCGCAGAGACCGCTCTCACCGTGGCATTCGTCAAGGCGATTGCGATCGTAGGATCGGCCTTGACCGCGGTCTTCTTTCTCGCACTGTTGGGTGCGAAGAGGTTATGATCGCGCCATCGCGGAGGTTGGCCACCCAAGGGAACTCCACACTCTGTAGGGTTTTTATTGGTCCGTTCTGGTTGTACTTCACCATGGCCGGAAGCAGTCCGGAGGTTCTCGGGACGTGTATCTCCAAGCTGAGTCTCCGGGTGCAGACCGGAAGTCGAATTGGTTGCCGATTCCATAGACCGCGTTGGTGAACGTCACCATTTGGGTCTACGACCCGCAGAACGAAACCGTGTCTCTCGTTGTGCTTTCCTTCACTCCATCCCGCCCCTGTATGTTTTGACAGTTACCGATTGCAGAGCTTCGGCCTAGTCTGTCGCTGCAAGAGACAACCACGACTGACAACGGACTCTGTTGCCCGTCACAAGCCGGTACAAAAATGGCTCTGCAGACTGACGATACTTGGCCAGCCCAATCGCCGCCGGGCTTTCACCTGCTGGCGAAGCCGAGCGGATCAACTTGCAACATCGATTGCACCTATTGCTTCTTCTTGTCTAAGGAGGCGCTGTATCCCAACGAAAAGAACCGGATGTCGGAGGCCACACTCGAGGCCTACATTCGTCAGCTGCTGGAAGCGCACCGCACGCCCACGGTAACGGTGGCGTGGCAGGGCGGGGAGCCGACGCTGATGAAGGTGGAGTTCTTCCGGCGCTCCATTGCACTCGTCGAAAAGTATCGCAGGCCCGAGCAGACTGTGGAGCACACCTTTCAGACGAACGGAATCCTTCTGGATGATGAGTGGTGCGCTTTTTTTAAGGAGCACAATTTCCTCGTTGGCTTGAGCGTCGACGGCCCACGCGAGATCCATGACGCCTACCGGCTCGATCGCGCCAAACGCGGTACCTTCGACCGGGTGATGCAGGGATGGAGATACCTGCGCAAGCACGGGGTTGAATTCAACATATTGTGCACGGTGAACGCCGCCAACGAACACCATGGTCGCACGGTCTATCGTTTCTTTCGCGATGAGATGGGGGCGAAGTGGGTGCAATTTATCCCGATCGTGGAGCGTGCCAGCGCGGAGACGATCGATATCGCTAACCAGGGCTGGAGCGAGCAGCCCGGCCGCAAGCGTCTGCTTTACACGCAGTCCGGCAACCTCGTAACCCAGCGCTCCGTGGGTGGCGAACAGTACGGCCGCTTTCTCGTCGACATCTTCGAGGAGTGGGTGCGCCATGACGTGGGCCAGGTTTTTGTGCAGATGTTCGACGTAACGCTCGAGGCCTACTTTGGCCGCCATTTACTGTGCATCCACGCTCCAACCTGCGGATATGGCCCGGCGCTGGAGTACAACGGCGATGTTTATTCCTGCGATCACTTTGTCGAGCCACGCTACAAGCTGGGCAACATCCACGAGACGCACCTGGTGAAGCTTGTGGCCTCGGCCGAGCAGCGCAAGTTCGGAGATGACAAACGCGATTCGCTGACCCCGCAATGCCAGCGTTGCGAGGTAAGAGGGTTATGTAACGGGGGCTGCCCGAAGGATCGGTTTATGCTCTCGAGCGACGGCGATCCGGGTCAGAACTATCTGTGTGCCGGTTTGTACTTGTTCTTCACTCACACTCGCCCTGCCATGCGGACCATGGCACAACTTTTGCAGAGTGGCCTGCCGCCTTCCGAAGTAATGGCTTTAACCGCCGAAGAGGACGCTAAGCGCGGACCTTATGAGCCCTGCCCCTGCGGGAGCGGCAGGAAATTCCGCTTCTGCCACGGCAACCCCGAGCCGCAGACGCCTTTCAGCGGGGTACGCCCCGCGACGGCTCCGCCGCAGGATGGACGAGACATCCCGGTGCGTGCCGAAATTCCACCGCGAGCTTCGCCCAGCGGATCGACGTTCGACTGAACCGTAGTGTTAGAGACTCGACGAAGGAGGAAACGTATGACGGCGTTGGAAGGAGGATTGAAACGAGCGTTCGAAAGCTCGGTTGTGCTGGCTGTATTGCTCACCGTTTTCGGAGTCTTTGCCGTCATTTTGCCGATCGTTTCATCGATTGGCATCACGATCCTGATCGGATGGCTGGTGGTATTCGCCGGGATTGCGCAGTTCGCGCACGCGTTTCAATCCGAGAATGTCGATCAGACTCTTTGGATGCTCATGCTCTCGATTTATTTCCTCACAGCGGGCGCCTATCTGCTCACGGGCCCTGACTTAGGGATTGTGGGTTTGACTCTTGTGCTTGGGATATTCCTGGCTGCAGAGGGTGTGGCCAACTTGATCGTCTACTTTTCGACCAGGAATCGTGGCGGATCAAAGTGGATGCTGCTGGATGGCGTCGTCACTCTGATTGTGGCCGCCATGATCTGGGATCGCTGGCCCCTCACTTCGTGGTGGGTGATCGGGACCCTGGTCGGCATCAGCATGGCAACGACCGGCATGACCCGCCTCATGACGATTTTGGCCGCTCGCAGCTTAGCCAGTCATCTGGTCGAGAATTCGTTTCGGGAACGGGCGGCATGAACAGTCCTCGAATTCATTCAATCCACCCGCGGATCCTGTGTCGCTCTTGTTTGGGAAACGCGACTGAACGTACTTCTCCGGTCACCGCCGGAAACTTCAAAAACAAAATCAACTTAAAGGAAGGAACAAAATCATGGCTACAAAGCAACCGAATATCCTAATCCTCTGGGGCGATGACATCGGCACCTGGAACATCAGCCACTACAGCCGCGGCATGATGGGCTACCAGACTCCAAACATCGACCGCGTCGCCAAAGAAGGGGTTACCTTCACCGACTTTTATGGCCAGCAGAGTTGCACCGCCGGCCGGGCCGCCTTCATCACCGGCCAAAACCCACTCCGCACCGGCTTGACCAAAGTCGGCATGCCCGGCGCGACTGTCGGACTTCAAGCGGAAGACCCGACAATCGCCGAACTGCTCAAACCGCTCGGCTACGCTACCGGCCAGTTCGGCAAAAACCATCTCGGTGATCGCAATGAATTCCTGCCGACCGTGCACGGATTCGACGAGTTCTTCGGCAATCTTTATCACCTGAACGCGGAAGAAGAGCCGGAACTCCCTGACTATCCCAAGGATCCTAAGTTCTTGGAGGCCTTTGGCCCGAGAGGCGTGATGCACAGCTTTGCGAGTGACAAGGACGATCCGACGACCGATCCCCGCTGGGGACGAGTCGGCAAGCAAACGGTCAAGGATACCGGTCCGCTGACCAAAAAGCGCATGGAAACCATCGATGAGGAGATTACTGCAGGCGCTCTTAGCTTTATGGAGAAGCAGGCCAAAGCGAATAAGCCGTTCTTCCTCTGGTACAACTCGACGGCGATGCACTTCCGCACTCACCTCGCCGACAAGAATCGCGGCAAGAGCGGGCAGGACGACTACAGCGATCGTATGGTCACGCACGACGAGCAAATCGGCCAGATGCTGGACAAGCTCGATGAACTGGGCATCGCCGATAACACCTTTGTCATGTATTCCACCGACAACGGCCCCGAGAACGATACTTGGCCCGATGGTGCCAACACACCGTTCCGCAGCCAGAAGGACACGAACTGGGAAGGCGCCTGGCGCGTTCCTTGCTTCATGCGCTGGCCCAACAAGATCAAGGCGGGCTCGGTGCTAAATGGCATCGTTTCCCACCAGGATATGCTTCCGACGTTGCTCGCAATTGCGGGAGATCCGGATGTAAGCAAGAAGCTGTTGACCGGTCATAAAGCCGGAGACAAGACCTTCAAGGTGCACATCGATGGGGTCAACGTACTGTCCTATCTCACAGGCCAAGCGAAGGAGAGCCCAAGACAATCCTTCTTCTATGTCAGCGACGATGGCGGTGTGATGGCGGTCCGGGTAGGCGACTACAAGCTGGTGTTTGAAGAGCAGCGTGCAACTACAACTGCGGTTTGGCAGGAGCCGATGGTGAAGCTGCGCCTTCCCTATATATTCAATCTGCGGCGCGATCCATTCGAGCGCGCCAACGTCAACTCGAACGTCTACTGGGATTGGATGATCAACCACGTTCCTCAGCTTTACCAGTGTCAGGCGGTCGTGGCGGCCCAGATCCAGAACTACATCAATTATCCGCCGCGCCAAAAGGCGGCCTCGTTCAACCTGGACGGCGTGATGGCGCAGCTGGATCACGCTGCAGCCGCCAAGGCCGCGGCAGCGGCGGCCAAGCAGCACGAAGAAGCAGACCATGGCGTTTTGGTCGGCAAGTAAGATTGGGGACCTGTCGAAAGAGAGGTCGGCAGGTCTCCTTTTGAAAGAAACCGTCCAGGGGATTGACGGTTTCCCCCGGCAGACCACGGTCTGCCGGGGCATTTTTTGAACGCGGCATTTGCCATGAGCCAACTCGCAATGCACATTTCGCCATTACCGGATATAGCGGCAGAAGTCCAGGACTTTTACGACCGTTATCCCTACCCTCGGCCGATCGATAATCTCGACAGATATCGGAGCCAATGGCTGGAACGCCAACGACGCCGCGCGGACTACCATCTGTTTTGGCCCACACGTTCCTATCGGGAAGATCAATCCGTCCTCGTCGCCGGCTGCGGAACATCTCAGGCGGCTAAGCATGGCATGCGTTGGCCTGCGGCTCAGGTCACAGGCATCGACCTGAGCGCAACCAGTGTGCGCCGCACCGAGGAGCTAAAGGGAAAATACAAACTGAATAACCTCGAGATCTACCAGCTTGCTGTCGAGCGAGTAAGCTCCTTGGGGATGAGCTTCGATCAGATCGTGTGCACCGGAGTCCTCCATCATCTCGCTGACCCCGATGCAGGCCTAAGCGCTCTGCGCAGCGTGCTCAAACCAGGCGGAGCGATGCACCTTATGGTGTACGCGCCCTACGGACGAACCGGCATCTATATGCTGCAAGAGTTTTGCAGGCGGATCGGTATTCATGCCAACGATGGGGAAATCCGCGATCTCATGGGTGCGCTCAGCGCGTTGCCTCCGGGACATCCTCTGGAAAGCCTGCTGAGCCAGGCCCCGGACTTTCAACATGAAGCGGCTGTCGCCGATGCTCTGCTGCATCCGCAGGACCGCGCGTATTCCGTCCCGCAGTTGTTCGACTTTATCGAGAAGGGAGGACTGACCTTCGGCCGGTGGGTAAGACAAGCGCCTTACTCGCTCGACTGTGGCCTCGTCGCAAAGATCCCGCAGGCAGCTCGCATGGCGAGGCTTTCCCTGCCAGAGCAGTACGCCGCTATCGAACTATTCCGGGGCACGATGGCCCGGCACAGCCTGGTTGTGTACCGAAACGACAGCGCCAGCGGTCCACAGCAAGTCAGCTTCGCCGATGACGCTTGGCTGGATTATGTGCCCATTCGGATGGCCGACACGATCTGTGTTCAAGAGCGGGTGCCTCCAGGGACCACGGCCGTCCTGATCAACCAGACTCATACCTGCAGGGATGTGTTCATGCCGATTGGGGCAACGGAAAAGCAGTTGTTCGATGCGATTGATGGGATCCGTAACATCGCCGACATAGTGGAAAGGACGCTTTCATCGTCACACCGGACAACCAGCCTCACCTTAGCGCGTACCTTCTTTAAACGGCTATGGTGGCATGATCAAGTGGTGTTCGACGCATCACAGCAATCCACAGGGGTCTAGTACAGAAGATTCAGAATAGCGCGCGAAAGTCTCAGTAACTCCAACGCGAGAGCTTACGGCTGGCGTTCGTTTTCAGACGGCCGGGACAGTCTTGGTCGGACTTTTACTAGCGCCAGTATCCCTTGTAAAACACCCAGCCACCACCGCTCTTGACCCAGCGGGGCGATACCCAGATGACGCCGGCGCGTGGCGGACGAACCCACTTACCAGCCACCCAGACATATCCGGTGCCATTCCAGCGCTGGTATCCACCAACCCAGACATATCCCGGCCCGGGTGCGACGCCAACTACTCCGACTCGCACCGGCGGAGGTGGTGCAATCCGAACTACTGTCTGTGCGAATCCGAGCGTGCTTGCCAGCAACAATCCTCCGCAAAGAATGGCACGCGTGCAGTTCATGTCGACATCTCCTTTGGACTCCTGCGCCTTCGGCGGTGGGAGCCTCAGCCGAGACTATGTTCCCCGGTGCGGCGAGCGGAACTGGCAAAACTCACAGTGGCGATTCTTGCTTCTCCTGATGGTTCTGCCGATGTTTCCCGACGTCTTGCAAGTTTTGACAGTAGGCGACGACGATGAATTGCTGCGGTAATAGACGCGTCGAGTTCAGTGCCCGGGAGTGCCGCGACACTCGTTTGCCCGTCAAATCGCTGCGCAATGAGAGCATCGCACTATTCTGAAAGGATCCGCCGGAGTGTTCAATACAAAGCCGACAATTCTAGTGCGCACCGTTGCAGATGTCCTTGCGCAGACGCTCCGCACTTTGTGGGAACACAAGTTGCGCTCGTTCCTCACGATGTTTGGTATCGCCTGGGGTGTTGGATCGTTATTGCTGCTGGTGGGACTTGGCGAGGGCTTTCGCTCGGGGAACAAGCGGGAGATGGCGGAATTCGGGCAGGACATCATGTTTATCTTTCCCGGCCGTGCGCCGGTGATAGAAGGTAGCTTGCGCTCGGCCCGCAACTACCTGCTGACCTTCCAGGATTACCTCGATGTTCGCAACACAGCCCCACATGTGCGGGAGGCTGCTCCGGTACTTGCACGAGACGACGTGCGGGCGGTGAGCGAGTTTGCCAGCACGAACGGAGAGATCGTTGGCGTCACGCCCGAGTTCAATCAAATCAGGTTCCTTCCTGTGAAGCAGGGGCGCTGGCTCAACGAGCAGGACGATAACCAGAAACGAAACATGATTGTTCTCGGCGACGAGATGACGAGAAGTCTCTTTCCCGGGCGTCCGGCGGTAGGGTCAGCAATCCTGCTCAACGGCATTCGCTTTGAAGTCATCGGTAGCGTGCAGCGCGTAGGCCGCGGCGACAACAATTCCACCAACATTCGCGGTTACATTTCCTACCAGGTCATGAACATGTACTTCCCGCTGAAAGGGGAAAGACAGCGAGGCGCCATTTCTTTCATCAACTTCCAGCCGGTCACACGGGCCGAACACCTGCTGGCGCAGCAGGAGGTGCGCAAGATCATCGCCCGGAATCACGGTTTCGACTACCGTGACGACAACGCATTCGAGGTATGGGACACGATTCAGCAGTCCGAGATGATTGGCGCGCTTTTCGATGCCATGAGCATGTTTCTGGGCAGCGTAGGACTGGCCACGCTTGCGATTGGAGCCATTGGGGTGGTCAACATCATGCTGGTTTCGGTCAGCGAACGAGCTTGCGAAATCGGTTTGCGGAAAGCGGTGGGCGCAACCAATCGAAACATCCTATTTCAGTTTCTGCTCGAAGGGATTTTCTTAACTCTGGCCAGTGGACTCGTCGGCATCGCGCTGGCTGCCGCCGTGATGGGGGTGCTCGGAACTGTTCGCGGTCCGCAGGGTTTTGATCCGCCTAAAGTCGTGCCCATGACGGCTGCGCTGGCGATTTGCAGTCTGATGGTGGCGGGAGTCGCAGCGGGACTCTATCCTGCCCGCAAAGCGGCTATGCTGCAACCCGTGGAAGCGTTTCGACAGGAGTGCTAGTCAGTGTTAGCCGATACACTTCAAGAAGCGCTGACGGCTATTCGATACAACCGTCGCAGAACCGCGCTCACCATGTTGGGCATGGCCTGGGGCGTTGCTACCGTGGTGCTATTGCTCGCCTACGGGAATGGATGCGGCCAGGTAATGGCCAACATCTTTGCCAGCTTCGGGACCAAGACCATGATTCTTATCCCGGGGCGTACCTCCATGCAAGCCGGCGGCCAGAAGGCCGGCTCTCCACTCCGCTTTACGCTGGACGATGTCGATCTGCTGAAAAAGAATGTTCCTCAAATCTCACGCATCACGCCGGAGGTGTACAAAAGCGCCAGCATTCAGTACGACACTCGAACCTTCAACTTCGAAGTCTTTGGGGACCATCCCAACGTCGCCTCGATTAAGGTCTTGGTACCGGCCCAAGGGCGCTTCTACACTCTCGACGATCAACTGCAGCGCGCCCGGGTCGCGGTCCTGAGTTCCGAAGCCAAAGAAAAACTTTTTTCTGGACGTAACGCCCAGGGGGAACGCATTCGTATCGATGGGATCACCTTTGAGGTAATTGGCGTTTTGAGAGCCAAGATGGAGGAGGGCGACGATGACATCAATCGCATTATTTACGTGCCTTTCACGACTATGGGAGATCTTACGGACATCCATTTCCTCGATTCCATCGGCTTCAACTATGAGATCAATGACTACCAAGGGCTGGAGCGGGCTGTCCGATCGGTGATGGCGGTACAACACAGGTTCAACCCAGTGGATCGCCGTGCGCTGTTCGTTTACAGCGTGATGGATCAGGTGCACCAGTTCCAAGTGATGGCGCTCGGTCTAAAAGTTCTACTTGGGTTGATCGGAACACTTACGCTGGGCACAGGGGGCGTGGGGCTGATGAACATCATGCTGGTGTCCGTGACGCAGCGCAGTCGCGAGATAGGCATGGAAATGGCCCTCGGTTCACGACAGCGGGATGTTTTCTTCCGATTCCTGACGGAGGCCCTCACCATCAGTTTCATGGGCGGGTTGCTGGGAATAATGTTGGCGTATGTCATTGCTCATTCAGTCGGAAGACTCACCTTATATAGTGCGATGGCTAAGCACGCGGAAGCAGGCGACATTCGACTGCTGATCGATCCCTGGACGCTCTCCATCGCCACGCTGATCCTGACGGCAGTAGCCCTGGTGAGTGGCGTGGTACCGGCCATCCGCGCCTCTCGTTTGAGCCCAATTGAAGCGTTGCGTCACGAATAATAAGGAGTTGCCGCGATGACAACGAATCGTTGGTCTGGATCGGCTCCCATTGGTGTCCCAGCTTCAATGTTCTCCCCAGACAAGAAATCCAGATTTCTGCAAGGGCTTACGTCCTCAGAGCTTGAACTGGTGGTGTCCGCGTCAACGTCGCGGAGCTTCGTCGCCAACTCGGTAGTTACCAACCAGGGGGATCCTGCCGACTATTTCTTTCTGTTAACCCAAGGATGCGCCAGACATTTCTCCATCAGCGAGGAAGGACGGAAGGTGCTTCTTCTTTGGTTCGGGGCCGGAGACGTATTTGGTGGTGCCGCCCTGCTAGCAGAACCATCGGTCTATCTCTTCGGCACGGAAATGGTGAAAGACAGCCGAGCGTTCATTTGGCGCCGCAGCGTGATCCGGGAGCTGGTCGCAAGGTATCCGGGCCTCCAGGAGAATGCACTCTCAATCGCGTCGGATTATCTAACCTGGTTTCACGCCTCACACATGGCTTTGATCAGCCATACCGCTCGACAAAGACTTGCGCGAGTAGTGATGAGTCTTGCGCAGGGTATTGGCCACAAGGTCCCGGGCGGCATTGAGCTCGACATCACCAACGAGCAGTTGGCAAATGCCGCCAATGTTACTCCGTTCACCGCAAGTCGTCTTCTGAGCGAGTGGCAGCGCAACGGCGCGGTCAGCAAGAGCCGCGGCCGGGTCGTGGTGCGCGCTCCAGGGCGGCTTTTTCTGCGTCAGGTTTGATAACTCTCCATTCTCCACAGTTCTTTTGCCATATCCCTCATTGTCCCTGGGCAAGTACGAAGCTGTCGTGAAGCAACGACTGAGGTCCTCCCACTCTGCCATCATCGCAAATGATGGTGAAGGTTGTAAGTGAAGGAAGGATTTCTGTGTTGTATTCGGAATATGGGGCTCTGGGAGTGGGGTTGGTGCGCATTCTTGTGGTCGATGATTTCGAGCCGTTTCGGACTTTAGTTTCCTCGATCATGAAAGACCAGCCAGCGTATCAGATCGTCGGAGAAGCAGCCGACGGGCTGCGAGCGGTTCAGAGAGCCAAGGAACTTAAGCCCGACTTGGTGGTACTGGACATGGGCCTCCCAGAATTGAATGGAATCGAAGTAGCTCGACAAATCCGGCGCTCCTCTCCCGGCTCGGCGATATTGTTCTTGACCGGAAACAACGATCCAGAACTAGCACGCGAGGCCCTGTACGCCGGGGCTCGGGGGTATGTCCTCAAAGTCGATATTGTCGGTGAGCTCGTGATGGCTGTGAGGGCGGTTCTCTCGGGAGGGTTGTTCATCAGCCGCAGGCTTAGAGAATCCAGCGCAAACGCGAATCGTTGATTCCAGCCTGAATCAGGCCGATATACCTGCCAATATTGCCAGTATGCGGAGAAGCCAGACCCGTTGTAGCATGCAGCGTGGCTGAGTTCATTCCACTTCCGGCCCATCGCGCGCCATTGCGTCTATTCCTTGTGACGGGATTGTGTCTTTGCTCTGCAGGCATTGTGCTGGCGCAAACGCCAGATTCTCAGGAGGGCAACTCAGACAAGTCGTGGACCGCCACCACCGATTCGAAGGAAGACTCCACGAATTCCACGCGTACGATCCAGAGTCATACGCAGAACGGTAATCGGACGGTTGACGTGCGAACACTCCAGACGCGCGGAGCCGGCGGAGACTTCAAACCGTATCAGGACATTGAAACAGAAACCGTGCGGGAAACCTCTACCACGACACGGTCCACAACGCGCACGTTTGTGCGGGGCGACAACGGAACGAAAACGCTGTTCCAGGTCACGCAAGAAGAGAAACAAACTCTTCCGGGGGGCGGCTCCAAGGTCGTGCGCACCACCTCAAATCCAGATGCGAACGGTAATCTCCAAGTAGTTCAGCGGGAGAACCAGGAGACGCTGAGGACCGGTCCGGACGCCGAAGAGACGAAGACGACTGTAATGCTCCCCGGCATCAATGGAGCCCTGGCTCCCGCCATGCAGACCCAGGAGCGTCAGAAACGCGCCGGTAATACGGTTGAAATTCAAAAGACCACACAACTGCCGGATAGCTCCGGAGTCTGGCAGGCTGTTGAGGTACGGCACACGACAATCCAGGAACAAGGCAAGAATCGCAGCAGCGAAGAACGGGTCTCGCGGCTGGATTCAGAAGGCAAACTTAATGAAGTGTCCCGCACTGTGTCCAAGGAATCGGGGGATGTTTCGGGGGAAAGCCGCAAAACGGAGGACACCTATTCCGTCGATCTTCCGGGGGCGGCCCGCGATGATGGCCTGCACCTGGTGCAGCGCGTTACGACGACCCAGCGGGCCAATGCGGATCGCCAACAAACCACGAAAACTGTAGAGCAACCCAACCCAGGAGATCCCGGCGCGGGTCTTTGGGTGACCATAGTGACCCGTGAAACGGTAGGCGTTGGGGGCTCGGAAGGGATCATTCAACTGCGCGATGCCAACGGAAGTCTGGGGGTAGTGTCTGTGGATACGACGAAATCAGACAGATCGCACGCAATAGAAGTCCAAATCGCGCCTCCCAAGCCCAAATAAGAATTTAGACACGGAGCGTTCGCGTTGCGATGGGTAAGAATCGTGAGCCTTACAAACCGCGACTGAGAAACTGCCTGCCCTGACAGACTGCTTCGACAGCGGTTAATAGCTCGCTTCCGGCATGGGTTTTGACCACGTAACCCAGGGCGCCCAGGTTGAGCGCTTCCTGCACCACATCGGCAGAGGACTCCTGGCTAACGAACAGTATTCTGCACTCCGGACAGAGCTTGCGGATTCGTCGAGCTGCTTCGATTCCATTCAGGGTTGGCAGCCCGATGTCGATCACCATCAAATCGGGTTGGAGTTCTTCGACTCTCCGCACCGCTTCTAGTCCGTCCGAGACTTCGCCGACGATCTGCAAGTCCGGCTTCCGCTTCAGCGTCGAACACACAAATCGGCGGAATGGTTCGTAATCATCGACCACGAGAACCCGGATTGTCGCCGTTTCCAAGGAGCTTTCGTTCCTCTCTGAAGCAGATTGGATAGCGGAAACACCAGAGTTCAGATTCTTGTGTGACACCCGCTCTTCTTATTAAACCCGTAAATGCCGTGATTGTTGCGCCCTCCGAATGAAATCCTCAATCTAGCCTTACGTAGACTCTCCCCGAAATCTATCAGGGGAGCCCCGTTTTTACCACAAACTCCTGATTCTCGCTCGTCGGATCCTCACCCTGGAGCCGAATCTTCGTCACCCGCATCGATTCTGGTCATTCGCAGTTCAACTACTCTGAGATTTTTGGCAGCGCGCTCTCTACCTACAGCTACCATCCTCGGAGTACGTGCATCAGCACACCGACGAACCCGCACCTGTTTATTCCTTTCGATCGAAACCTGAGGAACACCGCCACTTTGTGGGGCACGCAGGTTAGCTACGACACTTTGACAATGGACGTGAAAGAGTTCTGCCCCGACATCCGCCGTAAACTGTAGCGCACAAGGCCGAGACGGGAGGCGCGGCTCCGTAAGGATCCAAGCAGGTGAACCCGTTCTCACTGTGTGAAGCAAGGTCGAGGTTTAAAAGAGGGCGGCGTGCGGCCTATCGCTGGGGCACCGCCCCGATGCAACTAACCGCCACCACCATTCGACATGTTCTTGGGAGACTTCTTGTTAAGCGTCGCCAATAACAGCTTAGCGGAAGCAGGCGCCGCGACCGCGTGTTTAAACACGATGTCTTGCGCGCTCACCTGTTTTCCGTAGAGTTTCTTATTTGCGTCATTGTCTGCACGAAGGGTCGAGCCGGAGAGAGAGACTCCAGCAAACAGTCCCCGAGCGCGAGAATAGGAAAGGATCTCGGCTCGCATGGTAGCGTCGGTTTCGGCGGAGGCCGTTCGCCCAACCGGGCCCGCCGCCGCCGAGACATCACCCCCGAGCTTGACCTTGCTGGCGAGGATGTTCTCGGCGGACCGAGGACTCATCAGCAGCAGTACAAAGTCGGTTGCCTGCCCGCCCAATTGCAGGCCAAAGCTGCCGCCCTCCAGAGCCATCATGGTGGGAGCACTCCAAGCGCCCTTGAAATCCTTGCCGCCCCGGCAGGTCATTACACCCCGGCCGTAACTGCCGCCAATTCCAATGGCAAACTTGAGAACGGAGGGTAGCACGACAACACAATCCGCCTTATCGAGTACACCCTGCGGGATATCGTCGGGAACATTCATAATTTCTTGCATTACTTTTCCAGAGTTTGCAACGCGATCCTGTTCTTTTTCTTGCGCAAACGCAGGCAACGAAATCACGGCAACCAGCAGACCTACTCCCAACCAACCGTTCTTCATAGGGGCTCCTGCATGAAGTAACTAGCTTCGAGCTGGCAGAATTACCACTGGTAAAGTTGACAGGGCCGGGGATGCCTTCAGCGTCTGGTAAGGAGCTGAATTCAGCTTGCCACAGCACAAGACATGCGCGTATAAGGTCGAATAGAACGCGCGAGTTATCGAATGCAGTTGCTGACGTATACTCTTCGCGCGGAGCCCCGAGGTTGTTGATGTGGAAGAGGCGTGATTCTTCCTCCCTGTGGTTGGCCACGCCTCGCGCGACGCTGTCGCTCTGCTACCGAGCGGCGGAGGGGCGGGTTTCCCTAATATCCATGCTTGTTCACCACGACCATCGGACAATTGCTCTGCTGATTTGACCGGCAGGCGAACTTCCATGAGGGCGTAAGCAGTTGCCTGGCATTTCTTTCCAAGGCGAAAGGTGCGTATGAGTTCTGTACTCAGTCGCCTAACGTGGAGAATCGCGAATCCGGATTCTCCGTTCCGCATAGTCGTTCTTGCTTGCCTCGTGGCATTCCTGTCTTTCCTCGCTGCCAAGGCAGGTGGGTCACTGGTGCTACGGCCCGAAATGCTCTGGCCGATTTGGCCAGGTTGCGCGATTCTGGTTGCGGTTTTGTTGTTGGTGCCGCGGAGGGTCTGGCCAATACTGATTGCGGCAGGTTTAGCAGGATTTGTCCTCTATGACCTGCAAGCGGGCGTGCCGCTTCGTTCTATCGCGTTCCTTATCCTGTCCGATACAGTCGAGGTTCTTATCGCCGCTTTGGGGGTTAGCTACGCCTTCGATGGTCCGCCTCGCCTGAACAGCCTAAGGGCCTTAACGAAATATTCATTCTTTGCGGTTGTCCTCGGTCCGCTGGCGGCAGCGTTTATCGCCACCGCCGCTTTCGGCGGAGACTACTGGATTCGTTGGAGGATTGGCTTTTTCACTGAGGCTTTAGCTCTGGTTACCGTAGCGCCAGCCATTTTGAGCTGGGCGAACACCGTACAGGCATGGACGCCGAAGGCGCGTGCTTTCTATTTCGAGGCGGCCGCACTGATCGCCGGGTTGAGTTTTGTTGGCTATCTCGCCTTCCTGGCGCCCGGACGCACCCCTCCGCCAGTGGCGATTTATTCGCTTCTGCCATTTCTGTTATGGGCCGCTTTGCGTTTTGAATTGACGGGAATCAGTTCGTCGATGATCGCAGTTGCATTTCTGTCGATTTGGGGCGCAGTCCACGGACGCGGTCCGTTCACCGGAGCGGAGCCGCTCGCCAACGTGATCTCGCTGCAGCTGTTCCTGTTCTTCGCGGCCTCGACTTTCACAGTCCTCGCTGTTCTCGCGGGAGAACAGAAAGAAACCGCGCAAGCCTCCCGCGAAAGCGAAAAACGCTTCCGATTGATGGCGGATACCGCGCCGGTGCTGATCTGGATGTCGGAAACGGACAAGCTCTGCACGTACTTTAACAAGCCGTGGCTGGACTTTACTGGACGATCAATCGACTCTGAGCTTGGGAACGGCTGGGCAGAGGGAGTGCACTCCGAAGATTTACAGAGATGCATGGATACCTATTCCCAGGCATTTGACCGGCGTGAGGAGTTCAGAATCGAGTATCGGCTACGACGGCACGACGCACAATATCGATGGGTTCTCGACATCGGAGTGCCGAGGTTTAATCCGGATCGTTCTTTTGCCGGTTATATCGGGATCGGCATCGATGTGACGGAGCGCAGGCGGGCGGATGAGGCGCTGCAAAAAAGCGAGGAGCGCTTTCGCCAGGCGGCCCAAGCCGGGAAGATGTACGCCTTCGAGTGGGACGTTGCAACCGATGAAGTGGTTGGATCCGAGGAATACCGGAGAGTCCTCGGTGTCAGTGATCAGGCGGGACCGCTCACTCGTCAGAAATTGCTGGTCAGAGTCCATCCAGACGACCGCGAGCAGTTCGGCGAATTGTATAACCGACTTAGTCCCGAGAACCCGAATGTCCAGATTAGCTATCGCGTGTTGCGACCCGATGGTTCGGTTTTATGGTTGGAGAAAAGCGCGCGAGCTCTTTTTGACGAGCACGGCAGGATGTTTAGGGTGATCGGGATGGCGGTGGATATCACGGAGCGCAAACGGGCGGATGAGGAGCTACGTCGGAAAGATATGGAACTTTCCGACGCCCAGCGTGTAGCCGGAATCGGGAGCTGGCAGTGGGATATTCAGAACGATGTAGCGATCTGGTCGGAAGAGCTTTACCGGATCGCCGGCCGTGATCCTATGCTGCCAGCGCCTAACTACAAGGAGTGCCCTGGCCTCCTCAGTGCTGAAAGTTGGGAGCGACTGCAACGCGCCGCCGAAGCGACTCTGCGAGACGGAAGACCATACGAACTCGACCTGGAGATGATCCGACCGGATGGCGCCACAAGATGGGTCACGGCCCGCGCCGAAGCAGTGCGCGATACCACAGGCCGCATCGTCCGGTTACGTGGCACAACTCAAGATATAACCGAGCGCAAACTGGCGGAAGCGGCCATCTCAAACGTGAGCCGCAGGTTGATTGAGGCCCAGGAGCAGGAGCGCACCCGGATTGCCCGAGAGCTTCACGACGACATTGGTCAACGCCTCGCACTGCTGGCCGTCGAGTTAGAACAACTCCGCCAAGACCCAGAGGATTTGCCTGAAGTCCGCAGCCGTATTGGCGACCTACACAGACAGACCGCCGAGATAGCAACCGACATCCAATCGTTGTCGCACGAGTTGCACTCGGCAAAACTGGAGTATCTGGGCATAGTGGCCGCCATGAGAGGCTTCTGCCAGGAGTTTGGGCAGCAGACGAAGGTGAAGATCGACTTCAAGAGCCACGATTTGCCCGGCCCTTTGCCCCCGGACATTTCTCTTTGTCTCTTCCGAGTTCTGCAAGAGGCCCTGCACAATTCGGCAAAACACAGTGGGGTCCGGCACGTCGAGGTGGCATTGTGGGGGACGCCGGATGAGATTCATCTCGCGGTCAGCGATTCAGGCGCGGGTTTTGACAGCAAAGCGGCCAAGGAGAGCCGAGGGCTTGGTCTCACCAGCATGGAAGAGCGGTTGAAACTGCTGAATGGAACTCTTTCCATCGAATCACAACCCAAGCGCGGTACAACGGTTCACGCTCGCGTGCCCCTCGGCTCAAGAAGCGACTCCATGCGTGCGGCTGGGTGACGGACGTAGTAGTTATATCGTGGGGCGGCTCGGCACAGAGTGCGGTCGTATTTGGTTCTGGCAGGAATCATGAGGAAACGATCCTCGTCGAATCTCGGAATGTGGCTAAGATATTTTTCTTGGCCGATGGCGCTAATCGGAATCGTAATCATCAAAAGCGTCCTTGCAATCGCCGTAAAGCCGGGCTCGTTCCTGGTTTCGTACAGCGGGATTAGTTATTTCCTGCTCCTGCTTTTGGCGACCAGTTTCGCCGTTCGCAACGGAATACAGAATACGCTGGGAAGCCGGCCGTTCTGGACATTCCTGGCAATCGGCTACGGCCTCTGGGCGCTGGACCAATGGATTTTTCTGTACTACGAACTTGGTCTGCACATCGAAGTGCCCGAAAATTCGATTGCCGATCCGGTGCTGTTCCTCCACATCGCACCGTTCATGGCAGCAGTAGCGATTCTGCCACACCGGAATGTATCGGAGCGCAGAATCTACCGGACGATCTTGAACTCTCTTTCCTTATTGTTCTTTTGGGGCTTCCTTTATGGGTATACGGTCTTTCCTTACCAGTACCTGTTCTCAAGCGCCAGGTCGCCCAGTTACGCCTTCCGCTTTGACATTCTCTACCTGTTGGAGAATTTAGCACTGGTTTTGGTGGTAGGTATTTTGAGCCTTCGTGTGGAAGCTCCCTGGAAGTCAATCTATCTTCATCTGTTAGGAGCAACTTCGCTGTACACCTTAAGTTCTGCAGCCACCAATCTTGCAATTGACTCGGGAGGTTATGTCAACGGCAAGCTGTATGGTCTGGGTCTGACCGCCTCTGTCTGCTGGTTTGTGTGGATCCCCCTACGCGCACGGCAGGTACCGGGAGCTGTAGTAAAAGCAACCCGTTCTGACGGTAGCCGAGGCTCGCACGCGTCGGCTTGGGCGATGCTTGCGGTTTTGATGATCTCCATCCCTATGGTGGGGGAGTTGTTCCAGCGGAATGAGAACACCGGTATGAGGACGCTGCGCTTGCTGGTCGCAACCGTTGCGATCGTTGGTCTGGCGAGTGCCGCTTATATAAAGGAATTTCTTGCCAGACGCGGGCTGGCTTCCCGCGTCGGTGTGGCCAACGATAGGCTCCGTCTGGCTATGGACTCGGCCAGATCAGTGGCCTGGGATTGGGACGTGAGAAGCGGACGAGATCAATGGTTCGGCGACTTGAAAACGATCTTCGGAATCCCGTCCGATACTTACGTCGGGCACGTTGAGGATTTCCGTCGGCGCGTACACCCGGACGATCAAAGTCAGGTCTGGAAAGCGGTGAGTAATGCCATGCACGGCCACCAGCCGTATGCCGCGGAATTCAGGATCCTGTGGGCGGACGGGACTGTACGCTGGGTCGACGCTAAAGGAAAATTCTATTACTCGCGAGATGGTCGCCCCGAGCGCATGTTGGGCATGGCGGTGGACATTACCGAGCGCAAACAGGCGGAAGAAGCCCTATCCCGTGCAACCCGCAGAGCAATTGAGGCAGAAGAACGCGAACATAACCGGATCGCGAGAGACCTTCACGAGGACATCGGTCAGCGCCTTGCTTTGTCGGCGATTGAGATCGACAAACTCAAAACAGACTTTCCCAACCAGACTCAAGAAATTCGCAGCCGCATGGACGCGGTGTGGCAGCAGACCTTGGAGATATTGTCCGATGTCAAAGCTTCGGCCCACGAATTGCACTCTCCAAGACTGGAATATCTTGGCATCGCAGAGGTCATGAGATGCTTTTGCAAAGAGTTCGGCGACCGGAAGAAAGTAGCGATTGACTTCACGAGCCGCGGTCTACCCAGCCTCGTACCGCCGGACGTTTCCATATGCCTCTTCCGCGTTCTGCAGGAAGCGCTGCACAACGGAGTGGAGCACAGTGGCGTGCGAGACTTTGAAGTGCAGTTGTGGGGGATATCGGATGAGATTCATCTTATGGTTCGCGATGCCGGCGCAGGCTTTGACCTCGAAGCGGCAAGGAAGGGCCAGGGGCTCGGTCTCATCAGAATGGAGGAGCGACTGAAACTGGTGAAGGGAACGTTTTCGATCGAATCACAACCCAAGAGCGGAACCACCGTCCAGGCTCGCGTGTCTCTCAGTTCGGGAAGCGACTCCATGCGCGCGGCGGGGTAGGAACACTGAAGTCGTGCAGCCAACTACTGCTGGTCCCGGAACTTGGCAGCGTAAGTCGGAACACACCTATCGGAACACACCTGGGTGTGAGGGAAAGCACGTTTTACGGTGCTCCCCGTCACCGCTGGATCAACATCAAATCCCCGAGACTTAGATTGATTGGATCCCCGTTTGGAGGCCTGCACGCGTTTCAACAGGGGGCCACGGTTGCTGAGGAAATCACAGAAATGAGGCCCGGCTCTGAAGCGCGGGGAAGACAGTTATGTCGTGTAAATCGTGTGCGTCAGAAAACCAGACGGAGCTTGGCGCTGAGATTAACATTCATTTTCCCGGCCGGAAAGGTCTGGACAAGCCCGCCCTGATGATATTCCCAAAGCTCTTGGTTTGCTTAGATTGCGGCTTTACGCAGTTTCCGTTTCCAGAAGCCGAGTTGCGCGCTGTAGAGCGGGATGTCGCGGCGTAGTTTTTCGGGCTGTCTGATGACCTTCAGCGGGAACAAACGACGGAGTGTTCTGCGCAGATTCTCTCGTAGATGTGGTTCTCCTGTTCGCGCTGAAGCGGTTTCAACACATATCCGCAGAGAATATCAATATTGCAGGTCCTAGCCATCTCGTCCCAGAGATGTTCCAGTTGAACTGCCGCATCCGCGTTCCCCTGAGCCCAGAGTGTAGGTGCGCATTCGCCACAGGCGGAAACCCGGGGAAGCTCACCTTTCGCCGATTTAGACGCGACGGTGATTAGATCGCTCGCGACTTTCACGAATCGAACCGGGTCGGGCAGATCGTTCGCCATGAAGGTCGAGAGCGTCTCGGCAACGTCCAACGGGATGTACTTCCCCTGTTCGACGGCGGCACCGATATTCACACCCTGGGCCTGCAATGTCTGAAACAGATGGTTCCGGTGCGACTCGGTCGCGACCACGATGACCGCTTCTCCGGCGTTGAGGGCTGTTGCGATGAAGCGAGCAAATCCAACGAGAAAGGCTTCATCATCGGGGTAGAATTGAACCGCATGGCTGCGCGTGAGTTCACCTTTTACTGGTGCAGGCGATGGGAAGGTCTCCTCGCGGTCGAGGTCGGGAAGGTCCGCAGCGTCGGTGGAATCTTGACCCCGTATTCCCCTGCTGACAAACTTCCTGCCCTGACAAACCGCTTCCACGGCGGCTAACAATTCGCTTCCGGCATGTGCTTTAACAACGTAGCCCTGTACCCCCAAGCTGAAAACTTCTTGAACCACAGCGGCAGATGACTCCTGGGTCAGAACGAGTATCTTGGTGGCGGGGGAGAGCTTGCTGATTCGTCGAGCGGCTTCGATACCATTCAGTGTTGGCAGCCCAATATCGAGGACAATCAAATCGGGTCGCAGTTCTTCAGCTTTCTGCACCGCTTCCAGCCCGTCTGAAGCCTCGCCGACGACCTGGAATTCCACTCTTTTCCCCAGGGTCGAACATACGAATCGCCGAAACGGTTCGTAATCATCGACCACCAGAACCCGAACCGACGACATGCTTCGCTCACCGTCAGCTGATGGCGTTTTTTGAGGGGGCATTGCAGTCCAGTACCAAACCGCACACTTCTCCGCTTCGGGGAAGAATGATACCTCAAACCCCACTCGCGGGAATGTTCAATTTTGAGCAGTGATGGGATTGCTGTGGAAAAATCCGAGTCCGCCTCGCACGACCTGGACCTTATTCCTTACTCCTATTGAAAGGCTCCGGTCACTGCGTTGACTTCCGGTATCCGGAGTTGGTTACGTTAACCGAAAGATTCTTCGCTTTGGCAATGAGAACCTCGGTGGCCGGGTATCCCGTACCGTCCTGCAGGGACGAGAAGCGAACATTCAGGCTGACTGCGTCTTTGGCGTCGTTCAGGTAGGTGGCCACGGTCAGTCCAACCAGCCGGTTGCTGGCGGGGTCGACTTCCACGGACAGCAGGTCGCCAGGCTTGTCATAGCCGCTCAGGTTCAAGCGCGCCCCTCTACCCGCCCCCGGCAGGTCGAGGCTGATCTTGCCCGCGTCCTTCACGGCCTGGATTCTCGCAGGGTCGGGGGGAACGTAGACCTTCACCAGCGCCACCGCCTGCTTCATGTAGTCCGTCAGCTCTTCCTTTTTGTTCTCGATGATGCGGCCCCTCAGCCCACGCTTCTTTTCCGGGGGCGGCGACGCTGACACCGGGACTTTCTGTAACGAGCCCTCAGCGCCGTAATAACATTGCTTCTGCTGCCGCGATTTTTCCTCGCCCTTGAGGCTGATCACCGTGGTCTCGATCCATTCATACTGCCGGATGCTCTGCTGGTCGCGGGCCACGGTTTGCTTGAGCGCAACCACCCGTTGCTGAACCTCGGGCGACTGGGACCTCACACTCGCGGGCGCCAGCACCAAGGTGATGCCGCAGGCGGCCCACGCGAGGTTGGATCTCGATCTTGTCATGCGGTGTCTCCCTTGCGCCGCGTACTACCGGGTGAACCAAAGCTCAGACATGCTGATAGTTCGCGTTCTGAATCGCAATGTTCAATTGCTTGCTGACTCCGTCGATTACCAGATTGGCGACGTGGTTTGTTCCATCCGGCAGGCTGCTGAACTGGACCGTCAGGTTCATCGCGTCCTTTGGGTCGTCCATGTAGGAGGAAATCTGAACTCGGAGAAGCGCTTTCTTGGTCTTATCAAAAACCAGGGCCATCGAATCTTGAGGCTTCAAGTAGTTGTGAATGACCAGTTGAAGCTCACTGGGAGCGCCAGCCGGGCCGATCGAGATGTTCCCCTTCGCAAAAGCCTGCTGCAGCAGATCTTTGTCTGGTGGCACATACTGCTGCGCCAACGCCCTCATCTGGTTCGCGTAGTCTTTGTACTCTTCTGTCTTCTTTGCAACAACGTGCTGCTTCAGACGTCCCCCAGAAGGAGGAGGAGGGGGCGGGTCAAGCGAAGTCTTTTGGGGCTTAAAATCTGGACCGAGGCGCACTTGGAAGTGCTCCTGCTTTTTCTCTTCACCTTTCAGACTGATCGTGACCTGTTCGTTCCAGGTGTACTGCGCGAGGGACTGCTTGTTCTTTGCCATGGACTGTTGAATATCCGCGACATACTGCTGCAGTTCCGGATTTTGTGCGGTCGCGAAGGGGATTAATACCGGGCCGGTCAAGAGAACAAACAGGGCTGGTAGGGTGGTACCGCGAATGTGCCTGGCTACGTTTTTCATGTGTCCTCGAGATGAAATTCGCACATAGCTTGGCTGGGCGAGCTGAGCCGAAGCTATTTCTAATTCGTTAGTCGACTCTGCGTACGCCTGCTCGGCAACTGTCACTTGTTACAGGGCATGCAAAATCTGGGAATGCGCAAGGCTCGCGCTGCAAAGAAGATAGCCCGCATTGTCAGAATGCCTCGCCAACGCCCATGCTCCAGGTCCAGCTGTCCCTTCCCCGGGCGAAGTCAGTGCGAAGATTGACGTGATACTTTTTACTCAGTTCAAATCTTGGACCTCCGCCCACGTCAGGCAGGAAGTGATCGCTCTTGAAGAGTATTTGACTCGAACCAGGGATCACTTCGCCAACGCCCCCGAATGCAGCCAGGCCAAACCCTTTCGGTAGTGTCAGGCGATACTCCACCTGGGTAGTGGACATGTAACGGTCGAGGTACTTGCCGGGCGTATATCCCCGCAGTTCGTTTTTCGTTCCATAGACGCAATTCCCGTAGAAAGGGGGCTGCCCGGCGGTGGCACAGGCAAAGAAATCGAAGGCCAGAACCTGATTCTTGCTTAGACTGTGGTACTTGTTGAAGGTGAGCCTGTACGCTTGAAACGAGAATTTGCTGCCGAGCGATTGCATGAAGAAGTCGGATGTGAATTCCAGCTTTTCTCCAGCGACCGGGTAGAACTGATTTGGGCGTGTGTCGCGGATCAGCCGCAGGCCCAAAGCTCGCAGCGTGGTGTGGACTCCGAGGTTCGACGGCAGAGGAGGAAGTTGACTGTTGGTTGGGGTCACCGAAACAAACGACTGCCCTGTCCAAAATCGCGGCCCAATGAAGACTTTCCACCAGAGCCTGCGCAAGATTTCAGCACGGAAAACGTGACCGGTTTGCGTCAACGGCAGCTTCAGCCCGGCGGCGATGCCGCTGCCGTAGAGGTCGTAGTTCACGTTACCGTGAGCATAGAGAGACGTGATTTCATAGGTGTTCTCCTTCATATAGAGGTCTGCGCCGACGCCGAAACCGCGACTCCCGTTGTTGGTGAAAAGACCTGCCGCGCCTATGGTCGATGGGGGAGAAATCTTGTCGTGCGTGCTGAAGGGAAAGATGTAGCCCAGACCGGGGACGATCCCGACACCGACGGTCGGGCTCGAAATTGGAAGAGGAGCGGGAACAAGCGCGCCGCGATGGGTGGTGCTCTTTTTCTTAGTTTTTTCCGGTTCCGACTTAATCGCTGCTGCTGGTGGCTTATCAACCTCTGCCTGTTCTTGGGGATTCGATGATTTGATGTCCGAGATTTGAGCAGGCGGGGATTGCGCATGAAGGTTCAAGGCCCAGAGTGAAGGAAACATCGCACAAGCGAGGCAGGCTAGAACTGCCCCGTGACAAGAACTGCCCAATCGAACGAGATGCAGCGCCTCCCTGACCCAGCCAGAGTCGTGATGAGCTTGTGTCAATTGAGATTCAGTGTGACGCCAAGCACGACGCCAGACATGGCGGTAGTGAGAACGGCACCCGCTTGACCGCTTCGTTGGTAATCGAAGTATAGATAACGGTATCCGCCCTGCAGCGTCATGTTCCGTTTCACCTTGTAGCCTAGAAGGCCCGCCACTTGATATTCCAGTTGGGAGCCGGTTCCCCATCCGCCGACGTCACCCGCGAGAGTGAACACGGTCTTGCGTGAAAGGCCCATTTCAATTCTTCCTCCCACCAGGGGATCAACCCAATTCTGAGATTTTGAAAAGTTCAGGAACGGTACGAAAGGAGTAAACTGCAGGCTTTCTCCGAAGTACCAGTAGCGAATGCCGGTTAGGAAATCGGCCTTGAGCTTTTTCGCATTGATCAAGCGGATGCCAACTTTTGGAGTAAGAAGGAATATTTTTGCTGTAAGGTTCGCGGTTGTTTCCTCGAGGCCCGGAAACGGGACCGCTCTGTCATCGCCGAGCCTCATAAACATCATGTCGAGCGACGTCAATATCCGGCCGTGGCGAGCTTCGACGAACCCCAGCAATCCAAATTTGAAATGCGAGAGCAGATCGCTCGGGCTCGCTCTAAAGCTTGCGTCCTTGCCAGCTACGCCCACCGTTCCGTGCACACCCGGAAGCCAGAGATAGGGACTCACCGCGATATGCCATCCGCCGTCGTCGTCAGAGCTTAGCGGCTGCGGCAAAGGCGCCGCCGATTGGTTTTGGCCCCTTGGATCGGCTGGCGGCTCGGCAATCGCCGGCGACGTGCTGCTCGCGCTGTATCCGGGACCCACATTGTTGGTCATTTCCGCAGTGAACTGGTCCTCAGATCTATCAAAGCTGAATCCGGCGTAAGCATCGGTTCTCTTCAGAGGCCAAACCAGGTTCCAGGTCTTAAAATTCTGAAAATATGGATGTTCAACCTTTGATTCGCCGCTGGTTTCGGCTATCGCTGCCACCGTGAAACTGTTGGCAACGCTTCCCAGAATAAAAGGTGCGAAACTATCACCATCGAGAACCTGATCCTTCGGACCGAAAAAGAGGACGTTGCCTCCCGTGTTGATCGAGTACGGCTTGGTAGGCCTTGGAAGTTGGTTTTCCTTGGTTACATTCAGGTGTCCGACGGAGTAATAAAGAGCGCGGCTGTCATCAGTGAATACGGAATGAGGTAACACAGTCGCATTGAGACTGAATTGCGCCGGCAAATATTCGCCGCTCTGTTGGCCACACAGCCGCGAGGCGAGCCCTGCCGCGACGCATGCCAGAACTAAAATTGCATTTCTGATCTTCATTTACTTACGCTCCCGTTGCTTGCTGACCAGCTTCGGTTCTTTGCAGTCATGTCTCTCTGGGCTTCCGGCACCGGCTTTACACAGCGAAAACCTAGATGATTAGTGCCGGTGCTGACTTCGCCTTTGCCTCGTGTGCCCACCATGAAACGCGAGCAATACTGGTGGCTGCACAGAAACGATCCGCCGCGGTGGACTCTTTTATGTTCGGCTGGTTCGACGGGATCGTAGGATGAGTCCGGTCCCTGCGGATTTCTCGTAACGCCACCTGCTGCAGCCAATTCTCGGTAGTAGTCGGGGCGATACCAGTCGCTGGTCCACTGCCACACATTGCCCGCCATGTCGTACAGGCCATAGCCATTCGGCGGAAACTGCGCGACTGGAGCAATCCCCGCGTATCCATCGTCTCCGGTATCGCTGTAGGGGAACTGTCCCTGGTGGGTGTTTGCCATCCACTTTCCGCCGGGGTTAAATTGGTCGCCCCATGCGTAGAGCTTCCCGGCGAGACCTCCACGCGCCGCGAATTCCCACTCGGCCTCGGTGGGCAAACGCTTGCCGGCCCACTTCGCGTAGGCCACCGCGTCTCGGTACGCGACATGAACGACCGGGTAATTCTCGCGTCCCTTGAGGTTGCTCGCAGGCCCCTCGGGGTGGCGCCAACTCGCTCCTTTTATGTACGACCACCATTCGTAATGGTTGTTCAACGATACGGTGTGGTTGGGTGCTGAAAAAACGACTGAACCGGCGACCAGATTTTCGGGGGGAGCGTCGGGAAACTCCTCCGCGGTCGGCTTGCGCTCTGCCACCGTCACATAACCTGTCGCCCGGACGAACCTGGCAAACTCTTGGTTGGTCACATCCGTCGCATCCATCCAGAAGCCGTCAACATAGACGCGGTGGATGGGCCGTGCGTCAGCGGCTGCATGCATGCCGACTTCATCGGCGGGCGGCGGATCCATTGCGCCCATGGCAAATTCACCGCCTGAAATCCAGACCATCCCTTGTGGCGTCGGTGTGGGGATTGGATTGGAGTTGGGAATGGTTCGACCGAAAGCCGCGGCCTCAGCGGCTTCGGTCATGGGAGGTCCCGCCTCCACAATGGGAGGCGAGAGAGGCCACGGGCGGAACGCGGCGGCCACCACCGCCGCGGAAGCAGTAAGGGCGATCAAGATCCACACCGAGCGCCTCAATGTCGAATGCGTCAGTGCGGCCTGTGCGGTGGTTACCTTTCTTGCCTTCATGCGTGCACTCGCCTTTGCGCTCGATAGTGGCAGGCTCGAATCAGTTGCGGTCTTTTCGAAGTCAGGCTAGCGGGTGGGTTGCAAGGTGGGAACTGTCAAAAGCGACAGTCGCGCCGGTCCCTTCTATTTCCTTGTCCATTGCCCCGAAGAGTTGTGGTCGGACTGTTTCTTCTGACAGTAGTAGGACCGGCAATTCAAAGCTTAACTAGCGGCGATGGCGAGCGGGGCCGAATCATTCGTGCCGACGATTGCGAAGCACCGGGGTCACGTTGACCGCGACAGCCAAGGATATTCTGCAGCGCGCTGCACCTATGCCATAACGGCCTGAGTTATGAAACATTTTTTCGATCACACGTTCCGGCCTTTCTTTATTGTTACGGGCATTGGAACTGCATTAGGCGGACTTGCCGCCCTTTGGCCCCGGTGGACAGCAGAGAAGGTCGTACTAATCCCGTATGACCAGGACTACACCCTCATCCTGCAGCACTGGGGATTCATGCTCGGACTGATGGGTGTGTTCATGATCGTCGCCGCCTTTTGGACACCCTGGCGGAAACCGATTCTCAGCTTCGGCGTTTTTGAGAAAGCCTTCCTCGTTTACCTGGTCTTGACGAACGTAAGCCGCCCCTATGCGCGGGGGTTGTGGTTCGGTGCCGGGATGGATGCCACGGTCGTTCTCTACACCGTAGTTTACTTCGGAGTGTGCGGTTTCAGGACTTCCTCCTTGCGATCCGACCGGGTTTTACACCAGGCAAAGAAGGCGGCGTGAGGCAGGACATTTTGTCATAGCGCACTAAGGGTGATGGCAGTTTGTTGATTTGCTGACAGCCCACAGACGTTGAAATCAAAGTTGGGTATCGCGAGAAGAGAAGAGAGAAGAAGGAGGGCGATTATGAAAACAAAGTTAGCGTGGTGCGCGATGCTGGTGTGCATCGCCACCACGATTGCCGTCGCGCAACAGGTTTCCGTCAACTACAACCACAGCCAGAGTTTTTCACAGTTTCATACCTACGCCTGGGGTTCCAACAACGCCAACAAGATCCAGAATTCGATACTGGCACAGGTAGCGGTGCAAGACATCGACTCGGCACTCCAAGGCAAGGGACTGCAAAAGGTGGAAGAAGGCCAGAATCCCGACCTCATCGTCACTGCCAACGGCGGGTTGAAAGAGCAGACCTCCTATAGCGCGTGGGGCATGCGGGGAATCGGCGGCGGCATGGGCGGCATTACTCCGGAGCAAAACGTTATCGGAACAATGATCGTGGACCTGTATGACGCGAAGAATCAAAGTCTGGTATGGCGTGGGATGGCCCAAAACAGCCTGAATAACAACGGAAGTAAGAATCAGCAGCTGGTCCAGAAAGCGGTCGTGAAAATGTTCAAACAATGGCCAGCGATGTAAGGCCATGCGGAGGTGGGATGCTCGGCGCCGGTGTCGTTGCCTGAACATCCTCCCTCCGAGATCTGCAAAACGAGGCCGGTTTGCGTGTCTCGAACTGGAGCTGAGGAGAAAATCATGATTAAGCGTTCCTACCTGTTCGCACTGGCGATTACGTTGCTTTACGTAACTGTCGCGGTTGCTCAACATCCGGTGCTCGACGCCGTCGCCAACAAAGTCGTCCAGAAGTACCAGACGTCTACGTGCCAGCAGTTGATGCAGGCGAAGGCCCAGAACAAGCCTCCGTCAGCAGGAGAGCAGAAAGCCATGGAGATGTTGCGCACCGATCCGGCTATGCGGCATGAATTCGTCGGCATCGTCGCCGATCAGGTCGTCGACAAGCTGATCCAATGCGGCATGATCCCATGAGGGAAGCGGCAGACGATCCCAAAACTCGCAGGAAAAATGTGAGACATCGCTCGTTCCATGCCGTGTCAATGGAGCCAGCAAATGATCCCGGAAACAAAACCAGACGAGTGGCCCGATCTACAAATGGATCAGCAGGCGTTGCAGAAAGCACGATCTGAATTCCCGGATGCTCCGTTGTCCGTTGTAGCGGCGCGAGCCCAGGAGATTAAAGAGGCCGCTGCGCGCGGAGCACCGTCCGGGCACGGTAGCACCGACCTGGCTAGTGACGACAAGGGTCCATAAACATAAGGTCCATAAACATAAGGATCAGGCGAGAGACAGACGCTGCAGTGGAAGGACGTTATTTTCGTCCGCGTTGTGCTGGAAGTTGCGCTGATTGCGATGGCGCGGAAAGTGATTATTGAAGAACCGAACACCGTGTCAAGCCTGACCTTGCTGGGGATCGCAGCTCTAATTCTCGCGCTGGCCATTGCGTTTTTCTTCGAGCGGCAGGCGAAGAGGGAACCGACCCACGCGTGACTCGGACGGTAGAGACGAAACGAATCGGTTCCGACCGGATCTCGACATCTGAAGCCATGTTGGAGAAATAAGATGACGACAAAACAACTGGCGATGATGGCTGCAGGGCTTGAGGTGACGGCCGGATCTGCGCTAATCGCTAACCCCGATTTTGTCGTCCAGTTGCTCATAGACGCCAGCCTTTCCAGTGGCGGCATTGCGGTGGGCCGCGTGGGCGGGTTCGGGCTTTTGTCTCTAGGGCTGGCATGCTGGCCAACCAGGGACGTCGTAACTGCCCAGGCCACTTCGGGCCTGTTTATCTATTATCTGCTTGCAACTCTTTACATCGGCTATCTCGGTGCAGTCGGAGGGTTCGTCGGCTATCTGCTATGGCCGGCATTTGTTCTTCATGGTTTGCTGGCGCTCTTGCTTGCGGCGCCGGCATATGGGGCAGTTCGGCGGGAATGGCACTTTCCCAAGATCACAGTGCAGATTGCCAGTGAGATCGTTCTAAGTCCGAAAGAAAAGGCTGGAACAGCCACGAAGGCGACACAACGGAACTCGCTATGGCTTCACAACACTAGAAAATATTTAGCGAAAGGAAACTACGTTATGAGCCAGAACCACTTTACCCTCAGCTTTCCCTTGAAGACGCCGGCGGAGGCAAAGGCACTGGCGGAACAGCTTCCACCGCTGATGCCGGCAATATTTCAAGCGCAAGACGCGATCGGCACGATTCACTACTCGCGATTCACGGTTCTGAGCGAAAAGACTTTGCTGTTTCTTGGAGACTTCGACGGAGAGTTCAGTCAACTGATGGCCCAACTCGCCCAGCGCGCAGGACCGGTATTCGATGCGATCCTCCAGCATGTGGTCGATCCGCCGCTCACTCCGGTCGCTGATCACACAGATGCGTTCGTCGAATGGACCGCGGACCATCTTCTCCATGCGCTCAATCTTTACACCGCGTACCCGGAGGTCACCGCGAAGGAGGTTAAGGCTCTGGCAGCCGCTGCAAACATCGTTGGTGCCGGTGAACTGCATCCCTTCCTGGTGATCCTGCCCATGAAATCAAAACTTGCGTTCATCGAAGTGGAACTGATCCTGCGCGCGAGGGGACATGGGACCACTAAGGACCTGGACAAGGTCGGCACTCCCCATTTCGCACAGTTCGTTCCCCTTGAGGACTATCAGGTTGGTTTCTTCACGGTGTATGACGGCTCCTTTGACAAGTACATCGCCGATTTCACCAAGAATATCGGCCAGGTCTTCGACCTTCTATTCAAGTTCACGAAGGGCGCACCGCCCTCTCCCTGCAGGAAATATCTGCAAGAGTTCATTGACTTCGCGGCGGGAGCGAATCGCACTCCGATCGGCTTTTACCAGGCGTATCCCGGCTTGAGTGTCCAGGACATCCACGCCCTCATCGCCGATAGCGTGTCACAACCAGGCTCGTCGGCTGCGTAAATTGGAGCACGACTATGGCTGCAAATTCGATGAGTGGCAACTTCTTCCCAACCGCGGTCGTTCAAGCCATGACGTTGCTGGACGAATGCGCCGACGACCTGGAAACGGCTCAGATGTTTGTTCGAATTCGATTGCGCGGAGACGATCTGGACGAAGTCGCTTGGTGGGGAGAAGTCCTGGAAGCTTTGAGAGTGAATCAGAGAAATCAGGCGTGAGAGATGCAATCCAATTGATAGCAAGTCCCGGTCATCCGCAATCGCGTGGCTGGACGAAGTAATCGGCTGAAAGGGAAACATGCAGTGGCCGGGGAAAACAAAGTACTGATGCCGGAGACAAAAGAAAGAGAGAGCTTCTTCCACCGCTTGTTTATCGGGCATGGGACCTCTGGGTCAAATCTTCATTCTGGGGGAACTACGCCTTCCGCGCTGGACCTCGGTGATATTCAGGGATTCATCCTCCGCGGGTACAGAATGCCGCTGGTGCGGCACTTCTTGCTTACGGTGAGCATCCCCACGGAAGCACGCAAGCTGCTCGGCCGACTCGTCAGTGGAGATGAGTCGGACGCGCCGCAGATCACGACCGCTGAAGACTGGCATGTGGGGTTCGCGCCCGGACCCGGAGATAATCCTGCCGATGTGCCCCGCCACAAGCCCGACTACTGCCTCAACGTAGGCATCACCTGGCCCGGACTAGTCGCCTTGGAAGTGAAGGATCGCGTCCCGACGCTTTCGTTCAAGTCGTTCGGGGCGTTTATTGCTGGCGCCGCCGAACGTGCGGAACTAGTAAACGACACGGGACCCAGCGCGCCTGAGAACTGGATAGGAGGCTTTGGCCGGGGAAGCGACCACGTCATGGTGACGTTGCACGCCATTAGCCCGGAGGCGATGACGACTTACACCGACCGGCTAGCGGCGTCATTCGCAGAAGGGAATGCCTTTCGAGAAATCTGGCGGATCGACGGGATGGCATGGACGGATACAGTAGATGGCAAGCCCACTTTCTGTTGCAAGGTTCCCTTCGGTTACACCGACGGCATCAGCATGACGACCATCCGTGGCGGTCCGGAACGATATACGGCAGATCATCAGCAGCCCTGCGAACCTTGGCTGTTTGTATTGCGAGACGAAGCTGAGAATTACTTTGTGCCGGAACCTCGAGAACTCGGTCTGAACGGAAGCTTTGCTGTCTTCAAGATGATCAAAACGGACGTTGTTGGATTCGAGAATTTCCTGCAATCGAACAAGGGCAAGATAGATCCCGAATTGCTGGCCGCCAAGATCTGCGGGCGTTGGCGCAACGGTGTTCCTCTGGCGTTGTCGCCAGAAACGGATATTCCCGCCGGCGGGATTCCACCCGCACAACTAAACGACTTCGAATACGTGAACCCTGATGGGTCAGGCGATCCGAGGGGACTGCGTTGTCCGGTGGGCGCGCACATGCGCCGTATAAACCCACGCGGTCAGCCAGTTACAGGCCAGGGTATTCCCGGGGGCAGCAATAATACTCACCGGCTCGTCCGTCGTGGCATGCCCTACGGACCAACTTATGATCCGACTCAACCCTACGACGGCATCGAACGCGGGCTTCTCGGGTATTTCATCAATTCCAGCATCGAGAATCAATACGAGTTCGTGCTTGGCCACTGGGTAAACGACAGCGAATTCGCCGGCGCAGTCCGGCTGAACCCCAAGTCGAAGGATCCCATGATTGGTACTCAAGACCCGGTGGAAAGCATCTTCGTGATTCCACAGGCGAACGGCGCGCTCCCAATCAAGGTAACCGGGTTCTCAACCTTCGTCACGACGAGAGCAGCTGCCTACTGCTTCCTCCCGAGCATCACCGCAGTCAAATTTATTTCGCAACTGTGACGGGTTGCAGGAGGGCTTACCCCTATGCTGTTTCTAACCAGATGGTTCGGAGTGACCGGTAGCGACGCCGACCGTGATCCCGTCCGGGAAAAGGCTGAGATCGAGGAGATCATCGATCGAAGTCTTTTATTGCAGGCGAAGTCTGCAGCGAAACAGCACCGGCCTCTCGAACGTGGAACTCACGTAAAGGGTGTGAGTGCCCGCGCGTTATTCGAAGTTCTAGACGTCACCGTCGGACGTGACGAAGGGTTGGCAGCGCGGCTCGCGAAAGGAATGTTTGCCAAGCCTGGCGTTTATGCTGCCATAGTGCGGTTTGGGAACGCGGATCCACGAAAAAATTCTGACTTCAAGGCTGACGTCCGTTCACTGTCTTTTTCGGTGGACCTCACCCGGGCGGGCACGGCTGTTTCTGACGAACACTCTGGCCGGCAGGATTTCTCGCTGCAGAATACGAAGACTCTTCCCATCAACGACGCAAGCGGATTCCTGGCACTCTCCAAGCTACTGACGGCATCGAATCCAGCCGGCGCTATGTGGTCTCTGCCGTTCAAGGACAAGCTGAGAGTGCTGAGAACCCTGACCTTGGTGCAACCTCAGATGCACCAGGCTATCAAGCCTTATCAGCAATTGCGTTATGAGAGCAACGTACCGTTTCGTTATGGACCGATTGATGTCGTGAAGCATTCGGCTACTCCGTCGCCGGACAACCCGGCTGATCCTCTGCAAAGGCGAAACCCAAACGGCCTGCAGGACGAACTGATCCGACACCTCAACGAAGATAGCAAAATGAGCAGCTTCGACTTCGGAGTTCAGTTTCTCGACACCGACAGGATGACCTACTGGGGTAAGCGTCGGGACGCCAATTTCTGGATCGAAAATGCGAGCGTCAAATGGAACGAAGCGGAAGCACCTTTCCATACCGTGGCACGGCTCACGTTGCTGCCGAAGTCGCATCTTCAGCCGGATGCTGCCGAAGCCACCTATATCGACGTCACTGGGAACTCGACCCCTGACAGCACTCCGCTAGGAAGCATTAATCGCGCCCGGTGGCCGGCGGAAGTTGCCAGCAGAAAGGCTCGCATGCGAGCGGCCGGCACTCGAGAGCCTGCCCGGCCGACTTACGCGCGGTCGGCCTGAAGCATGGGGGAGAACGCGAAGGTTGGCGAAGGCGGTCGAGTTGTTTTCGCGAGCAAGCCCTGTCCCCACATCCAGTTTGGCGGATGCTACCAAAACGTCTCGGCAGCTTGGCAGCATTCCTGGTTGGGTAGACCGAAATAAACCAGGCGACAAGGCGGAGAGCCTGTCTCTTTTGACAGTTTTCGGCCCCCGTGTCGACCGATAGCCTGATGGAACGGCGTCGTAACTCGGCGTCTGGTGCCGGGTGTGCGAGAGATCGCAAGGAGGATGTATGTCACGTTCCTTAATCGTGATGCCCGACGATTCCGCCAAGCCGATACTTGATGCCATAAACCGCTCGACAAAGTCTCTGCGCGTCAAGATGTTCCTCTTCTCAGATCCATCGCTTTTGAAAGCTGTAATTGCGGCCAAGCAGCGCGGCTTGAAAGTACGGGTCATGCTGAATCCCGCCCGCCGCGACGGCGAATCGGAGAACCGCGAGTCCCGCAAGCAACTCGAGGCCGGGGGCGTCGAGGTCATCGACAGCAATCCCGAGTATGACGTGACTCACGAGAAGTCGATGGTGGTGGACGATACGACGGCGTTCGTAAAGTCGCTGAACTGGGAAACGAAAAACCTGACCGAAACCCGCGATTACGCCATCGTTACTTCTCATGCTCACGAAGTGGCTGAAATCGTCGAATGCTTCGAGGCGGACTGGGCTCGTAAGTCCTTCAAGGGGGACGCGCATTCTCACTTGATCTGGTGCTGCGGCAACGGCCGCGACCGCATCGCGCAGTTTATTGACGATGCGAAGGACTCCATCTTTCTGCAGAATGAGCGTTACCAGGACCCAGTGATTATCGAGCGGCTGGTGCGGGCTGCGCGCCGCGGAGTGAAAATCCACGTCATGGCCCGTCCTCCTCATAAGCTCAAGAAGGACAAGCTTGTGGAAGCTGTGGGAGGCATGCGCATCATGCAAGACGTCGGCGTCAAGATTCACAAACTTAAACATCTCAAACTTCACGCCAAGATGCTTCTTGCAGATCATGCCCGCGCAATAGTTGGCTCTATCAATCTGGCGCCGGGGAGCTTTGATAGCCGCAGAGAATTGGCCATCGAGGTGCGAGACGCGGACGTGATCGAGCGCCTGACGAAAATTGCGCATCATGACTGGGAGAATTCACACCCTCTCGATTTGACGGACGAAGGACTGCTGGCGGAGTTCGAAGATCACAAGGTGAAGGGAACAGATGAATTAGCCCTTCACGACGATCAGGGCAAGCATAAGGTGGCATAGGAATGTCGAAAGCTTCGAAGGTTAGACCAACCATCGGAAGCAATGGACGTGCGCTCCCAGTTCTCCCGCCGGAGCGCGACGAGCGAGTTTGGGCGAAACTGGTGCGCGTGCTTTTCTACACCCCCGGCTTTCTGGCCATGCTGCTGTTCAAGACGGGCGAACCGGAGGCCTTCGGCATCTCGGTGGAATTGCTGATGCTCTCTAGTATTGCAGCCATCGTCGGTGGAATCTTCATCGGCTCGCAATCATCCGGTGCTGGCGCCGATCGTTCGTCGCAGATCGGCGCCTGGAGCGGTGCACTGGTGCTCGAGTTGCTCGCCGTGGTGCCGTTGTTGTGTGCGGTTCCCTCGTTGTTCCATGAACTGGCGCACAGTCGGTTGCTGCATGCTGTGGCTCCTGGCACTATCGATACAAAGTTGGGTGCATCCGAACTGCTGCCGATGGTAGCCATCCTGCCATTCATGCTTTACCAATTGGCAGGCTTCGGCACCTTGCACTTCGTCGTCTCGAGGCAGGTGAATTGGGCCATCAATATCGGCATTCTGGGCTTGATCATCGCCAGCTATGTTGCCAACCGCGAAGGGGACTTCACCGCGGAAAGAGGGTTGGTCATGGTGTTGGTCGTTGCCATGGCGATCACCGTGTTCTACGGCGTGCTGAAACTGAGGGAGATGCAGGCGATCTACGACGCGCAATGCCCGCAGAAAGCTCCTAAGCTGGCGGCCTGAAGCGCTCCTGCGCCAACGCGAAGACGCAGCCTGTTTCACTCAAGGGAACGGATGTCACCCTTCCGTCCCCGCTGGTACTTTCGCCAGTTCCCGATCCACGCACCGGCACGCTAGCCTACATCGGGTTGCTCTGATGAAAACATTTTCGCTTCTTTCCGTTGTGCTACTGCTGGCTTCCAGTATTGCCGGCGCCCAAACCTTGCCCGCGGGTACAGAAATTGTCGTACGGCTGATTGATGGCATCGACTCTACGAAGACGGGTCCGGGTGAGCGTTTCCGCGCGAGTGTCGACGATCCGGTCATCCTGGGCGACCGCGTGGTGATACCCCGTGACGCAGATGCGACGGTTCAAATCGTTAAAGCGGAAACGAGCGGCGAGCTTTCGATCAAGCTGTATGACATTACCGTCAATGGCAGGAGCCTCGACGTAGTAAGCAACTACGCGCAGGTCAAGGCGCCGGGAAAAGGGTCGAAGTATGCCAAACGCTCAGTCGGTTTAGGAGCGTTAGGAGCGGTGATCGGTGGAATAGCCGGCGGCGGCAAAGGCGCCGCGATCGGAGTTGTTTCCGGCGCAGGGCTGGGTGCGGCGACGGTGGCCGCGAGCGGTTCCAAGGTTCAATTGCCAACGGAAACGCGCCTCAGTTTTGAGTTGCGAGCGCCTCTCCGCCTGAATTGAGTTTCTAAAACAAACGTAAAGGATCACCAAAAGAGAAATGGGAGCGAAATTTATGATCTCAAGAATTGCGATGTTGTTCAGCTTGATCCTGATACTCGCTCCGGTTTTGCCCGCTCAGCGAACCGCCCAATCGGATGACCAGCAAAGCAATATTCAGGCCTATATCGATCTCATCAGGGCCGATGTCAAGGCGGAGAAGGTCGAGATTCTAGGCGCGATGATGCAATTCACGCCTGATGAGGCTTCTACGTTCTGGCCTATCTACAAGAGCTACGACGCGGACCTGACGAAGCTGGGAGATCAAAAGCTCGCCTTGATCAAAGAGTATGCCGACAACTACGACTCCATGACGGATGAAAAGGCGGACGAACTCGTACAGAAAAGCTTCGCCCTGGTGTCTGATCGGAACGCTCTCTTGAAGAATTGCTACGAGCAGGTCAAGAACAAGATGGGAGCGAAGACCGCTGCCAGGTTCATGCAGGTCGAACATCAACTGGTGATGATTATCGACCTACAAATCGCCTCCCAGCTTCCGGCCGTCAAGTAGCGCGGCGGCCGTTGCCCGATATGGAGCTTGTACCGCAGCTTTGCCCCTGGTCGTGCTTTGACGCAGGGAAATGAGGTCGCTCGGGTTCCCGAAAGCAAAGAACAGAACTCGCAGGCTTTGGCGCTACAAAACGAGCGGATTGAGAGGAACTAATCTATGGGCAATCGAAACGTCTTGATGCTGGTGGCACCTCTCCTGTTCACGGTCATGCTGGCAGCGCAAGATACGCCGATTGGCACGCCGGGAATTGAGGCCGCAACGGAGGAAACGCCGGCGGCCGCAGCCAGTACGGACGCTTTAAGAAAAGCGGCGCAGAATCCCGTGGCTAGTCTCATCAGCGTTCCTATCCAGGAGAACTGGAACTTCGGCGTCGGGCCGAGCGACCGAATCCAGAATGTTCTGAACATTCAGCCTGTGATTCCGCTCACCGTCGGGAAGGACTGGAACCTCATCATCCGCTGGATCACGCCGGTCATCTTCCAACCTGCTGGTGCTCAATCCGGGTTCTACGGCTTCGGAGACATGCAACCCGCATTTTTCTTATCCCCGAAGAAGGGCAAGTTGATCTGGGGCGTCGGGCCGCAATTGCTTTTGCCCACGGCGACTAAGACGGGCATCCTTGGGCAGGGAAAATTCGGTTTGGGCCCAACGGCCGTCGTCCTCGTACAGCCGGGCAAGTGGACTCTTGGGGCTCTTGTGAATAACGTCTGGTCCGTAGCAGGTCATTCCGACCTTCCCGCCGTGAACCAGTTCCTGTTGCAATACTTCGTCAACTACAACTTACAGAAGGGTTGGTATCTGACCTGGCAGCCCACGCTCACGGCCAACTGGGAGGCCACAAATGGCGGTCGATGGGTGGTGCCGTTTGGTGGAGGCATCGGAAGAATCATGAGAATCGGATTCCAGCCAGTCAATGTCGGACTTCAGTTCTATGGCAACGCCGTCCATCCCCCCGGAGCTTCACCTTGGGCCATGCGATTGCAAATTGCCTTCCTGTTTCCGAAGTTAACCAAGCAGCAGCAGAAGATGATGATGGAGCAAAAACTCAAGCAGTTGGAACAAGAGCAGACGCAGAAGAAGTGAAGCGAGCGGCCCGGACTGGGCTGCTGTCGGGAACTCTCCATGACGATGGCCCACAGCGCTCTGAGCTTCTACGTTGTCGGTCCGTTGTTATGGCGCGCCGACTGGGCTTGGGGAGTTCCAATCATCATACTGACCGTAGTCATCCATGTGTTCAGTCTCGGGCTGATAAACCAGAGAGGCGTTCGGCGTCTGCGCAGCATGACGGCGCGCCGCTATCCGATGCTCGGGTTCGCGCAGGTCATGGGCACGACAACCTTCCTTGCGATTATCCTGCACGCGGTAGAAGCCAGCATCTGGGCTCTCTCCTACCAATTTCTCGGTGCTCTCCCCGACTACCAGTCCGCGATGCTTTATTCACTGAATGCGATAACCAGTTACGGGCACGAGAACCTGACTCTCGATTCCCACTGGCAGCTGATGGGAGCGATCGAAGCGCTGAATGGATGGTTACTGTTCGGGCTGACCACTGCTTTCCTGTTCGGCATGATTCAAAACGTCTGGATGCTGGGCAGAAACGGGCGAGACACTTGAGGTGTGAATAACCTGATCAGCAATCACTGCGCGCAATATTTTCTTCCGATTTGACGCTGGGAGGTACACCTGATGCCCGAAGCAACCTCGAACGTCGAGTTCGCCCACAAGATTCAAGAGCACGGCCACCATCATCCATCAGCAGCCGACAGCCGCTCGAAGTGGGTCGAAATCGTGGAGGCGATGGTGCTGGCGATTGTCGCCGTCACCACTGCGTGGAGCGGCTACCAGGCGGCGAAGTGGGACGCCCTTTCGAACCAGCATTACAATCTTGCGTCTCGTACCACTGTGATGTCGCAAGAGAAGGCGACGCTGGGGGGACAAGACCGCCTTTATGACATAACTACTTTCAACGGTTGGGTTGGAGCGAAGGTAGCTGGCAAAGACAAGCTGGCCGCTTTCTACGAGCGGCGATTCCGGCCCGAGTATGCCAAAGCGTTTGCGGCCTGGTGGAAACTTGACCCAGTCAACAATCCCTCAGCGCCGGCCGGCCCCATCTTTATGGCGGAGTATGCGAACGCAAACAGCCAGCAGTCTGCGAAGCTTGCGGAGGACGCGGAAGGTCACTTCGAAAAGGGCGTGAGCGCGCGGGAGAATGGCGACAAGTACGTGAAGGTCACCGTCGTCCTGGCTACGGTGCTGCTGCTGACCGCCCTCAGCCAACGCTTCGAGATCTTTGGGCCACGCTTCGCAGTAGTGTCGGTCGCATTCGTGCTGCTCGTCATGAGTACATATTGGATATTGACCCTCCCGCGAGCGTAGACCAACGGATCTGTTGAGGTCGAGGATGAGCCCGACACTTACCTGTTCTGCGTGTCTCGTGCCGAGGAACCACCTTGGTCGTTTCGGAGCGCCTCGATTGAGACTGTAAGTTGTCAACGGGCTGGCGACGGTCTAAGTGGGATTGACCTCTGTTCGGAGGGGGATGACGTTACACAGAAGCGCCTCTTGATTGGGCCATTGAGCCGCTCTAGTTTTTGCTGGTGGGGAGTGTGCAATTGTGAACGACGGGCCTGCGCCGGTAGTTTAAGATTCGCCCAAAGGTGTGTCATGTTGTGTACTTCGTGTGCATCGGGCCATCAAGCGGAATTTACGGCTGAAGTAAATCTCCATTCCGGCGGCCCCAAGTACATCGACGAACCTGGCGTATTGATGTTCCCCAAGCTTTTGGTCTGCCTCGATTGCGGCTTCGCGCGTTTCGTCGCCGAAAAAGACGGAATTGGAGCGCCTTGCAAGCAGTACATCGGCAACGGCGACTTCGACACGGAACGGAACGCCAGCGAGGCCTCAGTCTGCCGCGGGAGAGTGTGCTTAAGTCGCGGACACCAGCGAACAGATTCGCTCAGCATCAGAGATGGAAACGTGATAAAATCACGCCAATCGGTGAGCCAACTCACCATGCACGATACTTGTTTGCATCTTCTGTAAAGGGGTACGAAAATGACCAGCCGCCCCCGCATTTTGATTGCTGACGACCACACTCTAGTTGCCGAGTTGTGCAAAAGATTGCTTGAGACGGATTTTGAGATCGTCGGGGTGGTCGGCGATGGCCGCGCCCTGGTGCACGCTGCCGCCAAATTGAAACCGGAAGTAGTCGTGCTCGATGTCGCGATGCCGATCCTGAATGGTTTGGATGCTGGGCGGCAGGTGAAAGAAATGTTGCCGGCCGTCAAGCTGGTCTATCTCACCATGAATCCCGACGCAGACGTGGCTGCCGAAGCCTTTGCGCGCGGAGCCTCCGGCTACCTGCTTAAAACCTGTGCCGCTGCTGAAATGGTGCTTGCGGTTCGCGAAGTGTTACGCGGCAAAACGTATGTATCTCGAGCTTTGTCGCAAGACGCGATCGATTGTTTACGCTGGCAACACAAGAAGTTGGTCCAGGAAGATGAACGCCTCACCGTGAGGCAACGTGAAGTGCTGCAGTTGTTGGCCGAAGGGAAAGTGATGAAGGAGGTTGGCGCCATCCTGAACATGTCGACCCGCACGGTTGCGTATCACAAATACAGGATGATGGAAGTGCTTGGCGCCAAGAGCAGCGCCGAACTGGTCAAGTACGCGGTCAGGACCCACATGGTAGCTGCTTAGGCGGGAATACTGGTTAACAAACCGCTACTGACAAACCGCCGGCCCTCAAGAACCGCTTCTAAGGCGGCTAGCAGATCGTTTCCGGCGCTGGTCTTCCTAACATAGCCGCGCGCCCCTAACCGGAGCGCTTCTTGCACCACGTCAGGGGCAGACTCCTGGGTCACAAAGATTATTTTGGAATCCGGGGAGAGTTCGCAAATCTGTCGAGCGGCCGCAAATCCACTCAGCTTGGGCAGTCCGATATCAAGGAAAATCAATTCCGGCTTCAATTCTTGCGCTTTCTGAACTGCTTCCATTCCGTCGGCTGCTTCGCAGATGACCTTCAAGCGCTGCCTCTTTTCCAGGGTTGAGCAGACAAATCGCCGGAAAGGCGCGAAATCCTCGACAACTAGAACGCGGATTGATGACATTCCGCACCGACCTTTCCGAGATCGAACGGGAATTTCCCCATTCCCTGCGCAAGGGCGAGAGAACGTTTTCTTCCAACAATCATCCTCCTTATCTCCAGGTTGTCAATGACTCGAAGGTGGGGCTTGGCCGAATGCGTTCCAGAATGGAACGTGGCCGATAGGCTGATTTTAATGGATTGCTCGTCTTTCGATGCAGAGTGCAGGTCCGAGGTTGGTCGCAGTTTTTCGGGAAAATGTCCTTTGCTCCAACCGTCGATTTCGATTGACAATGCTGTTTCTTTATTGGAACATGCATACGCTGTGGGCCCCTTTCTCCGTTGCAAGCTACGCATTATCGCTCTGAGTCGAAGAGCCTTCTCCCCTCTCTTTCTTGCCTGTTTGGCGGTCTTCGTTTTCACTTCGCCGTATGCGCGGGCGCAGTCCCTGGATGACGTGCACGTGGAACCTCGTCAAAAGCCAGGGGTTCCCACTCTAGAGGCCCGTACCAAACCATTTCGAGTTTCTGTCGACCTGGTTCTGGTCCCCGTGACCGTGACCGACGCCATGAACCACCCGGTCACGGCTCTGCAGAAACAAGACTTTGCGCTCTACGAAGAAGAGAAACCTCAGCAAATCCAGTACTTTTTCGAGGATGAGGAGCCTCTTTCCGTGGCCGTGCTTCTCGATGTCAGCTCGAGCATGCGCGACAAAATCGATACCGAACGGGATGCGCTGGAGAGTTTCTTCAGGAATGCCAACCCGCAAGACGAATACTTTGCGATTACTTTCTCGGACCGTCCACGACTCTTGGCTAGCGCGACCAGTTCGATCGACGAGATGCAGCGGCAGTTTGCGCTAGCGGAACCTCGCGGGCCGACTGCCATGCTGGATGCGATCTACTTGGCCGAGGACCAGTTGCACGCGGCAAAGTACAAGCGCAGGGCGATCGTCATCTTTTCCGACGGTGGCGATAACGTGAGCCACCACAGCTACAGGGAAATAAAAGGCTTAGTGAAGGAAAGAGACGTTGAGGTGTATGCCATCGGGCTGTTTGATACCCCTGTCTTCGGCCCGGTCGAAGAAAAGCTGGGCAAGCAGTGGTTGAGCGGGATCACCGATTGCACGGGAGGCCGAACCATTGCCCTGCAGAATCGAACAAAAGTTTCCGATGCCGCTGCCGAACTGAGTCGGGAAATGCGCAGTCAATATGTACTCGGGTATCATCCCGCCGTGAGTCGAGACGGAAAATGGCGAAGGATAAGTGTGCGCGTGGCATCGGCAACTAAACCCCAACGGCTGCACGCTTTTTACAAGAAAGGGTACATCTCACTAGACAAATAGCGGGCAAGAAATGCCCTCTCGCGACCTTGGCCACCTCGTGGAGAGGAGGCCAAGGTCAACGGAGTCGCTACTTGGAGGCGCTCCCCCCCCAGCCAATCACGATTCCACTCTTTAAACGAAAGCTGTTCTGATTGTTGTTGTTGTTGCAGACAGAAAGAGCACAGCTGTTGCCAAAGCGGGTGTAGAGATACTCAGCCTGGACGGGCCGTATGGAGAATTTCTTGTTAACTTTGATGTCAAACCCTCCTCCCACCGTCATAGCGAAAGCGTTCTTGGAGTAAGTGCCGCTGCCAACGGCTGTCAGGCAAGTATTCGCACCGCTCTTGCAACTGGCCGAGAGCCGGTCCCCTCCGAAGTTGAGCTCGAAAAATGGTTGGAAGGCGCTGGCGCTTCGAATGGTAATCCGCGGCCCGAACAAATAGGTAAACTGATTCCCGGTAATTGTATTGCCCAAGCCGATTGTGTTACCGAAAAATCTGCAGCCGCCCAGATCCGCTGCGATGCCGAGCAAGCTGGTTAAGTTCAAGGCGATCGTGCCCCCACCGCCGGCACAGTTAAAGCTATTTCCGCCGGTTACCTGCACTGGTGGGCCACCGCCCGGTGGTACGATGAAGAACGAATGGTCGAGATTGGGGCTGCTGCGGATGAACATGAAGGCCGGTGATGTTTCGACCTTCGGAAACTCTTGAGACAGCGCCACGCCTGCTGTGAGCAACATCAAACCCACCACAACACAATATTTACGCATTTCTCTTCTCCTCTCGAATTGAGAACTAAGTTCGAAAATCAACGGAACGTTCCTTGATCGCCCGCAATCTGTCCCGAGTGCACAAAAATGCGGAGCAGGTTACGTTGCTTTGTGAGAGCGTCCGTTTTGACGCTCTTCGCGTGCGCTCCGGAGAGCAACTCACAAAGGAAATGGTAGGAGACCTTCTCGTCAGCGAATACTGGCAAAAGTAACAGTTAGGATTTGGGAGGAAGAATTAGCCTTGCGGCCAGCACCGCAGGATGGCGCCGGAGGCGCTGTAGGCACGGGTTCCCGGGAGATCGCTCGCCAGGTCTGACATGGGCTTTCCCGCGAGCTGTAACTTCTACTAGTGTGCGGCCATCAGCGCACCTTTTAAGCTTTTGTAACCATCGAATTGCTCAAGATTGGCGAAAACGATTCTGCACCGTCACGAGGAAACTCTTGTTGGACTAAATGGCTCGCCAAATTGTTTTCGTAGCGAGACCTCAGTGGTGTCAAAATGAGTGCCCTTCCCAGCATCGAAATGCGTCCGTTCCCGATCCGCACCGCCCTGGTGGTCGGTGGAGATTCTGAGATTCAAGCGCGGCTGCGGCAAGTCCTCGAACCCAACGTATGGGCGATCCAGCACACAACCGACAACGCGTCTGCCCTTGCCCTGGCTCAAAGGAAAGGCTTCGATCTGATCCTGACCAGCGAGAAGACCTCGGGCAAAGAGGATATCGAACTGCTTCGCAAGATCCGGCGCATCCGTCCCCATACGCGCCTGATCATTCTGGCGGACGAAAGCACGCCAGCAGATGTAATCACGTCGATGCGCGAGCGGGCGTTCAGCTATTTTTCCAAACCATTTTCCTTGGACGCCCTCGCCATCATGGTGCAACATGCGATCGAACAACCCTGCTGGGATGACGGGATCGATGTAGTGTCGGCTACGCCCGAATGGATCCGCATACGCGCTCGCTGCGACATGAAAACCGCGGAACGTGTGTTGCAATTCTTCGATGAGATCGCCGAATTGCCTGATCCGGAAAAAGGTGAGGTCGGCATGGCTTTCCGTGAGATGCTCACAAACGCCATCGAACACGGCGGGCGCCTCGACCCCAGCCAGCAAGTCGAGATTTCCTACTTGCGCGCCAGGCACATGGTCATCTGCCGCATCAGTGATCCCGGCGAAGGCTTTACGCTGGACGAGATTCCCCACGCCGCCATCGCAAACCCAGAGGATGATGCGTTGCGCCACGTCGCGTATCGAGAGGCATCCGGCATGCGGCCTGGCGGCTTTGGCGTTCTTCTTGCCCAGCGGTTCGTCGATCAGCTCGTCTACAGCGAAAAAGGAAATGAGGTGCTACTCATCAAATACCTCGACTTGGCGCCGCGAGCGAAGAAAGAAGAAATAAAACCAAATAACGCTCCCGGGTAGCGTATATGCATCCGTCGCCTGTCCTTTCTGCATACTCTTCTCAAAGCGCGTGTTCGGCTTAGAAGATCAGTTTGACGGTGAACTGTGCCGAGCGCGGACCACCCAGTCCGTAGAGTGGGCTCTGTCCGCCAACGGTTCCGCCGCCGCCCAGCGCCTCGTTTGTTGTGGTGTCTACCTTGCCAAAGGCCACAAACCCCGGTAACCCGCTGTATGGTTCGGCGGCCCCTGGAGCTCCGAACATCGGATGGTTAAACACGTTGAAGTATTCGGCGCGCACGTCAAGCTTGATTCGTTCCGTCACGTTGAAACGGCGCCGCAGGGCGAGATCGGTCTGGTCGATCCCGTATGGACTGCGCAGACTGTTCCGGGGGTAATCTCCCTGCACTCCCGGGGGTGGTAACGAAAAGGCAGCCGGATTCAGCGCCCTGCCAGCCGGTTGCGTCGGATCGGGGATCCATGAAGGTTGACCGGGCACCACATTGGCCAGAGTCAAGTAGTAGCCGACGGAGCCGGTTTGATTGGAAACAGTTACATTGAGTGGCGGGGGAGAACTCGCGCGCACCAGCCCGTCCACGGCCCAGCCTTTCAGGATTGCGTTGCTGGCCCGGCCCCACGCAGGCGCCGGCACCTCGTAGGACACCGCCCCAGCAATAGACTGCCTGATGTCGAAGTCGGAGGGCGACATCGCTGGCAGCACGATCTGGCTCACGCTCGGCGCCACAGAGCCGGTCGCATCGCTGGAAGAAACATCGCTCGATTTCGCTAAAGTGTAGGACACCAGTGCCTGCAGGCTGCGCGACATGCGACGCTGGAACTGTAACTGTAAAGCCTCGTAGTGAGCATACCCGCCATTCCATATAGCTTGGTTAGACGGGCCATTGAATAATCCTTGCGGAGCAATCGTGTCTTCGCGCAGAAGTCGCCGGGCATCCGCCCCAACATAGGTTGCTGTTAATCGCTGGTTCGCTCCAAGTTCCCACTCAATGGCCGCATTCCACTCCAGGGTGACCGGCACTTGTAGATTCCGATCGGCACCGATGAGCCCGCCTTGGTTCACCTTGACTGTCGTTGAAAACGGAATAGGTTGGAATGCCGAGCTGTTCAGATTGAAAGCCGTTCCAGGTGGCTGGGGATTGAATGCGATGCGAAAGTACGGATAGCCGCCTGCGGCATCGCCGACATTCCCGTAGCCCAGATCGTAGAAGAGGCCAAAGCCTCCGCGCACCACTGTTTCGGGGGTGAGCTGCCAGGCAGCGCCGATGCGTGGAGCGAAATTGCTGAACCTTGTCCGCCAGGGCGCTTCCCGCACGAGGGCAAGCGGATTCGAATCGAAAATTCCGTGCACCGCGTAGAGCGGCTCCCCGGATGATGCCGACTCCGGCGCAGGATTGATCTCCCACCTCAACCCGTAGGTCAGCGTCAGGCGATTCGTCATCCTCCAGGTGTCCTGGGCAAACAGCGAGTAATTATTGATGTTCACCGAAAGAGGATACTTATCGCCCAGCATGATGCCGCCCACATCTCCCAGCACCAAGTTCTGGAACCCAGCCGAACCCAGACCAGCAACATAATTCGTACTCTCCCCGCCGGTGGGGTTGAGGCGGCGATAATCGACGCCGAACTTCAACTGGTGCACACCGATGATCCAGGAGAACGTGTCCACGAAATTGAGTTGCCGTTGGATGTTGTCGTATAGCGTGCCGTCGAAGACGCCAGCGATAACGGCTTGGCTGTGACTGAAGCTATAGGGAGAACCCGGCGGGAAGAAAGCTGACGCGGGCGGCGGCACGGCGCCGTCAAAGTCGGTCAGGACGTTAATGCTGGTGCCCGTGCTTCGGCTCCAGTTGGCGCGGAAATCGTTCAACTTGGTGGGAGTGAAGGTGATGGTTGCACCCGCGGTCAACGTGTCCGTGTTGACGTGGTCATACTCTACTTGTTCCCAGGCTCGAAAAGTGTCATACGATGGCGCGTGGTTGTAGCGCGCAAGCAGGCTGATTTTGCTGTTTACGCTGTGGTCGATGCGAATGCTGGTGGCGTTGATGTTGGAAGGATCGGAAAAATCTGCGGAGAGATTCGCCATGCATGGATTTGTGATGTTGTCGCAGGGGGCGATGGGCGGTCCGGTCGGAAGCGGAAGGGCGTCGATGATCGGCTGGTAGACCGGTGCAACAGCTGCCCTTGCGGACTCCGTATAAAAAGCGCCTTGGGCCGTCTCAGGTTGTGTCAGCCGCAGCCCTTCATAAGAAAAGAAAAAGAAAGTCTTGTTTTTTATGATGGGACCGCCCAGCACCCCGCCAAAGTCATTCTGGCGTAGCGGAGGCTTGATCTGCGGCGGCACGTCAAAATAATTTCGGGCATCGAAAAAGTCATTTCGGAGATAGTCGAACGCGGTGCCGTGGAATTGATTGACACCGGATTTCGTGACAATCGAGATTTGCGCCCCAGGAGTGCGCCCGAATTCCGGCGCATACGACGAAGTCTGGATGCGGAACTCCTGCACGGCATCCACGGATACCAGCCCGTTGGTGCCGCCTCCCGAAGTCCATCCCGGAATGGCACCACCCAGACTCTGACTCAGGCAACACTGTGGCGCAGAACTAAAGTTCGCACTCACACCATCCACCGTGAAATGGTTCGCGTCGCTGCGCTGGCCGTTCACGCTGAACTGGCCAGCACCCTCTACACTTGAGGATGTGAACACTATGCCCGGCACCACCGCGATCAGCGACTGGAAGCTGCGCCCGTTCAGCGGCATGTTCTGCACGAACTGGTCGTCCACCACGGTACTGACAGACGCGGAGTCGGTTTGTAACCCGAAATTCACGACGGTTATGCTTTCTGACGTGGGGCCGATCGCGAGCGTGAAATTTTCGTTGACCGCATCCTGCACGTAAAGTTGCAGGCTGGGCTGGACGACTGTGCGGAAACCTTCCTTCTGAATAGTCAGCCGGTACGTGGCCGGGCGCAGGTCGGGTATGACGTAAATCCCGTCCTGGTTGGTAGTAGTGGAAGTCGAGACGTTAGTCTCGATGTTGGTGATCTCGCACCCGGCGCCGACGATCACAGCGCCGCTCAGGTCCGCCACCCTGCCGGAAATCCGGGCACTTTCTGTTTGTGCAAGGCCCACCACTGTCGTCAGAAGAAAAATCAGGACGAGCACAGGGCACTTCATCACAACTCTCCGCTAGTGCGTGACGGAGCGCAACTAGTTCCGCTCCTTGCTCTGGAGCAAAGAAGAATATCCTTGTGTGTGAGTCTGATTCAAGCCGCCAATAACGAGGCTGGAAGTTCCTGGGATCCACTGTCAGAAATGACAGTAGACAAGGATTCGAATCACGAGAGGAACTTTTAGGTCTCGGATTCTCGCACAAGAGAAGCGAGTTGTCCGCTACGGGTGATTGGCCTCACCCATGTAGGCATAGAGCATCTTCTGTCCGGTGGGTTGCTTACCGCCGGCCGAGGGCTCGACCGTAACAAACACTGAACTGATTTCCTTCACGAGCTCCGGGTTCTCCACTTTCAACACCCAACGCCCGTGTGCTTTCGCATCCACGTGCAGCAAACCCAAGCTGCGCGGCGAGTTCTTTTCTGCCTCCGGCACTGCCCAGACCTGGAAGTTACGCTTTGCATTCAACGCCCTGTCTTCATTCAAATCGAAGGCGTAAAAGGTGAGCGATTTGCCTTCGGTCAGAAAAACGCGTCCAAAGGCCGGGCTGAGGTTACCATTCGGGTCAGTGTCGCGGACATCGATGACATGCAACTGGCGCGACGCCATCAGTTCGCGGACATCCTTACCAGCCGCTGCGAGCTGCCGTTCCTGATCGAGAGTAGCACTCGCGATTCGCAACTTGTTCGTCAGTTCCGTGATACGAGTCTGCTGCTCCACTAGGGAGGCTTCGTCGTTGATGCGCAATTGGCTGCTACGCGCCGCTTCGTCTCTGGCTTCTGCCAGCAGTTTCTCCTGGTTCCGGGGTTCCTCCAATAATTGCGCGTCATGACTGGAGGATCGCACGGCCTCTCCTGCCTGTTCGCTATGGCGTAGCAGGTTATCGGCGCCTAATTGGGAGCGCAAATTCTTAATCTCTCGCTGGCTTGCCACGACCGACTCGTTCAACCGAGACAGGCTCGCGGTAAGCGCGGAGTTCTCCCGTGCAAGCTCGGCGATCTGCTGTGCGTGAGCGGCATCCTTCGTCCGCGCCGTGTCCGGCGTCGCACGGAAATGGTAAACCGTGAGGCAGACCGCAACCACCACTACGGCCGCAATCGGGGCCAGCATTGTGGCGGGACCAAAGTACCACGGACCCGATCGAGAGGAAGTCTCAATTTCGCGTGAGAAAACCACGCCCTCGGCTCGCGCCCGACGAAGGAAGCGCTGCCGCGAATAAGGCAACGGTCTCGCCCTCATCTCCCGCAGTTTCTGCCGGAAAGTTCCCTGGGCTTGCGGTAACTCCCTGGTGACGAGACTGGACACCGCCTGGTACTCGGAGCGGCATTCGCCGCATTCCTTCATATGGGCCTGGAACTCAACAAGCTCCGCGCCCTCCAGGAGTCCGCCGGCGGCAAGCGCACAAAGCGCTTCAAACTGCTCGTGCTCGGGCAATCCCCTCCGCTCCGGCTCAGGCACACTTTCCTCTCTGTGTACTCGATTTCTCGTCGGTTCCGCCCGATATCAAAGAACGCAACTTCTGCAGCCCGCGATAATAGTGATGGCGAACGTTGACGAATGAGTCTCCTGTCCGCTCCGCGATTTCCCGCATGGAAAGGCCTTCGTAGCAGGCCATTTCGATCACCGACTTCTGCGCGTCTGATAGAGCGGCCATACTCTGCCGAACCAGTTCTTTCGTTTCTGGTGAACTTAGGCCAAAGGTTGCGTGAGCTTCCACAGGCCGAGTCCCTAGTTCTTCTTCGTGCAGTTCCGTGTTTTTATAAAATTCTCGACCCTGAAGCTGTTGTCGGCGGTTGATGGCGCGGTGGTACGCATACTGCATCAACCACACCTTAGTATTGCCTTTACGGGGGTCGAATTGTGCCACGGCCCGATAGATATCCAGGAAAACGGTCTGGGTAACGTCTTCTGCCTCACCGGGGTCGCGCACAATTTTCAGCGCAATGCTCAGGACTAGCCTCTGATAACGGTCGAACAGGACGGCGAGAGCGTCGCGCTGCCCTTGCTGGAGGCAGGCCATAAGCTGTTCATCGGATAGGCGCTCCAGCTGCGCCAACGACAACAGTTCGGCATGCGGAACTCTTGGAGTGATGGAATCCAGGCCAGCGCTCTCCGTGGCTCACAAGCCCGCGTGAGTCATGGCAAGTTTACAACCAACAGCCCTGAAATGTATTTTCATCGAGGCTGGCACAAAATCTGTCTCAGGGTTGCATACACCCATACAGACGTTTCCCGAACGCAAAACCGCAAGAACGCAAGTGGGGTTCCTTGTATGCGTTGCGCAGTATGTCAGTCAGCCAATCAGGTGGAATTTACTACTGAGATGATGATCCATTTCAGCGGCCTCCAGAACATCGATGATCGCGGCATTCCAGTATCCCCGCAGGTTCTCGTCTACATAGATTGCGGCGCTTCACGGTTTACCGTCCCGGAAGCTGAATTGGCGCTGTTGGCAAGGCGTAGTGCTACAAGCAACCGCCAACCCCCTCCTGGTGAGGAATTTCGCACCGCGCCTGGGCTGACGGATAAGGATGACTGACAAGGATGACTGATTAAGTTGACCGAATACCCAGGCACTAACGGATTTGCTCCTCAAGTGGGAGCTTGAACGGGGAAATCCGCAGCACCTACCCCACGGCAAAGGTGGGCGTGTACTGAGGAGGCTAAAAAACGTGTCCAACCGCTCACGCATTTTGATTGCCGACGACCATACGCTGATTGCGGAGCTGTGCAAGAAACTTCTCGAAACCGACTTTGATGTGATCGGAATCGTGAGCGATGGCCGCGCCCTGCTCCGTGCTGCCCGCGAATTGAAGCCGGATGTGATCGTGGTAGACGTTGCCATGCCCATCCTCAACGGGTTGGACGCGGGGCAGCAGGTGAAAGAAATGTTGCCTGCTGTAAGGCTCGTCTATCTCACCATGAATCCCGACGCAGACGTGGCCGCCGAAGCCTTTGCGCGCGGTGCGTCCGGCTATCTGCTTAAGACTTGTGCCGCGGCTGAGATGGTGCTTGCGGTTCGCGAGGTGTTACGGGGCAAATCGTACGTATCCCGGGGCCTGTCGCGAGACACGATCGATGTTGTCCGCTGGAGCCATAAGAAGTTGATCAATGCAGATGAACGCCTGACCCCGAGGCAGCGTGAAGTACTGCAGTTGCTAGCCGAAGGAAAGGTGATGAAGGAAGTTGGCGGCATCCTGAACATGTCGACCAGGACCGTGGCCTACCACAAGTATCGGATGATGGAAGTGCTTGGCGCCAAAAGCAGCGCGGAGTTGGTCAAGTACGCTGTCAGAAACCACATGGTAGCCGCTTAGCCGAGGCCAGTGCCTGGGTGGACGACGATGCCTGTCAATACAGACAGTTGCATCCCTTGTTGTCCCAAGGTAGCCTGCTTCTCGAAACGCAATCCGCAAATCCTCCGGCTTGGAAGTTGATACGAGTTCTCCTCTCTTTGAAGTGATCACTTAGGGCCCGCGGTTCACCCAACCCGGGGATCATACAAGATGATCAATCCTCGATCAGCATCGAAGGCTGCCAGAACCTCCAGCTTCTTGACCGGTCTTGAGCAACCTGCGATGCGGGCCATTCTTGCCGCAGCCAAAATCCGGCGGGTTTCTGCCAAGCACAACATCACCTCCATGGGTCATCGGGCTACTCATTTCTTCCTTATTCAAAGCGGCCGAGTACGCTTTTACCACCTCACCAAACAGGGCCAGTTAGTTCTGCTGGCATGGCTGGTGCCGGGGGACGTCGTCGGGTTGGTGGCCCTGCTGACGAGTCCGTTCGCCTATATGGCATCCGCAGAAGCCACCTCCGACTGTGAACTCCTGGTCTGGAACCGCTCCGTCATACGGAAGTTGACGGCCCGCTATCCCCTGCTCGGTGAAAATGGTCTGCACATAGCTCTTCGCTACTTGCGAGACTACATTGACCGTCATGTCGGTCTGGTTACCAAGACTGCTGAGGAGAGGCTGGCAGCAGCTCTACTCAATCTCGGGGACCAATCCAACGAGGTTCATCCCGGCGGAATCGAAATCCGCGCTACCAACGATCAACTCGGAGCCTTGGCTGATATCAGCCCGTTTACCGTCACCCGCGTGCTAAGAAAGTGGGTTCGTGCCGGAATTCTCTCCAAAGGACGCGGCCGAGTCCTTCTCCATGCTCCCGAAGCGCTCATGATTGATTAAAGTCAGGCGTCTCAGCCTTACCTTCGCTTCTAGGAACTATTTTCTCTTACTTGCTCTGGAGCAACGACAGAGTTCCGCTTCATCCCTACACTATTGCCGGCCTTCCCCCAGAGGGCTTGTTGTTTCAGCCGCCGGATGCTGGCCGGATCTCGACATGTTCGTCGAGATCCGGTGTATGTTGTTGCGAGGATGTGAAGCGGTGCAGTGTCGCGCAAATGAAGCGGTGCAGTATCGCGTGCATAATGTCCTCATCAACAATCCGGATTCTCGTGGTCGATGATTACGAACCGTTCCGGCGGTTTGTATGTTCCACGCTAGGAGAGAGACCCGGGTTCCAGATCGTCGGCGAGGCCTCGGACGGATTAGCAGGGATTCGTCAAGCGGAAGAGTTGCAACCGGATTTGATTCTCCTGGATATCGGACTTCCGACATTGAATGGAATGGAGGCCGCTCGACGAATTCGCAAGCTTGCCCCGGACGCCAAGATAATCATCGTGAGTCAGGAATCCTCTGCTGACGTGGTGCAGGAAGCTCTTAGCTTGGGTGCATCGGGCTACGTTGTGAAGACAAGAGCCGCAACAGAACTATTAGCTGCCGTGGAAGCCGTTCTCATGGGAAAGCATTTTGTCAGTGGTCTCTAGGCGAACAATCATTCCGCCCTTACGCTCGAACCGCGCTCAAACGACCAGTGCAACCTCGCGAACAATCTCCCTTTCAGTTTAGGCTTCGCTTATCGGGGAACAACAGCGCCAATTCGCGTTCGCACTAGCAAACCGCGAAAAGCCGCACTCTAGACAGACTAGAAGGTTTAGGAATAGCAGAGGGCCGGGACAATCAATATTTCTAGGACTCCGGCAACGGATGTTTATCTCAGCATTGGATTCCGCCTGAGCCTCCTACCCGCAAGATGCACAAGACATAATCAGCCTGGTAGGGTCAGCAGTTTGTGTAACCCCAGAACGTCTGTCTGTTCAAAATTGTGACCTCCGAAGGCGCTCGTAACGCATAGCCGCCTTGGATCTGACCTTAGCTCCCAAAATGGTCCACTGGAGTTTCTACGCCCCGAAGCGGAAACGAACAGTGAAAGGGCACACGTCACGAGAAAGAGGGTCATGACGATCGCCTGCTCGGGGTAACTTGCTGACACCTGTTAAAAGTAACAGCTCCCAAACGGCCGCAGTAGTGGTGAACTGGTTGAGTTATTGATATCAAGTCGGGGCAGATGTGCCAATTCAGCATCGAGGAAATGCTCCCCCGGAGCGTTAGCTACGAAGTGGTCACAGGATCATCCTCTTTGCTCGATCGCACCTAGTCCCCGGATCCCGAGATAAGGAGTTCGCCATGAAAGTTTACTCCCAGGTATCCCGTTTCTTTCTATCCGTCGCTCTATTAATGTTGACGGGTGGAATCTCAAGTCTTGCCCAGAACGGCAAACTCGTCTTTAAGATTACTCCCCAGCAGGCCTTTGTCTTCGCGGATGGTCGCGCCATCAGCGAATCCAGCAAAATCTACGTCCTGAAGCTCAGCGCGGGCGAGCACAAGATTGAGCTGGTCAACTACGGCTATGCGCCATTGACCCAGACGGTCACCATCACGGCGGGCAAAACCGCCTTGCTCAGGGCTTCCCTCACGCCGGTCACGGGAACGGTCTCGGGTCCCTTCGGCGCTATGACGATCGAGGGTGCGGACCACAAGGCGATTCTGCTGAACGGGAAGACCCCCGCCTTTTTCGTCGGACACGGCGACGAATTTGATAACGAGGGGAAGTTTTTGCAGGAACTCGTTGTTCCTCCCGGCACCTACCAGCTAACGGTGCTGTCCGGAGACAAGGAGGTTTGGTCGGGTCCCGTCGAGGTTCCAGCGAACCAGCGCGTACTCATCGATATCCCGAAGGGTGTGCGCAAGACCGTTCCCTGGTCGCGCGGAGAGAAGCTCACCTCCATACCCCGCTTCACCGTCGGCAGTGCTAGTGCGCTCGTTGCTGTCGTCAAGCCCACCGCGGAGTTATCGGCGACGGTAGCGCAACTCAACTGCGGAGATGCCTCGCAACTGAAATGGACATCCACCGACGCACCTCGCGTTGAGATCACCCCCGTTGGGGCGGTCGCAGATTCGGGTCAACAATCTATCCAACCCATGCAGACGACCACCTATGACCTGACCGCGGTTGGGCCCGGTGGCACCGCGACTGCGACCGCCACCGTCAATGTCAACAAGGCCATCCAGGCCAATCTGGACCTTTCGACGCCGGAAGTCCACTACAAGCGCGTCGGCGATAAGGTCGTGGTCGATGACAGCACGGCCTTGAACTGGACAGCTTCGAACGCGTCGACGGTTTCAATTGAACCGTTGGGCACGGTGAGTCCCACCGGCAGCCGGACTTTGCAGATTGCCCCCAAGAAGACCGATCCCGGGCCAATCGACGAAACCGTTACCTACACGCTCAACGCCAGCAATGGTTGCGGCGGAGCTGACACCAAAACCGCTACCCTGCACATCGTGGGCTCGATCGAGCAACCCGAGATCAAACTCTCACGCAGCGTTTATTTCCAGACCGACCGGCCGCGATCGCTCAAGTCGGAAGATGCTCTCCTCGAAAGCGAAAAGGAGACGCTGAAGGCTATTGCGGCATCCTTCACTCAATACCTTGCGGACCAACCCGATGCTCGCCTGGTTCTCTCGGGACACGCCGATAAGCGCGGACTGGAGTCCTACAACCAGCCTCTCTCCGCAAGGCGTGCCGCGCTCGCCAAACGGTTCCTGGTGGAACAGGGGATTTCCGAAGACAAAATTGAGACTCAGTCTTATGGCGCCGAGCAGAACCTGAGTGCCGACCAAGTGAAGCAACTTGTCGAACAGGATCCCGGCCTGAGCCCAGAAGACCGGCAGAATGCTTTACAGAAAATACAGACAATTGTGTACGCCTACAACCGCCGGGTAGACATAACCTCGAAGCCAAGCGGGCAAGAATCAGCTCGCGAGTACCCGTTCAAGGCGCAAGACTTCGCCACCCTGATCGACCGTAACGGTCCAGCAAAATCCAACGGAGTTGAACTCGCGGCGGAAAAGGAAAAGGTCAGCCAGTAGAAGCTGTTTGAAAGAGCGTCGAGAGATGAGATTGGGCGGCTGTCCACGGGCCGCCCAGTTTTCTATGCGGCAAGTAGTGTTTTGTCGGCGGCGGCACAGCCCTCGCCCTGGGTCGGATGGTCAAGCTACAACGTAACCCGAATCCAGCTCCAACGTAACCCAAATAAAGAGTGGTTCCAGAGGCATCCCAGAAGTTGCGAGTTCTTCCAAGGGATTCGCGCGGTCGGACCCAATCAAGACACCGCTTACATGGCTGCAGTGCACTCGCCAAGCGGTAGAAGTATTAAAGTCTTCAGGGTTGTTTTGCGTTCCGGGGTGCACTCACTGAAAAGAAGAAATAAACCGCAAGACCAACATACTGTTCCTGCTTGTTACCTTTCGTGCTGCCGGTGTCGTTCTCATGCTCATAGTAGGGATTGAATTGCACATGCTTTCCTACAGGCAGAAGGCAACCCACATATTCGGTGGTAGTGCTCCATTTAGCGTACTGGCTTTCGTAGTAGGGCTCGAAGGCGACATAGGGTATCGGATGATAGGAGTGAATCGAGAACGTTCTTTCAAGCGTAAATTTATTGCGATAGCGCCAGTTGAACGGCGTGCCGCTTTTCCAGTCGAGGTCCGCGCGGTTTCTGTCGCTGATCAGAAATCCGAACGTCATGGGAAAGCGAAACGTTACCGCGGTCGTGAAGCGACTCTCGAAAGGCTCATTCGGAGCGGTTATATACCGATATCCGGCTTCCAGCACCAGGGGCCTCGGCTTTGAATCGTCCAGATCGAATGCGGTGATCTTCTTCAACTTCAGGAGTGGCTTAAGGTACAACTGGAGGCTTGGCCCACTTGTAATCTGGGTTGAGTCGCCTCCATCCCGATCGTCTTTGGTCTGGTTATAAACCCGAAACATTGGGCTGAGCGTCAGGTAAGTGTCAACCTCCGGCAGGAACTGGACCGTCTGCGCACTCACCGAAACACAATATAAAAAAACGGAGAGCGCCACCTTGAGCCAGTGGCTCCATGCTCTCGACAGAATTGCTGTGTAGCGCGCCTCGATCTGCGGCAAGCGCTGGCGGGAGCCAAGAGAAGGTGCACGCAACGAAAGTGCCAGGCGACAGCACGCGGTCGGTACAAGCGCTTTCATGCGATTGCTCTTAGCATTCGAGTCTACGTGCCTGTCGTTGGTCTGCAACCGTTAGTTCTGACAGGTGTGGGCTGGAAAAGCGCCTCGTAGTTTGTTTGTAAGGTGAGTTCAAGAAATGGACCGAGGCAGGTTTCGGGTCGCATGAATGGGTGAATTACGGCCAGTACGGGAAGGCGATACGCCAAACAGCAAAACCGCACGCAATACGACTTTCAGTCGAATACGATCTTCCAGCGGCCCGCGGCGGTTCAGAAGTTCGGGGAGAAAAGAGGGTCAGCTTGACCTTGGCAAAACTGACAGTTGCCAGGATCAATCCTCGCGACCAGCATAAGACCGAGCGACATTCCTCTGCATTTAAATCAGGAGGGCTAGAAAATGCACATCGAAGCGATGAAGACTCGCCAGATTGTCATAGGCCGGCTTTTGCCCATTGGGCTACTGGTGCTCGCAGGAACCTTCGCATTCTCCCGCGGGCCGAAGACCGAGACGATCGAAGCGAGTGCTATGGGTACCGGTACACAGCTGGGGCAGGTGATTGGCGTAACTTTGGATATTTACGAGTGGTCCACTCCAGAGGACCGTCAGATCCTGATCGACGCTTTCACCAAGGGACAGAATCAGGGTCTAGTCAATGCGCTCTCCAAAATGAAGGCGGTGGGCCACTGCTCGATCACTGGAACCCTCGGCTATGACGTCAGCTATATCCGCATGGTTCCCACACCAACCGGAAGAAAAATCGTGTTTGTGACCAACCGTCAGATCAGATTCGGGGAAGCCTTCTTCGACACCCAGTCCCAGTCCTATAACCTGACGGCTGGCGAATTCAACTTGGACGCCGCCGACAAGAGTAAGAGCACGGGCGTTGTGTATCCCGCAACTCAACTGATTATCGATAAGCAAGGCCAATTGCAGTTTGATCTCGCGCAGAACCCTTGGAAGCTCGTGGATGTTCTCGACTGGCAAGGTACGCCAGGCGTGAACTAGGCGGTAGGCATGCTTATGAAAACAAAACCAGTCTCTGCGATCCAGCATCTTGCGGCGCTGGCCGTGGTTATGTTGTTGTCCTCTCTCACCGTGGCGCAGGAGCAGCAGCGCGGCAGCGAAAAATATCTCTGCTCGGAGCCAAACCCGCAGGCCATATGCACCGCCGAGAACACTTGTGGATCTGCGTCTGCCCCGTGCGCGGTGGAGATCAAGCGCACTGCTTCTTCCGCTTCCGCGACTCCGATGATTCCAAAGGCGAAAGGTAACCAGCCTTTCTGCGTGAAGGCCGGCACCACGGTCATCTGGAAAAGCGGGTCCAAGAACACGGGTTTTGTTTTGGACTTTGGCCCCGACTTACCTTTTGGCTCAGAAGCGATCATTGGCGGTTCCGATCGCTCCTCTTCGACTGTAGCGAACAAAAAGGGCTGCTACAAGTATTCCGTAGGCGCCTGTGTCTCCGGAGCCATCTACGGAATGTGCGATTCCGCGGAAGCGGAACTCGTGATTACTGCACCCCAATAAACAAAAAAGCGACGCTGGCATGGAGAAACAATAATGATCAGGACATTTGCGAAACAGCTTACGTCAATGACGCTGTCCTTGCTGTTGGTCATCGGCACGGCGCCTTTGGGAACTGCTCAAGAATCCGGTTCGACGGGATATTCGGGACAAGGTGTGCCGTTGACTGCGGAAGAGTTACAGCAACTGGTAGCTCCAATCGCGCTTTACCCGGACTCCCTGGTAGCGCAGATTCTTGGAGCTGCAACCTTTCCGGACCAGGTTGCCGCCGCTGCCAGCTGGCTGCAGCAGAACAGCAATCTCACCGGCCCGACCCTGATGGAGACGGTTAATACTCAATCGTGGGACCCGAGTGTGAAAGCTCTCACGCAATTTCCCTCGGTGCTCGCCAACCTGGCGACCAACCTTAGTTGGACCTCTGCCTTAGGAGAGGCCTATCACACCCAAGCCGCAGATATCATGTCCGCGGTTCAGTTTTTGCGTGCGAAAGCATTAGCAGCAGGCAACCTGAAGTCGGGTTCACAGCTCACGGTTGTGCAACAGTCACCGCAAGTCATCGTGATTCAACCGACGAATCCACAGGTCGTGTACGTCCCGATGTACAACCCGGCAGTGGTCTACGGCTATCCTTATGTGACGCCAGGTTACAGCACGGCTGCTGTGGCAACGACTGCCGTTCTTGCTTTTGGAGTTGGCATCGCAGTGGGCGCGATGATGAGCAACGGTTGTTGCGCCTGGGGATATAGCAGCTGGAATTGCGGCTGGCACGGCACCACCACGGTGGTGTATCGCGGAGGAGCGTACTACGGAAACAGCGCCTGGCATGGCGGCTATTACGGTGCAGGCCCACCACGCGTCGCGCACTATGGCACCAGCTACAATCCATCAACCGGGGCCTATGCCAGGGGTGGCACCGTCTCGAACGGCTATGGCAGTGCGAGCGCCGCTAAGGGATACAACCCTTCGACTGGCACTTACGCCCGTGGCGCCACCGTCTCGAACGGTTACGGTAGTCAGAGCGCCGGTCAAGCCTACAACCCAAGGACCGGGGCCTACGGTCAGACTCAACAAGGTTCCAATGCCAATGGAAGCTGGGGGAGTTCGACGGTTTCGAAGAACGGCAACACGGCCTACAGTCAGCATCAAACGACTTCCCAGGGAACTACCGGGTCCGTGAAAACTTCAAACGGTGGCTCGGCCTATGGCGCGTCGGGTAAATACAACAGTGGCGCTGTTGCTCAGACCGCAAACGGCAACAAATACGCGTCAGTGAATGGAAACAAGTACAGCAATACAGGGAGCGGTTGGAGCGGCAATTCCAACAACACTCAGAAATACGGCTCCAGTTACTCAGGCCAAAGCGCATATAAGAGCAACCCGTCTTCCAGCGGCTGGGGATCGCAGGAGAAGAGTGGCGGATCATCGGCCTTCAGCAGCGGCAGCGGAGGTTGGGGATCCAGGTCGGAGAGTGCTCGCGGCTCGGCAAGCAGGGGTGGGGGCGGAGGTTGGGGTGGCGGCGGCCGCAGGTGAAAACTACGTGTAGACGCACCCTAGCTGGATCTCGGTTTGTGAAATGTCGAACGGTCGGAAACCTTGGAGGATAGGTATGTCGCGCGCAACCCACAAAATCATTGCAACGATGCGGTTCCTGGTGTTTTCCCTTATCGTCACCCTGGCGGCCTGCGACAAGTCCGACAAACCTTCGTACAAAGTTTTTGCTTCGCCCGATGACGCCGGGAATGGACTGCTGGATGCCGCAAAGTCAGGAGATCTAAACGCAGTGCTGGGAATTTTTGGCCCCGAATCGAAGGGCATAATCTTCTCTGGCGATGCGGTGCAGGACAAAGCCACAGTCGACGCATTTGTGGCAGCGTACGGAGTGATGCATCGCTGGCGCAAAATGCCTGACGACGCCCGAGTGTTACTAATCGGAGCCGATAATTTTGCTTTTCCGATTCCGCTGAAGAAGACTGCTAGCGGCCAGTGGTTTTTCGACGTGGCGGCGGGGAAGGATGAGATCTTGGCCCGCCGTATCGGCCGGAATGAACTGGCTGTGATCGACGTTTGTGGAGCGCTGGCCGACGCTCAGGCCGAGTACTACTCGCAACGACACGCGGACGGAAGCACGCCACAATTCGCGCTGAAGTTTATTAGTGACACTGGCAAGCAGAACGGTTTGTACTGGGAATCAGCAGAAGGTCAGCCGAAAAGCCCGCTCGGACCGCTGGTTGCATTCGCGACCACTGAAGGATACAGCGCAAAGCCGAATTCGCACCTGCCCTTTCATGGCTACTACTTCCATATGCTGAACCGGCAAGGCAGTCACGCACCGGGCGGTGCAAAGGACTATGTTGTCGATGGGAAAATGGCCGGTGGGTTCGCCTTTGTTGCCTATCCGGCTGAATACGGCAACTCGGGAGTAATGACATTCATCATCAACCAGGATGGGGTGCTGCTGCAAAAAGACTTGGGGAAGACCACAACAGAAACAGCAACCGCAATGACTGAGTTTGACCCGGATGACAGTTGGAGCCAGGTCGTGGAATGACGCGTTTCTTTGCCGCGTTTCGCCTGCGCTCCGCCACATCACTTTCTGCCGGTGCGGCTCTCGATAACGTCTCCAGTTCCGTCATTAGCCCCAGCTCTGTATTCGCGCAATCCCCAACTACCATGCCGCAAGAACGGTTCGAGGCCAGCGATACCGGATGAAGAGCATCGTAGATTTTCCGCTCCTCGTTTTTGTTTTCTCGTTCGTTGCGTTGTGTCTTTCCGCCCTGGTCGGTGTGTTTTTGCAGAAGAAGCTGCGCCCGATGAACGACGTCGATCGGGAAGACTTCGGCGTTGTCCAAGGCGCTGTTCTGACCCTGCTGAGCCTCCTGATCGGATTCGTTTTCTCGATGGCCATCAACCGGTATGAACAACGCAAAAACTACGAAGAGGCGGAGGCTAACGCGATCGGCACCGAGTACGTCCGCGCCGACATGCTGCCTGCCGCGGATGCCGCAAGAGTGCGTGAACTGCTGCTGACGTATCTCGATCAGCGCGTGCTCTTCTACACCACGCAAGATAGGTGGCAGCTTCGGCAGATCGACGCCGATACTGTTCAACTGCAGAGCGAGTTGTGGTCAGCCGTAGAGATTCCTGCCGCGGCGCAGCCGACGCCTATGTCCGCCCTGACCGCTTCAGGCATGAACGATGTGTTGAACGCGCAGGGGTATACACAGGCTGCTTGGTGGAACCGTATCCCCCTTGAGTCCTGGTTTTTGTTGGCAGCGATCGCCACTGGCTGCAACTTGTTGTTCGGTTATGGAGCGCATCGAACCAGCGGCCTGTTTATCGTCTTGCCTCTCGCTGTGTCTGTCTCCTTCTTCCTCATCGCCGATATTGATAGTCCTCGCGGAGGCGTGATTCGCGTGCAGCCGCAAAACCTGGTAAGTCTCTCTCAAGCGCTACATGCACACTAAAATCGAGTGGAAATTCCTGTAGCATATTTCGGCTCCCGTACCTTATTCGAAACAATTTCGGAACATAGGCCAGGCCAGCTTCACGAGGAGAACCTGTCACTCGGCCGGTATTCAGAAAGACCGCCCTGCCGAGACCTTATGAGCAGGAACTGTTTGTTTTGACAGTTATCCGTTCCGGTGGTGTCCACTATGCTGGGCTCGTTGAATATGTGCTTCGATCTCACATCGCAGGGTAAGTAGGCACCAAATGCTCAGAGTAATGTTGGCGGTCTTCGTTCTCGTTTCGGCGGGTCTGGCGCAATCCTCCTCAGACGGATCATTCTCAGTGCACCATTCCAAGAATGCGAAGTTTACCCTCAGCAAGTCCCAGATGCATGACGCGGAGAGTCTCTACCAGAGCGCGTGCGCAGCGGTTCGGCAGAACTTTCACAGTACTACTGAATTGCATCCGCACTTCACAGTAGTCATCGGAGCTGACCGAAATGAAGTCCACTCAGGCGGTATGAAGGTGGACGGCGGCTTGGAGATTTGGATGACGAAGTGGAACCCAACGACATTTGCGCAGGGCGTCGTGGTTCTCGCGTTCCAACAGTTGCTTACCCGAGATGCGATCACGCAATTGGGCGACCGGGCCATCCGCTCCACCAACGCTACGGTCGATGTCGCCGAACTCAAGTGAGCTCCAGGCACGGCCTCCGCGCGGTCGCCGTTCACATGATTGTACCGGTGTGTCCTACCCTGCAACCCTTGCAAGCTTGAGAAAAAAGCGTGCAACTGCCAACAACAATCGCGCGTCTCACGAGAGCCCCGTGGTGCGCGGGCCAAGTGCAGGAGCCGAGTGCAAGAGTAAGATGACACACTGTCTGTCTTGACAGTTGTCAACACCGCTATCGCTGACTAGCCTGTGCTTGAATGCGTGGAACGATTACGTGGCACGCAGAAAAGCAGGGTCCAAATGTGGCGAATAACATTGACACTTCTTGTGCTCGCTTCGGCAGCTCTGGCGCAGTCCTCCTCAGACGGATCGTTTTCGGTGCGCCATTCCAAAAAAGCGAGCTTCTCCCTCAGCCCGGCGCAGATGCGTGAGGCAGAGAATCTCTACCGAAGCGCGTGCGCGGTGGTAGAACACGATTTTCACAGTGGCGCCGGCCAATTGCATCCGCGCTTAACGGTTGTCATCGGTGCCACCCGCAACGAAGTTCACGCGGAGAACACTGAAGTCCATGTCGGAAACGAGATCTGGATGAAGAAGTGGGAGCCAACGCTGTTTGCTCAAGGAGTCGTCGTTCTCGCGTTCGGCCAGATGCTAACGGTCGATGTGATCAAGCAATTGGGCAACCGCGCCGTCCGCTACAGCAACGCTACCGTGGATGTCGCTGAACTGAAGTAGGGTCTACGATCACCCACGGCGCGTGGTGTCCACCGAGCCCGCGCTGCCGCCGTTCACACCCGGCGATCTGTGCTCAACCGATCGGAAGCGAATGGATGTCGTCCCGCGAAAATAGTCGGATCGAATTCCATACAGGCTTCCAGAACACTGGAGCTGATCTCTTGCTTTTGAACGAGGTCGGATCCTCAAGTGGTCATTCAACTACCGTAAATCGGGGGCTGCCTTCTAATCTTCGCCATCGCAGGAGTGATGCCCGCGAACTGCCACAGTGCATAGGTTCGCGCCTCACGTACATCTCGTGGCGTGCGGCCAAGCAGAAGAGCGCATTCATGCTCGGAGTATCCTTCTAAGACAGAGATCACAAAAACGAATCGCTGAAGCGGCGGGGCCAATCTGGCCACGGCATCGATGACAGGATGTACTCGTGATTCGACACCGAGTTCGCGCCCGGCGTCTCGTTTTCCACCGCTTGGGGTTGACGCCAGAAACACACGACGAATGGCGTTGATGATCAAGCACCGTTTATTCCAGGAGCGCTCCCACCCCTTAAAAACCCCATTCGCTGTTATGGCGTCATCAACAGTCGCAACGAAACATTGCTCCGCCTCGGCGTAACTGCCGGTCAGCAAAAAAGCAAGCAGGTATAAAGGTTGCAGGTCCTCCACAAAGTTTTCGCAAAGGTCGGAGGATGTAGCGTATCCGGCCCGGACTTGTGCGCTTTGTCTGGATCGAATGCTATACATGGTGACCTCACTTTCGCGGGTCACGGTAGAGTAAGAATCGTCTCATCAGCTTCCTCCTAAGATCTCTGCGCGATCATCGCCGTCACAGTTCACCAGAAATTCGCGGCAGCACGAAACCCGCAGTACTCAGTGCGATGTTTCAGAGAGAGTCGGGAGTCCGACTTTGAATACCTTTCGACACTATCCGAAGGATGCCGCGGGGATACCTGTCATTAATGACAGGAAGTGCTTTACCCAGCGTTAGGCTGGCACTTTTGACAGTCGTCAGTCGCTGATTCGATTGCTAGCCTGAAATCGCAAGTGTTGGGTCGCGTCCGCACCTTCTAGGTGTTGTTCGGCTGTAATCTTCCTTCGTATGGACAGCGACAACGACAACGACCGGGACGACGGCTTATCTTTAACCCATGCTGAAGCAAACTACATCGATGTTTCTAGTCTGTGCCTTATTGATTGCGACGTGTCCCTCGAGGCCTGATTCGGATAGGAGAAATGAATGAATAAGTGCAAAGTTGCCCTCGGCTTGTTCGCTATCCTGTGCGCGCTGGGTCTGACGGTACAGACTCTGCAGTCACAAGAGAAGACAGCTCCGCGCACGGTTCAGGTTCACATGGTAATTACAGAACAAGCGCTCCGTGAGGACAGCGACGTTTCGCCACTCAAGACGGAAGATGTGAAGGTGCTACAAGGCAAGAATTTCCGCAATCTAACTCAATTGATTCCTGCCCGAGGAGACAACGCCGGGCTGCAACTGTTCATCTTGATCGACGACACCCTCGACTCGCGAATCGGAAATAACCTTAACGATGTTCGCGACTTCATCAACGCTCAGCCGGCATCAACAACGATCGGCGTAGGATATATGTCCAACGCAGCGGTCAACCTCGCCCAGAATTTCACCGCCGATCACGCTCTCGCTGCCAAGGCAGTACGTCTGCCCATGGGCAGGTACTCAACCATGGATAGTCCGTATCTTTCGCTTATCAGCCTGGTGAAGAGCTGGCCTCAGCAGAATATCCGGCGCGAGGTGTTGATGGTGACAGACGGAATCGACCGACTGCGTGGCGCACAGCCCACGAGTCCTCGATTATTAGGACCCAACTTCGGGTCCGTCTATCACAGTATGCCTACCATGAGCCCCGACGTGAACTCTGCGAGCGAGATCAGCCAGCGCTACAACGTGATTGTTCACTCGCTCTACGCCGTCGGCGTCGGTCGAGCTGCGCGAAACTCCTGGGACCTGCAGATTGGCCTTTCTGGCCTCTCCAAGCTCGCCGATGAGACCGGTGGCGACTGCTTTTCCCTCGGAACCTCAAATCTGATCAGCTTTAAGCCGTACCTGGATCGTTTGCAGAAAATCTTCGACAATCAGTACTACGCCGTGTTCCAGCTGATCCCGGGGAAGAAAGCGGGGCTGCAGCGGGTAAATTTCACAACGGAACTGCCGAACAGCGAGATAGCCGCTGCCGATAACGTCTGGGTTCCGACGGCAACGGTACCCGCTAAGTGAAAGAGCTCCTTGTGCTGACACTCATGAACGGCAATCCTGCGTATGCCTCCCAGCTAACTATCCGCATTATCGGGGTGTCTCTTAGTGTCGATTGGTGGGTGAGCAGATGTGCCATGTCAGACCAGCAATTGTGACAGTTAAGTAAGTAGTTGCAGTACGTGGCTTCTGTCTCCTGACATAAGCGCCAAAGGTTCGCAAGGATTATCGAAACGAAAGTGTACTTAGTACGTCGACAACGCGAAATCTGCGATGGCGTGGCGCCGGGATTGCCACATTCCGGCTCGCGGTGGTCTGCGTCGTTTGTTTCTGCATAGCACCGCTGGGTACGGCTCAGAAGTCTGTTCCTGCTCCCCGCCACACACGCCAGCAGGTCCAGGTGCTTTTCCTTTCTTCCGCAGATCCGGACTTGCCCGACGTCGCCGCTTTGATCGAGCAGGCCGAGAGCCACATTATCGAGGGCGTCTCCACTCCGGTTCACTTTGACCTTGAGTACCTTGAGTTTTCCTCGGCGCTCTCAGACCCAACCCGCAAAAAGGCTACGGCTTCTTATCTTCTCGAGAAGTATCGTGGCCAGACCTTCGACCTGCTCATTGCTATCAACGAAGAAACGGTGGCTCTGGCGGAACAGATGCGCGCAAAGCTGTTTCCTGATGGCGTCCTGTTGTTCTTTGTTGTCGATCCCCAACAGACTTCGAGCGGGCTGAACCAAAAAGCGGGTAGGACGGGTGTCATCCGGAGGGTGAATTTCTTACCCACCCTACAGCTGGCTTTGCGACAAAATCCTGGCACTTCCAGCGTGATCGTGGTTGCGGGCTCGTCGGACGCCGAGAAGCTTGATGTCAAGCTAGCCCGCGAACAGTTTCGTGAGTACGAACCGAATCTAAAAGTCCAATACGTGACGGATCTTCAACTCTCGGATCTGGGACCTCGACTGGCGCAGGCGCCGCCCGACAGTGTCATCCTATTCCTCGATTTCATCATGGACTCTTCTGGTGAGCAATTCATCCCTGCACGCATTCTGCCGGCTATCGCCAAAACGGCTAACCGGCCGATCTACGGGACGTTCTCCTCCGTCGTGGGCGGGGGAGTGGTTGGAGGGAGCGTAGCCGATCTGGGCGAAGTGGGGCGCATCCTGGGGAATGATGGACAGCGTGTTTTGAAGGGAGAGAAGCCGGAAAATATCCCGGTTGTCTCGGGCGATTTTCAGCACAACGTGGTCGACTGGCGTCAACTGCACCGCTGGGGATTTTCTCAAGACCAGCTTCCCAAGGAAACCGAGGTTCGCTACTGGGAATACTCCCCATGGGAGCTCTACCGCTGGAAAATCTTGGGCCTCTTCGCACTTCTGTTCAGCGAAACACTTCTGATCGTCTTGCTTCTGCGCAATATCGCCAAACGCAGGCGCGCTGAGAAAGCACTGCGTCGCAAGGAGATTGAACTTGCGGAAGCGCAGCGCCTCGCGCGGATGGGCAACTGGTGGTGGGACGCAAAGAAAGACACCCTTAGGTGGTCGGAAGAGCTTTATCGCATCCACGGACTTGATCCCGGATTTCCCCTTCCAGAGTACAAGAACCTCGCGCAGCTCTTCACCCCCGAGAGTTGGGATCGACTCAGCGCCACAATAACGCAGGGGTTGCAGACGGGTTCGATTCAGGATCTCGATTTGGAAATAGTGCGGCCGGACAACAGCCGAAGGTTGGTCACCGCCCGTGGTGAGGCTGTGCGCGATGCCACGGGCCAGGTAACCTGCCTTCGCGGCACAGTTCTGGATATTACCGAGCGTAGGCAATCGGAGGAGGCTCGATTCAGGCTCGCTTCCATTGTGGAATCCTCGGACGACGCGATCATCTCCAAGGACCTCGATGGCATCATTCGGAGTTGGAACCTGGGTGCGCAGCATATCTTCGGATTCCGTGAAGAGGAGGCGGTCGGACAACACATCACTATTCTTGTTCCCCCCGAGCTGCAGGAGGAAGAGGAAGTGATTCTGCAAAGTACAAGACTAGGCAAAAAGGTTGAACATTACGAAACGGTAAGACTGACGAAAGAGGGGAGAAGGATCTCCGTTTCGATGACCATATCCCCCCTGAGAGATGCGATGGGCAGGATCGTGGGCGCTTCCAAAATTGCACGCGACATCACAGACCGAAAACGAGCGGAAGAGGAACTGAAGAAATCCGAGAAGCGGTTCCGTCTGATGGCAGATTCGGCACCTATGCTGATTTGGCTGTCCGGGCCCGATACGCTCGCCACCGACTTCAACAAAACGTGGTTGGAATTCACGGGCCGAACCATACAACAGGAGCTGGGGGAGGGCTGGGTGAGCAACTTACATCCCGACGACTTGCATCGACACCTTAAGACTTACGCCGATGCCTTTGACAAGAAGCAAAAATTCACCAGCGAGTACCGTTTGCGGCGGCACGATGGCCAGTACCGCTGGATGCTCGATCAGAGTGTACCCCGATTCCTGGAGGACGGGGCGTTTGCCGGATACGTGGGCTATTGCCTTGACATCAGCGACCAGAAGGAAACAAGAGCTGCCCGACTCGAACTCAGCGGCAGGCTCATCCATGCCCAGGAGGCGGAGCGAGAGCGCGTTGCGCGCGAGTTGCATGACAACATCAACCAGAGGCTGGCGCTGCTGGCGAACGGAATCCAGGAATGCGAGCAGGCCACATCCGCGAATGGGGATCCGTCCAAGAAGAAACAACTGCAGGAGCTCTGGCAACTGACCAATGACGTTGCGACCGACATTCAGCTTATGTCTCATCAGCTGCATCCCTCCAAGCTGCACTTCCTCGGACTGGCAGCCGCCGTACGGGATCTTTGCCACGAGTTGGCCCGCCAGCACAAGATTGAGATCGAATGCACGGTTCGGGATTTACCGCAGGATCTCGAAGAAAACGTCTCGCTTAGTTTGTTCCGCACGGTGCAGGAATCACTGAACAATGTGGTCAAACATAGCCATGCTCGTCACGCAAAAGTGGAATTGACCCGTGAAACGACTGTGATCCAGTTGCGCGTTTCCGACGACGGGATTGGATTCAATCCAGAGCAATCGCGTAATAGGCATGGCCTTGGACTGGTCAGCATGCGGGAGCGTCTGCGCTCCGTGGGCGGCGAGTTCTCCATCTGGTCAAAGCCCTCGCTGGGCTCCCAGGTAAAGGGAACGGTTCCAGCCACCAGGAAGGTTGTCCGGTTAGAAGAGCCTGCACCGGATGAGAAGGTTCGACGCCAAGCATAGGTGTCCGTCAATTCTGACAGTGGCGGAGGCCGCTGGAAGCCCACTACCATCCGTGGGAAGGTCTCTCCGTGGAGCCAATAGATCGGCGGCGGCTGGCGCATCAGGGCCGAGACAGAAATAGTCCCGCAGTGCTGGCGGTCGAAGAAGGGCTTGTGCAAAATACGACCATACTTCTTAGCGACGACAATTCTGCCGTTCTCGAACACGTCGGCAAAATGCTGGAAAAGGAAAAAAAATTCAAGGTCGTCGGCGCCATATCTGACGGGACAGTTGTGGTCCGTGAATACCTGCGGCTCAGGCCGGACGTCATCATCCTCGACATTTCTATGGGGGACGTGAGCGGGATCGATATCGCGCAAGACTTGCGGGATTCGGGATGCCGCGCCAAGATTATTTTTCTTACGGTTCACGAAGACTCTGATTTTCTAAACGCCGGCATCGGCGCCGGCGGCTCGGCTTATGTTGTGAAATCTCGCTTGAACCAGGACTTGTTTTCCGCCATCAACGCGGTGCTTTCGAACAAGCTGTTTGTCTCGCCGAACTTGTTGTACTAAGGGCAGGTGAGCCCCCGCCTTAACGCGTGAAATGCGCCGCGAGGATGCCCACGAGTCTTCCGTTAAGCAGGAAGCCGGAACAGTGGTAATCATGCGGAAAGGCGTCGCGCCATCGGCGGCTCTGGCGGCATTTCTGGCTGCGAACCTGCAATTCGCGGCCAGAAGGTCATGCTAGCCCACCAAGGGTATGGTTGTATATGAGCGGCGAGCGGCCGTCTGTCGTCATTGATGTTCCGCCTGCAAGGGGCCGCAGGTCGTAATCCTCACAGAGGCCTGATCGTCACGCCCAACCCACGGCAGAAGTCCCTCTGAATTCGTTAGTCCAAGTTGCTGGTCCGCAAATCCCAGTCTAGCCTTAGGCGGCCGTGTCAGACTCCTGACGAGGGTTCAGAGCCGCCGATTCCCGCGCTCCGATCCGCTGAAACATTTCCTCAGCCCAGGTTGCCTGCGCCGCCTCAGAGCATGCCACATAGACCAGAACCCCGGCCTCGCATAGCTGATCCTCCAGTCGCCCGGCATCCTCTTCGGAGAAACCCAGATCCATGAGCATTTCGGAGTTGCCGCAGAGATCGGGAGCCTCTCGGGTCGTCACCAACGCGTGGAGAAACATCTGCGAACGAATGAAGAAGCCGAACGTCCGAATCACGACGGCGCCAAATTCGGACAGCCACTCAATCAGTCCCGCAGCCACCGCTGAGGCTTCTCGATCTGCGTTGCGAAAGGAAGCCTCCCGCACGATCATGGAAATCGGGTGGCTGCGGGCTAGCATCAGACAGATATCCTCATTGTCAAACCCCGCATCGTTGAGTGCGTGCACGACATCCGTGACCGGCACGTCCTCTGTGTAGACTCCGTAGGCCGCGTTCGTGCTCTCGATTGTCATCACACACTCCTGAAGCGCTTGTCGCATGCAAGCGGGAATGGCCCTCTGCCAGCCTTCACTGCGGCGCGATCGTCCGAGGGTTTTGCCGGATATGTAGAACGGGTTCAGCCGCACCCAAATTAGGGCAGTGGCGGTTCGGCGCATACTGGCATTTGTGCCAGTCGTGGTCGCGCGCTCAAACTGGGGATGATGGGCCGGTTTCAGGACAATCAGCCATAAGCCTCTCGGCAATAGCATCAGGAGATGTTGGATCCACTGCTCCTGAAGTCCCCGAATTCAGGGCCCCCTATGGGTGGCATTCTTTTTCGTCTCAGCCGCCCGCTTTTATTCGTCGGACTGCTAATTCTGCCAGTTGTGCCGCCCCGCTGTTTCTACTACTAGTTGGGTGTCGAAGGATACCTTCTTGAATAGAGTTGTCGTCGCGACAAGGCAGTAACGCGCAAGTCACCCTTTGCTCCGGGCAGCCTTCGCACAACCGATGGAAAGGAAAAACCGTTATGAAGCAGACTTGGAAACCCATAGTGGCGTATACGGTGTTGGTGTGCTGTTTATTGATCGGAGTAGGTTATGGCGGATCTAACGACAAGGTCAAACTCAAGGGACTGATCACTACCCGAACCGGAGAGACTCTGACCATAAAAACCGCTGCCGCTGGGAACGTCGTCGTGGTTCTCGACGACGCCACCAAAGTGCAACAGCCAAAGGGGCTCGGCCTCCGCAAGAAGCAGATGTCAGCGGCGGTACTCATTCCCGGGCTGAAGATCTCTGTCGAGGGAACCGGCGATGCGCAAAGCCGGGTGACGGCCAACACCATCACCTTCGACTCAGACGATCTGCAGTTGGCCGAAACCATTCAAGCTGGTTTGACACCCACGCGGCACGCAGTTCAGACCAATCAGCAGAATGTTGCCTCCAACAAACAGAACATCCAAAGCAATCAGCGGGATATTGCGGCCAACCAAGTACAAACTGCCGCCAACAAAGAGCAGATCACAGCCAATCGAGAGGATATTGGAGCCAACCAGCAGGAGATTGAGGCAGCCAACAAGCGTTTTTCCGAGCTCAGCGAGTATGAGACCAAAGCCGACATCACGGTCAATTTCGCGGTCGGGAAATCAGTGATCTCGGCAAGCGATAAGGCCGCCCTTTCGGCGCTGGCGCACAATGCCGTGAATCTCACTGGCTACATCATCCAGGTGAAGGGCTTTGCCGACTCCTCGGGCAACGCCGCCATGAATCAGCAGTTGAGCATGGACCGCGCACAGAGCGTTATTGCTTACTTGATCCAGGACTGCAACGTGCCCGTGCGGCATGTCGTAGCCCCAGGCGCAATGGGCACCGCGGATCCCACCGCGACCAACGAGTCGGCACAGGGGCGAGCTGAAAACCGGCGCGTAGAAGTCAAGGTCCTGGTGAACAAGGGCGTGGCCGGACAATAGGAACCTTTCGGTCCGTAAACAATCGATGACTTTCTGCGTGGCGGGCACCGCAGCCGGCACAACGGAGATCGTTGTTGGAAACGTACTGACGCCGGGTGCACCATTCCTTGCGCCATTGCGAGAAAGCCTGCCCTGAGCTGAGTTTATGGGTGGGGCTTGCCTCGGCCCTGCAGATCGACACTTCACGTTTCTAGTGCGTCGTCGCCTTCTCCGCCCCCAGTCCCGTGTTCGACCGGACCAGCAGTTCGTTAAACTTATCCTGCGAAGCCGGTTCATGAGTCACGAGCGTTCCGAGAATCGCTCCAACGAATCCCAGCGGAATGCTGATGATGCCGGGATGATCCAGCGGGAACCAGGCCTTGGCCTGAATCAGGTGCCGCGCCGCGCCGGTCACGGTTGGCGGATCGATCCCCATCACGCTCGGACTGATCAGGATCAGACCGATTGAGGCCAGCAAACCTACCGCGAGTCCCGACACCGCGCCCACCGTATTGAATCGCCGCCAGAAAATCGACAGCACAATCACGGGCAGGTTCGCGGACGCCGCCACCGCAAACGCCAGTGCCACCAGGAATGCCACATTCCACGTCTGCAAAACAATGGCCAGGGCGATCGCCACCGCGCCCACGACAAACGCCGAGATGCGCGCAACCGTCACTTCTTCACCCGGTTTCCGCTCGACCCCGTTATGAATCACGTTGGTCCAGAAATCGTGCGAGAACGAAGTCGTCGCGCTGATCGTCAGCCCGGCCACCACCGCAAGAATCGTGGCAAACGCGATGGCTGAAATAAACGCGAAGAAGATGGACCCGCCCAAAGCGTTGGCCAGCAGCGGCGCGCTCATGTTCGTCCCGCCGTGGCCCTTGATGTAGTCGGGCCCTACGATGGTCGCCGCCCCGAATCCCAGGAATGTCGTCATGATGTAGAAGCTGCCAATCAGCACCATCGCCCACACCACGCTGTGCCGCGCCGTCTTGGCGTCGGGCACGGTATAGAACCGGACCAAAATGTGCGGCAATCCCGCCGTGCCAAAAATCAACGCCAGCCCTAGCGAGATCAGATTCAGCGGCCCGTACGGCGCCTTATAGAGAAGCCCAGGCTGCAGAAAGTCTTTTACCACCACCGCGCCCTTCGCGTCGCGATAGGTGACCTGCGAGATCGCCGCGAAAAATTGACTGAAGCTGAAGTGGAAGTGAGCCAACACCAGGATGCTCAGCAGGAATGTCCCTGACATCAGCAGGATCGCCTTGATAATCTGCACCCACGTGGTCGCCAGCATGCCGCCGAATACCACGTAGACGATCATCAGGATTCCGACCCCGATCACCGCCTGATTGTAAGTAACCATTCCTCCCAGCAGCAGTTTCACCAGCGTCCCCGCCCCGATCATCTGCGCGATCATGTAAATCGCACTCACCACCAGCGTGCTCAGCGACGCCGTGGCCCGCACCGGACGCGGTTTCAGCCGGTACGCCAGCACGTCCGCCATCGTGTACTTGCCGGCATTGCGCAGTGGTTCGGCAATCACCAGCAGCACCGTGAGGTAGGCAACCAGCCAGCCCACCGAATACATAAACCCGTCATACCCATAGAATGCGATCAGGCCCGCAATCCCCAGAAACGACGCCGCGCTCATATAATCGCCGGCCACCGCAACCCCGTTCTGCCAGCCCTTGATCTGGCGGCTCGCCGCAAAGTACGCGCTCGCTCCCGCCGACCGCCTCGAGGCCCAGTAAGTAATACCCAGCGTGATGGCGATGAACACCAGAAACATCGTCAGCGGAATATTCATGACCTACTTGCCTCCCTTGGCATCCTCGGCCTTGTTGAGAATGTCTTCCGCCAGACGGTCAAAGTTGTTGGCAGCTCTGACGTACAACCCTGCGATAATCCACGCCACAAAAAATTGCGACAGGGCAAACAAGTAGGCCAGGTTCAAATACCCAACCTTGATCGACATGAATTGCGGTGCGTAGCCCACCAGCACTGGCAAGGCGAAGTAGTAAACCACGAAGAAGATGAACGCCGGCACGATGAAGGTTTTTTTCGTCGCCATCAAATCCTTAAATTCCTTGCTCTCGGCGATCTTGTCCCAGGTCAACTGCGATGCCTGATACTGTGGTTGAGCGGCTTCCAAATTTCTTCCGGCATTTCCCATAGGGAATTCCCTTCAATTTTTGTGATTGGCGTTCGAACGTGTCACGTTCCCGGCAGATCCCTGCCCGCGGCGGCCACAGGGCCGGGGACAGCTTACTCCCGTTTCCACGTTTTGGGAATAAGCTCATCCCCGATGAAAGGCTAAAGAAAAACAAGTAGGGAAGACAGGTTAGCCACCTCGGCTCATGTGGCGACGGCCGCCTCGGCCGTCCCGCGATGCCGAAGGCGAGCGGCCCGTGCACAAACGCAAAACGGACGCAGGTGCCCATCCTAAACGTCGCGTTTTTTGTGACGTTAGAGCTTACCGAAGGGATGTGAATTTTGACCCTAAACGCGAAGACTTTGTACGCCGTAGGCGCACCCGAAAATAGCCCGGCGTTTCCAACGCCGGGTTACCGCGATCAAAAAAGAAAGGCGTCCCGTAGGGACGCCTGAAACCTCACTCTCACCTCGGATCGCTCAAACCCCAGCAGAGCGATGCATCTTCCCCGACCTTGCCAGATCCGCCAGCGCCGGCACCGACTCCGGTTCCGTAATCTTGCGCTCCGGCAACGCAGCTCCCTTAAACGCCTCGACCAGCATCTCAATCGCCAGATCGGTATTCGGACGAATGAAGATCGTCGCCGCTAGCGTCCCATTGCGCACCCACGTCTGGCCCGTCTTGGGCATTCCATCGCAGCCCGTGATCGGGATCTTCATCCACCGCGCCCGCTCACTCTCCGGAATCTCGCTGAACGCTTTTCTCGCCCCCATCGCCATGCTGTCGTCCTGCGCCCCCACCAGATCGATGTGACTTTCCTGCGAAGTCCGCAAGCGCAGCCACGAACTCACCGTCTTATACGAACTCTCTTCCGTCCAATTCGCGCGCATGGTCTTGATTTGAATGTTCGACGGCCTGGTCAGATTCATCCCCGCGGTTCGTTCTTTCGCCGCGGAACTGTTCGCCGGGCCCTCGATATACAGTATCGATCCGCCATTCGGCAGCAGCGCCGCAAATTGCTTTCCCTGAATTTTTCCCACTTCTTGATGATCGGAGGTGATAGTAAACACCGGAACCTTAAATTTCCGCCGCAGCTCCAGAATGTAGTCGACCTCGTGGTTCAGTACGACCCACCCAATTCCCGCCGCCGCCGCCGCCCGCGCCACCTGCGGAAATGCCGTACCGCCCGCAGGTTCAAACACGATGGCGTCGGGACGCACCACCGAAGAATCCTGCACGTAATGCAGCAACTGCTGGCTTTGCGCCAGCGCATCGTTGTTGGCGTGAATGATCTTCACGTCCACGCCGAGACGCCGCCCGGCTTTTTCCGCCACCGCAGCCTGCTCCTGCTGGTAGTCGTTGTCGTCGTTCGTGAGTGAAACCAGAAAGCTGAGTCTCTTCATGACATGATTCCTGTCTTCGGATCATAGCTCTTCCGTCCCCGTCCCCAAGGTAACCAGAGTAACCATGCGGCCGTGGACGACGTTTCAACGCAGGCGGGAGACTAAAGAGTGAGGCGTTGGGTGGCGCAGCGCTTCAAGCGCTGCGAAAAAGTCTTTCACCGCGATGGTTCGAAAACGACCCGAAATCCAGCTGCGAAGCGGCGGCATGTGAAAGCCCGGCACGGAAGTGCCGGGTGAGAGTGGATAAGACACGCGAGTCCCGGAGGGGCGACACCGGTTCTCAGGCACACTCATTAGCCCCCGAGGTAGGTTCAGGATCCGGCCGCGGCGTTCTTCGCCGCATCGCCCAGAAACGACTTCAAGTTCGCATCCAGACTTTCCCGATCGGCATCGGACAGGGTTACGAAGCGGAACGGCTGCATCCACCCCTGCGTTGCCCACATGGGAAACAGCATCTGCGCCTTGCCCCGAATGGTCGTCTTGTGCAGGTGAAAAATCAACTCGACTTCCAGCTTCTCGTCCAGCGGCTTCTCCAGATGAATCACTCCGCCCGAAGTCGAAAGCTGATGGAGCGCGCCTCTCAACGACCGGCGATTCGGCAACCGCACCAGCACCAGCACCGAGCCCCGCAGCTTCACGCGGAACGGACGGTCGCTCACTTGATTCCTGTTGCCCGGCACAACCGGCTCTGTCGAATTGAGCTCTTCGGACATATGCTTACCCAGAGTATGGCAGCGTATAAGGAGTTGGCGAGGTTACGAAAGAACAAGACCGACCTGTTTTGCCCTCTAGAGACGCAGCTTGCCGCGTCTTGCGAGCATCTGCATATTGAAATCGGCGGTGTGACTTATTGCGCCTGACTTACTTGCGCCCGGGATGGACTTCGGCGCCCTCGGAGAAAAGGTTGTACGGCCAGACTTTCTTGTTCACAGTCAGCTGCGGAGCCTCCGCTGGATGGCTGGTCGCTGGCGGCGGAGCGGGATTGTCCTGCGCGGCGTCCTTCCAGTCGGCCGGAGGATTGGCAATCCCCCAACAATTCCCGTGTGTATACAACGAGGCCCCAATCAGAAAATAGTTGCCGTCGTTCCCCAGCGGCACACAGTTCACCACCCGCGCCGTGACGCTGCCTCCGCCAGGCAGACCGCTCAGCATGATGGGCGTCCCGATCTGCAGCGCCTCGGAACTGCGAAAGCCGCATCCCTGCGCGCTGACAATCAGCACCACACACCGGTCCCCGAACGGCTTGGTCCGGTCAAGACTGATCACGCTGACCGGAATCTCCACCCGAACTCGCGTGCTGCGTCGCGTCGCATTGGCCGTGGTCACTTCCATCGGAGTTGTTGCCCGCAGGCTCGCCAGTCCGGGCACTCGTTGCACCGTGAGTTATTGTGGCAGACCGCGCCCCACCTCGACGGTAACCAAAGTAACCGCAAATGAATCGCCCGCGCAGAATCACCGCCTGGCATTCAGCCGCGCCCGCTTCACACCCGCTCGAATCCCCTTCTCCACCACTCGCGCATACCCCGACGCATCCATCGCCGACATAGTCGCCGCCGCAATCCCGCCCGGCGTAGCCGCTTCGCGCAGCAACTCTTCCAGACTCTGACCGCTTTCTCGCCAGTAGAAGATCCCATCGCTCAAAGCGTGAGCCGCAGCTGTCAAGGCAGTCGCGCGGTCCAGCCCCGCAGCCTGCGCAGCCTTCGTCAAAGCAGCCAGCGCATGATAGCCGTGGGTCGGCGAGTGCACTGCGGTAATCGCATCCAGCTGGCGTTCCGGCAGATCCATCACCGGCCCGACGTGCGCAAAAAACCGCCGCACCCGCGCCCGCTCACTCTTCGTAACGCTCCGCTCAAAACTCACCGGAGTCAGCCCTCTGGCAATGCGGCACACCGGACTCGGCATCGCCCGCGCCCACCGCACCGGAGGTCCCATCCACGCCCGCAAATTCCGCAGTGGAATCCCCGCCGCCAGACTCACACACAACCGTGGCGGTGTCACACCGCAAGCCGCCACTTCCCTTAGCATCTCCCGCACCGATCCCGGGCGCACCGCAATCACCAGCATCCCCGCCCGCAGCGCCTCTGCTCGAAGCATCGCCGACTTCAAGTCGCGCGCCGCCTCCACTCGCGATTCCCGCCGCAGCGCCCGCACCTTCTCCGGATGCCGGTCATACACGACAATCTCCCCCGCATATCCCGCCAGCCGCAGCCCCGCCGCCATCGCGCCCGTGATGTGCCCGCCGCCAAGAAACACAGTTGCCTTCATCTCTCTCACCGGCTCGCCAACCCTCCCGCCGTCTCTCCACCATCCATCGTGAACACCTGCCCCGTGGCAAACGCCGCATCGTCCGACGCCAGATACGCAAACAGCCCCGCAATCTCCTCCGGCTTCGCATGTCGCCCCAGCGGAATCTTCTGATTCACCTCCGCCAGCATCGCGTCCGAATATTCCGCCCGCTGCATCGGCGTCAGCACGTATCCCGGAGCCACGGCGCACACCCGCACCTTCGGCGCCAGTTCCAGCGCCATCGACCGCGTCAGCTCAATCACTCCCGCCTTGGACGCGTTGTAGTCCGCGTAATACGGATATCCCATCACCCCATTGGTCGACGCCGTCTGCAGAATCACGCCGCTGCCTCGCTCTGCCGAAAAATTTTCCCACATGTGCCGCGCCGCCGTCTGCGCCACGTAGAACACGCCCGTCAAGTTCACCGCGATCACCCGCTCCCACTCTTCCGGAGTGATGTCGAGAAACTTGTGGCGAATGCTGATGCCCGCATTGTTGATCAGCACGTCGACGCCATCCATCAGCCGGATCGCCTCGGCAAACGCCGCCTCCACCTGCATCAGGTCGGTGACGTCGGCAATAATCGCCTCGCCCAACAAAGGCAGCTCGTGCTTGATGTGCCCGCAAGCCGTCGCATCGCGATCAAGCACGCACACCCGCGATCCCTCCTCCAGAAACCGCGCCGCCGTCGCCGCCCCAATCCCGCTCGCCCCGCCCGTAATCAGAACGCGCTTGTCCTTGAGTCCTCGCATGCCGTCTCCCTTCTGATGAGGGACAGTGTATCTCGTGGCGGAAGTTGCTCGCGTAGGGACGGGCGCATACGTCCGTCCAGGCGGCCCAGAAGTATCGGGCCGCAGTCTTTATTTTGGCTGGGACTTTCGCTTTGGGACGCGGCTGGTCTGAGGGGTACCCCCCCCCTCCCCCCGGCCTATTGGAATCATCAACTTAGCGGGAAAACGCGAAAAAATCTAAGGGCCACAACAACTTAGGGGCAAAATCTTCAAAACTAAGGGCTTAGCCGCCTTTTCAAGGATCTGACGAACGATAATTCAAGCATAGGTCTGGGGGCGGGTGGCCCAGGCTTTTGATCTCGCTGGCGTCACCAACGCGGTGGGTGCCCCGTTCTTCGCGCAGTTTGCGAAGGGCGGGAGTTGGAAACCTTTGCGCGATGTGGCCCGACTACGCTGCCGGCGCTCGAAATGAAATCTTCCCCCAGCCCTCATTCACTCGCACCGGTCCAGCCTCGTCGAGCAAATAGAAACGATAACTGCTCAAGCGCCATTGCTCCGGCAATTCCACCAGGCCCCGCTTCACCGGATTGCCAGCAGCCATGCTACAAGCAGCATCGTACCCGCCCCTTGCACAGAACGCAAGGACGGGGCACCCAGAGTTCCGTAACGGGAAGGAAAAACGGGCGAGCAAGGCCGGGTCACACCGCCGTGCCTCCGGCGAACTTATTTGGGTAACTTGAAGTTGATCGTGATCTGCGTCTGGATCTCGACCGGCTCGCCATTCAGCAGGTACGGTTTGTACTTCCATTGCTTGACCGCATCCGTGGCCGCCCGGGTGAGCTGCTGATCTCCACTGAGCACTTTCACGTGGGTAATGTCGCCGGTCTTTGAGATCGTCGCCAGCAACTCGACGGCGCCCTCAAGTCGCAAGGCCAGGGCGTTGGTCGGATAGGCAGGCTGGACTTTCTTAATCAACAACCCGCGCGACACGCCTTGTGAAATATTCATCGTCTGCAGGATCGGTTTGGGCGCGCTTCCTGTGCTGCTGACCAGGTCCGGCGGTGGCGCGCCTGCGCCCGTGGTTGCGATTCCCTCCATGCTGGGAGCTGGAGCGTCCGCTGCGGCTGCCGCTTTCTTTGCTCCAGTCCTGCCTCCTTTGACGATAAGGGGCGCTGGAGCGGCAGCTTCAGTCTTGTCTGCCGCGGACGAACCGGAACTCGGCGCGGAGGACGTAGTGTCGTCCGAAGCGGAATCGGTGTTGTCCACTGCGTTATTCTTCGGGGTCGCGGCGGGCTGTAAACTCGGCGAGGATGCAGCTGTCGTCGGCTTCGGTGCAGGGGCCGTTGGCAAAGCGGGCAGAGCACCGCTCGGCTTCTTCGCTGCGGCCGGTGCTACCGGAGCCGAGGCTACCGGCGTCGGCACACTGGCTGGCTCACTCGTGCGTCCCTTGAACTGGGTCAAACCGACATACAGGGCTGCGGCGACAATCGCTGCTGCAGCCAATCCCAATAGAATTTTCTTGCTCGCGCCACTCGATTTTTCCGGAAGATTGGATCCGCCAAACGTGAAAGTTGGCTCGGACCCGATCGCGCCGGCGGGCCCGGCATGGGCTGCCTCCGCTGGCTTTTCGAATAAAGCATCTGCGGTAGTGCTCGTGGCCGGTTTTTCTGCGACGTGAGAATCCTGCGCCTCACGCGCTGGAGCGGGCGCGCTGGCGGCTCCGCTGCCGTGCAATCCGGTTACGCCGGGATGGAAAGCTGACCTGACGTCGGCGCCGGTTGTAAGTGCCGGATTGGCCCCGTGGCTCGCCGGCAAAACGTTCGCAGGCAATATCGGAGCGGCTACTGCAGGCGCCGCAACGGAATCATCGCCAATATCGAGCAGGTCGTCATCTTGCGCGGCGGGTACTGATTTCGCCGCTGCCGCTGCCGGTGTCGGCCATGCGGCTTTTACCTCGGGTTTTACGACAGCAGGTGCTGCCGGACGCGGCGCCGTGGCGGCTGCCAGTGTGGCCGGAACTGCGGGTTTTGCAGGTGCAACGGGTTTGGCCGCGACAGGTTTCGCCGGCGCCGCCGCGGCCACGGCTGGTTTTCCCGGCTCACCCTTACGCAGCAGTCCGCGCGCCACACGCAGCGTTCCCTTGGCCTGTTCAATGTTGATGGGTTTGGTCAGGACGAGGTTGGCGCCAATACGGAACGCCTTCGCGACCCCGGCCTGACCTTCCACTACGGCTACGGCAAGCGACGCCTGGTTGGACGTCGAGTTGCGCGCGCTCTTGAATAACAATGTGGCATTCTGCTCGTTATCGCAGTCGACCACGACAGCGTCGAAGTGTTGGCCCATCAGCTTCTTGACTGCAGCGAAAGGTTCCATGCAGGCCTCGACGCTGAATTCCAGCTCGCTCAGGACCTGGGTCACCGTGCGAGCGGTTTTTTCGTCGGGACAGAAGAGAAGAGCTTCGTAACCCATACCAAGGTCATCCTAGGTACACCCGTAAGCTCCGGCAAGTTACGCAGGTAATTCGTATTCCTCGGATTTGTATGGTGTTTCGGTCCGCTCATGGGAGCACTGGATGGAAATGGGTGCCGCATTTCTCGCGCGTTCTTTGCGCGAGAAGTGGGGATTTTCGACAGAGCGCAGTCGAAGGGTGGGGATTTTGGGCAACCCCTACGACCGGCCATGGACGCGGGAAACAAGCGCCGCGCTGGTTCGCATACAATATCGGGCCATGCGCCTGCCGCTATGGCTGAAGATCGCCTGGACCGTGTGGCTGATCGTCTGGGCGCCCCTGTACTGGCGGCAGTACGGCCTGCAGAATTTTCTCTTCTTCTGTGACCTGGGAAATATTCTGATCGGAATTGCGTTGTGGCTGGAGAGCCCGCTGCTCTTCTCCTGGGTGGCGTCGGGATTGCTTCTGTTCCAGACGCTCTACACCGTCGATTTCGTCGGAGCCTTGCTCACCTCACACCACCTCATCGGCGGCACGGAATACATGTTCGATCCCGATCTGAGGCTCCCCATTCGCCTCCTTAGTTTGTTTCATGTAATCACGCCTCCGCTGCTGCTGTGGGCGATCTGGCGTCTCGGTTATGACCCGAGAGGATGGAAGTTGCAAACCCTGATGGCGTGGATTGTGGTGTCGCTCAATTATTTCTGGCGGCCCGAGCAGGATGTGAACTGGGCGCGCGGTCTGTTCTTCCATGAACAGCACGTGATTCCAGGATGGGCGTATCTACTCGCCTACCTGACCGTGGTGCCGCTGTTCGTTTATTTCCCCACGCACTTATTTCTCAGTTGGCTCAGCCGCCGCTGGCAGGCGCGACGGCAGAACCCGACTCATCTCAACGCAGTTCACGGTTGATCTAACGGGTGCCGGTCACGGTGCGCGGTGGTGCGCTCTTCACATATTTGTCAAACCAGCGCAGCATCTCATACACCAACTGTTCGTTCGACTCCATGGCGGTATACCAGTGCGGCTCGTGCGGCAGCACGACGAGGCGAGCGGTACCGCCGTTGCCTCGAATCGCTTCGTAGAGCTTGTTCGCCTGCAGCGGCGTAGTACCAGGATTCGCATCTTCCGCGCCGTGCATGATGAGCAGTGGCGTCTTGATTTTGTCAGCGAAGAAAAATGGAGAGACTTTCAAGTAGACATCCGTCGCCTCCCACACCGATCGCCGCTCGTTTTGAAAGCCGAAAGGCGTAAGCGTCTTGTTATAAGATCCGCTGGTCGCAACGCCGGCCCGGAATAAATCAGAATGCGCCACCAGATTCGCCGTCATCAAAGCGCCATGACTGTGCCCCGTGACTCCAATGCGGTCGGGATCGGCAACGCCCAGCCGCACGGCTTCATCGACTGCGGCCTTCGCGTCGGCGACCAGCTGATCCATATAAGTGTCGTAGGCCTTCTTCGGATCGCCGATGATGGGGAACGAAGTGTTGTCGATGATCGCGTAACCTCCGAGCAGCAACAGTCTGTATTCATACAGTTGGGTGAAGGTTTCTTGCGAGCCTGTAACCTGGCCCGCAGTCGAAGCGTCGGCGTAGTCGAGGGGATAGGCATACAGAATCGTCGGAACGCGCGTGCCTTCCTGATATCCCGGTGGCGTGTAGAGCGTGAACGACAAGTCCAGCCCGTCGGCCCGCTTGTACTTGACCAGCCGCTTCTTGATCGCGCGCACCTCCGGCGTGGGATCGGGAATGTGAGTGAGCGCAACGCTGGTCGAAGAAAAAGTCGCTTCTCCGGCGGGAGCGGTCAGGGATTTTCCCAGCGTTCGCGTGAACGCATTCGGCGGGTCGGCCGGCGATTGATGCCACGTCAGGAATGTCCGCGTCTCCGGCCCGGTGAAGGAAAGAAATCGCTCGAAGCAGGTCTTCTCGCTGCGGAACAGGCGCTCTGTTTTTAGCGTTTTGAGATCGAGCCGGTCGAGGAACGGCCGGTCTCCATCGGGCGAAGAGCCCACTCCTGCAAGGTAGATCGAATCGCCGTCCTGCCGAATCACCCACGAGCCGTTCGCGAGCTGGCGTCTCACCGGACGGCCGGGGTTCGCATAGTTCTCGTCCGTCGAGAGATCCCAGAGCAGGCGAGGTTTTTGTTGCTGACCATCCACATCGACAACAAACGTCCGTCTCCAGTGCCGGTTGTTATCGTATTCGTTCATGAGCGCGGTGCGCGGCTGTTCGCCCCACATAAAGCCGACATAACGCTGCTCCGTCCGTGCGATTTCGGCCGCGGATGCGGTGAACGGCGCTTTGAGAAGTACGACTTTATCGCGCGCCGGAACATTCACGTTCCAGTCGCCGCCATCCAGCGCCTCCGCCCAGACCAGCGTCGCCGGATCGGTAGCCCGCCAGGAAAAGTCGCGCGGACCCAGGGGAACGCCATGAATGGGAACGCGGTCCGCTAGCGAAAGCGACGCGATGGTGTGAGTCAGAACATGGGAGCGATCCGTCACGTCCCAGACCTCGACTTCCTTCGGGAAGCGATCATAGGTGGTGACATAAGAATAAGGTTTGTGGATCGCGATGACGAGAATGTGCTGCCCGTCCGGCGCGGGATCAATCGATTCGTAATTCGCCGGTTTTCCTACGGGCGTGATCGCTCCGGTCGCCGCATCGACCAGCGCAAGCTGCGTGGCCGCATAGTAGTCGAAGACATCCTCGTCGTGCTTGTTGTTGAGCGTGTCGCGGTTTTCGTAAGTGCTGCTCTGACCTTTTTGGCCTTCAGTCTCCTGGATGCTCGGGCCAATCGGCACGATTGGTTCGGGCGGCGGCACGCCCATACCCTCGGGCACCAGCTTGACCAGAAGCGTTTTCTGGTCGGGCATCCATTGCATCTCGTCGTCGAGCATCGGATTCAGGTGTGCTCCGGGCACTCGATGTACTTCGCCAGTCTTGGCGTCTCCGGTCCACAGCTCGACCGACTCGGCGGCGATATTCACGAAAGCAAAACGCTTTCCGTCCGCAGACCACACGGGCTCGCCTGGGCACGCGCCCGCGGGAAGCGCGATATGCATCTGCGCGCCACCGGCCGCGCCGCCAAGGATATGCACCAGGTCGAAGCCCGTGGCGCAGGGCGTGATGCCGTAGCCGCCCGGAGTGTCGTGCTTGCTGTGATTCCTGGGCTCAACGCGCGCTCCTGCTAGCCGCAAGAAGGGCGTCGCCACGCGCGAGATCGGTGGATACTCCTGCCACGACACCAGCAGAATCGAGTCGTAGGTCGGGCTCACCGCGGGCTGAGGAGGTAAGGGCGCGCGCATCACATCCAGAATGTTTTTCGGCGGCTGGTTATACCCCGATGTACTCTCGGTGGACTGGCCTGCCATGGGCACATACGCCGCGCAGGCCACCAGCACTCCAGCCAAAAGACAGTTCAACGCGCTTCGCTTCGCCATGAATTCCCTCCGCTAGATTCCATCAGCTCAAACCACACACAAATAGATAAGACGATACTCCGCAGTTTTGGGTAGCCCAACTCTTCGACGAGGCGGTAATACGAGGTGATCCCACCGGTCACTGGGGCAAAATCCTACGTGGAGTGAAACTCTTAAGTCAAACTCTCAAGTCAAACTCTCAAGTCAACGGAGGCCGCGGGATCTCTCGCTCTTCTGCGGCTAGTGCGTCTTGCCCGAATCACCCGGCGGCTTGCGCACGGCCGACTCGGGCTGCGGGTACTCGATCGATCCCTTGAAAGAAGAGATATCTTCCTCGTGAAAGTCGGGGAAGGGCAACTGCTTGCCATCACGCAGCTCTGCGATCTTCTTGACTGCGTTGTCGGCTTTTTCTTTTTCCACTCCGGCGTCGCGGCTTAAGTAAAGTGTCTGCGCCGGAAGTGCCAACCCGCCGCCCGAGTCCTCCATGATATCCATCATGCGCAGAAGCACATCTTCGCGCACCGCGGCGAATTCGTTGAAGTCGCGCGTCAGGATATAAGCAAAAACCTCGACGCTGAGCGAAGTGCCCGCAATGTCGGTGAGGCGCACCCGCACCGTCTTGGTTTCCACCTTAGGGTGGCTGTAGAGCAAGCGGCGGATTTCCGCGATCACGAAGCGGACGTGGTCCGCCTTACTCTCGGGCCGCAGGCCGAGAGTCGTCTTGAACAGAATCTTGTCGCGACGGCTTAGGTTCTCCAGGTTGATCGACGCCACGGTCCCATTGGGAATCGCCAACAGAGTTCGCTCCTCGGTGCGGATGCGCGTGGACCGTAGCCCGATATCTTCGACGACTCCAGTACGGTCGCCGAAGCGGCACACATCGCCGACGCGAAACACCTCGTCGCCCAGCACCGAGACGCCGCCGAAAAGATTTGCAATGGTCTGCTGTGCGCCGAAGCCGATTGCCAGTCCGCCAATGCCCAGGCCGGCGAGCGCCGTGCTCATGTTGAAGCCCAGGTTGCCCAGTACCGCCATAACACCGACGGCAAAAATCATTGCCTTCAGAATGCGCTCGCCCAGCAGCATCAGCGATCCCGTGCCTGCGTGCCCGCGGGCCAGCGCACGATTGCGTACTCGGCGCAACGACCAGCGCACCCCGCGCCACACTATCCAGGTCACGGCGACGATGAGTGCGATCGACGTGAACTGGAAATAGTAGTGGCGGGGCAGCAGCGGGATTCCCAGGTAGCGCGTGAAAATCTGGTGAGCCACTGTGCCGGTGAGCAGCCACGCCGGAGCCGGAACCGACCGCCAGTTGGCGATTTCCACCTGGCCTTGCCGGCGCGCCCACCAGCGCACGGGAATTTCCAGAAGCACCAGCAGAATCCAGCCGATCCCTGCGGCGATGGGCACTGCCACCAGCAGCGCCAGCCACTGCCACAGAGGCATGCCTGCGATCTGGTGCTTTACCAGAACGCCTGGGAGTTTGCTCTCAACTTGTCGTGCTTCAGCCTGATCGTAGAGCTCGGGAACTTTGGCCAGCGTGTCGGAAGAGATTAACCAGATCTTGCCTGCGCTCGGATCCGACACGCGCACCAGTTCCAGGTCGTCCTCGATATCGCCCGACGACATCGTCCCCAATTTCTGCCGGCCGAGCGGAACGCCTTCCTGAGGAATTCCTTCCGCCTGAGTAAAGATCCCGACTCGTCCGGTGAATACTTTGGGGTTGTTCAAAACTGCGTTCAGCTGGCTGGCGACCTGCTCGCCTTCGGTTTGCCGCCGTGCCGCGCTCATCTGCAGGTACTGCGCGGCGATGCTGTAGTTGCCCGATTGCGCCGCTTGTAGAAATCCCAGTACGGCGCCCGAAGGCGTCGTGCGCCCCAGCGGATCGCTGGGCGCATTGGATGTGCTCGTTGTTGAGGAAGACGGCAACACACTGCTCAACGGCGACTGCGCGGTGATCGGGAGACTGGAAGAAAAAGCAAGAATCAGAAGCAAGAAGGTCTTAGAGAATGAAGATGAGGATGAGGACATGATGTTCTCCAGCCCGAAGCGCCACGGGCGCACGCAGTCGTTTGCCGCTCGAAGTGAATTTCATTGTATCGAAACGAGCTACGGCAATTTGGACGCTGGGATCGGAAATTAAGATTGGATATTAAGATTGGATATTAAGACTGGATATTAAGACTGGATATTAAGAACTCGCGCGTCATCCCCGCTTCGGCCGGTAGATGTCCGTGCTCGTACCGAAGAAAACTTCTGCGGATTCCATCACCGTTTCCGAAAGCGTCGGATGCGGGTGAATGGTCATGGCGACGTCGCGGGCCAGCGCCGCCATTTCGACGGCCAGCACGCCTTCCGCGATCAACTCTCCGGCGCCGACCCCGACGATGCCGACTCCGAGAACCCGTTCCGTTTGCGGATCAATCAGCAGCTTGGTCATGCCTTCAGGGCGATCGAGTGTAATCGCGCGGCCCGAGGCGGCCCAGGGAAACTTGGCGACCTTGATCTCGCGGTTTTCGTTCTGTGCCTGCGTCTCGGTCAGCCCGCACCAGGCGACTTCCGGATCGGTGAAGACCACGGCGGGAATTGCGTTCGGTTCAAACGCGACTTTGTGTCCGGCGATGGCTTCGACCGCCGTGCGGCCTTCGTGCATCGCTTTGTGCGCCAGCATGGGCTCGCCAACCACGTCCCCGATGGCGTAGACGGCCAGATCATCCGTCTGCAACTGCTTGTTTACTTGAATGAACCCGCGCTGCCCGACTTGCACCTGCGTCTTTTCCAAGCCCGCAATCTCCGAGTTGGGCTTGCGTCCGACCGACACCAGCACGCGATCGAACACTTTCTCGTGCGGCTTGGCTTCGCTAACCCCGACATCCGCTCCTTCGAACGTGGCCCGAATGCCGGTGCCTTCGTCCTGCACCGCAGCCACAGTCGTGTTGAGCAGGATTCCCTCGAACATTTTTTCCAACCGCTTGTGCAGCGGAAGCACCAGATCGCGATCCGCGCCGGGAAGCAATCCGGAAAGCATTTCGACCACAGTCACGCGTGTGCCCAGCGCGGCGTAGACCGAACCCAGTTCGAGACCAATGTATCCACCGCCGACCACCAGCAGGCTGCCGGGAATATCCTCGAGATTCAGCGCTCCGGTCGAATCCATCATGCGCGGCGTGTCGAGTTTCAAACTCGGAACGATCGCCGGACGTGAACCCGTCGCAATGATGATGCGGTCGAAACTCAGCACTTCTTCTGCGCCGTCAGTTTTTGTCACGCGCAGCGTCGTCGAATTCTCAAACTCCGCGCGCCCCTGCACGTAACGAACTTTGCGCTGCTTCGACAGAATGCCGAGCCCTCCGGTCAATTTCTTAACCACGCCTTCCTTCCACGATCGCAGGCGTGCCAAGTTAATCTTCGGCGCGGCAAATTCAATTCCCCAGTCCTTCGCCTGATGCGATTCCTCCACCAACTTGGCCACGTGCAGCAGCGCCTTCGACGGAATGCAGCCCCGGTACAAGCAAACGCCGCCCGGATTCACCTCCGGATCGATGAGGGTGACGGTCATCCCGAGATCGGCGGCAAGAAATGCGGCGGCGTATCCACCGGGACCGCCGCCGACGACTGCGATGTTTAAGTTTGTCGTTTCAGACATGAGTCTTTCAACCACAAAGGGCACGAAGGTACACGAAGGAAAACGAATCTAAAGCGAGAACTTGAAGCGCCACGTCGATCACTGGTTTCCTTCGTGAACCTTCGTGCCCTTCGTGGTTCATGGTTTTGATTTTCATCCCTGCACCGACAGCAGGAACGGCTGTTCAAACGCCTCCGCGATCCAGCGCAGGAAGCGGGCCGCATCGGCCCCGTCGATCAGGCGGTGATCGTAAGAGAGCGACAGCGGCAGAATCAGCCGCGGCTCAAACTTGCCGTTAATCCACTCCGGCTCCATGCGCGACCGCGAAAGCCCGAGGATCGCGACTTCCGGATGATTCACAATGGGCGTAAATCCGACGCCGCCAATGCCGCCAAGATTCGTAATGGTGAAAGTCCCGCCCTGCATTTCTTCGGGCGTAATCTTTTTGTCCCGCGCTTTTTTCGAGAGCTGCGACAACTCGACCGCGAGCTCAACGATGTTTTTCTTGTCCACATCACGGATCACCGGAACCAGCAGGCCGCGATCCGTGTCCGCGGCCACGCCAATATTGATGTACTGCTTGTAAACGATTTCTTCTTTCTCAATGTCTATGCTGGCATTGAACTGCGGAAACACCTTGAGCGCCGCGGCGCAGACTTTCAGCGCGATTGCCGTCACTGTCATTTTTCCGCCGGCTTCTTCGGCTTTCGGAGCGAAGCGCGCGCGCAGTTGCTCGAGTTCGGTGATGTCGGCGCGGTCGTGCTGCGTGACGTGCGGAATCGTATTCCAGGCTTCGGCAAGGTGCTCTGCAGTCTTGCGCCGGACCCCGCGCATCGACACGCGCTCGACTTTGCCCCACTTGGCGAAGTCGGGCAGTTGGGGTTGCGCAAAATATCCGGCACGCGGCGGTGCCTGCGCCGCCGTAGCCGCCGCCGAGAGCAACGCTTTCGCGTAGGCCTTGATGTCATCTTCGCTGATGCGTCCGCCCGGGCCCGTTCCTTTGACCTCGTAAATGTCAACGCCGACCTCACGGGCAAATCGCCGCACATGCGGCGCGGCAGGAATCGCCTGACGATGTTCTGTCCCGGCAACTTTGCCCAACTGCAGCGGCATACTAAAGACCGGCGAAGCGGGCCGCGGTTGGTCGGGGGGCAGAGCCTGTTCTTCCGTCTTGCCCTCGGCGCGAATCGCTGCCTGAAACGCCAGCCGCGCTCCGTGCTGTCCGGAAACGTGTTCCACGGGGGCATTCCGCGCGCGTGTGGTTTCGGCCTGCACTGGTGCCCCGCCTTCGAGCGTGAAGATCACTTGTCCGACTTTGATCTTCTCGCCCTCTTTCACTTTCACTTCTTTGACCACGCCGCTCACCGACGAAGGCACTTCCACCACGGCCTTGTCAGTCTCGAGTTCCATCACCGGCTGGCCTTCGGAGACCTTGGTGCCGGGCGCGATCATCAGACGAACCAGATCGCCCTGCGAAATGTTTTCTCCGAGTTCGGGCAACTTGAATTCGCTCGCAACCTGCGGCTGAGCGCGGCGTTCGGCCCGCTCCACTGCTGGAGCGGAGGCAGGTGTCGATGGAGCAGAGGACGGCGCGGGCGAACCCGCGGGCTGAGATGCCGCGACGGGCGGCCCAACTGGTTCTGTCGGGGCAACCGTTGCTGCGATCTCTGGCGCGGATCTTACACCAGCCCCGTTCTCGACGGTGAAGATCACCTGACCGACCTTAATCTTGTCACCCTCTTTCACGTGAATCTGCTGCACGGTTCCGCTCACCGACGAAGGCACCTCGAGGACAGCCTTATCGGTTTCGAGTTCCATGACCGACTGACCGGCGCTCACCGTGGAACCCGGGGCAATCATGAGGCGCACCAAGTCGCCCTGTTCGATATTTTCTCCCAGCTCGGGAAGTTTGAATTCGATCACCGCGTCCGTTCCTTTTCTAAAATGTCGCTTTTCACCGTAGAGATGTTGCTTGCAACGCCTTGCCGGCGCCACCTCAAACCGTCGTTCCCCGTTGCCGCCGAAAGAGAGACGTAGCAAGCCACGTCTCTACGAATCGCATCGTCGAAACCGATTAACTGATCGCCGGATTCACCTTGTCAGGATTGATCTCCAGCTCCTGAATCGCCCGCTTGACCACGTCCGTGCCGATCTTCTTCTCGCGAGCCAACGCTCCGAGGGTAGCGAGCACAATGTGCTTGGCATCCACCTCGAAGAAGTCCCGCAATGCTACTCGGCTTTCGCTGCGCCCGAAACCGTCGGTTCCCAGCGAGACGAGTTGCCCCGGAACCCACTTGCCCAAACTCTCCGGCAGTACCTTCATATAATCCGACGCCGCGATGAAAGGCCCGGACGCATCTTTCAAAGTTTCCGTCACGTAAGGAACCTTCGCCGCCTCCGCCGGATGCAGCATGTTCCAGCGCTCGCAATCGTTAGCATCGCGATAGAGCGCTTTGTAGCTGGTCACGCTCCACACGTCGGCCGCGACTCCGTACTTTTCTTCCAGAATCTGCTGCGCCTTGAGCACCTCAAACATAATCGCGCCGCTGCCCAGCAGTTGCGCCCGCAGCTTGGCGTCACTCTTGGCTGAAGCCTTGAACCGGTACAGCCCTTTCAGCACGCCTTCGCGAACGTTGCCATTCTGTGGCATCCCAGGCATCGCCAAAGGTTCGTTCCCAACCGTCAAGTAATAGAAGATCGATTCCTGATCGACATACATGCGCTTGATGCCATCCTGAATAATGATGGCGATCTCGTACGCAAACGCCGGATCGTAGCAGAGCAGGTTCGGCACCGGCAGCGCGAGCACATGGCTGTGGCCGTCCTGGTGCTGCAGCCCTTCGCCCGCCAGCGTGGTGCGCCCGGCCGTGCCGCCGACGAGAAATCCGCGGCAGCGCATATCGGCCGCGGCCCAGATCAAATCGCCGATCCGCTGAAAACCGAACATCGAATAATAAATAAAGAAGGGAATCGTGTTGATACCGTGATTCGCATACGCCGTGCCCGCGGCGATGAACGAGCACATCGATCCCGACTCGGTAATGCCCTCCTCGAGAATCTGCCCGTTCTTGGCCTCTTTGTAATAGAGCAGCGTGTCCATGTCGACGGGCTCGTAGTTCTGGCCGACGCTGGAATAAATCCCCACCTGGCGGAACAATGCTTCCATGCCAAACGTGCGGGCCTCGTCGGGAACGATGGGCACGATCAATTTGCCCAACTCCGGATCGCGCAGCAACTTCGCCAGCAATCGCACGAACACCATGGTCGTCGAAACTTCGCGTGCTTCGGTGCCTTTGTGGAATTCCTCGAAATGCGAATCAGGCACGGATTTCAGAGCCGCCGCCCGCACCTTGCGCGTCGGCATGTATCCACCCAACTGCTGGCGCCGCGCCTGCATATATTTGATCTCGGCACTGTCGTCCGAAGGCCGGTAAAACGGCGCGTTGTGCAGTTCGTCGTCCGGAATCGGAATTCCGAAGCGCGAGCGGAACATCTGCAACTCGTCTTCGTTCAATTTTTTCTGCTGGTGCGTGATGTTCTTGCCCTCTCCCGCTTCGCCCAGCCCATAGCCCTTGATCGTCTTGGCCAGAACAATCGTCGGCACTCCGGTCGTCTCCACCGCCGCGCGAAACGCCGCGTGCACCTTGATGGGATCATGCCCGCCCAGCCGCATACGCGCCAATTGATCGTCGGAAAGATGTTCGACCATCTTCAGCAGACGCGGATCGCTGCCAAACAGGTTTTGCCGGAAGTAGGCTCCGCTCTCGACAAAATACTTCTGATACTGCCCGTCGCTGATTTCGCCCAAACGCCGGACCAGCAGCCCATCGCGGTCGTTCTGAATCAGGTTGTCCCAATCCGAGCCCCAGATGCACTTGATGACGTTCCAGCCCGCGCCGCGGAAAATCGCTTCCAGTTCCTGAATGATTTTTCCGTTGCCCCGCACCGGACCGTCCAGCCGCTGCAGGTTGCAGTTCACCACGAATATAAGGTTGTCGAGTTTTTCGCGCGAGGCCAGCGTGATCGATCCCAGCGACTCGGGCTCGTCCATTTCGCCGTCGCCCAGAAACGCCCAGACCTTCCCGCCCGTACTCTGCTTGAGCCCGCGATTCTCCAGATACTTGATGAAGCGCGCGTGGTAAATCGCCTGGATTGGCCCCAGTCCCATCGACACGGTGGGAAACTCCCAGAACTCCGGCATCAGCCACGGGTGGGGATAGGAACTCAGCCCTCCACCCGGTTTCAATTCACGGCGGAAGTTCTGCAGCTTCTCTTTCGAAATGCGGCCTTCAAGATAAGCGCGCGAATAAATTCCGGGAGCGGCGTGTCCCTGAAAATACACCACGTCTCGGTCTCCGCTTTCCGTTTGCGCGCGAAAGAAATGGTTGAACGCAACTTCATACAGCGTGGCCGCCGACGCGAAGGTCGAGATATGTCCGCCAATGCCTTCCTGGATCTTATTGGCCCGCACCACCATGGCGAGCGCATTCCAGCGCACCAGGCTCTTGATGCGCCGTTCCATCTCCTGGCTGCCGGGAAACGGAGGCTGTTGCCGAGTAGGAATCGTGTTCTGGTACGGCGTGGTCGCCGAAAAAGGCAGGTTGATGCCGGCCTCGCGCCGCGCGTGCAGCGCCAACTGCTGCAGCAATCGGCCTGCCCGGTTGGGGCCGCCTTTCGCAAGAACATAGTCCAGAGAGTCGACCCACTCCCTGGTTTCTAAAACCTCTAAGCCGTCAGTTTCCGTCTGAGCCACGTCTGGTTTCTCCATCGCAGAATGCGCAATACTCCATCATAATTGAAACGCTCGGATTTTTGCTGGCGGACCGTAAGTGCGCTAACCACGAAGGGCACGAGAGTTCTTGCCGGTCGGCCTTCGTGAACCTTCGTGTCCTTCGTGGTTTATGCCTTTGTTTTTCTTATCGGCATGCGACTGGTTTAAAATCGCCTCTCCGTTTGCAGGAGGACTCCATGTTACGGATCGTGCTGCTGTTGGCGGTTGTGGTCGTGCTGATCGTACTCGTCCCGCGCCTGTTGTCCCATTCGGCTCCGCCCTCCGAAGGAAGCGACGCTCCCGACTTCACGCTGCCTTCGCAGGAAGATTCGTCCGTCAGCTTGAAAGACTACCGCGGCAAGTGGGTCGTCCTTTATTTCTATCCCAAGGATCAGACGCCAGGATGCTCGCGCGAAGCCCACAATTTTCAAGCCGATCAGCCGAAGTACGCCGACCGCAATGCCGTCGTGTTGGGCGTGAGCCTCGACAGCGTCGAGTCGCACAAAAAGTTTTGCGCCAAGGATGGCCTGAACTTCAAACTGCTGGCCGATACCGACCACAAGGTCACCGACTCCTACGGATCGTTAACCAACCTCGGCGTCGTAAAGTTTGCCGCGCGTCATACCTTCCTCATCGATCCCAGCGGAAAGATCGCGAAAGCCTATACCAGCGTAGATCCGGCCAAACACAGCGCCGAGGTACTCCAGGATTTGGATCTACTCCAGAAATCCGAAGCAGCGAAGCGTTTGTAGAGATGTTGCTTGCAACGTCTCTGTCGGCAGCACCGCGAGCGCAGGGTTCGTTTACGCCGTCGGCAGAGACGTACCAAGCTACGTCTCTACGATAATCGTAGCGACGCCCCAATGCCTCTTCGCCAAATCTGCTGGCCGCGACGTACACTACCACAATGGCCACCGCAGCCAGGAACGACATTCCCGGGAATAGCGTCCGCGGACCCGCCGCCTACCGCTTCCCGCCCGGCTTCCAGCGCAACCTTCTCTGGTTCGCGCTCCGCAAATTCCGCCCTGCGAATCCCATCCTGCTCTTTCAGCACCTGGCCCGGGAATACGGTGATATCGCGCACTACAAAATCGGATGGCATCACATTGTCTTTCTGAATCATCCTGACTACATCCGCGAAGTGCTGGTCGTGCAGAACGACAACTTCGTCAAAGAACGCACGGTGCAGCGCACCAAAATGCTGCTGGGCGAGGGCATGATCACCAGTGAAGGCTCTCAACATCGCACCCAGCGCCAGGTGGCGCAGCCCGCGTTCCATCGCCAGCGCATTCCCGAATACGCCGCCATCATCGTCCAGGAGGCAGCCCGCTTGCGCGACCGCTGGCGGCCCGGCGAGCAGCGCGACATTGCCGTCGACATGATGCACCTGACCCTCAACGTGGTCGCGCAAACCCTGTTTGCTACAGATCTCCGTGGGGCAGCGGGCGGTGAAACGAAAGGTGAAGTGGGTGAACTCGCCGACGCCATCAACCGCATCATGGGTCTCTACAATTTTCTGGTGATGTTGCCCGCTGCGGAGTGGCTGGTGCACATCCGCCCTCCCGGCCTGGCTGCCTTCGTCCGAGCCCGCAAGCGTATTGACGCCGTCGTGTACCGCATGATCGCCGCGCACCGGCAGCGCAGTTCCCACTCCGGCAGCCTGCTCGACCTGATGATTGCCGCCTCACCCAATAAAGACGCGGCCTCGGAGCAGTCCCTGCGCGATCAGGTCATCACGATCTTTCTCGCTGGCTATGAAACCGTGGCCAACGCGCTCTCCTGGACGTGGTACCTGCTCTCGCAAAACCCCGAGTCCGAACGCCGCTTCCACCAGGAAATCGACCGCGAGTTGCAAGGCCGTCTGCCCACTTTCGACGATGTTCCCCGTCTCCGCTATGTGGAGATGGTGCTGGCGGAATCGCTGCGGCTCTATCCGCCGGCGTGGGCCATGGGCCGCTACGCGCGCCATGATTTTCAGTTAGGAGATTTTTTCCTGCCCGCGAAAACAACTGTCCTGATGAGCCAGTTCATCACTCATCGTGACCCACGTTTTTTCCCCGATCCGCTCCGCTTCGATCCGGAACGCTTCACCCCCGAGGCCCGGTCGCGGCGAAACAAGCTGACTTACTTTCCCTTCGGAGCGGGCGTCCGGCAATGCATCGGCGAATCGTTTTCCTGGATGGAGGGCGTGCTGCTGCTGGCGACGCTGGCGCAGAAATGGAAGCTGACACTCGTACCTGGTCACCCCGTCGAGCCCGAGCCCTTGATTACATTGCGTCCAAAGTACGGCATGAAGATGCAAATCGAATCGCGAGACGAAGTCAGCCGACCGTTTGCCGCGACTACCTGCCCGCCAGATACATTTCCGCAACGTGCTGAGTGATCTTCCCGGGTTCAGCATCCTCCAGATTCGAGAGCGCGACCACGGTCAGCTGATCGTCAACATAGCGGTCGATGGCGGTCTCGAATCCCTGCCATGCGCCATCGTGATGAATGCACCGGTGCCCGTTCCTGTCGTCAATAAACCAGCCAAAGCCGTAGTTGCCCTTATTCGGCTGTCCGTTCTTCAGCTTCGCCGGAGTCCACATCAAATCGAGGCTCGACCGCTTCAGCAGTTTTTCCGTGTACAGTGCGGCGTCCCACCTGGCCAGATCGAGAATCGAAAAATACAAGCTGCCGTCGGCGGTCGTGTTCACGATGGGCGCCACCCACTCCTGGTTTTTCAGTTCGCCTTTGATCAGCCGGTAACCCGCGGAACGATTCGGAACGATATCGGCTTCACTGATAATGCGCGTGGACTGCATGCCCAGCGGCTGGAAGATTCGCTGTTGCAGAAAGTCGCCATAAAACTCGCCGGTCACGCGATGGATCAGAATTCCCAGCGTCACATATCCGAAATTGCTGTACTCCCAGTTCGTCCCCGGCGGATACGCCAGAGGAATGCTCTCGATCAGTTTCAGCTCTTCGTCTTCGGTCCAGTCCTTGCGGAAATTAAAGTCCTTGGGATAGTCGCCGAACCCCGCCGTATGGCTGAGCAACTCACGCACGGTCACTTCCTTCCAACTCGCCGGAGCATCCGGAAAATATTTCGTCAGCGGATCGTCGAGCCCAACCTTGCCCTCCTCAACCAGCATCATGACCGCTGTCGCGGTGAATTGCTTTCCCACCGATCCCGACTGGAAGATCGTCTCCGGCTTCGCCGGCACATGCAATTCCACGTTGGCCAGTCCGAAACCCTCGGCCCGCACGATTTTGCCGCCCTTCGCCACCAGCAGCGCCAGCCCGGGGATGTGCTGCCGCTGCATTTCCGCTTTGACGTAATCGGCGACAGCATCCGTGGCCGCAGAATTCTGTGCATGAGCGATCGAGACTGCAAAGAAGAACGCCAGATAAATGGAAAAGATGGAGAATCGGCGAAGGCTCATGGTATGCAAGCGCTGATTTGCGACCATGAGTCTACCAGAGCTCGTACCAGCAAGAGTCGGCGCCGTTTCGACGGCCAGCCCCTGTGTTCCTCCGTGTCCCCTGTGGTGAAGGGTTTTCGCGCTTACCCGCGACCCCGGAACTGGATGATGTGCCGCCGGTCGCGTTTCGACGGCCGCCCCTCCGGCAGCGTCTCAAACTCGCGCATCGCTTTCCGCTCCGCTGCCGCCTTCGCCCGCAGTTCGCGGCTCTCCTCGCTCTCGCGGTAGAGCGCCTGCGCCACCGAGGCCGGCCCGCGCGCCTCGCTCAGCAGCAGCACTTCCACCTGAAACTCGCCGCCCTCATTGGTTACGCGTAGCCGATCCCCAACCCGGACTTCCCGCGCCGCCTTGGCCGGTTGCCCGTTCGACAAAATTCTGCCCAGCTCGCAAGCCCGCTTCGCCAGCGGCCGCGTCTTGAAAAATCGCGCCGCCCACAGCCAGATATCCATCCGTACGCCATCCATGTATCTATCTTCCTAACAACGCCGAAACAACGCCGTTCAAAAATGAAAAATCAAATCGCTCGCCACCGTCAGCTGATTCTGCCGCCGGCCGTTATCGTAAGCCCTCATATCCCACGCCCGCTCGAACCGTAATTCTGGACGTATCTGCACCGTCGTCCCGATCCAGTGCACCCACGTAATCGTGTTCTCAGAGTACCGCGTCGCGTAGCCCGTGCGCTGGCCCTTCTTGTCGTTGAGAAAGTCGCTGCGAAACGACAGGAAGTCATGCAACGAGAGTTCCTTCTGCAGGAAATTCACCACGGCATATTCCGGAGTCGTGCACCGCTGTTCTCCCGGCAGGCAATACGCGGCATTGGCGCCCGTCTCCGGCTGAATCGTCCCGCCCAGCGCCGGCACATCGCGCTGATACATGTACCAGGTTTCGGTTGCCATGTGCACTGTCTTCGAGAACTTGTGATACCACGTCGCGTCATACTGCTGCAGATTGTTGTAGGCATACTTGCCGTCATTGATTCCGTTGGCGCAGACGTAAACATTGTCGTTCACCGACGTGGTCGTATAACTCACACACGCCGTGCCCGAGGCCTTTGCGTCGGGCGTCCACGGAGCCACATCGTGGCCATCGGTAATCCCCAGTTGCACCAGCCAACGATCGTTCAGCTTCACCGTCGCCATCAGACCTGTGTCGGTAAACGGATCAATCGCATACAAGAGCGAGTGGCTGAAAATATAATTATTCGGTGCCAGTTGCGCCTCGATCCCCGGCACCGAGATAAAGCGTCCCACCCTGACGTTCATTCCCTGCGCCACTTGCGGAAAGTAGACGTCGACATATTCGAGCGTCGGATCAAAACCGTACTGATGATGATCGTTCAGCAACTGCCCGCTCCCGTAGCCCTTCCCAATCGTGAAGCGATAATCCGTGCCGTAGAGCGCCGTCAGGTGATAGCCCCAGTCCACGTGGTCGCGTTGCACCGAATCCGGCAACCGCTCGGCGTAGAGAACAATCTGATTCATCTGCAAGCGATTCGAATAATTGTCGTTCGCTTCGGGTGAATTGGAGTGCGAAGAGGTGCCGAAGTTCAGCGTGGGATCGATCCATCCATACACCTTCGTCCGGCTCCGAGCCTGATTGATCGCCGTCATCAGCGGATAGCTGTTCGTGTCCGGCTCTCCAATCACCGGCGAACCCCCGTATGACCAATCCGAATTCGGAAATGGCGGCGAATCCAGCGGCGACGGAACCCCGCGCCGCGCCGGGGCTGGCGCAGGCGAGGCAGCGGCAGTCCCCTTCCAGTCCTGGCGATAAAACTCCGCCCAGCGGGCAAAGAATCCCTTCGTCTCACTCGTCCCCGGAGTCGGAGTGCCCGGAGTAGGAGCATCCGGCAGCTGCTTTTCAACCTGCTGTCCTGTAGCCAGATCGCTCCCCAAAAGCACGACGACTGCGAACACAAAGAGGCGGAGGTTGCGGCGTGGATCACTCTTACGGCGCATAGGTTGGATGTACAGAATCGAAACGGCCCATCAAGGCCGACGTACAAGGCAGGCGGGAATCGTAGGCAGACTCAAAGCAACTACAAAGAAAAATTTGGAGGCGCGGGTCGGAATCGAACCGACGCATAAAGGTTTTGCAGACCTCTCCCTTACCACTTGGGTACCGCGCCCTCTTCTCCGAGCAGAATTCATTGTACTGGCAACCGCTTCGCCGCTTCAACCTCCGCCGATTTGTTCAGAGTTGAAGGCATGTAATCTGCAAAGCGGGCGCAATAAGACGCGACGACCTCAGCAACCGAGCAATAAAACGCCCGGGGGATTCATGGCTTCCTCATCCCCCGGGCACAAATGTGCCGCTATACACCCCACTACGGCGTGACCGTGAAATTAGTCTTACTGGTTCCCGTGCCACCCGCAGTGGTAACCGCGACGGCCCCCGTCACTGCCCCTGTCGGTACCAGCGCGTCCACAGTGGTGTCGTTGATCACCTTGTAGCTGGTTGCAGCAACTCCGCCAAACGTTACCTTCGTCGCAGCGGTGAAGCTGTTCCCCGTGATGGTGACCGATTGGCCTACCGGCCCGCTGGTCGGAGTGAAGCTGGTGACTTCAGGCACGACCACAAACTTGCCAAAGCTGGCGATCCCGCCCGCGGTCGTGATGCTGATGCCCGCGCCCGTTCTCGCTCCGGCCGGCACGGTCGCCGTCACGCTCGTATCGCTGTTGACCTTGAAGGTCGCTGGCTTGCCGCCGATGGTCACCGCGGTCGTTTGCGTCAGGCTGACTCCCGTGATGGTCACCGGAGTTCCCACAATCCCGCTGAGGGGGAGGAAGCTCTTGATCTGCGGCGTCACCAGGAATGTCCGGTTGCCCTTCATCGTGCTGGTAAACGTCGTTACCGTCACGGTCCCCGTGGTTGCCCCCGCGGGGACGGTCGCCGTCATGTAAGTATCGGTGACGTTCGTAAATTTCGCGGCAGTTCCGTTGAACGACACACCGGTCGTCCCCGTGAACCCCTGACCGAGGATCTCAACCGTGGAGCCCACCTTACTGGTCCAATTCACCAGATCGACGAGCGGCTTGAATCCCACGTTGAGGCTATAGAAAACAGCGCCACCCAAAGAGTTCCCGTTAGTGTTGCCATAGAGTTCTCCGTTCGTGTGCAGCACCAGGGGTGTCGTGGCGCCGAAGCTATCGCAGGTCTTGTAGCAGAAGTTGTGGAGGACACTCTCCTTGCCCGCCGGCGTGATTTTGAAGATCGTTCCGTAGTTCGTCATTCCGCCGTTGAGCGTTGTACCGTAAAAATTGCCGTCGGTTCCAACCGTCAGACCCGCCTCGGGAAGCTGTCCATCATAAAGGTTGGTGCTGGTGCTCTGGCCAAAGGTGAAGCTGTGGATCACCGTTTCAACGCCAGCCGGCGTGATCTTGAACACGGTTCCTTCGTTGTAAGTACCGCCTTGATAAGTCGTCCCGTAGAAATTGCCGTCGGGCCCCTGCACCAGGATCCCGATCGGACGGGTCCCGTCGCTGGGATAGCCCGCGAAGTTGTGCAGAACGGTGATTTTGCCGCCCGGAGTAATCTTGTACACCACGCCGAAGTTGCTCTTGCCGCCATATTGCGCGGTTCCATAAAAATTGCCGTCGGTGCCCTGCGTAGGCAGGTTGGGCAAACTGCCGTCGGTGTAATTGAAGTCGGCGAGGGCCTTGAACACACCCGTGGGACTGATTCGGAAGAACGCTCCGTACTGCCCGTTGTACTCTACCTCGGAAACGCCGTAGGTATTGCCATCCTGACCCTGAAGAGTCGTGTAGACGGGGGCGCTCTCGTCGGTGCTGTTGGTAAAGGAATACAGCGTCGTCAACACTCCCAGGGGAGTGACCTTGAACACCGTTCCTGCCCCATCTTTGCCGCCGATCTTCGTGGTCCCGTACAAGTCCCCATCAAAGCCCAGCGTCGCGCCGCCCTCGGGGTCGCTGCCATCTTCACACGACGTCAGGGCGCAGAAGCTGTAAACTTGGGACAACGTTCCCGTTGTCGTGATCTTGTACACCGTGCCGTCGAACAATGTTCCAGTATTGGCTAAGGTGCTGTAGAGATCGCCATCGCGGCCTTGCGCCATCATTTGGGGCGCTCGGATGCCGCTCCATGCCCCGGAGCCGATCGGGTAGGTGTGCAGCACGGTATAGGTTTGGGCACTCGCGGTTTCCGCGGCCAACAGCAGCGCCAATACGATCATCGCCAGCTTAATCGGCGAAAGCACAATCATCGAAACTACGGTTCCACGCTGTTTCATATAAATCTCTCCGCAAAACGGAATTCGGGCGAACAAATCTGGGCATCCCACAGTTTTTGCGTGCTCGGCGGACTGGTTCGTGGCAAAATGTCTCCGCTTACCAGTGTCCGTTGGGCAAGCAGTCTGCACCATCCCTCGCTGCATGTCCTGACGGAATTCTTAAGAAGTCTAAAGAGTGGCCAAGTCTATGAATTACAAAGGAGCTGCAGGAGAAGTTGCAGAGACTTCCGGCCGCCTGTGGCGCTTTGCCGACTACGAATTTGACGAACTGGGACGCGAGTTGCGGGTCAAGGGCAAGCCGGTAGAGCTCGAATCGAAGCCTCTCGACATCCTGCTGCAGCTTCTTCTCCATGCCGGAGAGGTTGTCACCAAGGAAGAATTACTCGAATCCGTCTGGCCCGACGTTATGGTGGTGGATGGGTCGTTAGCCACCGCTGTCTCCAAGCTACGCAAGGCCATGGGAGACGAGGACCATCCTGCGATCGTTACGGTTCCTCGAGTTGGCTATCGCCTGGGCGTTCCGGTCTATTGCAAAACGGTGGCGGCCGCCGCCGGTCCCGAACTTGGATTCAAGACCGGTGACGCGGTTCCCGGCCGGGAGCAATGGCGCCTCTCTCGTTCCATGGACGTCTCGGGATCGAGCGAAGTCTGGCTGGCTGAAAACCCGAAAACTCACGAACATCGGGTCTTCAAGTTCGCCGCCGATGGATCTCGCTTGAAGGGCCTGAAGCGCGAGATTACCGTCTCCCGTTTCCTGCGCGAATCTCTGGGCGACCGGCCAGAGTTTGTCCGCATCCTGGAATGGAATTTCGAGACCGCCCCTTATTTTCTGGAAAGCGAGTATTCCGGGTCGAACCTCGCAGAATGGGCCGAAATGCAGGGAGGTCTCTCCAAGGTTCCCTCCGCTACCCGCCTGCAACTGTTGATCGATGTTGCCCAGGCCGTCGCCGCCGCGCACGACATTGGAGTCCTTCACAAGGACTTGAAACCCGCCAACGTCCTGGTCGTGCCCGGTGCTAAAGACGCATGGCAGATCAAACTCGCCGACTTCGGCAGCGCTTCTTTGTTCGATCCCTCGCGGTTGCGTTCGTTGGGCATCACCAACCTGGGATTCACCCAGACCGCATCGCTCGAAACCCACCAGCAGTTAACCGGCACGCTGATGTATCTGGCCCCTGAAGTTCTGGCCGGCCAGTCTCCCAGCGCCGGCGCCGATGTTTATGCTCTCGGCGTCATGCTCTACCAGTTGACCATCGGCGATTTCCGCAAGCCGCTGGCCCCGGGCTGGGAAGCCGAGATCCAAGATCCTCTGCTTCGTGAGGACATCGCCGATGCGGCCTGTGGCGATCCTGCCCGCAGGCTCAACAGCGCCGCCGACCTGGTCGAGCGCCTGCTTACTTTAGAGCAACGCCGCATCCGTCGCGACGAACTGGATGCCGCCGAGCGCCGCGCGAAAACCGCCGAGCACAAGCTGGCGCAGGCACGAGCCCGCCGCCCTTGGGTTGTGTTCGCGGTGGTCGCGTTGGCCGCCGGACTCGCCGTCAGCTTTACGCTTTACCGCAGAGCCACTCGCGAACGCGACAACGCCAACCGCCAGACCGCGATTGCCAGTTCCATCAACCGCTTTCTCTCCGACGATCTCCTGGGCCGCGGCAATCCTTTCGTCAGTGGCAAGTCCAGCGAGTCACTCATGGACGCCATCAAGCAAGCCTCGCCCAGCATCGATCGAAAATTCAAAGATGAACCGCTGGTCGCCGCCCGTCTCCATCAAACCATTGCCCGCGCCCTCGATAACCGGACCGATTACCCGGACGCCCGCCAGGAATACGATCGCGCCGCCGCCCTCTTCAAGCAGGCCGATGGCGATCTATCGCAGGACGCAATCATCGTTCAGCTGCAGCGCACCACGCTCGAAGCACGCAGCTACGAGAAGGACTCGCTTCCTTTAGCCAAATCCATCCTCCAGCAACAGGAAGCCCTGATCGCCAGGCTCCCTCACCCGCGGCCCGACTTGCCGGTCTGGCTATCCTCGGCGAAGGGAATGGTCGCACTGATCGATAACAACGCCAAGTCCGCCGCAGAGAACTTCCAGGCCGCAGTCGACCAGGCCAACGCTCTTCCCGAATTCGACGAAAGCGCGCGCCTGACCTTCAAGCAAAGGCTGGGGTTTTCCTACATTCGCCTAGGGGAGGGCGCGAAAGCGGAGCAGACATTTCGCGATCTCATTGCCGCCTTCACTCGCGTCGTCGGTCCGGACAGCCCGCACGTTTTGCGCGTGCGCCTGAATCTCGCTCAGGCCTTCATGATCGAGAAGAAATACCCTGACGCGGTTCAAGAGGCCAACAGCATTTATCCCGAATTTGTGTCGCAGCTCGGCCCCGACCACGAACTCACCATGCAGTTACTGGCTACGCGGGCCCAGTCGGAAGGCAGCCTCGAACTTTGGGACGACGCCATCCGTGACGACCTGGCCATCCACGCCCTCGCCGTCCGCAAACAAGGCCCGCTTTCGTTCTTCGCCATCGCCACGCTCACCGACGCCTCTCTCGCTCAGTGCCGGTCAGGCCGTTATCGCGAAGGCGAATCCAATGCCCGTGAGGCCTATCAGGCGTCGACGAAAGGATTTGGCCCGCGCGCTGGATTGACCGGAGCCACCGCCGACACCTTGGCCAGTTGCCTCATCGGCTTGGGCAAATTGGACGAAGCGTCTGCCCTCTTGCAGCAAATCGACATCCCGGTCGTGGCCCAACTCACCGGCGACCCCGACTGGGGCGCAGGCGTGACGTTAGAGCGCGCCGAAATCGCCTATCGGCACCACGACTACCCGGCAGCTCGCAGCTATGTTGAAACCGTAGCCCCAGTGTTTACCCGCAAAGATGCGGAGGCTTATCAGAAGCGCGCCTTCGAAACCCTGAAAGCCGCACTCGACAAGGCATTACCGAAGAACTGACTTGAGTTGGATTCCGTTGGGACCGCAGGCTAGGAAAAATCTGGAGCGGGAGACGGGGGTCGAACCCGCGACATCGACCTTGGCAAGGTCGCGCTCTACCACTGAGCTACTCCCGCTCAACTGGAAAATTATACCGCATCCGCACTTCCCGGCGCGCTTCCCAGAGGCACAACAGGTCACGCACGCGCGTTGGCTTCCGTCGTGAACCTTAGTGTCCTTAGTGGTTTATGGTTCGTTGAACTACGCGAACTCCAACTCAATCTTCTTCGCTTCACGGTCCAGCTTCGCGATCCGAAAACTGCGAACCTGTCCCGCCCGCGCCGGTTCTGCCTTCGCAGGGCCAGACCCACTCTTCCACCGCGCCTGCAGCATGGAACTCAGCGAAGACAGATCCGCCTTCGCCTCCTTGGGCACCTCGCTCTTCATCGGCGCCGCCGCGCTGACCCTGCAGGTCGCATGAATGCCCTCACCCAGTTCGACCCGCGCCGACCCGCCCGACTCGTCCATCAGCCTCCCCGTCACCACGTCACCTTCGTTGTGCTCGGCGATGTATTCGTCGAGGCCTGTCGGCACCAGTTGCTTCATGCTCAAACGCATCTGCCGCTTTTCGGGATCAATCGCGATGACCAACGCCTGCACCACCTGCCCAACCCGCAGCACGTCCGCGGGCTGGTTGATCCGTTTTTCCGCGCTGATCTCGCTGACGTGAACCATGCCCTCCACTCCCTCAGCCATCTGCACGAAGGCGCCGAACTTTGTCAAACTCGTCACCGGACCTTCGATCGCCGATCCAACCGGAAAACGCTGCGGCGCGTCGACCCACGGATCCCCCAGCGCCTGCTTCAGTCCCAGCGAGATGCGCCGCTCTCCCGCACTCACCTGCAGGATCACGACCTCCACCGTCTCGCCCGGCTTCACCACGTCGCTGGCCTTCCGGACCTTCCCCTTCGACCACGACATCTCGGAAATATGAATCAGCCCCTCGATGCCGGTCTCCAGTTCCACGAACGCCCCAAACTCCATCAGCCGCGTAACCGTGCCCCGCACCCGATCGCCCGCCTTGAACTTTTCTGGAACGGCGTCCCACGGTTGCGGCTGCAGCTGCTTCAATCCCACCGAAATCCGCCTCTTCTCGCCCTCCGACCCTACCTTCAGCACTTTCACTTCGACCGATTGTCCCACCGAAAGCACATCCGCCGGCTTGTTGACACGCCCCCACGCAATGTCGCTCACGTGCAGCAGCGCATCCACTCCGCCCAAGTCGACGAATGCGCCGTAATCGGTCAGACTGCGGACCGTGCCACTCACCGTCTCGCCCTCTTTGATCTGCGAATAGAACTTGTCCTTGGCGGATCGTTCTTCTTCCTCCGCCACCGCGCGCCGGTCGACCACCACATCCTCATCTGTGACGTCGAGCTTGATGATGCGGCAGCGGATCTCCTGCCCCACCAGCTTCTCCATCTCGGCCGCGTCCCGAACTCCGCTGCGCGAAGCCGGCATAAACGCCCGCACTCCCACGTCGACGCTGAACCCGCCTTTGATCACGCCCGTCACCGTCCCCAGAACGGTGGTCTTGTCGGCAAACGCTTTTTCCAGCCCCGTCCAATCCATGGGCCGCTCGACCTTGAACCGCGACAGCTCGTAGTACCCATCCAGGTCGCGCCCCTTCACCGTTACCAGGCACTTGTCCCCCGGCTTCAACGTTTCCCCTTGCAGCGCGGCCAGCGGCAAAATCCCTTCCGACTTGTATCCGATATCGAAGAACACCGACTCGGCGTTGACCGCAATCACCGTCGCCTGCAGTTGCCGGCTGCCTTCCGTCTTGCGCGAATGGCTCTTGGTGTATTGCGACAGTATGTCGCCGAACGACTCGGTGTTCTCGACCGCAGGCTGGGTTTCAGGAGTTTCCGGATTGGACATGAAAGGGTTAAGACCTCATCGCGGGATAAGATTTACTTAGGATAGCACTGCAGAGCGCAGCGCCGGCGTCCTGGCGGCTCTCAGGCGGGCGTCCCGCCACGCACAGAAGGCAACCCAGTCCGACGTCAGCTTTATTTATGCAGCGCCCACTGCGGATCCTCTTCCGGCCGCACAATCTGTCCATCGCGCATGTGAATGATCCGGTCGCCGTACTCCGCCGCCGCCGGATTGTGGGTGATCATGAGCACCGTCTGCCCTAATTCCTGATTCGATTTCCGCAGCATGCCGAGCACGACGTCTGAGTTCTTGGAATCCAGGTTGCCGGTGGGCTCGTCCGCCAGCACAACCGCCGGCTTGTTGATGAGCGCGCGCGCCAGCGCTACGCGCTGCTGCTCGCCTCCGGAAAGCTCCGACGGGCGATGCCCTAGTCTCTTGGTCAGCCCTAGAAGGTCGGTGATGCGATTAAAGTGCGCGGGATCCCCGTCGCCATTCCCCGATATCTCCCTGGCAATCGCAATATTCGACCGGGCGTCGAGCGTGGGCAGCAGATTGAATTTCTGGAATACGAAGCCAATTTTGCGCTTGCGCATGCGGGTCCGCTCCGCGTCTGAGAGCGTGGCCAGGTCGTCGCCGTCGAGCACTACGCTGCCGCCATCGGCCCGCGTCAGCCCGCCCAATAAATAAAAAAGCGTCGACTTCCCGCTCCCCGACGGGCCCACCACGCTGACGAACTCGCCCTTCTGCACGCTGAAGGAAATGCCGCGCAGCGCCTCAACCTCAATTTTGCCCACGTGATAGGTCTTCCGCAGGTTTTTTGCTTCGATGAATGCTTCGGCCATGCCTGTAAGAATCTTACACGAAGGCATACGCCGCCCGCGGCCCCGCGCTGTGTCACTAATGAAAGTGTCTAGAAAGTAGCCCCAGGAAGGTATTAGCTAGAAGCTAGTAGCTAGGAGCTAACTCACGCCGCGCCGATCTGGCTCGAAATCTGCGGAGGTCGCTGCTGCAGTCGCTTGGGCCCGCGTTTCCGCACCAGCAAGAGCCGGACGCGTTCCAGCAGATCGACCGGCGCGTACATTCCCTTGGTCAGGAAAACGTCGGCCTGCGAGTCGTGATCGTAGATCCGAACCTTGCTTGAGATGAGAATCGCCGGGGTGTGCGGCGACATATCCTTGATCTTGGCGATCAATTGCGGCCCGTCCAGCCCCGGCATCGCCATGTCGGCGATCACCAGGTCGACTCCGCCTTCCATAAAGCGCGCCAGCGCTTCTTCTCCCCGCGAAAAACTCGAGACGCGGTAGCCGCGGGTTTCCAGCATGATTTTGCGGTGGGAGAGAGACTGCTCGTTGTCGTCTACACACAGGATCGTGCGCTTGGGTTTCATCAGCCTTCCGCACTCTGTCGCGCGCCGCCACGCCAGCGGGTCGCAAAACCAACAGAGGCTTTTCTCTATATGAAGAATGTCAGAGCGAAATGAATCCTACCGGGAAGCGAGCGCACTGTAAAGTAGCGTCGATGCCAATGGGACTTCTTGGCCATTGATTATTTCGCGAGACGGTGCGCCGCTGTGTTTGCCGCACCTTGCGCAACTTGGGTTAGAGGAACACTTCGCCGCGCATTACTTCGATCGCGTTGCCCCCAACGCGCACGTTAACTATCCGGTTATCGCCGGGATTTTTCCGATGGCCATCGTGGAATGTCGCCCGCACAAAAATCCGGCTCGGCCGCTGCATCTCGATGCCCTGCTCGATCAGAACCCGCTCGTCTGGTTTGGCCACTCCGTGCGCCACCATCCACGCCGCCGTGCACCCCGCCGCCGAACCCGTGGCCGGGTCCTCGCCGTTGTAAAACAGCATCCGGGCGTGCAAACGGGCCGCCGGATCCACGGTTTCACGCGCCACGAAGTAAAAGAATTTCCCGCCCGTTTTCTCCAGATACTCGCCAGCCCGGTTCTGGTCGACCCGCAACTTCTGGATCACCGCCAGCGATTTCAATGGAGCGATGGTGTAGGCCAGCCCCGTCGACACCGTCTCGATCGGCAGCGACGTATCGAAGTCGTCGACCGGCAATCCGGTAGCGCGCGCCAGCGCCTCGCGCTCATGCTGCATTCCAAACACTGGATCGATCTGCGTCATCTCCCCGGACACGGCCTCTCCCGTTGTCGCCTCAAATCGAGCATCTTCAAATCGAACCGGAACTTTTCCCACGTTCAATTCGAGTGCGACTTCCTTCGCCCCGGACTCCGCGCGCAGGGCGAACGCCGTCCCCAGCGTGGGATGTCCCGCAAACGGCAACTCTTCCTGCACGGTGAAGATTCGCACCCGCACACCACGTTCGCGCTCGGTCTCCGCGTCACGTGGAAAGACGAACGTCGTCTCCGACAGATTCATCTCCATCGCGATCGCCTGCATCTCCGCATCGCTCAAGCCGCGCCCGTCGAAAAATACCGCCAGGGAATTTCCCTCCAGTGGCCGGGACGAAAACACATCCCACTGCGCCATGCTCAGCCGCCGTGCTGCTTTGCCCATAAGCGTCCCCACCAACTCGTGATTTCCGTAAACCCACCGTAGAGACGTTGCTTCGCAACGTCTCTCTCACCACGACTCGAAATGCTGCCGCAACCCCCTACCCACCATGACCCTACGGCTTCTTCTTCGCTGGCAAGTACTTCTTCTCGATCGAAGCCACCACCACATAATTCGGATCGACCATCTCGTTCAAATGAATCTTCCCCACCTTCGACAAGAGCTCATAAGCGTCCAGTTCCGACAACCCATAGTCCTTGTGAATCCAATGCACCAGTTCCGTCAATGCAATCCGCGTCGCATCTTCCAGCGGGCGGTACGCCCCCACGGTCATGATCGCATCATCATTTTCAAACTGCGGCCAATCAATCCTCCGCCCCTTGATCACGCTCACCTGTACTCGAGCCTTCAGCGGCACCTCAATCGCCGATCCCGCGGCTTCACCATCTCCCATGGCCGCATGCCCATCGCCCAGATACAGCAGCCCGCCCTTTACATTCACCGGAAAGTACACCGTGTTCCCCACACTGGCCTCGGGAGAATCCATGTTCCCGCCAAACTCCGCCGGCACAATCGAACTGCGCGCTTCCCCATTCGCCGGAGCCACTCCGATGCACCCAAAGAACGGATGCATGGGAATCTTCACCGAGAAATCCGTATCCATGGCTTTGAATGTCGCCGTGTTGGCCGCATGATCAATGGGATAAAACCACACCCGCTCCGGCAGTTCGCCGCCCAGCATCGGCGTGTAGTGCGACGAATTGATCGAGCCGAACCCCGGCGAGAACGCACCCACCCCATACTCTCCGTCGACCTGCAAGTCGAGAATCTTTACCGCCAGCGTATCCCCGGGTTCAGCCTCGTCCACGTAAAACGGCCCGGCCAGCGGATTGTCCCCCTTGGCCATGCTTAACGTATCTCCCGGCTTCTTCAGCCCGTTGCCAAAACAGTCGAGCGTGTTCGTGTCGAGAATGTCCCCCGACTTCAAACGCAAAACCGGCTCGGCCGTCGCAAAAAGATATTTCACATTGGCAGTCTTAGCGGTGTAATGAACCACGTTCTGCGCCCAACCCGAACCCGCCAGCAGCCCAAGAACAACCACGCGAGCAATCACGGCCCCTCCTGAAATCTCACAGTGTCAGATAAGTCGTGCCGTGATTGTAATGGAAGCCCCAGGGTGCCCCATCCTTCTCTCGCGGTTCTTTGGCGAGAGAGGGTGGGGATTTTGACTCTGAAGGCTAGATCGTCCATTAACCGAGGAGGGTTCTGAGCGCAATCGCCTGATTGCGACGGTTTGGCGTAGTGTATTTGTGACAAGTGACGTTCGATGTAAGGAACGGACTCAGATGAAAACTGGCAAGGAAGACAAGTTCCGCCTGCTCCGACGAATACTGGTGTCCTACAATGATTTCAAACAGGCGGTCGACATTTCAAGTTATATTCTCAAGGCAAAATTTCATCGTGACTACCCGAAGAAAGACAGACATATCCTGCAGGCATTGAACTGCGCGATGGTTATTGCCTATGCCAGACCATTCTCTGGTAACAGAGGCTCGAAAACGATGCTGCCTGCACTGCCTGAGAGGTTTCTCTCCGGATTTTCACCTGATGAACGGGCTCTGCATAAGGTCGTGATGAAGGACCGCAACGAGGTCTTAGCTCATTCGGACCACAGTGCTTGGCGCCTTCGTCTGAGTGTTGTTAGGTCATCTGGCCGCCGCCCGATGTTAGTGCCGCTCCATCAAGACGTTAGGGCGCCACTCGATGAAAAGCACACACGGATGTTCAAGGAAATGGCGCATAAGCTTATGGATGCCGTGTCTGCGGAGCGTTGCGTTCTTGAGAAAGAACTAGTTGACGTATTGCCAAAATTATCGCCGGAGGATGGTCGCGTCACGGGCGATGAACAGGCCATGCAGTACGGCGGATGGTTATAGCGTCCGCTGCGCGGGCGGGCAACCAACCTGAGGTGACTTGTTGAAAAAATCGCGATTGCCCTCATTGACCTTCGACCAAGGTCGCCTCCAAATTTCATTTCGCGATTTCGCGAATGCAACGCGGGTGACTGTCGTCAAGGGAGAAGATTAGCCCGGTACGAGCACAAGGCGTTCTGCTTCATCCGTGATCTTCCCGCCGCTGTCAATGGTTATCGCGTGTTTCAGTTTCCTTGACGCTACGGCAAACATATCAGCGTATTTGGTGATGTCGGCGGAGTATCTGGTCCCTGACGTCTTGGTGGTTGCCGCAACTAGAGGCTTGGCATCGGGGCCGTCAGCATCAACGCCCCAAATTCCGTGCAGCAAGAGGTTTCGCTCCGCGATTGACGCGCCTACCAACTTACAGGCTTCGTCAACGAGGGTGCGTGTCTCGGCTCCTGGAATCTGGTCCAATCCACTGGTTAGAATATCAACCTTTCGTCGCAGAGGAAGTGGGTTCACTAATACTATTCTGGCAGCGTGCGGGATTTTGTGAAGCATTCCGACGTGTATGTTGAGAATAAACTCAGCAAAGCCAGTATTCACAACCAAGCGGCCCAACTCCTTCAACTGTTCGTCGGACAAGGGTGATTCAAAGGCTGCGTGTTCCATATAAATAATTGTAAGGGGAGGAGGGATTACATAGTTATTGATAAATCGCCATAGCCCTCATTGACGGGACTGGCAGACCTCCGCGACGTCTGTTCGAAAAGCTAGGAATTTCCTTCCTTCTGCCGCGCGTAAAACCGCTGCACCTTCGCCCGGTTCCCGCAGCGCGTCATGTCGCACCAGCGCCGTTGATGGTTCTTGCTCGTATCCAGGAAAAACCACTCGCAAGTTTTTGAAAAGCAGGCCCGCGCATACTGCAACTGGTCCGACGCCAGCAGATCGGCGGCCGCACGCGCAATCGGCCACAGCACGCTGTCGAACTCGCCCTGGTCGTCATAGCTCCACTCGAAGCCGCCGCCCTTTACCGCCACCAGCCGCATGTGCCCAGCCGCGGTTTGAACGTCGGCATTCAGGCGCGCGAGCGCCGCCGGAGGTACCGGGCGCTTATTCATGATCGCCCAAAAAACATCGTGGATCGCCTCGCGCAGCTCTCTTCCCCAGATCAAGACTTCCTGCGCCTGCTCCGGGTGGGCCCGGCTGCGCTCGTAGAGCCGGTCTACCTGCCGTGAATCCAGCAGCCCGGCGTCTTCACCGAACCGGACAAGGTCCACATAACTTTCCAGCAATTCTTTCGGCTTGATGTGACGGTCGTCGAGCGTATTGACGAAGTCGAGACACACGTTGCCCGCGATCAGATCAAACCGCGGCGGACGCCGCCGCACGATTTTCCTGGCTTCCTTGGTTTCTGTCAGAGGCTCTCCCTTCACAACCAATTATCTAACCATTAAAACACACTTGACAAGTTAGATGCGATCCTCTACGATCCACATAACCTGTTAAATTATGTTTAGAGGTTAGATTATGATCAGTCACCAGGCGACGCAAATGATGGTCCTTGCCCGCAGCGGCAGGTTGCCGAACGAAAAGATGATTAACATTGGAGGCAGACCCGTGATTGTGCCCAACCCACGCCAACCCGCACCCGGCCGCAACCGCGCCTATTCCATTCAACTCGCGCTGGCCTTCGCTGCTATCTATCTCGTCTGGGGATCGACCTACCTGGCGATTCGTTACGCGGTCGAGACCATTCCGCCGCTGGTCGCCGCAGGCGTCCGGCACTCCATTGCGGGCGCGATTCTTTTCGCGTGGGCGTGGTCGCGCGGCTTTCGTCCCACGCGCGACCATTGGATCGCGGGACTCGCATTGGGTGCACTTTTCTTCTTGATTGGTCACGGCTCGCTGCACTGGGCCGAACAGTATGTGGGATCAGGACTGGCAGCGTTGCTCATCGCGACCGAACCCATGTTCATCCTGGTTCTGGCCTGGTCCATGGGCCAGCAGAAGATCAGCCGGCTCAGTGCGCTGGGCCTGGGTTTGGGCGTGCTCGGTGTGGCCATGTTGACGGGTGTAGAGCTGACGGTCAAAGGATCGAGCCTGCTCGGCCTGCTGGCTGTGCTGGTAGGATCGCTGTCCTGGTCGGTGGGCGTAGTGATCTCTCCCCGGCTCAAGTTGCCCAACGATGCGCTGGGACGCACCGCGCTTCCAACGATCTGCGGTGCGGTCATGCTGCTCGCGGCCGCTGGACTCACGGGCGAGTTTCATGCCACGCACTGGGCGAGCATTTCTCTCAAGTCAATGTTGGGTCTGGCGTATCTGGTCATCTTTGGTTCCGTGGTCGCGTTCACTTCGTACACATGGCTGCTGCAGAAATGTCCTCCGGCGCTGGTGGCGACGCACACCTATGCGAATCCAGTGGTGGCTGTGTTCCTGGGATGGCTTCTGGCCTCTGAACCGTTGACCATGCGAGTGGTGCTGGCGTCGGCGGCGATTCTGGCGGCGATTGTGCTGATCCGCAAGGGTGAGCGCAGCGTGGCGGTCAAGGGGCCGGGCATGATCTCACCGGGTGCTGAAATCCCGACGCAGGAGTGTGCTTAAGTAGGTCCAGCGCCTGCCGCAAGCTTCGACAAAAAATCAAAATCCCCACTTCTCGCGCACAGAACGCTCGAGAAATGGGGCACCCGCAGCTGCGTGCAGTTTCGCGCGCGCTAGTTCCCGCGTCTGTTTAGGTGACGGTCAGGGTTAGAGTGTGGCTGGTTCCACCGCTATTGCAACCGAGGGAAGACGAGTTTCCGCCGGGAGTGTGGACCACCACGCTGGCTGTTCCGGGACCGGAAATCACCGAAGGTGTGAGCGTGACTTCCACCTCTTTGCTGCTTAGGACCAGCGTCGGGACGGCTGTCCCGTTGATCATGACAACGGAGGAGGCGAGCAGGTCGCTGCCGTTCACCGTGAGCACAAATCCCTGCTGCACCTGATTGAAGGTGATGGTGTCGGCAGAAAGAGACGAGACGGATGGAGCGGGACGGGCGCTTCCGCACAGAGGGTTCAGTGCATTGCAGCCTGTAAATAGAAGCACGGCGAGCAGCAACGTGCTGAGCGGCCGGAAGGAAGCGCTAATTTGTTTCATACTTGCATCGTACACCGGGGCAATGGGTCACGCACCGATTTAGAAAACGGAAGTAACACCGAGGGCTCCAGGCCAGGCGATCCGATCACAGCGGGCACGCGGGCGGGGCCGCCCGCGCCACATAACTGGTACTTACTTGCTCGTATCAGCGGTTGTGGTCGCGGCGGCGGAGGTAGTCGATGAACATTTGTTCGACGGGCTTGTCGTAGGCGATAAGGACGTGGCGGACGGTGTGTCCGCTGACGAAGTGGCAGACTTCTTCGGCGAGATTCTTGGCGTGATCGCCGGCGCGCTCGAGAGACTGGGTCATGAAGATGACTTGCAGGCTGGCCTGGCGGTGCACGTTTTCGGGATTCTCGATGTGGCGCAGGAAGATGAGGTTGCGCAGGCGGTCCATTTCGGCGTCGGCGCGGAGGACGTCGATGGCCTTACCGATTTCGCGGGCGGAAAACGCAGCACCGCAATCGGTCAGCATCTTCTCGAGGATGGTGGCCATCTGGGTGAGGTCGCGGGTGTCTTCGGGGTCGATGCGTCCGCTGACCGAGAGAGCGCTGTTGGCGAAGCTGAGCAGGAGGTCGCCGATGCGTTCCAGGCCGATCATGAACTTCATGCAGGCGAGAAGCTCGCGGGCCTCGGCGGGGCCGACCTCGGTGATGGCGGTGGTGACGCCGTTGTCGATTTCCGTGTCGAGCGTGTCGAGTTCGCGCTCGCGCTGGCGTAGCGAGTTCAGCAAGGTACTGGAGCCGGTGGCGATGCCTTCGGCCGCGGCGCCGGCGGCTTCCTTGGCCATGTTGCAGGCTTCCACGGTGCGGCGCACGATGTAGTGATGGGCCGGTTCGGGTTCAGGAGGCTTGATCGCGGTACTCATAATCGTGTCCGGATGCCGAGAACGCGGGCGACGAGGTGGACGTGCGGAATCGTCGTCGCGATTCGGCCGTTCATGTGGTTGGATGGCCAACGCCTAACAATAGATTCTTCTGTGGACATTGTGGTTAATAAGCTGTGAATTTTCCGTCATTTTTCGCGCGATCCACGCGATCCGTGCGACCTTCCAGATCATTGTCGGACAAGACCGAACAAATGCAAGGGGAAACTGATGTAGGGAGTCAGAGTCCCCTCCCAACGAACAGAGTCAAAGTCCCCACCCTGTCGCAAAATGCGCGACAAGGGTGGGGCACCCGCACCCGTTTCTGAGGAGGGCTCAGGCGGTCGGTAAGGTGAACAGGAAAATGCTGCCGTGGCCGAGTTCGCTTTCGGCGCGTATGGAGCCGCCGTGGGCCAGCATGATGTGCTTAGCGATGGCGAGGCCGAGACCGGTGCCGCCGGATTCGCGGGAGCGGGCTTTGTCGACGCGGTAGAAGCGTTCGAACAAGCGCGGCAGATGTTCGCTGGCGATGCCAGCGCCGAAATCCTGGACGTAAAATTCCACTCCGCGACGAGCCGGACGCGCACCGAGCAGGATGCGTCCGCCGGAGCGGCCGTACTTCATGGCGTTGTCGATCAGATTCGAAAAAACCTGGTGAATGGCTTCGCGATCAGCGCGGACGCTGGGCAGGGAGTCGACGGAGACGGATCCGTGATCGAGGTTCGTCTCGACGATCTGCAAATCTACTTCCTGACTCCGGGCGATCTCGCGGAAACTTTCTTCGGCGTCGTGCAGGAGTTCTATGGGCGGGACCGATTCGGTGTCGAAGCGGGTCTCGCCCGATTCCACGCGGGCCAGAGTCAGCAGGTCTTCGGTGAGGCGCGACATGCGGGCGGCGTTCTTGCGGATGATTTCGAGAAACTCGCGGTTAGGGCCGGAGTTTTCGGAGCTCAGGTCGAGTAGAGTTTCGGAGTATCCCTGAATGGAAGTAAGGGGAGTGCGGAGTTCGTGGGAAACATTGGCGATGAAATCGCGGCGGGTTTTCTCAACGCGCTCGGTCTCGGTGAGATCGCGGAGCACGGCGACGGCGCCGCCATCGGGTAGGGGCGCGGCAGTGACATCGTAGGCGCGGCCGGGAACGATGGACGTGGCGCGGGTGGTCTTGACCTGTTTGGTGGTGGTGGCGGCTTTGACGGCGGCGAGGAAATCGGGATCGCGGATGGTTTCGACCACGGGAGCGTTGAGGCGCGTGTGCTGAGGAACCAGGCGGTCCATGGGCTGGTTGGCCCATTGCACCAGGCCATCGGAGCTGACGGCAATGACCGCATCCTGCATGCTGTTGAGCAGAGTTTCGAGCTGGCGCTGGCTGGAGCGCACGGCGGCAAAACTGCGTTCAACCTGTCCGGCGGTTTTGTCGATGGCAGCGGCGACGCGGCCAATTTCATCGAGGGGTTTGTCTTCGACGCGGGCCCGGAGGTCACCTTGCTCAATGCGCACGGCCACGTCCACGATGTGCTCGAGACGGCGGGAAGTAAAAACGGACGCGGTGGCCGCGATGAGCAACGCGATCAAGAAGGCGATGGTCGATCCCCAAATCAGGCGACGGCGCATCTGCGCTTGTACGACTTCGACATCGGAAAGTGGATAGGCGAGGCGGACCGCGCCACCGGACACGGGAACGGCGACATAGAGAAACGGAACACCGAGAGTGGCGTTGCGGCGCTCGTTCTCGCCGGTCTTGCCGGCGAGGGCGGCGGCGAACTCCGGGCGGGCGGCGTAGCTCTCCATGGTGGCGGGATTGGATTCGGAGTCGGCAAGGACTTTTCCGGAGGCGTCGATGATGGTGGCGCGGGCTCCGGCGGCAAGAGCTTCCTGCGCGGCGATTTCAGTGAGCGAGTGCGCGCGGTCGGTTTCGACGCGATGCGCGAAGAGGAGCGTCTTCTGGGTGAGGTTGCGCTCGATCTCGGTGCGCAGAGAGGATTCCCAGGCGCCGCCCAGCATGACGTCGAGAATGGCGGCGGTGGCGGCGATGACGATCAGGAAAACGGCCAGGAGTTTGAAGAAGATGCGGTTCTTCAATGCGTCCTCTTGCGGCATGCGAAACCCTTGAACCACAAAGGGCACGAAGGTTCACGAAGGAAAAACGTGGGCGGGTTCCTTCGTGTAACTTCGTGTCCTTTGTGGTAAATCAGGTTTGGCATCCTCATCATTTGGGGACCTCGAAGCGGTAGCCGGCGCCGCGCACGGTTTTCAGATAGCGCGGGTTCTCGGGGTCGGGCTCGATTTTCTCGCGGATGCGGCGGACGTAGACGTCGACCGAGCGCGGAGTGACGTACGCGGTGTCGCGCCAGACGGAGTCGAGCAGATGATCGCGGCTGAAGACGCGTCCCTTGTGGCGGGCGAAGTAATCGAGCAGGCGGAACTCGGTGGCGGTGGTGGGAACCAGCGTTCCTCGGACCATCAGGGTCATGGCCGAAGGATCGATTTCGATATCGCCAACTTTCATGGGGCTGGGCGGCAGGGGGCGCTCGAAGCGGCGCAGCACGGCTTTGACGCGGGCCACGAGTTCGCGCGGGCTGAAGGGCTTGGCGATATAGTCGTCAGCGCCGAGTTCGAGGCCAAGAACGCGGTCGGCTTCGCTGCTCTTCGCGGTCAGGAAAATCACGGGCACCGAAGCGAGGCCGGGCGTCTGGCGAATGGTGCGGCAGATTTCCAGACCGTCCTTGCCGGGGACCATGATGTCGAGGACGAAGAGCGCGGGGCGCTGGCGTTCGGCGTCGGCCAGGACGTTGGCGCCGGTGGGATAAACGCGCACGGTGAAGCCTTCGTTTTCCAGGTGATGGCGGACCAGGCGAGAGATATCGGGGTCGTCTTCGACGACGAACAGGCTTGGTTTCACGGGATTATTGTAAATGGAAAGCAGTTGACGGTTACCACTTGTCGGTTGGCAGCGGCCTTGCGAGGGTCGAATTTCATCGGATTGTAACAATCAGGTTGGCGGCGCGGTCGAGGTGGAAAGTTTTTCCGGGAGGGATGACGGTGGTGGCGCTGTATTCGGTGATGATGGCCGGGCCGGGGTATCGCTTGCGGGAATGGAGGTCGTCTCGAAGGTAGATCTTCGTGGGAAGTTTCCTGTTTTCGAATAGGACTGGGACTTCGGGCGGGGAGAGCCTGCCGAGCTTTGCTCGGCCTGGACGGCCGAGGGCGGCCGTCCCCACATGGGCTGGTTTCTCCACATGACGTGTGGTGGATTTGAGCACTGCGCGGAGGCGGAGAGTCACTAGCTCTAGTTCGCGATCGGGGTGGGCATAGCCGTAGCGACGATGGTGTTCTTGCTGGAAGTCGCGCAGAAGATTTTTGGTGAAGGGAATGTTCAGTTCGTATCCCTGGCCGCGGTAGCGGAGATCGACGCTGCGGTTGTAGATCGGACTTCCTTGCCATTTTTCCTGGCGAAAATCTTTGGCGGCGGTTTTTTGGAGCTCGGTTAATTCACGATTCAATTGCTCGGCCGGAATTTTGCCGGAGACGCGCCACAGCACGGTGCGGGAATAATCTTTCACTACATCGCTGGCGAGGATGCCGAGAGCGGAAAGCGCGCCGGGAAGCGCGGGGACGATGACATGCGGGATGCTGAGGGCTTCGGCGAGGGCGCAGGCGTGCAGACCTCCAGCGCCGCCGAAGGCGACGAGGGCGAAGCGGCGAGGGTCGCGGCCGCGCTCGATGGAAACGACGCGGATGGCTTTCTCCATGGTCGCGTTGACTACGCGGATTACGCCCGCGGCGAATTTTTCCAATGACAGGTTGGAGTTTTGTTTTTTCAGCCACTCTTGCGTGAGGCGGCGTGTGCGCGCGAGATCGAGCGTGAAGTCTCCGCCGAGAAATCTGGTGGGCTGGAGGCGGCCGAGGAGGAGATTTGCATCGGTCACCGTTGGCTGGGTGCCGCTTCCGTAGCAGATGGGGCCGGGATCGGCTCCGGCGGATTCGGGGCCGACGCGGAGGACACCGGCGGCATCGAAGCGGGCGAGCGAGCCTCCACCGGCGCCGACGGTGTGGATGTCGAGCATGGGGACGCTGATGGGCAAGCCAGCGATGTGGGCGTCGGTGGCGGTTTTGATTTCACCTTCGACGAGAGAGACGTCGGTGGAGGTGCCTCCCATGTCGAAGGCGATGATGCGGTCGAAGCCGCTGGCGCGGGCGGTGGCGGCGGCGCCGACGACGCCTCCGGCGGGTCCGGAGAGGACGGTGCGGACGGGTTCGCGGGCGGCGGTCGAGAGGGCGGTGATGCCTCCGCTGGATTGCATGACGAAGATGCGGGGACCGGCTTCCGGTTTTCGGCTTCCGGCTTCCGGAGCACGACGAGCGGGGATTTTCGGAAGCCGAGAGCCGGAAGCCGGAAGCCTCGCCTCTAAGTTTTCTAAATAACGGTGCATGACTGGCTGAAGGTAGGCGCTGATGACTACGGTTGAGGCGCGTTCGTATTCGCGGAATTCGGGGAGGATTTGGTGGGAGATGGAGAGCGGGACGGGTAGCGAGGTCAGTGCTTCGGCGACGGCTTCTTCATTCTTTGAATTTGCGAACGAAAACAGCAACGAGATGGCTACGGATTGCGGCTTTGCGGCGGAGAGTTGTGCCGAGAGAGTCTGCAGTTCTTGCGGCGTGGGAGCGGTCAGGATTTTGCCGTCGCTGGCGGTGCGTTCGTTGATGCCGAAGCGGAGATCTTTGGGGACTAGCGGGGCGATGCGGTCGAAGAAGAAGTCGTAGAGTTTGGGGCGGGCCTGGCGTCCGATCTCGATGGCGTCTTCGAATCCGGCGGTGGTGACGAGGGCGGTGCGGGCGCCTTTGCGCTCGAGCAGCGTGTTGGTGCCAACGGTGGTGCCGTGGAGGAGGATGAGGTCTCCGGTGGGCGCGGTCTTCTCTCCGATGATTTGGCGGAGGGCTCCGACGATGGCTTGGGAAGGGTCGGCGGGTGTGGAGAAAACTTTCAGCATGCGGAGGCGGCCGGTGACCGGATCGATCCAAACGCAGTCGGTGAAGGTGCCGCCGGTGTCGATGGCGATGCGGAGAGGTTGGGGGCGGCGGGGCATGGCGAGTGGAGAGCTAGATTAACATCAGGGAAATCCCACCCTTCGCAAAAAACGGCGAGACATGGGCCGTTGTACTATGGTTTCCCGCAAATACCGAGCGGAGAGATCAAAATGCTGGCGACTGACAAGCAATTGGGCAAACACAGAGTTGAGTTTCTTGACAGACTCACGCAAAGGGAAGTTCACGATCTTGCGACAAATCCGAATCTCCGGATTCTCCAGACGGCCAGGCCAGTATCGCCCCAAACTTGGGAGCTACTGAACCAGAGTCTATTTGCACTTCGACCCGATGTCGAACTCAGGGTCTATGGTTTCTACTCCTCGACGTGCGACCTGTCATTCGTCAAAGGAATGAACAACGTTCGTCGGTTCTCAGCGGACTGCTTGATGATGGCTGTTGGGATCGAACACCTGGCGGCGTTGGAGATCCTTGAGGAACTCCACGTCGGTATTTTCGCTCTTGAGAGCTTTGATTTCTTGTCGTCCCTGCCGAGTGGACTTAAGTCCTTGACGCTAGGCCCGACGAGGTCCAAGAAACCTCAATTGAAGGGATTAGGCCGTTTTAACTTACTGCGCAAGCTTTGTCTGGCAGGACAGCAAAACGGAATTGCCGCTGTCGCCGATCTTCAATGCCTTGAACAGTTAAGCCTGCGTGCAATCAGCACTCCTAGTCTCGAATATGTATCGAGTTTGCCTAACTTGTGGTCACTAGAGATCGTGCTCGGCGGCATCAGGAACCTATCTGCGATTTCGGGCAAAGAAAGCATCAAGTACCTTGAGCTTTGCCGGATTCGAGAACTATCTGACATCAGCGTCATTTCATCGTTGGTGGGGCTGCAATACCTAGAGCTACGGGAGTTGCGGAACGTCACTGATATTCCTGACTTGTCCCGACTGCCCCAACTACGGAAGATGGCGTTAGACAATATGAAAGGCCTGAAAGACGTGTGTGCAATTGGAACGGCCCCAGCCCTCGAAGAATTCCTTCACATCGCAGCTCAGGGTTTTCTGCCAGCGCAGTACGACGATCTGCTCAAGTTGCCTTCGCTGAGACAGGTTCACATCGGGTTCTGTAGCAAACGCAAGAATGATCAGTTTGAGATCCTCGTCAGACAATCTGGAAGAACTCAGTATCAGCGGACTGAGTTCGTGTTTCGATGACGTCTTTAGTAAGCGCAAACCCGCCCGTCCCCACATAAGCAAATGCAAATTACTTCGTGGTGAAGGCCAGGGTCAGCAACGTTTTCTGTTCTACTTCGTGGGCCTTCGCGCTTCCCGTGGCGGGGCTGGGGCCGGAGCTGCGTTTTACGCTCAGGACTGGGCGGTCGCCGGCTATGCGCTTCAGGCGGGGGAGCATGTTGAATAGTGCGCCCATATTCGCGGGCTCTTCCTGGACCCAGACGATGTCGGCGTTTTTGCCGTGGCGGTCGAACTCGGCGACGACCTCTGCTTCCGGGAACGGGTAGAGCTGTTCTAAGAAGACGATGGCGGTAGTGGTGTCTTTTCTTTTTTTGCGTTCGTTCTGAAGTTCGTGGCCGATTTTTCCGGTGCAGATCAGGATGCGGTCGGCTTCGCCGACTTCGGTGTCGGGGATGACGGTTAAAAAACTCTTGTGGGTGAAGTCGGCAATCGGCGAGCTGGCGTCGGGATGGCGCAACATGCTCTTTGGAGTGAACACGACTAAGGGCTTGCGCCAGTGGCGCAGGGCCTGGCGGCGCAGAAGATGGAAATACTGCGCGGCATTGCTGGGCTGCGCGATCTGAATATTGTGTTTGGCGGCGAGTTGGATGAAGCGCTCGATTCTCGCGCTGGAATGTTCCGGTCCCTGGCCTTCGTAGCCATGCGGGAGCAGCATCACGAGGCCGGAGAGCAGGTTCCATTTGGCTTCTCCGGCGCTGATGAACTGGTCGATGATGGCTTGCGCGACGTTGACGAAGTCGCCGAACTGGGCTTCCCACAGGACTAACGATTCGGGATAGTCGCGGCTGTATCCGTATTCGAAGCCGAGGACGCCCGCCTCGGAGAGCGTGGAGTTGTAGATTTCGCAGCGGGCCTGGCCGGGCGCGATATTTTCGAGCGGCACGTATTCGTTCTCGTTTTCGATGTCGGTGAGGACGGAGTGGCGCTGGTTGAAAGTGCCGCGGCGGGAGTCCTGGCCGCTGAAGCGGACATGCGTGCCCGCCTTCACGAGGCTGGCGAAGGCGAGGGCTTCGGCCATGCCGTAGTCAACGGGACGCTTACCGGCGCCCATCTCGGCGCGCTGCTCGAGAAGCTTCTTCACTTTTGGGTGAATGTGAAATCCTTCGGGATACGTGGTGAGGCGGGTGCTGAGCTCGGATGTTTCGTCCTGCGAGAGTCCGGTTTCGACTTCGTATTCGGGCCGGTAGAGGCCTCCGAAGTAGTTATTCCAATACTGCGGCAGGTCGCGCATCAGCGGTTTGTGCTTGATGCTGCCGGCTTGTTTCTGCGCGGCTTCGAACTCGGCCTTGATGGTGGCGGCTTGCGCTGGCGCGTCGGTGGCGCCGACGTCGTCGGCGTAGATTTCCCAGAGTGGCGGATGCTCTTTAATTTTCTTATAGAGAAGTGGCTGGGTGATCGTCGGATCGTCGACCTCGCTGTGGCCGTGACGGCGGTAGCCCATTAAATCGATGACCACGTCGGTGCCGAACTTGTAGCGATACTCGGTGGCGATGCGGGCGACGCGGACGACGGCGTCAACGTCTTCGCCATTGACGTGGAAGATGGGAATGGACTGGCGGCGCGCGATGCAGGCGGCAAAGCGCGTGGAGTGCTCTTCGGTGTAACTCGTCGTGAAGCCGAGAAGATTGTTGACGATGACGTGAATGGTCCCGCCAACCGTGAAGCCGGGGAGGTCTGCGTAGTTCATGGTCTCGGCGAGGATGCCTTGTCCGGCGAAGGCGGCGTCGCCGTGGACTAAGAGCGGGAGATATTTTTCGCGTCCGCCTTCGCCGGTGCGATCCTGCTTGGCGCGGGTGCGGCCGACGGTCACGGGATCGACGGCTTCGAGGTGGCTGGGATTCGAGACGAGATGGATGTGAACCTTGCCGCCGCTTCTAGTTGTGTATTCGCCGGTCGCGCCCATGTGATATTTCACGTCACCGGAACCGAGAACGCTGCGCGGGTCGACGTCTTCAAATCCGGCGAAAATTTCCTGGGGCGGGCGTTGGGCGACATGGGCGATGACGTTGAGGCGGCCGCGGTGGCTCATGCCCATGACTAATTCGGCAGCGCCGCGCTGGGCGGCGGTGTCGAGAACTTCGTCGACCAGCGGGATGAGCGCGGTCACTCCTTCGAGCGAGAAACGTTTGCTGCCGAGATAACGTTGCTGCATGACCTGCTCGAAGACGTCGGCGCGGATGAGCAGGTCGAGGATGCGAGCTTGATCTTCTTGCGGAGGCTCACCTTCCATCTGCTCGTAAATCCAGCGGCGGCGATCGGGGGAGTAGATGTGGTTGATTTCGACGCCGATGGTGCTGGAGTAGATGGCGCGGGCTTCGCGGGCGTACTCGCCGTCGGTTTCCAGTTCGGGCGCTTCACGGGGGCGGAGGAAGCCGAGGGGGTCGAGGTCGCCTTCGAGGTATCCCCACTGGCGATAGGCGTTGAAGACGCGCTCGCGCTCGGGGTTGGAGCCGTTGGTTTCTGCGACGGCGGCGCGGGAGCCGCCGTTGGAAGTCTTGGTTTTCGGAGTCATGATTTCGGTTACAAGAGTGCAGATACTAGGATAAAGGATGCGGGGGTGGACGCGCAGGATTCGGGAGTGAAAAGGCAACCCTTTAACCACGGAGGACACAGGGGACACTGAGGAAATCCCCACCCTTCGACTCCGCTCAGGGGGAGAGAGCAGATTCCTCGGTTGCCGTCGCATTCGCTCCGGCTGCCCTCGGAATGACAAACGTATCTAGTGGGTCGGAAGGACAAAGCATCTACTTCGGCTGGTAGGACAAGGGACCTACTCCGGCCCGGAATGACGCGCCGGTCCTGGACCGCTCTTAGGTCAACAGAAAATCGACGTTTGTGGCGTAGAATCTTCTCTCCGTGAAAATGGGCAAGCCTGCTGTGGTGTTCGGGCCGCTGGTGCTGGCGTTGGAACCCGAAGGACCCGGAGCAAATTCCGGTTGGGTTTCCTTTCCATTCCGTGAGTCCGAGCCGGTTTCGGGTTACAGTAGATAGCAACGAATTTCTGACCTATGGCAAACAACTTTCAGGAATTGGCGACAAGGGGCATGCTGGCCGCAAGTTTGGCGGCAAGTGTGATTGCAGTCGGATGCTCGGGCAAAGCTGCTCCGAATGCTCAAGCAGGCGGACCGGGCGGCATGCCGGTTAAGGTGCTGGAGGCGCGGGCGGTACCGGTCAACGATGCGAGCGAGTACGTGGCCACGCTGAAATCGCGGGATTCGGCTGTGATCATGCCGCAGGTCGAAGGGCAGATCACGCAGATTTTCGTGCATTCGGGCGAGCGAGTCGCAGCGGGCGGTCCGATGATCGAGATCGATCCTCTGAAGCAGCAGGCCACGGTGAAGAGCCAGGAGAGCGCGCGGGCGGCGCAAGAAGCGCAACTGAGTTGGGCGAAGAAGCAGTATGACCGCGCCCAGGGTCTTGCGGCCGCGGGCGTGGTGAGCAAGCAGGATCTCGATCAGGCGAAGTCGGCCATGGACGCTGCTCAGGCGCAGTTGGACGCGCTCGATGCCACGGTGAATGAACAGCAGGTGCAGTTGCACTACTACAGGGTGGTGGCGCTGCGCAGCGGGATTGTGGGCGATGTTCCGGTACACGTGGGCGACCGGGTAACCACGACGACGGTTTTGACCACGATCGATCAGCCGGGAAGCCTGGAAGCGTACGTGTATGTGCCGATCGAGCATTCCTCGCAGTTGAAGATGAATCTGCCGGTGCAGGTGATTGACAGCGATGGCAAGGTACTGGCCGACTCACGGATCAGCTTTATTTCTCCGCAAGTGGATAGCACGACGCAGACGGTGCTGGTGAAGGCGCGCATCGCCAATGGGAACGATGCGTTGCGGCAGTCGCAGTTTATTCGGGCGCGGGTGGTGTGGGGAACGCACAAGAATCCGCAGGTTCCGATCCTCGCGGTGTCGCGGCTGGGCGGTCAGTATTTTGCGTTTGTCGCGGAACCGCAGAACGGCGGCTCGTTCGTGGCCCGGCAGAAACCTTTGACCATCGGACAAACCGTGGGCAACGACTACGAAGTGCAGGGCGGGATCAATGCCGGGGATAAGGTGATTATTTCCGGGACGCAGTTTCTGGTGGACGGGGTGCCGGTGATTCCGATGAGCTGACGCGGGCTTCCGGCTTCCGGCTTCCGGTTCTTAAAGACTTCCGAATTGAGCACTTAGCAATTGGCATTTAGCACTTAGCCATTTGAGTGCGATGCCGAAGACCTGCTACACGGGGTGGCCAAATGATGAATGCCGCGTGCTGATTGCTCGCGTTATCCGGTGTGAGGGGAACAGGTTCTCATGTTTGTAGGCTTCTTTATTAAACGTCCGGTTTTCGCCTCGGTCTGCGCGCTGCTGATTCTTCTGGCGGGCCTGGCGGTGATTCCCACGCTGCCGATTTCGCAGTTTCCCACTCTGGCTCCGCCGCAGGTGGGCGTCACCAGCTTCTACATTGGAGCCAGCGCGCAGACGGTGGAGAGCGCAGTCACAATTCCGATTGAGCAGCAGATCAACGGCGCGGAAGGGATGAAATACATCACTTCCACCAGCGGCAACGATGGGACCAGCAGCGTGATTGCCACGTTCGACCTGAATCGCGATCCCGACCTGGCCGCGGTCGACATTCAGAACCGGGTGAACACGGCCCAGGGACGGCTTCCGGCTTCCGTGAAGGCGGTCGGCATCACCACGCAGAAGACTTCGCAGAACTTCGTGTTCGGCGCAGCGGTCGTTTCCGACAACGACAAGTATTCCACGCTGTTCATGAGCAACTACATCGACGTCTACGTGAAGGACTCGCTGAAGCGCATTCCCGGAGTCGCCGATGTGATCGTTTTCGGCGAGCGGAAATATTCGATGCGGCTGTGGCTGGATCCAGTGCGTATGGCGGGACGCGCACTGACTGCTCCCGACGTGGTGAATGCGCTCTCCGAGCAGAATGTCGAAGTCGCGGCGGGACAAGTGGGCCAGCAACCGTCGATGCTGGGCCAGTCGTATCAGGTCAGCGTGCGCGCGGTGGGACGGTTGAGCGAGCCGGCGCAGTTCGACAATATCATCCTGAAAACGAATTCCGACGGAACGCTGGTCCGCCTGAAAGACGTGGGGCATGCCGAGCTGGGCGCCGAGAATTACGCCACCGATCTGCAATTCGACGGGCACGATGCCATTGGAATCGGAGTAACGCAGCTCTCGACGGCGAACGCGCTCGATGTGGACCGCAAAGCGATTGCCGAACTGAACCGGCTGCAGGAGAAGTTTCCTCCGGGCTTGCACGTCAAGGTCGCCTTCGACACGACCGACGCGGTGGGCGAGTCGATCCGCGACGTGGCCTTCACCGTAGGCTCGGCGATCCTGCTGGTCGTCCTGGTGATCTTTATCTTTCTAGGCGACTGGAGGACGACGATGATTCACTTCATCGCCACTCCGGTTTCGCTGATCGGCACATTCATCTTCGTGAAGTTGCTGGGCTTCTCCATCAATACGCTCACGCTGTTCGGCATTACGCTCGCCGTCGGCCTGGTGGTCGACGACGCCATCGTCGTGATTGAAAACATTGAACGCCACATTCAGGAGGGCGAACACGACTCGCACAAAGCGGCGGCCGCCGCTACCGCCGAGATTACCAGCGCCGTAATCGCTACTTCGCTGGTGCTGGTTGCCGTGTTTGTGCCGGTGGCGTTCTTCCCCGGGACGACCGGCATCTTGTTTCGCCAGTTCGCGCTGACCATCGCATTTTCCATTGCCATTTCCGCCTTCAACGCGCTCACGCTGGCTCCAGTGCTGGCGGCGATCTTTCTGAGCGGCGGGCACCACAAAAAATGGTGGTGGCTGCAGAAATTTGACGACGGCGTCAATGCCTTCACCCGCGGGTACCGCGCCCTGCTGCATCACGTGCTGAAGTACAAGCTGGCGATGGCGCTGCTGTTTTTCGCCGGTCTGGGCGCAACTTATTTCGTGTTCACCCGCGTGCCGACGGGGTTCGTGCCGGACGAAGATCAGGGATACTTCATCATCGTCATTCAGGCGCCGTCGGGCGCGTCGCTGGAGTATACGAAGGCGATTGGAAAGCAGGTTTCGGATCTGCTGGCGGACGTGCCGGAAGCGGAAGGGACCTTCTCCGTTGCCGGCTTCAGTTTCACCGGTTCGGCCGCGAACCAGGGACTTATTTTCGTTCCGTTGAAGCCGTATTCGCAGCGCAAAGGGGACGCGCACACTGCGTCGGCGATTCTCAACCGCGTGCGTCCGCGCATGTTTGGAATCTCTGGAGCCATAGTGTTTGCGACGCTGCCTCCACCGATTCAAGGTCTGGGACAATTCGGCGGATTCCAGTTCGTGGTGCAGGATCAGGCGGCGCACAAACTGGAGGAACTGGCGGGCACGGTCCAGGGACTGCTGCGTGCGGCGGGGGAGCGTAAAGATCTCACCCGGCTGTTTACATCGTTTACCGCGAACGATCCGCAGTATCTGGTCACGATTGACCGAGAGAAGGCGAAGAGCCTGCACGTGCCGCTGTCGCAAATTACGGACACGCTGGGCGTCTACATGGGGTCATCGTATGTGAATGACTTTGATTTCAACAACCGGTCGTACCGGGTGTATGTGCAGGCGGACAAACAATTCCGGGCGACAGCCGAGAACCTGAAACAGTTTTACGTGCGCTCCGACAGCGGGGCCATGGTGCCGCTGGACAGTCTAATCAGCGTAACGCAGACCACGACGCCGCAGGTCATCAGCCACTACAACCTGTTCCGCTCGGCGGAAATCGATGGCTCGGCGGCGCCGGGATATAGTTCGGGACAGGCGATTGCGGCGATGGAAACGCTGGCTAAAAAAATGCCGCAAGGCTTTTCTTATAGTTGGACGGGGCTCTCGCTGGAAGAATTGGCGGCGGGCGGGACTTCGATCATTCTGTTTGGGCTGGGCACGCTGGTCGTCTATCTGACGCTTTCGGCGCAGTATGAAAGTTTTGTGCTGCCCTTTATTGTGTTACTGGCGGTGCCGATGGCGCTGCTGGGAGCGCTGGGTGCTCAATGGTTGCGAGGTTTGCAGGATGATGTGTTCTGCCAGGTCGGGCTGGTGATGCTGGTCGGGCTGTCGAGCAAGAACGCGATTCTGATCGTAGAGTTTGCGGAACAGCTGCGCCAGCGCGGGGTGCCGCTGGTGGAAGCGGCGATACAGGCGGCGACCATTCGTCTGCGTCCGATCCTGATGACCTCGCTGGCATTCATTCTCGGCGTGCTGCCCCTGGTACTGGCGACGGGCGCGGGAGAGAATGGGCGGCATTCGGTGGGGACGACTGTGTTTGGCGGGATGATCATGTCGACCTTTCTGAATTTGTTTTTTATTCCCGTGTTGTATTTGATTATTGAGGGATGGCGGGAGCACGGGAAGAAGCCGGTGGTTGCACCGGTTCCTGCGAGCTAGAGCGAATGCACCTTGACTCTAGCTACTGACGTTGAGCGGTGACGGCGTTGCCGTTTGCAACGAAAGACAAGCAGCAAATCCTGCCCTCAGCGTCAGCAGTGAAGTCAACGTAGCTATTCTCGGCTCCGACGATAATGAACCTCGCGGGGGACTCGGGTGAGAGAGCAAGGCTCGGGTGTCCAGCGGCAGCCAGCGAAAGCGAGAGGTGATCACCCCGGATGGGATCCCCTTCGATTTGAATCGAAATCTTCGCCGGCGGGTAGTTGGAGATATATTTTCCGACATACGGGTCAAGCCAGATCGTCGCTCCGCGAGTTACGGCCGCAGCCGGCCTACGAGGGCTACTTGACGCGATCGTCTTCCTTTGAATACCTTCCGGCTCCGTGGGAATTACGTCGAACTGCAGGCGTGTCTGGGGGCCAATCTGTTGGCTTGGATTGACCGCGATTCCCGGAATACGCAGATTCAAGACATGAATCGAGCTGTAACGAATCGCGAAGACAGTCATGCAGAACAGAATCAGCGACAGGACCGCGCCGTTAACGATTGCCGACGGGCGAGGGCGGAACGGATCGAGTGTCTCGAATGAAGGAATATGATCCGCTGCCGTACTTAGCATAGGAGCGGCGGGTAGCTCAATGCCGATGTGTGGTCGCAACATCCACTGTCTTAAGAGCGAGAAGACACAGTCCAGCATTACACCGAGCGCAGGCATTGTTCCCTTTTGCTGATCGAAGATGTAGAGCATCTCATCTCCAAAACGTCGGCGAAAGCTGGAAGGATGCAAACGCACGGCACAACGATATAGACGCCTAAGCATCAGACTCTCCCGGGGTTTGGGAGTCGCAGTCGCATGCGGGCTTCGCGGACAACCTGCGTCAGGCGCGCGGTCTCGGCCCTGAGGACATCTCGTCCAGCATCAGTGAGCCGGTAATAGCGCCTGCGCGGATCATCATCTCCCCGGCGCGGTCCCAATTCCTGAACCCATCGAACCTGAACGAGCTTCTGCAGATTGTCGTACAACGTGCCGGGGCCGAGTTTGTAGATGCCCTCCGATTGCCTTGCGACTTCCTGCATGATGCCGTAGCCATGGAGGTCTTCCCCGGCCAGAGCGAGAAGGACGTGCAAGGCCGCCGAGGACAACGGTAGATATGAATCGAATCGTTCGGCCATAGTCGGGAAACGATATATCGCATTCCGAGCTAGTCGTCAAGTATTCTCTGTCGAAAGGCCCTTTTTCAGTCGAAGGGCGAAACCGGCCCAACTTTAACAGGAATCTGTTTAACCGCTTGAAGCACGCTCTTTGTATGAGCGAGCGACCCTCAGCGGCTGAAGCCGGCTTCATTTAGGGGCGCTGGGGCACGACTGGAAGTCGTGCCCTTCCCGGTTTCATTGCGCCCATTCCCGGCTACAGCAGATTCGAGTTTCTTCTTCTTGCGCGCTTCTTTGCGGCGCATTTTGGCCATCCACTCCCGCGAGTACATGGTGCCGCGGCATTTGCGGGCGCCGCAGTGACAGGGGGCGGGATCTTCGTCGTCGTAGAGGTTGTAGTCCCAGACCAGTTCTTCGCCGGCGGCGATGTCGCGGATGGCGAAGAGCCAGACGCGGCCCTTGATCTCGTCGACCTCGCAGTTGGGATCGCAGGAATGATTCAGGTAGGCGCCCAGGCCATGGCCGTCGATCACGGTCTTGCCGTCATCGAGTCCATATAAATAAGTGCGGGAGATGCCATCGTAACGGCGGTCGGCCTCTTCGAGGGTGATGCGCTCCCCGGCATACTCGACCACGCGCGCGCCCTTACGGATGGGCTTCGAAGTGTACACACCGACGGAATGGATGGGTGAAGGGCGAACGACTAAAGACATGAACTAATTTCGCATAGCGGGGCGGGTTTGGGGAATGTGAAAAATCGCGGGAGCGTGGCGGAGAGCCTTGCAGTGGGGCCGCCGGGCTTCGCCCCTTCGGCTCGCTGCGCTCGCTCAGGGCAGGCTCCGGCGGGACAGCCGAGGCGGCTGTCGCTACATGTGCGCATAGCCCGCGATCAGTGCGTCTAGTTTTTCCAGCAAGGCGCGGTTGCCTTGGCGCGGATATTTCGCCAGGGCTTCGCGATAGTGGGGCAGGTTGTAGAGGAAGGCTTCGACGCGTTCTTTGTTCAATTCCTCCCAGTAAGAACCGTAGCCGGATTTTTCCAGCCAGTAGGCATTGAAGATCTGCTCGAACTGGTGGCTCACGGGCACGGCCAGGTAGGGCTTGCCCAGATGAAGGGCCTCGGTGACCAGGGAGAATCCGGAATTGGCGACGATGGCGCGGGCGCTGGTCAGGTCGGCGAAGAAGCCGTCGAGAGAGGGCTTCTTGTAAAGGATGTTGCCTTCGTCATTTGTCTCCTCGCGGCCGAAGCCGTAGGCGATGAAGCGGCAACGGACCGTGCCTAACAGCTTCGCCAGCGCCGGCGCGGGCGAGGTCACGTAGACCAGGATATGGTCGCCCTCGGTGGGAACGGCATCGAGGATTTCCTGGCGCAGCAGCGGAGGAAACAGGAACGTGTTGGGTTTGCGGATGGGCGCGCTGAAAAAAGAAATCACCAGGTAGGCATTGGCGCGCGGAGTCATCAGGCGGGTGACGAGTTTGGCGGCCGCGGCGTCGCGACGGTATTGCTTCGGATAGGAAACTTCGGCGTTGGTGAGGCAATGCTGGTTATCGATGGAAATGACGGGCAGGCGCTTCTTGTGCCCGATGTGACAGGTGAGCGGCTCGAAATCAGTGATGATCAGATCGGTGTGCCACTCGTCGACGAGGTGTTTCAGGTGGGAGAGGCTTTTCGCGGCTTGCGGGACGGTGATCAGATTCTTCGCGATGGTGCGCTTGTAGCGGACGCGATTGTTGAGGTAGGCGAAGCGGAAGCCGTAGATCTCGGTGACGTCGAACTGGGTCTTCAGATTTTGCAGGCCGCGGTCAAAGGAGGCTACGTGCACGCTGTGTCCCTGGGCTATGAGGTGAGAGAGAACTTCTTTGGCGCGGGTGGAGTGGCCTGCGCCTTCGCCGTTCACGCCGTAGAGAATGTTGGCCATGATTTTGCGATGAAGATCGAAGGGCGAGTATACCGCTGTCTGGCATAATCTTTCTCATGTGCGGGCGCTATCGATTGTCGCGAAGGAAGCAGGTGGTGGAGGAGTATTTCGAGAGCGCCTCGGAGAGCATTTCGGAGGGCATTTCAGAGGACGAAGAGTGGAGCCCGCGCTATAACATCGCTCCCACGCAGCCGGTGGCGACGGTTCGGCAGGACGGAGCGAGCCGCGTGCTTTCGATGATGCGGTGGGGCTTGGTGCCGTCGTGGGCCGACGACATTTCGGTGGGAGCCCGGCACATCAATGGGAGGAGCGAGACTGTTCTGGAGAAGCCGGCGTTTCGGGATTCATTTCGCGCGCGGCGGTGCTTGATCCCGGCAGACGGATTTTATGAGTGGAAGAAATCGGGCAAGCAGAGGCAGCCGTTTCACTTCGGCATGAAGGACGATTCACTGTTCGCTTTTGCGGGAGTTTGGGATCGGTGGAAATCGCCGGCGGGACAAGTGCTGGAATCGTGCTCGATCCTGACTACCGCTGCCAACGAGTTGCTGGAGGACGTGCATGACCGCATGCCGGTGATCCTTCCGCGGCGACACTACCAGACTTGGCTGACGGCGCCGGCGACGGAGGCGGGACGCCTGGCGGACCTGCTGGTGCCGTTCGACGCGAGTCTGATGAGGCGATACGCGGTCAGCGCGCTGGTCAACAAGGCGCAAAATGAGATGCCGGAATGCGCGCTGGAAGTGCCGAATCCTGAGATGCAGGCAAAACTCTGGTGAGGATTTTCGGGAGACGCGATCCATTCCGGTTTCTGAGGCTACAAAACAAAACGCCCGGACTCGGTTTGAGTCCTGAGCGTTTGCTGATCAGCCCTCCCCCAAGTGCTGCTCAAGAACGAGCATACGACTGACGGGGGAGAGAGAGAATGGCCCGTGGGTGCTATGCCTCGGCACGGCCGGGCAGCGGGGATTCCCCGAGCTTTGTGTACTGGGGGAAGCCTAGGTCTCGTTGTGCCAGGCCAGGTCGAAGTGCGTTCCACGGCCTGCGGCGGCCGCATTCTTCCGTGCGACCAGAGAGGGCAGGTTCTTCTGTTTGTCTCTGGCCGAATCGGAATCCGATTGGGGCTGGGCTTTCGAGAGCGGGGTTTGGAACGAAGTCTCCAACTGAATCGCGATCGCGAACTCGCCAGTGTCTTTTGGTTGTGCTCGAAGCACCTTGCCGCGAGCGCACAACAGGATGCCGGGATCGGGTAAGTGGTCCACGCCAACCGACACCTCCACCGCGGAGCCCTCGGGAATCAGGATGGCGCTGGACACAAGAATGCCACCGAGACTGATGTTCTCGGAGCGGGTGCGCATCTCCTTGCGCTCGGACATACTGACCAGGACTGGGAGATGCAAAGGGTAGCGAAGCTCGCGTCTTTGTTGCCACTGGGGGAAGGTCATAGGAAAGTCTTTTCGGGATGGGGAGAGCATACGTCGGAGGGGCAGCGCAGCGGCAGGTATCGGAGGTGTACGGGGCAGCAGGAGGAAGGTCAAGGCTGGGACAGTAATGTGTTACTGAACTTACCTTGCACCAATCGACATCGGTCCCGAGGAGACGGCCATCCAGCGGTGATGCAGAAGAATGAAGAGCCGGTCCACAAGCGCGGACCGGTCTTTTTGTTTGTGACAGATGCTTGTGGAATCAGGGTTGTTGCCCGACGTACCAGGGCGCACTGACGGTGAAGATGCGTTCATTGCCGCGGGCGAGCAGCACCCACTCCAGAAGGCGCCCGCGCTGGTTGTGAAGGAAATATTCGTACCATCGGTCCTCTACCAGTTCCGGAATGACCACAACAATGTTGCGCCCCGGATTTTTCTTCGAGAGATCGAGGACGAACTGCACCACGGGAATGACGACAAAGCGGTAGGGTGAAGGTACGATCTGGAGTTCGGGCGGTTCCTTGCCTGCCGCGCGGAAGGGCTGCACCACATAATGCTCCCAGTCGCCTTCCAGCAATTCGGAATGCTCGTTGGGTTCGACATGCAAGGCGATCACTTCCGGCGACAGCCGGGCGGCAAATTCAATTCCCTGGCGGGTAATGTTGCTCCAGCGGTCGATGGCGATGACCGCGATGGGATGCTGACTGAGACCGGCCACGTCCACGGGAATCTTGCAGGTGGTGAGCACCTTCACGTGGTGATAGTGACGGCGCACGATCGCGAAAAGAACAATGGTTAAAGGAATAAAGAGCAGCGTGATCCAGGCGCCTTCCGCGAACTTCGCAACCAGCACAACGACCGTGGTAGTGCCGGTAACGACAGCGCCCAGTCCGTTCACCAGCGCGCTCTTCACCCAACCCGGACCGCGATTTTTCCGCCAGTGCATGACCATGCCGGTCTGCGAAAGTGTGAACGCGAGAAACGCGCCGACCGCGTAGAGCGGGATCAGCCGATCGGTGACGCCGCCGAAAAGAATGAGCACGCCGCCGCAGAGTACGGCGAGGACGACGATGCCATAGGTGTAAACCAGCCGGCGTCCGCGGTAGCCGAAGACATGGGGCAGATAGTTGTTCTGCGCGATGGCCCGGCAGAGACGCGGAAAATCGGCGAAGGCGGTATTGGCGGAGAGAGACAGAACGACAAGGATGGAGCCAATCGTCAGATAGTAAAAGAAGCCTTTGCCAAAAACTGACGTGGTGAGCATGGAGAGAACGCTCTGATAGCCGGGCTGGCCGGGGTCGGTCGCGGCGATTCCATAAACCTTAACAAGATAAGAGATTCCGGCCAGCAGCACCGCCAGCAGAAAAATAATTACGGTGAGACTGCGCTGCGCGTTTTTCACGGCAGGCTCGCGGAAAGCCTTCACGCCGTTGCTGACCGCTTCCACGCCAGTCAAGGCTGTGCAGCCGCTGGCAAACACTTTGAGCAGCAGCCAGAAGGTCACGGCTTCGGTCATGGCCGGTGGAGGCGGAAGGGGAACGACCGGGGTGGGATGCCCTCCGCTAAGAACCACACGCACAACGCCTGCGACGATCGTGATGAGCAGCGTGCCCACAAACAAATACGTAGGCAGCGCGAAAGCGGTGCCGGCCTCGCGCACGCCGCGGAGATTGAGGATGGTGATGACGATCAAAATACCCACACACAGGGAAACCATGTGCGGCAGCAGGGACGGAACGGCCGAGACCAACGCGCCGACGCCCGCGGAAATTCCCACCGCGGCCGTGAGGATGTAGTCGGCAAGCAGCGCCGCCGCGGCCAGCAGGCCGGCCGGTGCGCCCAGGTTAAACCGCGCCACGGTGTAGGATCCGCCACCGGAAGGATAGGCGGCGATGGTCTGGCGATACGAGAAGTAAACGATCAACAGCAAGATGATGATCGCCGCGCTGATGGGAACGATATAGTGAACGCCCAGCAGGCCGAGCGGGATCAGAAGACTGAGAGCAGCTTCCGGCCCGTAAGCGGCAGAGCTAAGGCCATCGAGACCAAAGATCGGAATGCCCTGCGCGGGACCAATCTGTTCCGCCCGTTCGTCACTGGTCTTTATCGGTTTGCCGACAACCACGTCGAGGATGTTCATGAGGAATGGTGTGCCTCGGTATGTTATCGAAATGGCGGAAGCGAGTGGGGGTCGAACCCACCGGTGACAGGATTGCCTGCCGCCCGCCGGTTTTGAAGACCGGGACGATCACCGGACCGCATGCGCTTCCGTGCTCCATCATTGCAGCGAAGCCTGCGGTCTCGCAACTGGGTGGATGGCGTACCGTGGCGTTTTAGGCGACTGGCGGTTGGCGTCGCCCTTTTTTCCAGAGGAATTACCCCGTGTGGGGCTTGTCGCGCCTCGAAAACGGTTCTGTGGTTTCCACTTGACAATCAAGTGAACAAGATGTTCACTTGATTACCAAGTGAAGAGAATGCACGCCAATATTCTCCAAGGCACACTCGATCTCATGATCCTGCGCACCCTCGCCACGATGGGGCCGCAACATGCGTATGGCATTGCCAACCGGCTCCAGCAGGTTTCGGAGGACGCCCTGAATCTCAACCAGGGGACCATCTATCCGGCGCTGGTGCGGCTGGAGCAGCACGGCTGGACGCGCGCCTCCTGGGGCAAGACGGAGAACAACCGCGAAGCAAAATACTATGCCATCACGAAAGCGGGATTGAAGGCACTTGATGGCGAGACCGCGCGCTGGCGTCAGATGTCGGGCATGGTTGAAAAGCTGCTGGCAGAGGAGTAACGGTCATGTCGCGTTCAAGACGAATCCTGTCCAAGTTCCGCGATCTTTTCCGCAACAATCGTGCAGAAGAAGAGCTGGCACGCGAGGTTGCGTCGCATCTTACCCTGCTGGCCGACGATTTCGAATGCCGGGGCATGTCGCCGGAAGAAGCCCGGCTGGCCGCGAAGCGCGCCTACGGCGGTGAGGAACAGGCCAAGCAGGCGCATCGCGACGAGCGATCGCTGCTATGGATCGAACAGACGGTACAAGACCTGCGTTATGCACTGCGGATGCTGGCAAAATCGCCGGGTTTTGCGGCCGTCGCCATTCTCACGCTGGGGCTCGGCATCGGCGCTAATACCGCGATCTTCAGCGTCATCGACGCGGTGATGTTCAGGTCGCTGCCGGCCGAAGATCCGCAGCGCCTGGTGATCTTTGGCTGGAATGCGCATCATCAGCCCAAGCTGCGTGGACACAGCCTCCATGGCGATTGCGACGACAATGACGACACCAGGGATTGCGCATTTTCTGTTCCGTTTTATGAGACTCTGCGCAGCCGCACGAACCTATTTTCAGGCGTGACGGCGTTCGCGGGTCCTTTTGAAGTGGGTTTCAGCGGCAACGGGCCGGCGAATATCGCGCGCGGCGAGTATGTTTCGGGCGATTTCTTCTCGACCGTCGGCGCAAAGACAATCCTGGGACGGCCGCTCGGCCGCGCCGACGATGCGCCTGCTGCATCGCCGGCTATTGTCCTGGACTACCGCTACTGGCAGCGCGCTTTTGGAGCCGACCCCGCCGCCGTGGGCCGCGCGGTCCGCCTCAACAACGTGGATGCGGCCATCGTGGGCGTGGCCGAACCGGGCTTCACCAGCCTGACTCCCGGCAAGAGCCAGGACTTCTTCATGCCGCTGTCGCTCGCGAAGCGCGTGCAAAACGAAAGGTGGGGGACAGAGTACTCGCTGTCCGATCCGGCGATCTGGTGGGTCGTCCTGGCTGGCCGGCTCCAGCCGGGCGTTTCGGTCGAGCAGGCCCAGGCTGAGGCAACCACACTCTTCCACGCGGAGGTGCTGGACGCCGCCAAGCCGATCTTCAGCGATGGCGACCAGCCCGTTCTCCGGCTTTTGCCGGCGCGAGAGGCCTTGAACGGCGAGAGCAGCCAGATTGCAGCCATGCTCGAAGTCATCATGACTGCAGTGGGGTTCGTTCTGCTTATCGCCTGCGCCAACGTGGCTGGACTGATTCTGGCGCGCTCTGCCAATCGGCAGAAGGAACTGGCCATGCGCCAGGCGCTGGGCGCCGGACGCGCACGGATTGCGCGCCAGCTCCTGACCGAGAGCCTGGTGCTGGCAACCACCGGCGGTGCGCTCGGCATTCTGGTTGCCGTCTGGGGCGTGCGCGCTCTCACCAAGTTGATCTCCAGCGGCCTCGATCAGGCCTTCCCGTTTGTTATCGCTCCGGACTGGCGCGTGCTGGCGTTCACCGGAGGCGTTACGCTCGCCACGGGCATTCTGTGCGGTCTTGCGCCTAGCTTCCGCAGCGCGCGCGCCGACCTTACACCATCGCTCAGGGAGAATGTGTCGTCCATCCCCGGCGGCGCATCGCAGGGCGGCCGGCGTGTCCGGCTCGGCGACGCGCTGGTGGTGGCACAGGTGGCGCTGTCGGTCGTTGTGCTGGTCGGCGCGGGCCTGCTGGTGCGCACCCTGCATAAGCTGCAGACGCTCGATCCGGGTTTCGACACGCACAACGTCCTGCTTTTTGGCATACATCCCAGCCTAGCTGGATACACAGACCACCAAACGGTGCAGCTTTACCGGCAACTGCAGGAGCGGTTCGAAGCGCTGCCAGGCGTGGTGTCTGCCAGTTATTCCGAGGACGCGCTCTTGAGCCAAAGTTGGTCAGCCGAAGACGTGCACCTCGACGATGCGCCCCCCAAATCGAATGCCAACACCGCTACGCTCCAGGTGGGGCTGGATTTCTTTCGGACGATGCGCATTCCCGTCCTTGCCGGCCGCGTATTCACGCCTGCCGACTTTGCCTCGGCAGAGGCGACGAACGCGGCGATGACCGTGGCGGAGGCGGCTGCCGCATCCGGCAATCCAGCAAAGGCCGCGCACCCAAAAACCGAGCCGCAGCCCGCTTCCGTGCCGGTTCTCGTCAATCAGGCGTTTGCCAGGAAGTACTTCCCCAACCAGAATCCCGTGGGCCGGCATATGGGCAATAAACAAGAGGATGAGCCGGCAACGGGACCGCAGCCTGGCTATCTCATCGTCGGCATTGCCGCCGACACCAAATACGCTCGGTTGCGGCGCGCTATCTTGCCCACCATGTTCCTGCCCCTGGTGGGCAACAGCGCCCACTTCGAGTTGCGTACTGCCGGCGACCCCACGGCATTGGTAAAACAGGTGCGCGACATTGTTGCGCAGGCCGACAACAACGTGCCTCTCTTCGATGTACGGACGCAGACCCAGCAGATTGAGCAGACGCTCTATCAGGAGCGGCTCATGTCCCGCCTGTCGAGCTTCTTTGCCATCCTAGCCCTGATACTGGCGTGCATCGGCCTGTATGGATTGCTCTCGTACGAAGTGGCGCGGCGTACCCGCGAGCTCGGTATTCGCACGGCCCTTGGTGCGCAAAGGCGCGAACTGATGCGGCTTGTCGTGCGGCGTGGACTTCTGCTGGCGCTGGCCGGCGCAATCATCGGCATCGCGACGGCCATGGCCGTTACACGGCTGATGGCCGCAATGCTCTATAGCGTGCGGCCTTACGATCCTGCCACGTTTGCGGGCGTTGGCATCCTGCTTGTGCTGGTGGCGCTAGCCGCGTGTTCGATACCCGCGCGGCGGGCAATGCGCATCGACCCCATGGTCGCGCTGCGCTATGAATAAGTCCGCGCTCTCGCCCAGCGCTACCACGAACGAGGCTGTCTTAATTCTGGCGTTCTTTGCAAGGGTGGGTATGACGAGTCTGTAGAGAGACGGACAAGTCGAGGTCGGTGGTACCCACCCTTCGCGAAAACACGCGAAGGGTGGGGCACCCACTGTGTCGGTGACGCCAGCGAGATCACAGGCCCAGGCCAACCCACGGCGCCTTTTCTGTCCCGCTTTTCGCTGCGCCGCACTACTTCGGCTGCGCCGTGACTCGCAGATACGGCTTAATCGTCTTGAAGCCGGGGAACTTCTGCGCCGCTTCCTCGTTCGAGACCGCGCCGGTGATGATGACGTCGTCGCCCGGTTTCCAGTTCACCGGAGTCGCGACTTTGTGTTTCGCGGTGAGCTGCATGGAGTCGATGACGCGCAGGATTTCGTCGAAGTTGCGGCCCGTGGTCATGGGATAGCTGATCTGCAGCTTGACCTTCTTGTCGGGGCCGATGACGAAGACGGTGCGCACGGTGGCGTTGTCGGCGGGGGTGCGGCCTTCGCTGGTCTCTCCGGCGCTGGCGGGCAGCATGCCGTAAAGCTTGGCGATTTTGAGTTGCGGGTCGCCGATCATCGGATAGTTCACCTTGGCGCCCTGGGTCTCTTCGATGTCGGCCGCCCATTTGCTGTGGTTGGTGACGGGATCGACGCTGAGGCCGATGATCTTTGTGTTGCGCTTAGCAAATTCCGGCTGCAGCTTCGCCATGTAGCCGAGTTCGGTGGTGCAGACGGGGGTAAAGTCCTTGGGGTGTGAAAATAAGATGGCCCAGCCATCGCCGATCCACTGGTGGAAGTGGATCGTCCCTTCGGTGGTTTCAGCGGTGAAATCGGGGGCCGTGTCGTTGATCCGGGGAACGCTGTAGGTTTCGCTTTCGGTAGCAGTCGTCATGGTGATCTCCTTGTGAATTCGAATTATTCAAGATTCGAGAACGTCGGCCCGCCCCGGCTTTTATTCGGTAAATAGCGGATGAAAAAAACCCACCCGCTTCACCGGGTGGGTTGGGAAGAATCTCGCTGTTTCCCTACCCACGCGCCGGCGCCGGTCGACAACAAGCCATGGCACGGGCGGTGGATGGAATGAACATGTTAGCTAGCATAAAAGCGGCGAGGGACGGTGTCAAACGGGCGCTGGGGCTTATCCGGCGTTAATCCTTACCAATACCACGTAACGATCTTTACCACGAAGGGCACGAAGTTTACACGAAGGAAACCACACCGGAAAAGCCCACTTCTCGCAAAAGGCGCGAGAAATGGGGCACCCGGATCGTTCCCGCAAATCAAAATCCCCACCCTCTCGCAAGGTGCGCGAGAAGGGTGGGGCACCCTTGGGATTAGCCTTTGACGATCTTCTTTTGCGCTGGATCCCACACTGCTACAGTCTTGTTGAAATAGGAGAAGTTGGCCAGGTGGCAGCCGATGGCAGCATTGTTGCCGAATATTTCGTTCTCCACCACCGGCTTGCGGGTACGGACGGCGTTGTAGAAGTTGGCCTGGTGATCAACCGTGTCGCTGTAGCCGGGAGGATTGGCGTAGGACTCGCCTTCGGCGTCAACGCTCCACTTCAGCGCCGCTGGTTCCGGATGATCCTCGTGCCACTTCTGCAGGTACTGATCGCGGAGAGCTTTGGGCCATCCGAAAATCGAATAGCCCTCGGGCTCGGGGCGCGTGTCCTCGGGCTTGTAAGTGAGGGTCGCGTCTTTAATGATCATCGTGCCTTTAGTGCCGTAGAAGCCGATGAATTCTCCGCCGTTGTTGTTCAGGTTGCAGCGCAGGGTGACGCGGGTGTTGGGATAGTCGTAGAGAGTCTCGATGAGGTCGGGGAACTCGCGGCCGTCCTTGAAGTGGAAGATGCCGCCGGAGGACATCGCGCGCTGCGCGGGCTCGTTGATGCCGGTGATGAACTGAATGCCGGAGAGCAGGTGGACGAAGAGATCGCCGCCCAGGCCCTCGCCGTAGTCTTTATAGCAGCGCCAGCGGAAGAAGCGAATAGGATCGAACGGAACTTTGGGAGCGCCGCCCAGAAAGGTGTTCCAGTCGATGGTCTTTTCGCTGGCGTCGGGCGGAATGGGATAAACCCAGGCGCCGCTGGGGGAGTTGCGGTCCCAGTAGGCGTTGATGGAGAAGACTTCGCCGAGCTTGCCGGAATCGTAAATCTCTTTGGCCTTGGCGTAGAGCACGGAACTGACGCGCTGGCTGCCGATGGCGACCATGCGATTATTTTTGTGCGCGGCATCCATCATGGCGAATCCGTCTTCCACGAGATGCGACATGGGCTTCTCGCAGTAAACGTCTTTGCCGGCGGCGCAGGCGTCTTCGAAGATGCGGCGGTGGTTGTGGTCCATGGTGGCGATGAGGACGGAGTCGACGTCCTTGCGATCAAGAATGGAGCGGTAGTCGCGGGTCGAGGTGACGCTGGGATTCTTCACGGATTCGCGAGCGGCGGTGTGGCGGCTGTCATAGAGGTCGCAAACGGCGACGCACTGAATGCCGGGAACCTCGAGGGAGGCTTCGAGGTGTTCGCATCCGCGAATTCCGGTGCCGATGGAGGCGAAGCGGATGGTGTCGCTGGGAGCGACGGGACGCGCCGCGGCCGAGAGCACGCGCGGCTGCAAAATCGTTTTGGCGACCGTAGTGGCGGCGAGAGCGCCGGAGCCCAGGTGAATGAATTGACGACGGGACAGGGGATACTTAGCCATAAGATTCTCCGTCTTTGGATTTAATTTTCCGTGACAGGGTTACGGGAAGGAATTATTGCACAGGAGCGGAAGAATTAGTAAATCGATTTTCTATTGAGGGTGGGGCCGTACCGGTTCGGGCAAGCCCCCACTCCGCCGCCCGAAACATTGGACGGCATGATACATGCTGCGATTTGCTTTACCGGCTGCCAATGCCGACGAATTACTAGTGGAGGGGGTAGTCTCCCTTACCTTTTTCGTGCAGCTTTTTGTTAATCGACTCCATCACGGCGCCATAAACGTCGCCCTTCCGTGCCTGGTACATCCACCACAGAGTGACTTTCCCGGTGCCCTTGATAACCTCGCCGGTCTTGGGGACCTTTAGATCCTTGGGGTTCAGCTCCAGATTCTGCACCGCCTTGTAAGCGGCCTCAACGCCTTCTCGCATTCCAGCCCGTGCCGCCTGGTCGCTCGCGTTCAGGGCGGAATCGGGAACGTTGTACTGAAAATGCGGTGAGGGTTTGGGAATGGCCGGCCAAGTTTCCGGATGGTGCGGATCCAGTTTTTTATCGCTGTAGGTGCTGGCCATGTCCTGCCAGGCTTGCGCGAAAGCGCCTGCCCAGCCATTAAAATGCGCCAGGTCGTCCGCCTCTTTGAAGGTCCAGATTAACCCTACGATGAGGAACACGCCGTCCAGGATCGGAAAGAACTCGGCAGCAACTCCAATCCACGCCGCCTCTGAGATCAGCTCAGCAATGCTTACCGCTGTACTCACGCCTCCCTCAATGACCGCTCCGGGATCCATGAAATGGCCGACCGTGGTGTTGGGCAGGTCAGAGACGTCGATGTCTGCGTAGCCGTCGGGAAGTTGGGGATCCGGGGGATCGGCGGAGAGCCACGCAGTGATGGAGACCGCGCGAAATCTTGGGTTCTCGACACCCGCGGCATCGCCCGCCCGCGCCGCATTTGCCGATCCTTCTGAGACACCGAGCGCGGCCCGAGCGGACTTTCCACGATCGCCGACAATCCTGGCCAGCGCACCCAGCATGTTGGCCGCCCGCGACCGTGATAATCGAATGTTGAAGCCTTCTGGTCCGGTGCGGCTTGCCATGCCGATCAGGGTGACGCTGCCGCCGGCATCGAGCAGAGGGGCGATACGCTTCGTCAACTCGCTGAGATGTTCGTATTTGACCACGTCGCTGTTCTTCTTGAAGTTATAGAACAGCACGGCGAGGGGTGTGGTCGACGTTACTTCGACCATGCCTGGGGTATCGCGCGGCGGTGGAACCACGGTGTCCTCCGTTTTTGTGGCGGCGAGTATATCAGCACGTACCGGACGAGGGGAGTAATTTGCTGTAAATTTTTGTAACGCCGAGTCGGCGTCGGACAGTTGTCAATGGACAATGGCTTGAGGGGAAAACAGGGGGGGAAAATTGAAAGGGCCGTGACATTGGTTATGCTCTAGCCGCCAGCTCCTGCGAGGGAGCCAACAACGTGGAAGCATGTACCGTCACGACCCCTTGATGCGATCACTGCTTTCGCAGTTCCAAACCCCAACTACCCCTCGCAGAGCCGTCGGTTTTTTCAGGTCTGGTCGCCTGACGGGTCGCCCCGTCCTGCTGATCACTCAGTCTACTTCGGACCGGCTCAGTATTATTGTGCCAACCCTTTCGACCGTCGACGCAAACCACCTTAACAGAGAAATAAAAAACGTCAACGCAAACTATTGGTGCAATAGCTTCCTGCAAACCTGTGCATAACGAAAAATGCAAATGGTTGCAAGACCGGAACTTATCCACAGGCGATTTTAATTCCGCCCCGTTTTGCACATAAGATTGCACAACGCTGGGGCATCCGCCAAAATGATGAAAGGGAACCAAATAATCATCTTGACCGCGGAAGCGGATGGGCGCACATTGCAAGCAGGGCTGAGAAAAATCGAAGTGATGTCGGAACTCGTGGCCTATGTGGACGGCGGTTGCCTGGGAAATCCGGGGCCGTCGGGCATTGGGGTGGTGATCAACGGCAGCGCCAGCGGCCCAGTACGCATCGCCAAGTGGATTGGCCACCAGGACAACAACGTCGCCGAATACGCGGCGCTCATGGAAGCTCTGCAGTACGCCGTCTCCCGCAAGGCACGAAAGCTGCACGTGTATTCCGACTCGGAAGTAGTGGTGCGGCAGATGACGGGAGAATATGTCTGCCGCAGTGCGCGTCTTTACTCTTTGCACTGGACCTGCCGGAAGCTGGCGCGCTCGCTCGCGTTTTCCATCTCGCACGTGCCGCGCGAAAGCAATGCGGAGGCCAATGGGCTCGCCCAGTCCGCGCTGCGGCGCGGGGGCCAGAGTAAAGTTGTGCCGCGTCTCCCGCCCGCCGCGGAAACGCTGGTTGAAACTTTTGGCGTAGTACCTCTGCGTGGGGAAATTCTTGACACCTCGCTCGCTCCGAGCGAGACTCAAACTACTGCATCCTTATAACTTAGGTGAGTTGTGGCGGCCGGATCGCGCCCTCGCCCTTCGCAACTCCATGGAGTCATGGCACGCGCCATGGAACCCTACGGGACTCTCGCGCCTGCGCGCGGCGCGGAACCGATGGTAGCGGGCGTGGGATCTAAGAACGAAGACCGCAGAGTTGCATCCGGAGCAAGCATTGCAGCAGAACAGTTCAACTCGGGGCCCACACAGCGTTTCCGCAGCCCTCACTTCGGCGCGCGCGGAGGCGAGCGCGCTCGCTTCGAACGTGCGTTTTCCCGGTGAGGATAGTGGACATACTCTAGCCGAAATGGCTCAGCGCGATCTCGATGCCGCCCTGCAGTTGCTGGCGGACCGCGCCCAGTACATTACGGGCGCGAGCGGAGCTGCGATCGCCCTGCGCCGCGATGGCAAAAATGACATGCTGTGCCGCGCCAGCTCAGGCGAGAATGCGCCCGAGTTGGGCGCCCTGCTTTCCACCGAGTTCGGGCTTTCCGGGGAAAGTGTGCGCACACGCCAACCCTTGCGCTGCGACGACGCCGCGCGCGATGCCCGGGTGAATCGCGAAGTCTGCCGCCAGATGGGAATTGCGTCGGTGGTGGTGATGCCGGTCGTGAATGACGACGAGGTGCTGGGAGTCTTCGAACTTTTTTCGGGGAAGGCGAACGCTTTCGGAGTGCGCGATGTCTCGGCCGTGCAGCGGCTCAGCGAAATGGTCGAAACCGCAGTCCGGCTGGCGCAGGCCACGGAGCGGCTGCCGGAACAACTGAAGATGCAGGAGGCTTCGCCCTTGGACGTCGACAAGGTCGAAGTTCTTGAAGAGCAGGTGCTGGATGGACAAGCGCTCGACGGACAGGAGCTGGAGGGACAGGTTCTGGAAGACGTGATTCTGGAAGATCCGGTTCTGGACGAGCAGAAGGCGGTTGTGAAAGTGGCCGCTGAACAGAACCGAGAAGCCGTAACCCCGGTGCCGTTGAAGGAGGAATTCCCAGCCCCTGATGTCCCAGCTCCGGCCGCAGAAGCTGCGCCCTCGAAAAAGCCATTGTTCTGGTCGGCTGCGCTGAATCCCACGTCCGATGCGGCGCAGCCGGGAGAGGCTGACCAGAGCCATGTTCCACCAGTCTTAAGGAGCCTGCGCAAGTGCGAGGCCTGTGGCTTTCCGATCTCGGCGGGGCGTGTGCTTTGCGTGGAGTGCGAGGAGAAGAAGTGGCGCGGGCAGCTGGGGGGGCAGGTGAAAGTTCCCAAGGCCGTGCCTCGGCAGACGGCGGCGCCTGCTCCGGTTGCTTCGGTTTCTAAGGCAGAAGTTCGGGCGTTCGCGGCTGCGGCGCAATCGGTCGCGACGAGCGCTCCCCTGCCGACGGTACAGCGGTTGTCCGCTCCGGTCGTGGCTTCCAGCACGGCCATTGCGTCATCGCCTGCGGTAAAGGAATCCACAGTAAACGCGGCGAAACCCATAGCGGTACAACCGGTCCCGAGCGCCCCTGTCCCTGAGAAGGTGCTCGAGCCAGCGCCGCAGAAATCCCAAGCGCCGGTCCCCGAGTTCGTATTGAGCGCGGGACTGGCACCCTCCCAATCGTGGCTCGCGAGGAACAAGTACATTCTTGGCGTGCTGCTGGCGGTTGGCATCGCCGCAGTCGCCATCTTCCTGCTGCGCTGAAAGAGCTTGTGCATCCCAGCCAGAGTTCGTTCCGCGCCCAGTTCTGTACTACCGGAACCCCCCGAAACCCTTGACAACATAGGCAACTCTGCTAAAGTTCGAACCAGGGTTTACAAATTTCGAAGCAATCGGCAGGTGCCATGGTCATGAAGAACGTGTATGAAGTGTTGCGGCAGAAAGAGATGGAACTGACCCGCCTGGAAAAGGAAGTGGAGGCCCTGCGATTGGTGGCTCCACTGCTCTCTGAGGAAAAGGAAATGCTGTCCGACATTGGGAAGCCTGCCTTGGCCACTGCAGTCAACGGGCCGCAGGCGACGGCTCGCATGTCGGTGCCGGCGCCGCCATCGATTCCCGCTCCGCAGCCGGTGCGCGCCGCCGGATGGGAAGACACCGCCAAGCGCTGGCCGTAGCGGCTCGCACGACGGTCGCGGTACCCGCCCCCTCTGGGGCGTGGGGCATAAGTTTTTTCGGCCCGGGATGCGTCCCGGGCTGTTGTGTGTGTGAGCGAAGTGAATGACGGAGGTGCGTATGAAGAAGAAGAAGACGAAGACGTTGCTGGTGATGGCGGCATTGGGCCTGGGTATGACGGCGCTGACTATGACGGCGGCGGCCAAGGACAAAGAAATGCAGGGCACGATCGTATCGGAGAACTCCGTCCCCTGCGGCTCAGAGGCCAAAGGTAAGAAGCAGACCATGCAGCTGATGTGCCAGGAATATGTGATTCGCACCGACACGACGGAGTACCACGTGCGGCAGGAAAAAGAAGCCCACAAAGAAATGCTGCCGGTGAATGCCCCGGTCGAGCTGACCCTGAGCAAAGACAAAATGAAGTTCAAAGTGAACGGCAAGGGATACGAGATGCTGGTGGTCTCCGAGTCGGCCGCGCCGGCCGCGACTTCACCCGCCAATCACTAGCGATGAGTTATGGATGGCCGGAATCGTTGTTTCCGGACCCCGCCTACACTCCTGCACGCGCGGGACCGCGCGGGTAGATTTGAGATGAGCCTTCTCGATCAAGTTTTTTCCAGCAAACCGAGCCGCCCTCGCTTTGTCGAGATTGTCGTTCGAGCGCTTGAAAAAGCCGGGCTCGAACACGTCGAGGAGATTGCGGGCGAGTTTGCGCTCAAGGCCGGCGACGGCAAAAGCACGATTTTTCTGAGCAACATCTACGCCAACTACTGCAGTGCCAGCCGGAAGATGCGTCCGGCGGTTCTTGCGGAATTTGTTGGCGGCGCAGTTTCGATTCCCTCGTTACCTTCCATTCCATCTGACTTTGCGTCGGCCAAGCCCGGCCTCATGCCCGCGATCCGCGATGCCGCCTACTTCAACATCGTGAGGCTCATGCAGCGCAAGGACGGGAAAGACGATCCCGGCACGGAGGTTGTGACCAAGCCCCTGGTCGGCGGACTGGTGGTCGCGCTGGCCTACGACACGGAGCGCAATATCACTTCGATCAACCGCGAGAGTTTTGAGAAGTGGGGCGTAAGTCTCGACGAAGCGTTTGCCGCGGCGAAAGATAATCTCTGGGAGAAGACCGATCCAGGCCAGGTTGCCGGCCAAGGCGGCGTTTACTGGAGTCAGTGGGGCGATTCCTACGACAGTTCGCGGATGCTGCTCACGGAAATCATCTACCGTCTCTCGGTGGACGGTGACCCCGTCGCGTTTGTGCCCAGCCGGAATGAACTGTGGCTGACCGGCTCGAACAATTCTTCGGGATTGGCGGGCATCTTGAGGGATGGGATGGAAAGCCATTTCAACCGAGGCCATCCCCTCTCGCCCGATCTTTACGTGCTTCTGGATGGGGCATGGAAGGTGTGGGTCCCCGAAGATCCGTCGCTGCGAGATGCGTGGATGAAGATCAAGAGGAGACGGGATGCGATCGACTACGCGCAGCAGCAGGAACTTCTGAACGCAATTCACAAGCGGGAGAACGGTGACATTTACGTGGCGAGCTACATGATTTTCGAGCGGAAGGATGGACTCGCCCGCAGCGCCTGTGTCTGGACGAAGGGAGTCGATAGTTCGCTGCCCCGGGCAGAAAACATTTCTTTCATCGTAGACCCGGAAGGCGGCGATCATTTTGTGGTTCCGTGGGAGGCGGCCGCGCCGATTGTGGAGAATCTGCTAGAGGAAGAAGCGGAGTTCGTTCCGGTGCGGTATCGGGTGCGCGAATTTCCCAACGCTGAACAGATCGATAAATTGCGTCGACTGGCGCTTTGATCCCTAAGCTCCCACTATCTCGCGCAGAGCGGCCAGCAGGCCGTCGACTTCTTCTGCCGTGTTGTAGTGCACCAGCCCGATGCGCAGGAAGCCACCTGATTTCTCGACGTCGAGATGCTCAGTCAGGTTCAGCGCGTAATAGTTGCCGTCCCAGGTAAAGAAGCCGCGGTCGCCGAGTTTGGTGGCGAGTTCGAGGGGCGTGTGTCCGGCTACGCGGACCGCGAGCGTGCCGCAGCGTTCGTGGAAGCGCGCGGGGTCGGTGATGCCGTAGATCTTCAGGCCGGGGATTTTCTTCAGGCCGGTCATGATGCGTTCGAGTAGGGCGCGTTCGTGGTCGTGGATGGCTGTGTAGGCGGCTTCGATCGCGGCGCGGCGTTCGGTCTTTACCCCACTGGCGCCGGCAGCATCGTTCCCACCCTTCGAAAAATCGGAAGGGTGGGGCACCCTCATACTTGTAGCTCCATTCGTTGAGGCACGGCCTAGGTCGGCGAAATATTCAACACACGCGGTGATTCCTGCGATGAGCTCGTGCGTCATCGTGCCCCACTCCCAACAATTCGGAATCGCATTCGTGTTTGGACGGACTTTGTAAGGGCGGAGGCGCATGAGATGCTCGCGCTTCCCGAAGAGCACTCCCATGTGCGGGCCAAAGAATTTGTAAGTCGAGCACACCAGAAAATCGCAGTCGAGCGCGGCCACGTCGATCAGGCCATGCGGGCCGTAGTGGACTGCGTCGATGTAGGCGAGCGCTCCGACGGCGTGGGCAAGGCGGACGATTTCCTTTACCGGATTGATGGTGCCGACAGCGTTGGAAGCGTACCCGACGGCGACGAGCTTTGTCTTGGAATTTATTTTCGAGGCCAGGTCGGCCATGTCGAGAGTGCAGTCCTCGTCGTGAATCTCGGCCCAGCGGACGGTCGCCCCACGGTCTTCGGCCACGGCGAGCCAGGGAGAAACATTGGCGTCGTGATCCAGGCGGGTGACGACGATTTCGTCTCCGGACTTCAACTCGCGGCCAATCGCGCGGCTGATAGCGTAAGTGAGTGTGGTCATGTTCGGACCGAAGACGACTTCGTCTGCGTCGCAGTGCAGGAAGTCAGCCATGGCAGCGCGCGCTTCGGCGATCATGGCGTCGGTGCGGCGGCTGGTGGCATATGCTCCGCCGGTGTTGGCGTTGTTGTGTCGCAGGTAGTCCGAGATGGCGTCAATCACGCGCTGCGGAACTTGCGTTCCGCCGGGGCCGTCGAGGAACGCGGCGGGGTGGCCGTTGACGGTTTGGGAGAGGGAGGGGAACTGGGAGCGCGCGTACGCGAGGTCGAGGCCGTGGGCGGCAGAATTTTCAGTGGTCAGCATGGCTATCTATTTTTATCACGGAGATTCAAGGCAGCCCCCGCGCGGGGGGTAAAGCCCGCGTTATCTGCGGCACGCTGAAGTCGTACCCTTCCCGATTCTGCGTTGCGCCGCGGACGATTGCTTCGCCGTGGAAGAGCGGCCCTTCAGGGCTGCGTAGGACGGTGGAGTGACACGCGCTTTAAAGCCCAGGTTAATTTCGAACGGACGGGGACGCGGCCCTGAAGGGCCGCTCTTCCACGGTGCTACATGCGGTGGTATTAGTGCGCGGCCGTTGCCCGCACGAAATCGGCCAGCATGCCGTAGGCCGTCGCGTAAAGGCCGGGATTTTCTTCCGTGATGGCCAGGCCGGGGAAGATGTCGGTTTCGAAGTAGATGTAAGACGATGTGCCGGAAATTTTGGCCATCGGTGACGTGGCCAGCACTTTTTCGGGTGCGACGCTTGCCTTCACACCATCGCCGACCCGCTGGGCGCGGCAGACCAGCTTGAACGGCCAGCCGTCGCGGCGGGCGTTGCGCAGGGCTTGCGGGGTGAGGTCGCGGATTCCTTCTCGCTGGACTTCTTCGACCCGCACGGGGATATCCATCAAGACCGTGATCAGCGCGGCCGTCTTCACAGCTGCGTCCCAGCCGTCGATGTCGTGGGTGGCGTCGGTTTCGGCGATCCCGAGGGCTTGCGCTTTCTGCAGCGCTTCGTCGAAGGTGAGGCCTTGCTCCATCTCGCTCAGGATCACGTTTGTGGTCGAGTTAAGAATTCCGTGAAAACCCTGCAAGTGAATGGCGGGCATCTGATCGAACAAGGAAAAAATCGGGACACCGTCCATGACCGTCGACTCGAAAAGAAATCGTTTTCCGCGCGCGGCGGCCAGGTCGCGCAGTTCGCGGTAGGCGTGGACGATGGGGCCTTTGTTGGCGGTGATGGCGTGGGTTCCGTGCTCAAGCGCGGCGCGGATGTGGTCGATGGCGGGCTGACCGCTTTGCACGTCGAGCGACGTGGCTTCGAAGAGAACGTCGGCTTGCGCGGCCGAGAGCCAGTCGCGGATGTTTTTATGCGGGGCAGGCTCTGTCCGCCAAACGCCGGGAGGCGAATCTGAATTGAGGGCGAGCAACGAAGCAGAGCCCAAGCCCTCGGCGTCAGCAATCCATCCCAGGCGGCGAGAGGCGATTCCGGCGATGCGGAATGTGATGCCGTAGCGTTCGCGCAATTCCTGGGCTCGGTCTTCGAGAAGCCGGACCAGAGTCCGGTTGACGTTGCCGAATCCGAGAAAGCAGAGATTGTAGGTGCGGATGCGACCTCGCAGGGGCTGAAGCCCGATGGATTTATCCCGCTGGCGCGGCGCTGAAGCGCCGCTCTTCCACGGTGCCATACACGCTCATTTCGCAGTCCTCCGAAATGGTCGTCTCGGCAATTGACGGACAGGAGTGTCCGTCCCACATAAACGCTATCCCATCACCGTGGCGTGCTCGGGCTTGATCTTATAGAGCACGCGGACTTCGCCGGGCTGCCCGTAGGGATATTTGTCGACGCCCAGATATTTTTTTGCCAGCTTGTCGATGCTTTCCGCGGCGCCGTCCTCAGTGATCTCGACCACGCGGCCGCGGATTTCCAGATAGCGGTACGGGTTCTCGGGATCGATAATGGCCAGCGACACCCGGGGATCGCGGCGGACGTTGCGGTCCTTCTGGCGTCCCTTGGCGGAGTTGAAGATGACGTGCTCGCCGTCAAAGTCGCACCACACGGGCGTGACCTGCGGGCGGCCGTCGGGCATTAACGTCCCCAGGCTGGCAAAGGCCCGCTTTTGAAAAAGATCGCGGTACTTCTCGGGGATGACTTGCGACATAAGAGCCTCCGGGATTTTGGATTGCAGCAGCATTATAGACTGCCACAGGCTGTCGGGCTTCGCTCGACCCTTCGGCTTCGCTCAGGGCAAGCTAGCCGGAGGCGGCTGTCCCCACATTTTTGCTTCCGGTGCTCCGTCGCTTGAGTAGAATTGTGGTCCTATGCCAGCTCAACCTATGACTTCATCACGACGAAGACGAAACGATTCGACTCGCTGGGCTATCGCGGTCAGCGTGGTTCTTCTTCTGCTGACGGCTGTGGCGCGGCCGGTGCTGGCCGGCGAATCCGCGCAGAAATATCCCCCTACCATCGTTTTTATGACCGACTTCGGAGTCGTCGACGACTCCGTCGCCATTTGCCGGGGCGTGATGTACTCCGTGATGCCCGACGTTCGCGTCGTCGATCTGACGCATGACGTTATTCCTTTTTCGATTACTGACGCGGCACTCTATCTCGACGGTGCCACTCCATACTTTCCTGCCGGCACGGTATTCGTCGCCGTGATTGATCCCGGGGTCGGCAGTACGCGCAAGGCCATCGTGGCCAAGTCGAAGCGCGGCCAATATTTTGTGCTACCCGACAACGGGCTGCTCACTCTGGTGGAGCAGCACGACGGCATCGAGGCCGTCCATGAAATTACGAACACGAGTTGGATGATCGGCAGCAAGCTGTCCTCCACGTTTCATGGCCGCGACATTTTTTCGCCCGTCGGGGCGCATCTGGCGCGCGGTGAGGACTGGACCGAGGTTGGTCCCGAGATGCCTGTGAAGGACTTGGTCCGGCTGGATTTGAAGCCGACCAAACTCGACGAGCGCGGACTGAGCGGCGAAGTCATCACCACCGACGGGCCGTTTGGAAATCTCGTGACCAGTGTCGATGCCGAGGACTTCTTCAAACTCGGATACCAGCGCGGGCAGGAGGTGCCGGTGGTGCTGGGCAACAAAGAGGCGATCAAGATCAAATTTGTGCGCACGTTTAGCGACGTGCCGCTGGGCCAGCCGCTGATCTACATCGATTCGCGTGGGCGCTTTGCCCTGGCGGTAAATCAGAACAGTTTTGCGGCGACTTACGGCATTAAGCCACCGGTGGCGCTGTTTATTCCGCGGGCGAAGTGAGAGATGATTGTCATGCTGAGCGGAGTGAGGATGGCCGCGAAGCGATCATCCTTGCGGAGTCGAAGCACCCCTATCTCGAGAAATGTCGCAGGGACGGCCGGCAGCAGATGTGACTGTAGGGATGCTTCGACTGCGAACGACCTTCGCTTCGCGAAGGTCGTTCTCCGCTCAGCATGACAATTCTGCAGGGGGAGTCCTAAGATTCCGGCTAGTTCATGCGCGGTAACACTGCGCGCAGCAATGCTTCGAATGTGGTTTTGACGCGTTCCCCAGTTTCCATTACTTCTGCGTGGGAGAGGGGTTGGTCGAGGATTCCTGCGGCCATGTTGGTCACGCAGGAAATCGCCAGCACTTTGATTCCCATGTGGCGGGCGGCGATCACTTCGGCCACCGTCGACATGCCCACCAGGTCCGCGCCAATTCTTCGCAGATATTCGATTTCCGCGGGAGTCTCGTAGCTGGGGCCGAGCAGTCCGGCGTAGACGCCTTCATGCTGGGGGATGCCCAGCTTGGCGGCTTCCTCGCGCGCGATCTGGCGATATTCCTTCGCATAGGCATGCGTCATGTCGGGGAAGCGGACGCCGAAGCGGTCGTCGTTGGGGCCGACCAGGGGATTCACTCCCTGCAGATTGATGTGATCGCGGATCAGGACCAGCGCGCCCTGCGAGTAGCTGAGATTGATTCCTCCCGCCGCGTTGGTGAGGATGACGGCGCGAATGCCCATCCGTCCGAACACGCGGACGGGGAAGGTTACTTCCTGCGGTGAATATCCTTCATAAAGATGTACGCGGCCCTGCATGGCGGCGACCGGCACGCTGCCGGCGTGGCCAATGACCAGGCGGCCGGCGTGGCCGATTGCAGTCGAACGTGGGAAGGCGGGAATGTCGGCGTAGGGGATGCGGGTGGCGTCGGTGAGGGAATCGGCGAAGCCACCCAGGCCGGAGCCGAGGACCAGAGCAATCTGCGGACGGAGTGCGGTGTGCGTCAGGATCAGTTGTGCGGCGGAGTCGGTAAGCGCGAATTGGTCGGGCATGATCGGGAGTCGCGTTACAAGTCGCCGTCGGCCAGATGGCGGCCGTGGCCGTTGCGCTCCAGCCAATCATACAGAAATGTCTGGTAGAGATAAGACGCGACGATCTCCTCGCCGAGTTCGTGGGTTTCGGTGCAGATGAAAGGCACGCGCAGTCCGGCAAGCACGGCGATCAGCGATTGTGTGATGCGGTTGGGGTTGGCGCCGCGGTAGGGATACTCGGACTTGATCTCGGTTAACGACGCGGTGACCACGAGCAGGCTATGCGGACGCTCGCTCATGCGGCGCAGGCGATTGATGAAGACCTGGCGATTTGTAGTGAACGACTGAATCAGGTCGGCGAGATCCTTGCGCTCGACCACGCAGGAGTCTTCCATGCCGCCGACAGAATAGTCGCCGAGCGGCAGGGCGCGTTCCTCGACGTCGGCAAACCATTTTCGAAAGCGGCGGAAGGAAAGTGGATTCTGCTCGCGGGTATCGATGATGGCGACGGGGAGCGGAGTGTGGAGTTGCGTGCCTCCGCGTTCGGCCAGCACGGGAAGCGGCGGAGGAGGAACCGGCGCGGGTTGCATGGTCCATGCAAGCGGAGACGGAATTAGGGTTCGTTTGCGCGGCATGGATCCAGCGATGGCACTTCTTTCTTTGAGTGCGACCAAAACCCCCACTTCTCGCGCAAAGGGCGCGCGAGAAATGGGGCACCCTCGAATTTGCCGTCTGACTAGAACTTCTTTTCGAACCTCGCGAACGCGGTTTCGAGTTTCCACTGTTCCCGGGCGCGCTCGTTGGCGGCGAGGAACTTTGCGCATTCGGGCGTCGGCTTCTCTTCGGTAGCGGCATCAGACGCACACGCGGCCACTGGCCGGAATGCACCTTTGGTCTCCGCCCACAAACTCTGCCCCGGCAGAAAGCTGTGCTCGATGCTCTGGCGCGTCATGCGCTTCAGCTCAGTGTAGGGAAGTCGGTAGCCCTCGACGGCGCGCAGGTATTCATGCGTCATGTCAGAGCGGGCGACGCCTTCGTCATCACTCGAAATCGCGACCGGGACGCCGTACTTCATGTAGACGGGCAGGGGATGATCGTCGCCGCTGACGCCGAGAATCTGATCGTTCGAGGTCAAGTTAATCTCTACGAGAATGTTGCGCGCGGCCATCTCCCTCATCAGGCCGATGGGATCTTTCTCCAACATGACGTCGACGCCGTGGCCGATGCGCTCGGCGTGGCCGCGCTCGACCGACGTGCGAATGTGGAACGAGAGATCCTCGGGCTTCACCAGTCCCGCCGCCAGTTCACCGGCGTGCAGGCTGATGTGCACCTTGGGATAGACGCCGTGCAAGTAGTCGAGCATGGCCATGTGCTCGTTGAAATCGTGGATGGGCACGTACCAGTCTTCCGGCATGACCAGGTTCAATCCCACGAAGCGCGGATCGGACGACGCGAGTTCGAAGCCGAGCACGATCTGCGCGAAGACGGCTTCGAGCGGCAGGCCGCGCAACACCTGATAGAGGTAACGCACGGTGATGTTGCATCCCGGTTCGGCGTCGGCGGTGCCGCATTTCAGTTCGGTGCGGGCGTGGGCGTCATCTTCTGCCAACGTCTGGCTGGTGGCTGCAGCGATTTCTTTCAGGCCCCCGGCCAAGAGCTTTTCGCGCATGGTGGCAAAGTCGTTGCTGCTGTCCCAGCCCAGTTGCATGCCCAGCTTCGGCGCTGCGCCTCCATCGGCAGTGTGCATGAACTCCACGTATTGCACCTGTTCACGTGCTGCGCGGTTGATGACTGTGGCGACGGCCTCAGCCACGTGGTTGTGCGACGCCAGGCCGAATTTGTCGAAGGTAGCGAAGAAGTGGTCATGTCCGGATTCGTCGCCGGGGCGCCAGTTGCGCATCGACCACGCGTCGATGATCTGGTTGTAGAGAATGTGGTCGTCATAAGCGCAGCGAATGCTGGGTTTCGGCGTGTAGTGCTCGCACGTATCGCAGGGAGCGCCCAGCAGGCGGGACGTAGTGCGGTCGACACAGAAGTTGTCGCTGGCGGCAAAGTCCAGCAGATCTTCGGCGTAGATCGCGCCGTCGAGATGATTGTGCAGGTCTCCGCCTTTGGGCATTTCGCGCAGGAAGGCCAGCAGCAAAGAGGGTTGGCGGCGGACCGAGTCCAGATACTGGGCCGTTTTTTGCTCTGCGGTTTGCGCCGCAGCGAGCGCAGAAAGGAGAACGAGAATCAGACACTTACGGATGGACTTCAGGCTCACGAGCAGGCCTCCACGATCAGGCAAGGAATTGTAATTCGTGCGTCGCGGTGCGCGCCAATTCAGATATTGGACAGGAAGCTTTTCTTTGCGCTCTTTGCGGTCAAGAGCTTGAACCGCAGAGATCGCGAAGGAATGCGGCAGAGTGCGCAGAGAAAATCCTGGGGCTGAGAATCTGGGTCGTCGAGGTCCGGAGGCAGCCCGTTCGGCTACTCTGCTACATTGTTTTCTTATGCCGCAGGAATCCAAGCAGCCGACTCGCAGTTTTGCCAGCGACAATAATGCCGGAGTACATCCGGAAATTCTGGACGCGATCGCGCGCGCCAACCAGGGACACGTGGTGGCTTACGGCGACGATCCCTACACCCGCTCAGCGCTTGCGAAATTCGAAGAACACTTCGGTCCGGGGATCGACGTTTTTTTCACCTTCAACGGGACCGGCGCAAATGTACTCAGCTTGCAGGCGCTGAACCGCCCGTTCCACGCGGTTCTATGCAGCGAATACGCCCACATCTATACCGACGAATGTGGCGCTCCCGAAAAACATACGGGATGCAAGCTGATCCCGCTGCCGCATCAGGATGGCAAGATCACGCTCGACTCGGTGCGCCACGCCTACCACGGGATCGGCGATCAGCATCACGTGCAGGTGCGAGTCGTCTCCATCACGCAGTCGACCGAGATGGGGACGGTCTACAGGCCGGAAGAGATTCAGGCTCTGGCCGGCTTCGCGCACGAGAACAATATGTTTCTGCACGTAGACGGCGCGCGCCTTGCCAACGCCGCCGCCAGTCTCGGCCAGACGCTGCGCCAGGCCACCCGCGATTTGGGCGTGGACGTGCTCTCCTTCGGCGGAACAAAGAATGGAATCATGGGCGGGGAAGCGGTGGTCTTCTTCAATCGCGCGCTCAGTGCGGATTTTCTCTACCTGCGCAAGCAGGGGATGCAACTCGCCTCGAAGATGCGCTTCATCGCCGCGCAATTCGAGGCGCTGTTGACCAATGATCTGTGGCGGCGGAGCGCTGAGCGTGCGAACAGCATGGCGCGAGTGCTCGAAGCCGAGGTGCGGAAGATTCCGCAGGTTCGGGTGGTGTGGAAGGTCGAGGCCAACGGCGTGTTCGCGCAGATTCCGCGGCATGCCATCGCCAAAATTAAAGAGCGTTATTTCTTCTACTCGTGGATCGAAGAGGAGTGCATCGTGCGCTGGATGTGCTCTTTCGACACCACGGAAGAGGACGTAAGGGACTTTGTGCAAGTCGTGACGGAGGCGGTGAAAGGCTAGCGGGAGGAGCCTTCGCTCCTATTGCTTTTGCCCGGCCTTTTGACTAAATTGAGCCAATCCCGCGCCAGTAGTGCGTTGACCGCGTCTATACAAAAGAGGGAGTCGTTCCATGAACGGGAAGTGGTTGAGCATCGCGGTTCTTGTCGCCATCGCCGGTCTGCTGCTTGGCATCAACAGTTGCGGACGCAGCCAGGAATTGGTGTCGATCCAGATTCAGCCCGCGGTCGAGACTTTCGGCGCGACGAACATTCCCGTGATCGACAACATGGGCGCGCAGGTGCAACTGAGAGCGCTGGGCACCTATATTCACCCTCCGGTGACCAAGGACGTCACCAACCTGGCGACTTGGGCATCGAATACGCCCCAGATGTTCACCGTGAGTTCCACTGGCATGCTGACGGCAACCGGGGCATCTTGCGGAGGCACGCTGATTTCGGCCACGCTCACCACCAACAAAAGTGCGGGAGGAATATCCTCGTCCGGGGCTCTGGTGACGGGTTACATGACTGGCAATGTGGTCTGCTATACGGGAACGGGCGGCGGCACTGGGAACCCGCTTTTGAGCCTGACTTTCTTGGGGCCCGGTACTGGAACGGTCTCGGATCTGGCACTCGGTTTTAGCTGTTCCACGCCAGGGCCGTGCAGCACACAGGCTTTTGCAAGCGGTACTTCGATCACGCTGACCGCAACGCCATCCGGTGCGGCGACGTTTGGAGGGTGGTCGAACTGCCCAACATCTCCGACCAACAACGTCTGCGCGTTCACTCTGAGTGGGAACCCGGTTGTGACGGCAACCTTCAACTAACTCGGATCACTCGCCCTCAGTCATCAGCTTGCCCAGAGTAGGCTTGTGCTTCTCTGGCTTCTTCTTTTTCTCCACTACGATCTGCCCTGCGGGAGGCGCTCCGACGCGCTCGCGCGCTAATTCCTTGACTGCGGTCACGGCGCGAAAGCGCTTTGTTTTTTTCTTCCTGGCCACTCTATGCCCTACCGCCTGTGCCCTGCAGTTGAAAGGAGTGTACCCCTGATCGCGGCCGGTCCGGGAGTTCGGAATCGGGCACCCTGTGAAATGTGCAATAATCCATAGTTGACCGGGAGAGTTGGTCGGAAGCTGAGGTACGCTGCCCGACTCCGAACTTATGGAAGAGCGCGATTTTTTTGACGAAAAGCAGGAAAAGAAACTGGCTTCCCTGAATTGTCCCCACTGCCACCAGGCGGGGGAGTACGAAGTAACCTGGGTGGTGCGCACCAAGAAACGCCAACTCCAGGGCCGGGCCGACGATCGCGACCGCGCGCGCTTCGCGAAATTTCGATCGTACATGGTGCGCAAGGACGACATGATGGCCTGCAAGAACATGCGCTGCCGCAAGAGGTTCGAGCTTACCGGGCAGTCGACTGTGATCACCGAGTAGCTGCTCCCCGCGATTTTCAACCCCGTCCTGCGCCTGTCCCGGCGCAATTGTGAGGCTGATCACAATTCACAATTCATTGTTCAGGGCGCTTTTCCACCCGCTGGTCATTTATACTTACACGTTTTCCTGTAGCTTTCCGAGGCCGCAGGGCAAGGAGTGCCGGTCGTGAAAATCCTGGTCTGCATGAAGCAGGTGCCGCAGAAAGATGCGCCGCTCAAGCTCAACGAAAGCGGGACGTGGATCCGCGAAGATGTGTCGTACGAAGTCAACGAGCCCGACGCCTACGCGCTGGAAGAGGCGCTGCGCCAGCGGGAGAAGCACAAGGGCGAAGTCGTAGTCATCACGAGCGGCCCCGCTCGCGCCCAGCAGGTGTTGCGCGAGGCGCTGGCCAAGGGCGCAGACCGGGCGATCCATCTTGAAGACGACAAGTTCGTCGGCCTGGATGCGTTCAATACCGCCAAGGCGTTCGCCGCCGCCATCAAAGACGAATCGTTCGATCTGATCTTTACCGGACTGCAGTCCGACGACTACGGCTACGCGCAGACCGGCGTGATCCTGGCCGAGTTGCTGGGCCTACCGCACGCGACCATCATCATGCAGATCGAGAAGACCGACGGCGGGATCCGCGTGAAGCGCGAGCTGGAAGCTGGATACTTTCAGTTTGTCGACATGCCGACGCCTGCGGTGCTGACGATCCAGTCGGGCATTAACAAGCTGCGCTACGCCACGTTGATCGGCATCAAGCAGGCCAAGAACAAGCCGCTGCGGAAAGTAGCCCTGGCGGAAGTGCGGTCGGCGATCGGCGACAATCTGCAGAAAATCGAGCGCCTGTACGTTCCGCAGAAAACAAAAAAGACGGAACACATTGAAGGGTCAGCGAGCGAGATTGCAAAGAAGCTAGTCGACAAATTGCGCAACGAACTGCGCGTGCTGTAGAGAGTTTTGTCTGAGAGATGTATGTAGGGACAGCCGCCCTCGGCTGTCCGCCGAGCGCAGCTCGGCAGGTTTAGCTAGAAGCTAGGAGCTAGCAGCTAGAAGCTGACTTTATGCCCGATACGATGTTAGTCGTCGTCGAACAACGCGAAGGCAAACTGAATCGCGTCTCGTGGGAAACCATCACTGCCGGGCAAGCCATCGCAGCAGCCACCGGCTGGACGCTGGAGGCGGCGGTTGTCGGCAGCAGCGTCGCGACTTTCGCCGCCGAGGTAGCGGCGAAGAAAGTCGCCAGGGTCTATGCCGTCGAGTCGCCGAAGCTCGAGCCCTACACGTCCGATGCGTTCGCGGCGGCACTCAAGCAATTCCTCACCGCGAAGCAGCCCAAACTGGTGCTGATGCCGCACACCTACCAGGTGCGCGACTTTGCGCCCAAACTCGCTACGGCCATGGGACGCACAGTCATCAGCGACTGCATCGGCTTCAAGCACGAAAACGGCAAGCTGGTTTTCACGCGGCAGATGTTCCAAGGCAAGCTGGCTGCGGACGTTAGCTTCACCAGCGACGCACCGTGGTTCGCGACGTTTCAGAACGGCGCGTTCCGCGCCGATAAGGCGGAAGCTGGAACCAGCGCAGCTCCTGTCGAGACTGTGAGTGTCGAAATTGCCGACGGCGTCATCCGCAACAAACCGCAGGAAGTTTTCAAAGAGGCCAAGCAGGCAGTCGACCTCACGCAGGCGGAAATCATTGTGGCCGTCGGCCGCGGAATCAAAGAGCAGAAAAACATCGAGATCGCGAAGCAACTGGCCGACGCCCTCGGCGGAGACCTCGCGGCATCGCGCCCCATCTGCGATTCAGGATGGCTGCCTATGGACCGCCAGATCGGCTCCTCCGGACAGACGGTCGCCCCCAAGCTGTATCTGGCGCTCGGCATCAGCGGCGCCATTCAGCACATCGTCGGAATGAAGGGCTCACGGACCATCATCGCGGTGAATAAAGATTCAGAGGCCCCGATTTTCGAAATCGCCGATTATGCGATCGTTGGGAATTTGTTCGACATCGTGCCGCCGCTGATTGAGGAAGTGAAGAAGGCGAAGGCGGGAAGCTGAAGTTCTTTTGCCACGGATTCTCGCGGATGAGTACGGATCAATCACTTGGCCTTATCCGCGATGATCCGCGCAAATCCGTGGTGAGTTTTTCCTATGTTGATTTTCCGCAAGCCTCTCGAAGGCGTTGAGCGTCCGCAGATGCCCGCCGATGTCGTCATCGTCGGTGGCGGCCCGGCCGGGATGGCCTGCGCACTTCGACTCGCGCAATTGATCGACGCTCACAACGCCGCCTATCCCGACTCGCAACTCAGCAAAGAAAATATCTACGTGCTCGAAAAGGCTCGCGAGGTCGGGCAGCACTGCCTCTCCGGCGCATTGCTCGATCCACGGTCGATGAACGAGCTTTTGCCCGGATTCGAGAAAGAAGCTCCGCTCGACGCTAAAGTTACGAAAGAAGCCGTCTATTTTTTCACCGAAAAATCCAAATTCAAGTTCCCCATCACGCCGCCCTTTCTCCGCGACCACGGCAACTACGTCATCTCGCTGAACCGCTTTGTGAAGTGGATGGGCAGCAAAGTCGAAGAGACTGGGATCACCATATTCACCGGATTCGCCGGCTCCGAGCTGCTATTTGACGGCGACCGCGTCACCGGGGTCCGCACCGACGACAAGGGCGTCGACAAAGAGGGTCACCAGAAATCCAACTTCGAGCCGGGATACGACCTGCAAGCAAAAGTCGTCATCCTCGCCGAAGGCCCGCGCGGATCGCTGACCAAGCAGCTCATCACGAAATTCGATCTCGCGAAGAACGCCAACCCGCAAACCTACGGCGTCGGCGTGAAAGAACTCTGGGAAGTGCCCGCAGGCCGCATCGCAGCGGGCGAAGTGATCTACACTCTGGGCTGGCCCCTCACCACGAAAGAATACGGCGGCGCCTGGATTTACGGTTCCAAGGATAACGTTGTATCGCTCGGATTTGTGACGGGCCTCGATTACGCCGACCCGCGGCTCGATCCCCAGCGTGTGCTGCAGGAATTCAAGAAGCATCCGTTTGTTGCGAAGCTTCTCGAAGGCGGCAAGATGATCCGCTACGGCGCGAAGTCGATGCCCTACGGCGGCTGGTGGGCGATTCCGCCGGTCGCGGGCAACGGATGGATGATCCTCGGCGACTCCGCCGGCTTTCTGAATTCGGCCCGGCTCAAGGGAATTCATCTCGCGATCAAGAGCGGCATGCTCGCTGCCGAGACGGCGTTCGAAGCGCTGACCAAAGATGATTCTTCAGCGGCAACGCTGGGCGCATTTCAGAAAAAAGTCGAATCCAGCTGGATCAAAGAAGAGCTCTGGAAAGTGCGCAACCTGCACCAGGGATTCGAGCATGGAATTTATGCCGGCATGTTCCACACCGGACTGCAGATGATCACCGGCGGACGCGGCCTGCGCAACCGCTATCCCGCGAAGGCCGGTTACGAGCGCATGCGCAAGTTGGCGGATCTTCCAGCCGATGGCGGCCCTGAAGCGCACCTGCTAGGCCCGGCCAAGGGCGACGGCAAACTCACGTTCGACAAGCTCACCGACCTCTACCACTCCGGGACGAAGCACGAAGAAGACCAGCCCGCGCACCTGGTGATCCACGACACCAACATCTGCAACACGCGCTGCGTGAAGGAATTCGGCAGCCCGTGCCAGAATTTCTGCCCGGCGAATGTCTACGAAATGGTCGAAGACGCAAGCCAGCCCAATGGCAAACGCATCAGCCTGAACCCGTCCAACTGCGTCCACTGCAAAACCTGCGACATCGCCGACCCGTACCAGATCATCACGTGGGTGCCCCCGGAAGGCGGCGGTGGCCCGAACTACGACGGCATGTAATTTGCGGATGTTGACATGGGGAGCGGTCCATGTGGGGACGGGCGCCTTCGCCCGTCCAGCCGAGCAAAGCGAGGCGCGTCCGCGGCACAGGACTTGACACAGCGACGTTGCCTCGGATTTCCATTGGATCGAGGAGGCGTGACTTAGATGCAGTGGGGCTGAGTTATCCTTAAGTTACCTGAAGGACAACCACACGAAATCACCTCGCTACTTCCCGACGCGCCTGATGGTCCTCTTGCTCTTCCTTGCGGTTTCCGTCCTGGCGCAGCAGACAGCGCCTCCGGCTGCGCCTTTCATTCCCTCCACCGGCTTCCCTGGCTTGGATCAATACCGGGCTTCGCGCATCGCGGTCTTCACCGACGACTTCGGCGAGCTCGCGCGCTACAGGGACGCCAACGCCGCGCTCAAGCCGCCGGCAGCGGGCGAGAACCGGGTCGTTTTTTTCGGCGACTCCATCACTGACATCTGGCATCTCGACGAATATTTTCCCGGCAAGCCGTACATCAATCGCGGCATCAGCGGCCAGACCACGCCGCAGATGCTGGTGCGCTTCCGTCAGGATGTAATTAACCTGCAGCCCAAAGTCGTGATTATTCTTGCGGGAACCAATGACATTGCCGGCAATACCGGGCCCATGCGGCTCGAGGACATCGAGGCCGACTATGCCTCGCTCGCCGACCTCGCGCGCGCGAACAAGATCACGGTGATCTACTCGTCGGTGTTGCCGGTGCACAACTATACCGAGAAGTCGAAAGATTTTTTTGCCCAGCGCTCGCCCGAGAAGATCCTGGAGCTGAACAAGTGGCTGAAGAGCTATTGCGCGGCTGTGTCCAGCGGCTGCGTCTATCTCGATTATTTCAGCTTGATGGTCGACGACAAAGGACTGATGAAGAAGGATCTCGCCGACGATGGCCTGCATCCGAACGCGGCGGGGTACAAGATCATGGCGCCCATGGCCGAGGCGGCGATCGAGAAGGCTCTGGCGAATGCAAAACCTTGAGTCTTCTTTTCTCCCCGCACGTCCTATAATGTGAAACGTAGGTTTCCGACTGCCCTGACCTTCGGGAATACCCAGGCCGCGGCGGCTAGGGCAAGTTTTGACGGACAGGAGTGTCCGTCCCACACTTTCCCGAGGGTGCTGGTGGAAACGCCGGCGCCTCCCGCGCTTCGCGAGGAGCGCATTGGAAAGGAGACAGCCGCCGGGATGGTCCCGCCTGTTTGCTTTCCGTAAATCGCTTTTGGCCGTTGGCTCTTAGCCTTTTGCCTCAGTCCGCGATGGGGCCGGAGCAGATAAGCAAGAGCAAGAGCCAAGAGCGAAGAGCGAAGAGCGAAGAGCCAAGAGCTAATAGCCAAGAGCCAAGAGCTTGTTTCTCCACGACAAATTCGGACGCGCCATCACCGACCTGCGGATCTCCATCACCGACCGCTGCAACTACAAGTGTGTCTACTGCCGCACCGGTAACGAAGGGGCGCTCTACGGTGATCTTCCGTTCGAGGATTATCTGCGGATGGCGCGCGTGCTCGTCGGCATGGGAATCACGAAGGTTCGCCTGACCGGAGGCGAGCCGCTGCTGCGCAAGGGCGTGGTGGACTTTGTGCGCGAACTCGCGGAGTTGCGCCGGCCGAATGGCAGCAACGGGGAGCCGCTGGATATAGCGCTGACTACGAACGGGCACATGCTGGCCGAACTGGCGCAGCCGTTGAAAGACGCGGGCCTTTCGCGGGTTACGGTTTCGATGGACGCTGTCGATCCGGACCGGTTCGCCCGCATCACGCGCGTGCCCAACGGATACGACAACGTGCTGGCGGGAATCCGCGCGGCGCGGCGCGCAGGGCTGTGGCCCCTGAAAGTGAACTGCGTGCTCATGCGCGGCTTCAACGAAGACCAGATCATTCCGTTCGGCATGTTCGCGCGCGAAGAGGGCGTGACAGTGCGCTTCATCGAGTTTATGCCACTCGAAGAGGGACGAACCTGGGCGCCTTCGACCGTGGTCACGCTGGACGAAATTCTGGCGCGCATGGCCGAGTACCGGCCGCTGGTCGAGATTCCGCACGCACGCTCGGAGACGGCGCGGCGCTACCGCTTCGAAGACGGCGTCGGCGAGATCGGCATCATCGCACCCGTGTCGCATCCCTTCTGCGGACATTGCAGCCGCATCCGGATCACCAGCGACGGCAAGATTCGCACCTGCCTGTTTTCCGTGTGGGATCACGACCTGCACGCGCAAATGCGCCGCGGCGCCAGCGACGAAGACTTAGCGGAATTCATTCAGGGCGTCGTGCAGAAGAAAGAAGAACGCCACCACATCGGCGAAGCAGACTTCGTCCCGGCTTCGAGAACCATGGTGCACATCGGGGGGTAGGGTCAGTCCTCAACACCGCGATTCGCGAGCTCACTCTTTCGATTCGTTCTTGAGTTTTTCGATTGTGGTCCTGACGATGGCAAGGTAGGCGCTGGCTCGTTCGTCGGGATCGCTTAGATGTTTCGCCCAAGCCAGAGCTTCCCCCGAATGACCGGCCTCCACTTCTCGTTGCGCGATGAAACCGAGCGCGCGACCCCGGAAATAATGGTCGCTGATCTTCGACGCTATTTTGTGCGCTCGGTCGAACTGCCCAAGGTAGGCGAATGTATCGGCAAGCAACGCCCAGGCGTCAACCTGGTCTTGCCCAAATGCAGGCTTTTCGTTTTCCTGCAGCGCCACCTCAAGCGTGTGCTCAGCACCAATCCGATCTCCGGCATCCATCTGAGCCCAGGCCAAGTCATGCAAAAGCAGGACCGGGCGCTCGTGGGCGAGATTCGCAGCGTCGATCGCGAGTCGAAGAGTTGTAATCGCGGCGATGCTGTCGCCCGCTTCAGATTGCTTGTTGGCGGTATCGCGAAGGACTTTTATTTTCACCCAGGCATCGCTGATTTTCATTGCAGCGCGCACGGTCTCGTCAGCGCCGGTTTGCTGTGCTTGCGCAACTGCCATGCGCGTCTGCAGGTCGGCACGCGCTTCGTCGCCTTCCACCTTCTGCATCCAGCGAGACGCCGAGGGAAAGTCACCGACGTCGATTGCGGCTTGGGCCAGGTTTGACCAATCGAAAGAATCGGGTCTGGCTTTGGCTTCGACGGCTTTCTCCGCTTCCGCCAAGACTCGTTGTGCTTCCTCCGCATATCCACCCGCCAGCGCACTGGCAACCTGAGTGAGTTGGCGGTCGGGCGGATCGATGATAAGAGGCAATCCAGTTCCCGGCTGAAAACATGCGTGGATCGCGGCGGTTACTGCGTCGTCAGCCTGGGAATCATTTCCCTTGCGATGCTGCGCCAGGGCGATGTCGATAAACGCTGTGCTCCGGGATCCTGGCAAGCGGATCATTCGTGCGGCATTTACGGCGTCTTCGATGAATCCGCGCTCGATCTCTTGACTAACTATGGTTTGCAGTTGCTTGTCGTGTTCGAAAGTGTCCTTCTCGCGACTCGCTTTTGAAACGCGAGAAGCGAAATCCTGAAGGGTGGCTGAAGGTTCCAACGCAGAACGAATTTCGTCCGCATAGACCTTCTTCAAATGGTGCTGCAAATACCGGACGTCCTCACGATCGTCGACGTAGAGAAGGGACTCTACAAGTTGACTCACCCGCTGCGAGATCGATCCATTGCCGCTGCTGTCATCTTCTGCCGCCAGTCGGATCACGGCGTCCCGGGTCTGTAGCAGGACTCCCCGGAGTTCGGCTCGAGTCTGATCCGCGTGCTTCGACGTTTCTTGTGCCGAAAGCGAAAGCCCGAGAAGAAAGCAGAGGGGCGCTAGGTAGCATGCACGGTTGGCAAATGAGCGACGAGTGAAGCGCATTCCCGAGGCCTCGCTAGGTTATGCTAAATAGCTGGCGGCGGACTCGCCAGTTACTGTGGTCAGCAGCGCCGGTGCCTTCGTGATGCATTTACGAAAACTCAAATTCTTCGCAATTGTTTGTTTTCAGACAAGCCTCGCTGCGGCGCAGAGCGCCGCCTATCTCGGTTTCGACCGCAACCAATACCCCGGCGACGCCAATCTAAAAGCGCTCCACCAGACCTTCTCCTACACCGGATACTGGCTCAACCATCCTCCCGGAGCGTCGTCGAATAGCTGGGCCGGACATCGCGCTGCCGTCGAGTCCGCGGGATTCGGATTTCTGGTGCTGTTCAATGGCCGCCTTTACGCCCAGCTGAAGACCGTGACCGACGCAACTCGCCTCGGCCAATCGGACGCGCGAGCCGCCGCTGCAGCTGCTCGGCGCGAAGGCTTCCCGCGCGCGACCATCATTTTTCTCGATCAGGAACAGGGAGGCCGCATGCTGCCCGAGCAGAAGGCCTACATCTACGCCTGGGTCGACGGCGTCACCGCAGCCGGTTTTCGCGCAGGAATCTATTGTTCCGGCATGGCCGCCGCCGATGACGGCAACGTCGTCACTGCTGAGGACATTCACGAGCACGCCGCCGGACGTGAGATCACGTACTGGGTCACCAATGACGCCTGCCCGCCCGCGCCGGGATGCGCTTTTCCGCAGCGGCCGCCAAGCCCCGCGCTGAGCGGAGTCGGATTCGCCGAAGTCTGGCAGTTCGCGCAGTCGCCGCAGCGCAAGGATGTTGCGGGGCGCTGCACCAACTACAGCGGCGGGAATTGTAACGCGCCGGGAATCGCCGCGGGGCTGCCGATCGACGTGAACACGGCCACGTCGGCGGACCCTTCGCACGGGCGCACTCGGTAGTTCAAGCAAACTTCTTAGCCCCGGATTCACGCAAGCTTCGGCGAGATTTGTTGACCGAGATTTGTTGACAAGGATTTACATTCGCTAGATAAAAATATACAGCCAATGCGGATTCGACCCGTCTACTGTTGTAGGCAACACTTGCAGGAACATTCGAACCAGCTCAGGGTTCGAGAAGGGTAACCATCCGGTTGAGGAACGAGGAACTATGACAACTCGATTCAGAGCACACGTTCTTGCTGTCAGTCTTGCGATTTCTCTGCTACAGGTCTCAATCGTGTCCGCGGAACAGGCGAAGCCGGCGCCGCCCGCGCCTCTTCCAGCGCAGATTCTTGCGGCGAAAAAAGTGTTCGTAGCCAACGCAGGCGGAGACGAACCTTGGATTGACGATGGCCAGTTCAGCGGAGGTTCTGATCGTACGTACAACCAGTTCTACGCCGCTATGAAAACCTGGGGCCGGTACGAACTCGTTGGCGCTCCCGCCGATGCAGATCTCCTTTTCGAAATCGAGTTCACCGTGCCCCCGATTGCCGGAGAGGCGTCTCGTGGAGACACCCTTGCGGGCAGGCCCTATGATCCTCAGTTCCGGCTGGTGATTCGCGATCCCAAAACGAATGCCTTGCTGTGGGCATTCACCGAGCATGCGGCATGGGCCATTCTGCAGGGCAACCGCGAGAGGAACTTCGATCAGGCTCTAGCCAGAATCGTGGGTGACGTGCAAGGACTGAGCGCTCCGGCGGACGCGAATAAACCTTAATCATCCTGCGACAGTCATCCTGCGACGCCGCATCCACGAAAGGCCGCCCTGATTGCAGCTGAACGTCGGGCGTGTGTGCGCCGTCTGCATGCGCTAAGATAGTGGTATCCCATGTCAGACCGTACGTTCACCCTCGAGGAAGCGCACTCTCTGCTGCCGGTGCTGGAGTCGCTGTTGCGCGCCGCGATCGCCGGCAAGAAGGTGATGGAAGAAGTCGAAGCCGAGCAACAGGCGCTGGCGCACAAAATTTTTCTGAATGGCGGCACGTTCGTCGATGTGGTGCCGCTGGCCCGGCGCAAAGCCGACCGCATCAAGGCCGAGCAGCGCGCCAAAGATGCGCTGTCGGAGATCGACTCCATTGGCGTGCAAGTGAAGGACATCGATATCGGCCTGCTTGATTTCCCCTGCGAAATCGAAGGCCAGATTATTCTGCTGTGCTGGAAACTGGGCGAGAAGTCCATTACCCACTGGCACGGAACGCAGGAAGGATTCGCCGGACGCAAGCCCATTGACGAGCGGATCACGCGCGGCAAGAAGATCAATTAGTTCGCAGGTCTGCGGTCAATGACAAGACGCGCCTCTGCGTTGCAGTTCCTTTTGCTCGGAGCCAGAATCCCGATCGCTCAAGCCACTCATTCCAAATAGTTTTTGACCTGAGCAACATCCTCCTAAGTTCAGTGTTTACAAGGGAGGAACCCAACCGCCCAGGCGCTGGTTTTTTGCGACACAATGGCGTGGACGCTCGCACTGGTCCGGTTGGCTTTGTATCGAATCTAGGGAGAAGGGCTGATGAACAGGAATCGAGCTGTAGTCCGGGGGCTGTTGCTGGCAGTCGTAATTCTAATCTTTTCTGCAGCGTCGTTTTCGCAGATTGCGGTGGGCATCTCGGTCCGCGTGGGGCCGCCCGCACTGCCCGTGTACGCACAGCCCCTTTGCCCCGGGCCCGGCTATTTCTGGACTCCCGGCTACTGGGGTTGGAACGATGACGCCGGCTACTACTGGGTCCCGGGAACTTGGGTGGTCGCGCCCGTGGGCATGCTATGGACGCCCGGGTATTGGGGCTGGGGCGGGGGATTCTATGCCTGGCACGCTGGATACTGGGGCCCGCACGTCGGCTTCTATGGCGGGATTAACTACGGATTCGGTTACGGCGGCGTGGGCTTCGGCGGAGGCGAATGGCGCGGCGGAGCATTTTTCTACAACCGCACAGTCACCAACGTCAGCGTCACGAACGTGACCAACGTCTACACCAGGACTGTGGTTGTGAACGAGAATCACACTGCCTTCAACGGCGGGGAAGGCGGCGTTGCGGCCCGTCCTACGGCGCAGGAAGAAGCGGCCGGTCGCGAGCAGCACACCGCTCCGCTAGCCGAACAGACCCAACACGAACACCTGGCCAGCCAGAATCGCCAGAACTTCGCGTCTGAAAATCATGGACGTCCGGCGGTTGCAGCCACGGCCAGGGCCGGCGACTTCAGCAGCCGTTCTGCAGTTTCAGCTCGGAGCGCGGGCGGGGAATATCACGCTCCCGCCATGTCGCCCAAAGAGGCGCGGGTAGCGTCCACCCCGGGCAACAAGGGAACTTCGAACGACGGATTCCGGCCGTTTTCGAAGCCCTCCAATAACGGAGGGTCGGCCGGCAACACCGCGCATGGGAACGAAGGCCGTCCGAACCAGACTCATGCCAGCCAGAGCCGTCCGCAGAATGAATCGCACACGGCCCATTCTCCGCAACCCAAACCGAGCGCGCCGCAGCAGAGCCACAAGTTAAGCCCGCCGCCCAAGCGGCCGGCCCCACCGAAGCCGGAGCACCATAAAGGACGCTAGGGGACAGGGGGGTATGTAGGGACAGCCGCCCTCGGCTGTCCGGCGGAGCGAAGCTCCGCTAGCCTTTTTTCGGCTGCCAGTGCCCTGCGGTTTTTCTGCAAGCCGGGTTAGGAGTCGCGTTCTGACCAGGAGCGGATGCGTGGCGATTGTCAGGGATGGTTCCGTCGCCCGTAGTTCAGGTACCGGAGTGTGCGCCGGGCCAAATCTTCTCTGCTACAATTTTTGCAGATAGAGCGGGTAGAAATACACATAGGAACCGACCCGGCGCGCGCCCAAGGAGTCTTTTAAAACCATGTCTTCGACCAAGTCCAAACTCCGATTGATGGGCGCCCTAGCCGCGCTTGCCACGCTAGCCCTGGGGGTGAGCTGCACCGGATTTTTTGTGAACCCTACGCCGACCGCGATTACGGTGACGCCCACAACGCCTACCATCGTATCGGGTACGGCTGGCGGCAACACCGTTCAGATGAGTGTGAACGCCACGTTCAGCGACGGCAGCACGGGCACCACGCCCGTCTCCTGGACCATAACGCCGGGGTCCACCGGCATATCGGCTGCAACTATATCCAGCGGGGGGCTGGTGACGGCCTCTACCTCTTTGACGACCGTGGGCTTGATGAATGTCACCGCGACCGCTACGAAAAACAGCGCCGCCACCGGTCAAACCACAGTGACGGTGACTGCCGCCTGCATCACCAAGATCACCTTGTCGCCAACCAGCCCCAGCGTCACCGTAGGAACTACAGTTCCTTTTACTGCGACTGCGGACACATGTAACGGTTCTGTGGACGTCAGTTCGGTGGCAACTTGGCTTTCGAGCAACACGACCGTTGCAACCATCGATGCGAATGGTAACGCCTCGACGCTGGCCTCAGGAACCACAAGCATCACTGCATCATCGAATGGCGTCGTGAGCGCTGCGGTTACTCTGACGGTGAACTAAGTCAGTTGCCGGGTGCCCCATTTCTCGCGTTTTTTGCGAGAAGTGGGGCTTTTGACTTTTGTGGTCGATGAACGACGGGCGTTTCCTGGTGCGATTCCGGAAGGCACTCAGCGGAAAGTGAACTCAGAAAAATCTCCACTTCTCGCAAAGTACGCGAGAAATGCGTCCCGATGGCGAGTTGGCGCGCACCGCGCGCGCCATCGGGATCGGCTTCGGGGATTAATAACAGAATTGTCGACCCCTCTTGGAAGGCTTTTCAATCAGCAATCAACAATCAGAAATTAACCATCGTTTTCGTGCGCTGTGATTTCAATCACATTCCCGCATTGCGTCTTCGTGTGAGCATGGTCCAGACTACGTAAAACCATGCCGGATCCCTCCTCAACGACTTTGCCGACCTTGGCCGCTGGCCACCGCGACGCCGAGGAACTCCGCGCGGCGCGATTTGCCATGCGCATGTCGCTGGCGGTTGGTGTGCTGATGCTCGTGGGCAAGACGACGGCCTACTACATGACGGGCTCCGCGGCGATCCTGTCGGATTTTGCCGAGTCCGTGGTGCATGTGATCGCTGTAGCGTTTGCCGCATTCAGCCTCCGGCTGAGCACCAAGCCGGCCGTTCCCACGTTCCTTTACGGGTATGAGCGCATCACGTTTTTCTCTGCGGGATTCGAAGGCGCCATGATTGTGATCGCCGCCGTCTGGATTCTGGTGGAGGCGATCGAAAAATGGCTGGCAGGTTTGCCGTTGGACCATCTGGGCAAGGGCACGTTGCTTCTTCTCGCAGCCGGTCTGCTCAATGCCTGGCTGGGCTGGTATCTGTTGCGCGTGGGCAAGCGCAGCCACTCCCTGATTCTCGAAGCCGACGGCAAGCACGTTCTCACTGACTGCTTCACCAGCTTTGGCGTGGTGGCAGGACTCGGGCTGGTCATGCTGACGGGTTGGAAGCCGTTTGATCCCCTGGTCGCGATTGCTGTCGCGGTCAATATTCTGTGGTCCGGGGGACGCATGGCGTGGCGGTCAGCGGTGGGCTTGCTGGACTACTCCGATCCAGAAGCCGGCAAACAGATCCGCGAGAAACTGGATACGATCTGCGGCGAACTCGGCATCAATTATCACGGCGTGCGCTATCGCACAACCGGATACCGGCAGATCATTGAAGTGCACTTGCTCTTTCCGCACGCCACGGCCGTCGGAGAAGCGCACCGCCTGGCAACTGCGCTCGAAGAACGTTTGCCTGTGGAACTCAACAAGCCCGCGGAAGTGATCACCCACCTGGAATCCCTGGAAGACCACGAACACGTGCACTCGACCGAGCACTACACCGGGCGCCCGGGATAGGAATCGCTGATTCTTGATTGATGATTGATGATTGAAACCAACGCGCGGTTCGTGCCTGCCCTGCTTTTCAAAGCAGCAATCAGCAATGAAAATCGTCTCGTCTATTCCTTCATCACCGCATCAATCGTCGAGTACAGCTGGCTGTTGTCCTTAACTTCCACATACGGCCGGCTGGGATTGCGGCTGCTCACAATGTAGACAGTGGGGGTGTGGTCGAGTTTCATAGCCTTGCCCAGATCGCGGTCGGCATTGACCTGCGCGGCCAGTTTCCCGCCAGGATCGAGGACGAACGGCAAATCGACTTTATGCGCGGCGGCGAATTTCTCGGCATAGGCGCGCAGGTTCTGGAGATTGATTTCCAGCTGGCTTTGAAAAATGTAGTCGCGGAAATCGTTGCCCAGATCCTTTGAATGGGTGTCAAAGTAGCGCGCCATCACGGCCGCCTGGTACGACCAGGGATGCATCTGCAGCGGAAAGTCATGCCGCACGACCGGGATCTTGTAGGTCTTCGAAGCCTGTTTAACCAGCGGCGCCGTGCGCGCGCACATAGGACACTCCAGGTCCTCGAAGACCACAATGGCGACCTGCGCGCCCTTGGGCGGCCGCAGCACGGAATCGAGCGTATCCTGCGCCGAGGCGCATACGGCGCCAGCCAGCGCGATCAGAGACAAGACAAAGAAGCGATTGCGAGATTTGTTTTTCATCAGTATTTGAGTATCAGTGTTTGACTTATCAGTGTTTGACTATTTTGGTTGGGTTTCTCCCAAAGCAGCCCACGTCTATCTTAATATCTTTAGACGCAAAAACGCTTATCCGGGAAGCCTGGGACCGAACATGCAACGTCCGAAAGTCCTACTCCATGGTAATCGAGGTGGCTCGCCTGTGTCTTGAACTCTGCCCTGTAGGTGCACCAGGCCTAAACCTTCGTGCCGGAACTCGCACCCGCAACGCGCTATAGTAGGAGGTCCTCGTCTTAAACTCTTACTCCAACGTGAGACAGTTGCGCTCATCCCGGGCTGGATGGCTGCTTCCTGCGGCCGTTATGGCGGCCATGCTCTTGCTTCCTGCGTGCGGTCGCGGGCGTCACCGCGTGCTGGAGGTGGCCTATGTCTCGGCACCGCAGGCCGCCCTCCGCGACCAGATAGCGGCCATCTTTAACCGCGTTGGCAATGTGAAGAATGGCGAGCGCGTCGAAGTGCTGGAGCGCGAGAAGCGCTTCGCGCGGGTACGCACCACAACCGGACTCGAAGGCTGGGTCGAGCAGCGTTTCCTGGTCGATCAAAAGACCTTCGACGCGGTGCAGAAACTCACCTCGGACAATCAGAACGACCCTATCCAGGCTCCGGGAATTCTGCGCAATGAGACCAATCTGCACGTCACTCCCGGCCGGGAGACCGAGCATCTGTACCAGCTTGCCTCCGGTGCCAAGGTCGCGATCCTGAAGCGGGCAACGGCTGAAAAGCAGCCCGGTGCGGCGCCCGCACCCAAGCTGCCTGGGAGGCCCGGCGCGAAAGCTTCCACGGGGTCGGTCCTCGAGGACTGGTGGCTGGTGCGCGACACGCTCGGCCGCGTGGGTTGGGTGCTGGCCAGGATGGTCGACGTGGACATCCCGCTCGAAGTCGCGCAATACGCCGAGGGCCAGCGTTTCGTCGCTTTCTTTCTATTGAACGAAGTGCCGGACAGCGAAAAAGGCGTGCAGAAGCAGGTCCCGCAATACCTGTGCCTGTTCACCGAACCCCATGACGGCCTGCCGTACGACTACGATCAGGTCCGCGTGTTCACCTGGAACGCCCGCAAGCATCGCTACGAAACCGCCTACCGCGAACACGGCCTCGACGGCAGTCTGCCGGTTACGGTCTCCAAAGAGGATTTCGACAAGGAAGGCACGCTGCCAGTCTTCGTCCTGCGGGTGAAAGACGATGCCGGGAAGGTCGCCGAGCGAAAGTACAAACTGAATAACCCGATCGTGAGAAGAGTCCTGGCACCCGGCGAAGTGCCCTCCCGCCCATCCAAAAAGAGGCGGGGATAGGTCCTGCGACTCAATCCGGGCTGCCAGACCATAGCCCTACTTCCTTCCAAATGCCATACTATTTCCCGCCGACTTATACCGTTTTCGGTATGGCAGGTTCAACACCTCAATACTATGTTGTTGAAAACAAATTGTTTATTGCAAGCCTTGTTTGGATTCTGAGTTGCACTTAACTGTCACTTCTAGTTGTACTCTTGTGTTGTTTTTGTACTTATAAAACCCGCGGTAGACGGGTGAGTTCGACAGTGGCTGTTCTTGAAATCCCAGCTCTCACAAATGTTTCAGTGGTCTCACAAAGATTTGCAGCTCCATCGGGTCGCGCCATGCTCCCAGGAAACCGGCCAAGGCGCTCGGATCCGAATCATGACTGACGAAAATTTAGGAGGACAGGAAATGCGATTTACAACGTTAAGCAGGCTATTTGCGGTGTTGGCGGTGATAGCCCTGTTAGTGCCCGGCGTGGTATTGGCACAAAGCACAACCACCGGCGCCATCAGCGGAACGGTGACTGACCAGAGCGGCGCGATTCTACCCGATGTCCCAGTGACCCTGAAGAGCACTGAGAAGGGCTTCACGCAGAGCGGCAAGACGAACGCTCAAGGTTTCTACCAGTTCTCACTCCTGGAGCCCGGCACGTACTCGGTGACGGTGGCAGCGGCGAACTTCAAGACCTTGAGCGCCGCCACAACCGTGAGCGTGGGTCAGAACACGATCGTAAACGCGAAGCTCGAAGTCGGCGCGGCTGGGACGACCGTGGAAGTCTCCGGCGAAGCCCCACTGCTGCAAGCGGAGACCTCGGAAATATCCACGACGTTCAATGAACGCTCGATCTCCGAAGTTCCGAATCCCGGCAACGACCTGAGTTTTATTGCCCAGACCGCCCCCGGTTCGGTCATGAATACCGGTTCCGGCTACGGCAACTTTTCCAGTTTCGGCATGTCAGGCAGTTCGAACCTGTTCACGCTGAATGGGATGTACGACAACGATCCGTTCCTGAACCTGAATAACTCGGGCGCCACCAATCTGCTGCTCGGCCAGAACGAAGTTGCCGAAGCGACGGTTGTGACCAACGGCTACTCCGGACAGTACGGCGGGTTTATTGGCGCGAACGTAAACTACATCACGAAGTCCGGCTCCAATAACTGGCACGGCAACGCCAACTACTGGTGGAACGGCCGGGCGATGAACGCCAACGATTACTTCCACACCAACTGGGCGAATAAGGCCAACGACCAGCCGCGGGGCTTTGTGAACGCCAACCAGTATGCGGCGTCGTTTGGCGGTCCCATTATTAAGAACAAGGCGTACTTCTTCTGGAACTATGAAGGCTTGCGCGTGATGATCCCTGTCGCGAATAACGGCCTTCTCGCCCCCACGCAACCGTTCCAGCAAGCAATCGTCGACAACCTGAACGCCACAGGATTCGGGGACTCGGTTCCGTTCTACCAAAAGATGTTCCCGTTTTGGAACAACGCCAAAGGAAACACGAATAACACGATTGGGAACGGCAGCCCGGGCGCTGGGGATCCAACCGGTTGCCAGGGCAACGTTTTTACCGATACGGCAGTCACGCCGAACCTGACGTTTGGTGGTGACGGTGGCCTGAATTGCACGAACACGTTCGCGAACACCGTCGGCAATTTCACTCATGAGTACTTGACCTCCGGCCGCTTTGACTTCAACGTCACCAACAGCGACAAGCTGTTCGTCCGGTTGCAGGAAGACATTGGCACCCAGGCAACGGCTACCGATGCATTGAACCCGATCTTCAACTCGACCAGCTATCAGCCCGAATATCAGGGGCAGATCAGCTGGAACCGAGTGTTTGGCGCCAAGGCTGCAAATAACCTCCTGTTCACCAGCCAGTACTATCGCGCCATCTTCGGGCCGGCGAATCTTCAGCAAACTCTGACTGCATTTCCGACCACGGTCCTGTTCAACGACGGATCGCTGACGACGGTGGGCGGCATCGATTTCAACTGGCCGCAGGGACGTAACGTTACGGGTTACCAGATTGTGGACGATTACTCCTATTCGCTGAACAGCAAGCACACCCTGAAACTCGGCTTGTACTTCCACCGCAACCTCATCAGCGACCACGATGAGGGCTTCTATACCAGTGGTTATGACCTCGCACTGAGCCTGGGCAATTACTACAGCGGCGCGGGAGCATTCCTGGTTCAGAGCTTCCCCAGCTCGCTCAACGATCCGATCAAGCTGTATCAACTGGGATTCTATGCGCAGGACGAGTGGAAGCCGAGGAGCGACCTGAAGCTGACGTTCGCTCTGCGAGGGGACCACAACTCCGTTCCAAAGTGCGGAACGAATTGTTTTGCACTTCTCAATGGGCCGTGGGACACGGTGAGCCAGCAGGGGGCCAGTACGCCCTACAATCAGGCGATCAAGACGGGCCTAAGCAACGCGGTGCCCTCGTTTACCAACATCGCCTGGCAGCCGCGCTTTGGATTTTCATGGGCGCCGTCCCGCCTCAAAAACACTGTGTTCCGCGGTGGCATCGGCATCTTTATGGACTCCTTCCAGGGGTCGATTGCTGACGGCGTTCTACAGAACACTCCGCTAGACAATATTTTTCAATTTGTCGGCGTTAACCCTGCGGGTACCGCCTTTACCGGCATCGCGCCAACGGAGGCTGCGCAGGGGAACGTTTTCGCAACTGCTGCCGCGTCGAATGCAGCTCTGTTGGCTGGATTCTCGTCAGGCCAGAACTTGGCTCAACTCGCGACAGCAACCAATGGCCTTTTCTCGCCTCCAGGTTTCACTACGGTCGGCAATATTCATGCTCCTACGACCCAGGAGTGGAACTTCGAAATCCAGAAAGGCCTCGGCAACAATACATCAATCAGCCTGAACTACGTGGGCAATCACGGCATTCACGAGACCATGGCGTTCAACGGGATCAACGGATATTGTCCGCCGGTGCCGCTGTATAAGGGTGGACCTTCATGCGCCAATGGTTGGCCGGGACTTCAGACCGCGCAACAGCCGGGTGGCCTCGTCACCGTCGGTGGTTGGGATGGTCGATTCGGACAGGTCTCAGACATCCGGACCGTGGCAGTCTCACACTACAACGGTTTGGCCGCGAGCGTTCAGCACCGTTTCAACCGCGGCCTGCAGATGCAAGCAAACTATCTGTATGGCCACGCCTTGGACGAAGTTTCCAATGGCGGCCTGAATCCCTACATCTTCAACGGTTATGGAAACAGCATTCTGACCCCGGCCAACAACAACAACCTCCGGCAGTTCAACTACGGCAATGCCGACTACGACACCCGGCACTCCTTCAATGCGAACTACGTGTATGAACTTCCCAAGGGGCCGACTTTTGCATTGAAGGGCTGGCAACTCTCGGGCACGTGGTTCTGGCGGACTGGCTTCCCGTACACTGTGACAAACTCCGCCGTCACTGGTGTGCTCGGCGGATTGGGCTTCGGCGGGCCGGCATTCGCAACCTATAACGGCACCAGTCACCCGAAGTGCAGTGGACCGGTCGGCACCTTGGATGCGCCGTCGACATGCATTTCGATTGCTAACTTCCCGGATAACGGTGTGACGGGGGCGGGTGCTAGCAACCAGCTGCAGACGGGTATAGTGAACCAGACCCGGAACCAGTTCTCTGGTCCGCACTACTGGGACACCGACATGACGCTAATGAAGTACACTCAGATGCCCAAGTGGGAGACGGCCAAGCTGGGGATCGGAGTCCAGTTCTTCAACCTGTTCAACCATCCCAACTTTGCGTCGCCGGTGAATGACCTCAACAGCCCGCACTTCGCGCAAGTGCGCAGCACGGTCAACCCGCCGACCAGCATTCTGGGATCGTTCCTGGGTGGCGACGCTTCGACCCGGTTGATCCAGTTGACGGCGAAGTTCAACTTCTAGGGTCTCAATCTAACCCCGACCAGCGGATGCTGGCAGGCGGCCTCGAAATTCGAGGCCGCCTTTTATTTTGTATTGGAAGGGGGTTATCAGTATTTTCGGATAGGTCTTTGTTTCCTGACCCAGCCGCAGCTTTTACTGCGCGACTTCCTCCCGCAGTTTCTTGGAGAGCTTTTCCACTTTCTTGAGGTTCTGCGCCAGATCCTTGGCCAGCAAGCCCTTCTGCAACTGCTGGAGGTTGGCCTGCAAAGATGCACTCAGTTTCGTCAATTCCTCGGCGTCATGATGGATGGCCTGCAGATTCGCTGCCCTGGGGTCAAGTTCAGGCGGCGAGTCCGCCCTCATCGGTTGTCCGCGCGACCACACCTTCTGGCTGGCCCGCCATGCGAGGGTCGATTGTTGGGTCAAAGCTGGGACAGTAAGGACGACCAGGAGGACGAAAACGAGGCGGGTGGGCATGCGCACCTCCCTAAGGCCGGAGCCTCAATACCGGGGAGTCTACACCCGCTCTCAAGAGGCCTCAAGAAAAATCAGAGCTTCCGAGCGGAGGATTGTTCCTCCGCGCCATGGACCAATCGGGGTGATCAGTCGAATTCGGGTGCCTTGTTGTCGGCAGTAACGGGAAACTCAAAAACCTGCGTGCCAACCGGGATCTTCAAGATGTAGCTTGTCTTCTTCTTCTCCTTCTTGAAGACGATATAGCCCTTCGCATCCTGTCCCGGCGCAATGCTCTTCTGTGTGAGGCCATTGTCCCGGACCCACTGTGCCTGCTGGGCGGAGTAGGCCGCTACCTGCTTCGCCACCTGCGCTTCGCTCACCGTGGGCTGGCATTGCGTCGCAATCATGTTGGGACAATGGGCAGAGGTCAACTCCTGCGACTTTGCCTCGCCGAACTTCTGGATCGAATTGGCCGCTTTGTTGGGCACCTCGGCGCGCACGGTCTTGTCCTTCTCATTGATCAGGATCGCCGACTGCGGATCCAAATCTATCGCTGCTTTGCTGTGGTTGTAGATCTGGACCCAGACCCGGTTGTATTCGGTCTCCTTGATCTCTGCCACGCTGATGTAGATCTGAACGTCGTCGGTCTTCAGGCCTTCGATCTTGGTGTCGTTCTTGACCTCGGATGTGGCGTTGGGCGCGCCTTCCGCCCACTTCACGGGGGTTGAGCTTTGTTGGGCAACGCTGGCGACGAACGTTAAGAGCAAAGTGCCAGCTAACACGGAAGAAGGAAATTTCATTGTCTTCAAGCCTCCTCGGGTTTGAGTGCGGAGAACGATCTGGGGCCAGCGGCCCGAGTCCTGGGACGAATGCAATTCTACACGTTTCCAAACCCGTTATTCGAGAGATAGTTCCGAGGGAAATTCGCCTCGATAAGTTTCCAGAGGATCCCTGGCGGAGTTTCGTCGAGAGCTCGAATAGGGGAACAAACGAAAGCCCCACGCTCGCAGCGTGGGGCCAGACCGAATGCCGGACCATTCTTACTTCCCGAAGATCACGGTGCTGGAGAAATGGGAACTGGAGGCCATGTAGAACAGCAGTGGCACCGACAAAAAGAAATTCGTGCGCGAGGCCAGGAACGCCTGCCGGGCGAGGGCCGCACCGTCTGCGGGAGGCGTGCCGGCCAGGGTTCCACGGATCACTTTCTTGTTGTTGGGCCAAATGATGCCCCACACGTTGAACAGCATTACGATTCCCATGCCTCCGCCTACCCCGATGGAAAGCACGTGATTGTCGTCTCCACCGACTGGGGTGTAGTTCACAAATACCCAGCCCGCAGCGTAGACCAAAATCGCAGTAATGGCTCCGAGGACATATCCGCTGGGTGTGATCTTCTTGATTACGAGGAAGAGGATGGCCCAGACAGCGACCCAGAGCAACAGAAAAAGGCCGAAGGTGCTGCCCTGCCCAACGCCTTGGCGTTCGGCATCAGGCGCGACCAGGAACTGTCCCCAATACCAAAAGCCAATAAACACCGTGGCAAGAGCGCTCCAGCGGAACCAGTTCAAAGCCGGGAGCGTGAGGTTTTGGAATATCTTCGGTTTCGCCGAGGCGTCCACCTGCTTCATGAAGGGAACGTTGATCAGGTTGAAAAAATAGAGCAGGCCGACCCATGTGATCCCGGCGATGATGTGAAACCACCGCAGAATAAGCTGCGCGGCTTGGCTGCCAGAAATGGTGGGCAGGACCAGAGATGCTGCCACTGCGACGAAATGGTGCATGAGATTTCCTCCGCCAGGTTCGAGCTGCAGGTTGTGGGGGCCCCCGAATGCCCTGAGACCAAGGGGCATTCGGCGAAGAGACATCCGGCTGCAAGCTACAAATGACAGACTGAAAGAAACTCGCGGCCCTTAGGGATGGCCTCCGGCGGCACCGTTGAGTCGAGGAAAGTCTGCACTCTGTGTGCGGGCTCTGTCAACTGACGGACCGCCTGTCCGGATCTGTTTTTCGAAGCGGAAAAAAGGGGCCCGCTTTAATCGGCAGGCCCCAGCAAACACCAAAATGTCAGATTTGTCTAACGATGATGGTGTGCACCTCCCGGGCCTGTTGTGGCTGCGTCGGCCTCGGACCGCATGGCGGCCGACTTCGCGGGGGTCAGGGTCGAATCCTTATCCGCAGGGACGGGCGGACCAACTTTCTTCGCTGAATTCCCGACAACCTGGATGATGTTCATCATCCCCAGGTCCTCGTGATTCAGGATGTGGCAGTGGAAGACGAAAATTCCTACGTCCGGCCCCCGAAAGTCCATCAGGAGCGTGACACTGGGGAAGGGATCGCCCGCGTTTCCATCCCAGGCCGGAACCTCGATCATATCCAGAAACTGGGTGTTGTCTGCCAGCACCTGGGTAAAGCCGTTGGTCCCGAAGTTGTTCTGCGATTTCACCATAAAGTGAATCTGGTGGAAGTGGAACTCGTGGTTTTCAAGAGTATGGTTTTCAACCGTCCACTGTTCTACAGTTCCTTGCTGGGAGGTGATGGCCGGAGGAGCATTGCCGTTGAACGTCATTTCGGGCTGGCCCTGCACCGCCATGAAGAACTGGTTTGTGGTCCCGTTCTCGTCGAAAAACACAGTGTGATATGCGGCGATCGGAGCGTCCAGGATGCCAGCAAAACGCTGCTGCGCCGTGGTAAAGGCGGTGAATTTTGGCAGCCTGCTATCAGGAGTAGCTTTGCCAGCCTTGGCAGCCGTGACGCTGGAGTCGTTTGTTTGTTGAATGGTGAAAATAGGCCGGTTGGGATCATCATCGCCAACGCCATTGCTATTCGCTGGAATGTTGAGCGTTACCAATTGTGCCAGCTTTACTGTCCGGGAGGGTGGGTGGATGATGAATTCCACTCGCGACGCGGGCGGCAGGCGAAAATCCGTTACAGGGATGAGCTGGCCCGGCCCACTTCCGTCCTGGGAGTTGACCGCGACGCCGTCGATTGCCACCAGTTGTACAGTCTGAGGAGTCCCGTCGTACTGCAGTTGCAGGTCAAGAATCGAGTCCGAAGACGAGTTGGAAATTCGCCAGAACTCGGGATCATCATCTGCCTCCATCTGCAGAACGGCCGGCGTATAGGTCGTGTTGCCGTTGCTATCCGTGGTCGTGTTTTCAGGAACATTGTTCACCGTCAGGTCCCGGAACGGTACGCCGTTAGGAGTTCCAGCCGCGCTCTCCGCTACGGTCGAGTTTTGGCTTCGTAATTGATCCCGAATCACGAACACCCGGCTCGTCAGCCCGGAAACCTTGGGCTGCACGTTTTGGATGCCCTGCACCACAATGGCTCCCGCCGCCCCACCGAGGACCGCGTTTTCAGCCAGGCCATGCACGTGGGGATGGTACCAATACAGTCCCGGAGGCTCGTTGCTCGGAAAGGCAATGCTGTACTGGAAGGTTTGCGTGGGATTGATGGTTGTTTTGATCACCTCGTCCGATCCGCAGGTCGGAGAAGTGTTCGTTCCGTGGTAGTGAATATTGACCGACGACGGGGTCATCTTGTTATCGCCGCAATTGGGCGGATTAATGGCCATCGTCCCCGCTTGGAATGGAGTGTTGTTGGTGATGGTGATGTTCAGAGTGTCGCCCGGGTTCACATACAGAGTGGGATTCTCCATGCCGCTCGGGGTCATGAAGCAGAACAGATTTCTGTTGGCGGCGTCCATCACAGTCTGATACGAGAACTGTACCGAAAGCACGCCGTTCTGGCTGAACAGGGCCGGTTCTCGCCGGATAGGACTGCCTGAGGCAAAGCGCGGACAGGGGTTTGAAACCGGCGCCACGGATTTGGGCGTAGTCGTTGGAGTCTGCGCGACCAGGCTCATTTGCGTCAGTGCGAAGACAACTAGCCCAAACAAAATTGGGCCGGTTGCAGGGGCTTTGTGTTTCATTTTTTTCTCCTTTACCAAAACAGGTTGAAGTTGGATTTGCGACCAGAAGATGGAAACGGTGGCCCGACAACGAAGTGCCCCGACAACGAAGTGGGTTAGGGTTGAGATTGACTCGACTGACTAAAAAGAGAGAACGCCGAAGTGGCTATATGGTGAAGCCAGAGCGATCTCTTGGCAAATGTTTTTTCCATCTGTTACAAAATCAGGACACACGAAAGGGCCTACCGAAAGGATTAATACCGAGGGGTTGAAAAGCTGGCGGGTTCGCCGTATCGTACTCACACCTGCCTGCCTGGCTGAAATCCGGTGGGAATAAAGTCGGCAGGGTTACCCCCCTTGTTCCTCGAGCAGCGGGAAGCTTCTGGGAACATGCTGTTGCATTGATCTGGTCGCTGGTCCATGGGCGCCTGTGGGCTGGTGGTGGCAAGTTCGCAGTCTACAAATCTTCGCAGGTTGTAAAGCAAGGAGATCGGCTATGGACAGCAATAAGCCGGCGCAAAACATTCAGGATTCCTTCCTTAACACGGCCCGCAAGGAGAGGCTCAGCATCACGATTTATCTGCTGAGTGGGGTGAAGTTAACGGGCCGCATCCGCTCTTTCGACAAGTACTCCGTCGTGCTGGAGGCGAACGGTCAGGAGCAACTCATCTTCAAACACGCCATCTCCACCGTGGTCATGGGGCGGGTGGCGTCGACCCATGTCGCCCACGTGGCACATCCGGAGAAAGCGGCGGCGGGCACGGCTGTGGCACCGATCGCCGCGGCGAGCGCCTCGGGCACCGAGGGATAAAAGGGTAAGGATAAGGATTAACGATAAGGACTGGTCGTTTTCAGTTTGGCAGGTTCTCATACCAAGAAATCCCGCGGCACGGCGCGTGCGGGCCGACGTGTGCCTCTCGGAACCGAAGTGGTTCGCCGCGAACCGCAGCGCGAGCGCGCGTTTCTGGTAGGCATCGAAGTCCGAACCCGCGGGCGCAGCGGCGCGAAGGGGACGGTCACCGCGCAGGCGTCAACCGCGCGGGATGCGGCCGCGATGCAGCCGGCCGCGATTGGGGCCGCGAAGAAGTCCAACAGCAAGCCCAGCATTCCCGAATTCGACGCCGACGAGTCCCTGGCCGAACTGCGCACCCTGGCCGAGAGTGCCGGGGCCGAGGTGGTTGGCGAGATTCTGCAGCGCCGCGACCGGCCCGATCCGGCAACCCTGATCGGCGCAGGCAAGCTCGAGGAAATCGCGGGCGCGGCGGCCGCGGCGGATGCCGACGTTCTGCTCTTCGACCACGATCTCAGTCCATCGCAGCAACGCAACATTGAAAAGATAGTTCAGCGGCGCGTGATCGACCGCACGCAACTGATCCTCGACATTTTTGCGAAGCATGCGCGCACCCGGGAGGGCCAACTGCAGGTCGAGTTGGCGCAGTTGCATTACATGATGCCGCGGCTGGCTGGGCATGGTGTGGAGATGTCGCAACTCGGCGGCGGCATCGGCACACGCGGTCCCGGCGAAACCAAGCTGGAAACCGATCGCCGGAAGATCGCGCGCCGCGTCCGGCACGTGGAGCAACAGATTGAAAATGTCCGGCGCATTCGCGCTCAGCAGCGGCAGCGGCGCGAGTCGGCGCCGGTGGCGACCGTCGCCCTGGTGGGTTACACGAATGCAGGCAAATCGACGCTGTTCAACGCACTGACACAGGCCAAAGTACTGGAATCACCGCGCATGTTTGCGACGCTCGATCCCACGCTGCGCGGGGTTGACCTGCCTTCGAAGCGCAAAGTGCTGCTGTCGGACACCGTCGGCTTCATTCGCAGCCTGCCGCATACTCTGGTGTCGGCGTTCCGCGCGACTCTAGAAGAAGTGCAGCGGGCGTCGCTCATTCTCCATGTGTCCGATGCTAGCAGCCGACTTTCTGCCGAGCAGGACGCCCAGGTAGAGATTGTCCTGAAAGAACTGGAGGCGGAGAAAAAGCCGCGCCTGCGCGTGATGAACAAGATCGATCTGCTGGACGAGGAAGTAACACAGTCGCTGCTGGCGGATTCACTGCGCGAAGATTCGAAAACAGTTTATGTTTCGGCGAAGGAAGGCACGGGTCTGGCCAGACTTCTGCAGCGGATTGATGCCATGATTGAAGAAGATGCCGTCAGCCGCGTACATCTCCGCATCCCGCAAAAAGAAGGGAAAACGCTGGCCATGCTGGAAGCGAAAGCGCGAATTTACTCTCGGAAGTACGTCGACGGAGCCGTGGAACTTGAGGTTGAAGCTCCGCAATCGGTCGTGCGAAAGATAAAAGCATTCGTCGTGCGGTAAACTTTGTCGGCTTGGACTAGGCTCGGGTCGCATCTTGTTCGCAAAGTGAGCCTTACGCGAGGCAGACGATGAAGAAACGCCGATCGTTGGTAAGTCTCTGCGCCGCAGTCTTAGTATTCGTTCCATCTGCCTTGTTCGGCAGTGACACCCTTCTCATCCACGGCCACATCTACACCGGCAACGCAAAAGCGCCGTGGGTGCAGGCCCTGGCTATCTCCGGAACCCGCATCGATGCGATGGGCACGGACGAGGAAATCCTGGCCAGGAAACAACCGCAGACGCAGGTCATCGATCTGCAAGGACGCACCGTCATTCCCGGAATCTCCGATTCCCACGTCCACATGTGGTTCGGCGGCCTGGAGTTGCTCGGATTCAATCTGTCGTCGCCCGAGGGCAGCATCACCCCCGACCAACCCACGGCCTTGGTCAGCAACATCAAGGCGTTCGCGGCCAGCCATCCCAACGACAAAGTTCTGATTGGCCGCGCCGATTTCAATACGACTCCGCCTTGGACTCCCTCCCACGAGTTGCTTGATCGCGCGGTTCCGGACCGGCCAGTGGTCGTACATCACACCGCGGAACACGCACTCTGGTTGAATGCCAAAGCCCTGGCTCTTGCCGGAATCACCGATCAGCCGCTGCCCGATCCAGCCGAGGAGAGAAACGTCATTCGCGACGCGTTCGGGCACCCGACTGGCGTCCTGCTGGAAGCTGCCATGGCGGTGATGGAGCACGCTCTGCAAAATCGCTTCTCCATGGAAGAGAAACTGGCGGCGGTGCGCGAGGCCTCGCATCACCTGAACCGGTACGGAATTACCAGCGTGGTGAACGCCACCGGGAATCTGGCGGAGATCGAACTCTACGCCGCGTTGCGCGATCGTGGAGAACTTACCGTGCGCACGCGGACCTCTTTTGGCGCCGTCGCGGTGAACCACCACCTGACTCCGGAATTCCTCGCCGATCTGGAAAAAGCGCGCACCTTGTATCACGACGATTGGGTTTCGGCCAATCTGGTGAAGTTCTTCGTCGACGGAGGCACTGGGCTCGTTCCTCCGCTGACCTATCAAGCGAAGGACTACAAGCATCTGGTTCTGGAACTCGACAAGCGCGGATTCCAAATCATGACCCACGCGTATCGTCCGGATACTTCGCAGTTGGTGGTTGACGCTTACGAGGAGGTCGAGCGTGCAAACGGCCCGCGTGACCGGCGCCTCAGACTCGAGCACGGCGATTTTCTGCCGGCGCAGGATATTCCGCGCGCGGCCAGGTCTTCCTTGATCGTCAGCATGCAGCCGAGTTTCTGCTGCGACGAGAACGGTTCCAACTACGATCCCAAGGATCGCACCACCACCGACCGCTGGCAGAGCCTGGAGAAGAGCGGCACCCGGCTGGCTTTCGGCAGCGACTGGCCATGCATCTGGCCTCCCGATCCGTTCACCGCCATGCAAGAGGCGGTCACCCGGCAAATCTGGAAGCCGGCGAGCGGCAGTGAATTTGTCGGCGGAGTGTTCGACGGCGCCGGGCAGGCCGGCTACGTACTGACGAAAGATGTCTACACGCCGGAAGAGCGCATAACCGTGGAGCAGGCGGTCAACGCCTACACCCAGGGTTCGGCTTACGCGCGATTCTCCGAAGATCGGCTGGGAACGCTCGAAGTGGGCAAGGAAGCGGATCTCGCCGTGCTCTCGCAGGATATTTTCTCGGTAAAGCCGGAAGAGATTTCGAAAACCAGAGTCGTGACCACGATGGTCGCGGGCAAAGTCGTGTTTGCGGAAGAAAAGTGAGATTTAAGCGCAGAGGAAACATGAAGAAAAATTTGCAGGCTCTCGTCGTCCTGGTCAGTTTGATCGCACTTTCGCAGACGTCTCGGGCGCAAGGGAATTCCAACGTCGCGGCTTCGGGCGCCTCGCCATGGCCGACGCGAGGCTGGACGAGCGATTCTCCGGCCAGCCTTGGGCTCGACGAAAAAATGCTGGCGTCCTTTGACGCCGCTTCATTTTTCCTAGCTCTCGTCGTTAGAACGTAGCCGATCCCTGCCCGACCCACACAGCGGCTCCGATGGGAGACGACAATTTACCGTAGAACGTTTTCGAAGTAGCTCCCGGATTCAGCAGCGGCACGGTGACCGTCTGCTCGGTCACTCCCGGGGAGAATATCACGGTTTGCGAAGTGGATACGTAGTCCGTCCCCGCAACGGCGGTGCCGTCGGCCGTCGCGAAATTGACGGACAGCGAGGTTGCACTGGATGGGTTAAGGGTCACAGTGAACGCCGCTGACGATCCGCTGATCACCGCGTCAGTCACTGAGAATTGCTGCAGCTTCGCATGGTACCGCACCCAGCCGAACAGAGCCGGCACAGCGCCCTCACAGTGCTGTTCGAAGTTGGCGGAGAAATTTTGCAAAATGCTGACGCTGCTGTAACCAGCTTGCAGTACCTCGAAGTTTCCCGTGAGCGTGTTGCATCCCCGCCCCGCTCCAAAAACACTCAGTCCCGGAGTGCCCGCGGGCTGGAAAGGATACCGCTGCGCATTCTCGTAATCTCCGGGCGCGAGCCGCGCGCTCGTCGGTCCGGCAAAATCAGTTTCCCAGCTATCCCCATTGTTGATCGAGACTGTTACCACGTTGCCCGAGTTCTGCGGGGTGAATGTGCCGTCAGACTCGGTAATCAGATATTCCAGTCCTTGCCCCACGAAATCGCCCGCCTGGCTGCTCATGGCCAGCGCCGTCAGGTTCACGTTGGGGTCACGGATGAGAATGCCTGCGGAGGAGGATCCAATGGGGGCGCCGCTCGCAGCGCTCAACTTCACCCTGAAAACCTTGTTGCCGCGAGCGACGACGTTTCCCATGATGGGGATGGTGATCGTTTGTGCCGTAATTCCAGGCTGGAACGTCACCGTGCCTGTGGTATTCACGTAGTCAATTCCTTGCACCGCCGAGGCGTCAGCTGTCGCGTACGCCACTTGAACGACCTTGGTGCTGGGCAGGCAAAGCGACAAAGTGACGAGCCCGTCGCTCGTACCCGCATTCCCCTTGAGGGTGTAAGCGTTCGCGACCGACACGCGCGGCACAGCTGCCACCGCAGAGTTATAGCGAAACGATCCGAACAGTGCCGGCGGTGCGCCTTCGCAATGCTGCTCGAAGTCGATTGCGAGTCGGGCGATGGTGCCGTCCGTGTTGAGCGCAAAGTCCGAGACCAGAAAGCGCCCGGTGTCCGTATTGCACCCTGCACCATCTCCGCTCACGTCAATCCCGGGTCGCGTGGGCGAACGAAAAGCCGTGCGCTGGGCTCCTTCGTACTCGCCCCACCCGAACTTCCGCGTGTTCGGAGAACCAAAGTCCAGATTCCAGAACTGACTGAAGGTTGGAGTGTGGAACGAAATCGACACCTCTTCCGCGCTGTTCGAAACCGAAAAGGTACCGTCGGCGGGGGTAAAGGTCTGGTTAATTCCCTGACCGTTCAGAGTCAGGAATGTTTGTGGCGTTGCGCCCGACGAAACGGCGGAAAACATCGACACAAAGGAGAGGGTGAGCAGAATAATGCGCAACCGCATGGGAGTACTCCTAGAAGCCAAACGTCGGAGAAGAGAGAACGGAATCGCGCCAGCGCCGAAATATTACCACCAGTCGCAGGGCTGCTCAATAGCCTTAATGATTACTGAGTGATTACCAATTAATAAGCAATCTTCCGGAGAACATCAGACTGACTGCAATTTAAATGGGCCGGCAACCAAGAAGCGGTGACATTCCTTGGCTATCGGCCCATTCGATCCTGAATTGGATCGGAGGTGATACTCCAATGCTAGTCCTCTTTTGGACGAAGTCAAGGACTATGTGCAGAAATTTGCGAGGTAGCGCACGGGCAGCCGCCCCGGGAGAGGCCTAAAGCCTGCGTTTTTATGGGCTTAATGGCGGATCCGCTCAGGGCAGGCCTTCCTCAATCCCTGCCCTGATACAAATCGAAGTCCTTCGACAGTCGTGTCCGAACCGGTCGTTCCAACGCTCTCCGCGGCGGCCTAAAACGATCTTCTTCGCGTTGACATGAACTCCTTTCGACGTTTAGACTTAACAGTTTTCATAGCCCTCATTATCCCGGTCTACAGATCAGCAGACTTGTTTAGCCGACAATGGATCAGACGCTTCGACAACTAGGGGAATTACTGCTCGGATCAGTGCCGACGGTGATTCTGCTGGCGCTGCTCTACGCGCTCTACACCACGATCGTGCACAAGCCGTTGCAGCGCGTGCTCGCAGAGCGACGCAGCAAGACGGAAGGCGCGGTGGAGAAGTCTCGCGCCGACATTGCCGCAGCTGAAGCGCGTACGGCCGAGTATGAGCAGAAGTTGCGGGAGGCACGGGCCGCGGTCTTCCGCGCCCAGGAAGCGAAGCGGCAAGCCGCGCTGCAGGCTCGAACCAACGCGCTGAACGAGGCCCGCAGCAAAGCTCATGCCCAGGTGCAGGCAGCGAAGAAGGATATCGAGAACGATCGCGCCGCGGCGGAGGCGGGATTGCCGGCGGACGCGGCTGCACTGGCGCAGGAAATCGTGCGGCGCGTGTTGCAACCGGCGGGAGCGGGACGATGATGTTCTCAGCCAAAATGTTATCGATGAGGATCGTCCGCGCAGGCCTGCTGGCGTTGCTGATGGTGAGTTTCGCGGGCTGGGCGTCGTTGCGCGCGCAAGAGCAACCTGCTTCTTCAGAGCAGAAACAAGAGAACTCGACGGAACATCCTGCAGGCGCTGCCAGGCAACTGGCGCATGAGAGTAAGGAAGCCGCCGGAGAAGAAAAAGATGAGATGGCGGAGTTCAAGCAATCCGCCTCGGTGCAACTGATCAAACGACTCACAGGGTTGAGCCTCCAGCAGTCTTACTGGCTGTGCGTGATTCTGAATTTTGTAGTAATTGCCGCGATCGTCATCTGGGCCGGGCGCAAATACCTGCCGGGAATGTTCCGCGACCGCAGCGCGGCCATCCAGAAGGCGATGCAGGAAGCGCAGATGGCCAGTGAAGAAGCGCGCCGCAGGCTGGCCGACATCGAATCGCGCCTGATGCAACTGGATGGCGAAATTGGCATGATGCGCGATGCCGCCGAAAAAGAAGGCGTGGCCGAGGAAGCTCGCATCCAGGCCGCGGCTGAAGAAGACGCGCGCAAGATCGTCGCTTCGGCGGAGCAGGAAATTGCGGCAGCGGCCAAAGCCGCGCGGCGTCAACTGACGGCCTATGCCGCGGATCTCGCGGTGGGCCTGGCACGGAAACAAATTCATGTCGATGCCGCCACCGACCAAGCTTTGGTCCGAAATTTTGCCGGAGAGTTGGGCAAGTCCCCGAACGATTCGGGAAAGGATAAGAATTAAACCGTGGCTTCCGTCGCCAGCACGTATGCTCGGGCGTTCGCGGACGTAGTTCTCAGCGCGCATCTCGATGCGAATCGAGCCGTCGGCGGATTGCGCCGGATCGCCGGGCTGCTCGCCGAGAGCGCAGATTTACGGCGCGTCTGGGAGAATCCCGCGGTGCCGGCCGACCAGAAGCGCAACCTGCTGGACGCGATTGTAAAACGAGAAGGGATCGAGCCTCACGTCCGCAACCTGATAGCAGTGCTGATCGACCACCGGCGGGTACAATTCCTGAGCCGGATCGTCGAGCAGCTCAAGAAAGAACTCGATGCGCGCATGGGCATCGCCGAGGCGCAAATCACCAGTGCCCGCGAACTGGGCGACACCGAGAAGCGATCCTTAGAAGCGCAGATCGAAAAAGTTACGGGCAAAAAGGTACACGCGCACTTTGCCCTCGATGCCGCGCTGCTGGGCGGTGCGGTGGTCCGCGTGGGCAGCACGATCTACGACGGTTCGGTGAAGGGCCAGTTGGAAAAGATTCGGGAGGCGATTAGCTCTTAGCGGCTAGCTCCGGGCTTCTAGCTTAGATGTTTTGGCTTAGCTAGAAGCTAGAAGCTAGCAGCTATCAGCTAAAAAGGCTAAGAGCTGATTTATGGCACAAATCAAAGCAGACGAAATCACGAAACTGATCCGCGAGCAGATCGAGAACTACGAAACCCAGATCTCGGTGGATGAGACCGGCACCGTCATCACGCTTGGCGACGGCATCGCGCGCGTCTACGGACTCGACAAGGTCATGGCTGGCGAACTGCTGGCCTTCCCGCACGGCGTGGCCGGAATCGCCATGAACCTGGAAGAAGATCAGGTGGGCGTGGTGCTGCTCGGCGAGTACACCGAGATCAAAGAAGGCGATGAGGTGAAGCGCACCGGCCGCATCATGAGCGTGCCCGTGGGCGACGCCATGATCGGCCGCGTCGTGAACTCGCTTGGCGAACCGATCGACGATAAGGGCCCCATCGCGACCGATAAATTCATCGCGCTGGAACGCATCGCCCCCGGCGTCATCGACCGGCAGCCTGTGCGCGAGCCCATGGCCACCGGTCTAAAGGCCATCGACAGCATGATCCCGATTGGCCGCGGCCAGCGCGAATTGATTATCGGCGACCGCCAGACCGGCAAGACCGCGGTTGCGCTCGACACCATCATCAACAGCAAAGGCAACGACCTGATCTGCATTTACAACGCGATCGGGCAGAAGCGTTCCTCGATCGCGCAGGTGGTGAAGATTCTGGAAGATGCCGGGGCGATGGAGTACACCATCGTCGTGGCGGCGTCAGCCTCCGAACCGGCGCCTATGCAGTACATCTCCCCGTATGCGGCGACCGCGATGGGCGAACACTTCCGCGACAGCAAGCGCCATGCGCTGGTCATTTATGACGATCTTTCCAAGCACGCGGCATCGTATCGCGAGATCTCTCTGCTGTTGCGGCGGCCACCGGGACGCGAGGCGTATCCCGGAGACGTTTTCTATCTTCACTCGCGACTGCTCGAGCGCTCGTCCAAGCTGAGCGACAAGATGGGTGGCGGCTCGCTGACCGCGCTGCCGATCATCGAAACGCAAGCGGGCGACGTGTCCGCCTACATTCCAACCAACGTAATTTCGATTACCGACGGCCAGATTTATCTGGAAACGGATTTGTTCAACCAGGGCGTGCGCCCCGCGGTGAACGTGGGTCTGTCGGTAAGCCGCGTGGGCGGCAGCGCGCAGATCAAAGCCATGCGGCAGGTTGCGGGTACTTTGAAGCTGGAACTGGCGCAATACCGCGAACTGGCCGCATTTGCGGCCTTCGGCAGCGATCTCGACAAGGCCACACAGGCGCAGTTAAACCGCGGCCAACGCCTGGTCGAACTGCTCAAACAGAACCAATTCTCGCCGCTGCCGTTCTCCAAGCAGATTCTGATCATCATGGCCGGCACGGGCGGATTCCTCGACGATCTTCCTGTAGCGCAGGTGCGCGAGTTCGAAGCTGAACTCTACAAGTACGTCGACTCCACCAATCCCGGCCTGCTGCGATCGATCATGGAGAAAAAGATTCTCGATGACACACTGAAAGGCCAGTTGCAAGCCGTGATCAAAGAAGCGAAGCAGCAGTTCGTGGCCTCGCGGGAAGTAGTAGCGAAGTAAGCTTTTGGCTCTTGGCCTTTGGCTCTTGGCTTGAATCACAGAGTCACAGGCCAAGAGCTAATAGCCAATAGCCAAGAGCAGTTTTTCCAATGGCAAACATTCTCGACATCCGGCGCCGCATTCGCAGCGTGATCAACACGCGGCAGATTACCAAGGCCATGAAAGTGGTCTCGGCGGCAAAACTTCGCCGCGCGCAGGAACGGGCTCTGGCCGCGCGTCCGTATGCGCAGATGCTGACCAATGTGCTGAAGTCGCTGGTAGCACGCGCCGAAATTTACGATCCGGAAACCGGCGAACCCAAGCATCCTCTCCTGGCGCAGCGCGAAGAAGAGAATATTCTGCTGATCGTCGTCACCGGAGACAAAGGGCTAGCGGGCGCATTCAACGCCAATATCACGAAAGCTGCTTCTCGGTTCCTCGAGTCGAAGGAAGGCAAGAACGTCGACATCGAAGCCATCGGCCGCAAAGGGCGGGACTTCCTACGCCGCCGCTATCCTGCCGCGAAGGTGCAGACGCGGAGCCTGGCGGATCTCGCCGAATCGATCGAAGCCGAACCGGACGAGGCCGAACGCGCCGCAGCGATTCAGATCACCGGCGAGCACGTCGGCATCCTCGGCAAGGTGGAGTTCGCGCAGGCTTCGGCTTTGGCCCAGAACGTAATCGCACGTTACTGCCGCGGAGAGATCGACGCGGTGTACGTTGTCTTCAACGAATTCAAGTCGGTGATCGCCCAGCGCCTTATCGTGGAGCAGGTTCTTCCTATCGAGCAGATCGGCGCGCAGACGGTGCGCCTGGTTGAGGAGATGACGGAAGAAGAGAAAAAGAAGGCCAAAGAAGCAGCCATCAGCGCGGGCGTTGGCATGCGGGGTCCCCAGCACGAGGCCGACGAATCCGCTTCACAGTTCGGCACCGCGCAAGTCGACTACATTTACGAGCAGTCGCCGGAAGAATTGTTCCGCGCCCTGTTGCCGAAGTATGTGAGCATCCAGATTTTCCGTTCGCTGCTGGAATCGGTGGCCGCCGAACACGCCGCGCGCATGACCGCGATGGATTCGGCCACCAACAACGCGACCGACATGATTGATTCGCTGACCCTGGTCATGAACCGCGCCCGGCAGGCGAAGATCACGAAAGAAATTATCGAGATCGTCAGCGGCGCAGCCGCGATGTGAAGAAAACCGCTTTTGGCTCTTGGCCATTGGCTCTTGGCAAAGTCCAAAGCTAAAAGCCAAGAGCCAATAGCTAAGAGCTGAGGTTTTATGCCTGAAAACGTAGGACATGTCATTCAAATCGCGGGGCCAGCGGTCGATGTGCAGTTTCCCGAGGGGAAACTGCCGCCGATCTATGAGGCTGTAAAAGTGGTCAGCGACGGCTTCACCGTGCCCAGCCCGATCAGCGTAATTCTCGAAGTGCAACAGCACCTGGGCGAAGGCCGCGTGCGCTGCATCGCCATGCAGCCCACCGACGGCATGGTGCGCGGCATGAAGGCCATTGATCAGGGTGGGCCGATTTCCGTGCCCGTGGGCCGCGGGACGCTGGGCCGCGTGATGAACGTGATCGGCGAACCGGTCGATCAACTTGGCCCGGTCGAATACAAAGAGAGAATGCCGATCCACCGTCTCGCCCCGGCGTTCGACGAGCAGGCCACGAGCGCGGAGATGTTCGAGACCGGCGTGAAAGTCATCGACTTGATCCAGCCATTCCTGAAGGGCGGCAAGATCGGATTGTTCGGCGGCGCGGGCGTGGGTAAGACCGTAGTTATCATGGAGCTAATTAATAACGTCGCCAAGAATCACGGCGGCTACTCCGTGTTTGCCGGCGTCGGCGAACGCACCCGCGAGGGCAACGACTTGTGGCTGGAAATGACGGAGTCGGGTGTGATCAAACCGGGCAAGCCCGCCGAATCGAAGGCCGCGCTTATTTACGGCCAGATGACCGAGCCTCCAGGGGCGCGCCTGCGCGTCGCGCTGACCGGGCTCACGGTCGCGGAATATTTCCGCGATGCCGAGGGCGCCGACACCCTGCTCTTCATCGACAACATTTTCCGATTCACGCAAGCCGGCTCGGAAGTTTCCGCGCTGCTCGGCCGCATGCCCAGCGCCGTAGGCTACCAGCCCAACCTGGCGACGGAAATGGGCGAACTGCAGGAACGTATCACGTCCACCAAGAAAGGCTCGGTCACGTCGGTCCAGGCGATTTACGTGCCTGCCGACGACCTGACCGACCCGGCCCCGGCGACCACCTTCGCTCACCTCGACGCGACCACGGTGCTGTCGCGCGCCTTGACCGAAATTGGAATTTATCCCGCGGTCGATCCCCTGGCTTCGACCTCGCGCATTCTCGATCCGCGCATCGTTGGCCAGGAGCACTACGACGTCGCGCAGAACGTGAAGAAGACTCTGCAGACCTACAAAGATCTGCAGGACATCATCGCGATTCTCGGCATCGACGAGTTGACCGAGGATCAGAAACTGACCGTGGCGCGAGCTCGCAAAATTCAGAAATTTCTCTCGCAGCCGTTCCACGTGGCCGAACAGTTCACCGGCGCGCCGGGTCGTTACGTCAAGATCGCCGACACCGTGAAGGGCTTCAAAGCGATTGTGGAAGGCAAGTACGACGACATCCCTGAGCAGGCGTTCTACATGAAGGGACCGATCGAGGAAGTGCTGGAAGCAGCAGAGAAGATGAAGGCGGCAGCGTAAAGAACGGACCTCGGGCGTCAGACCTCGGACCTCGACAAGGTTGTGCTGGTGTCCAAGGTCTGAGGTCCGACGGCAGTCTTAATGGCAGATACTTTTAAACTCGAGATCGTCACGCCGGAAAAGAAAGTTGTGGACACGGCGGCCGAGGAAATTCAGATTCCCGGAAAGAATGGGTATCTGGGCGTCCTGCCGGGCCACGCTCCGCTGATCACTGAACTGGCAGTCGGCGAGATTAGTTTCCGCGAGAACTCAGTCGAACAGCGCCTGGCCGTGGCTTGGGGATTCGCGGAAGTTCTGCCCGACAAAGTCACGATACTCGCCGAGACGGCGGAGCGTCCCTCGGAAATTGACGTCGACCGCGCGCGCCAAGCCAAAGCGCGCGCCGAGCAGCGGTTGGCGAACGGCGATACCATGGTCGACGTCGACCGCGCGCTGGACGCGCTGCAGCGTGCCGAAACCCGTCTGGAAGTCGCCGCCAAAAAATAACAGCAGAATCAAGAAAAGGCTGGTTCGCGCCTTATACAATTGTGCCGTTTACCTCATTGGAGGAAAAGGCATGACACTTCAATCGGCCTTTCTCGTTCTTCCTCTTTTCTTCGGTGCTATCGCGATCGCGCAGGAAGCTAAGCCTCCACAAACTCCCCCTCCCCAAAGGCCGCCCTGGCTTGACACTCCTGAGGTGCACTCCGACAACAGCGTGACTTTCCGCTTCCTCGCGCCCAACGCGCAAGAGGTGAAACTCGCGCGCGAAGGCGCCGAACCACTGGCGATGCAGAAAGACGACAAGGGCGTCTGGACCGTCAACACGGCGCCCCTGCCTCCGGACTACTACGGATACTCCATCGTCGTCGACGGCGTGCGCTCCCTCGATCCCTACAACCACGGACTGGTCCCGAATCTGCTTTCCCCTGGGAATTTCGTGCATGTTCCCGGCCCTCCGTCGCTGCCTTGGGAGTTGAACGATGTGCCCCACGGCGAAGTGCATCATCATTTCTACCGGTCTACGGCGGCCAACGATCAGCGAGATTTCTATGTCTACACGCCGCCGGGCTACGAACCGTCCGCGAAAAAGACATATCCCGTACTCTATTTGCTGCACGGATACAGCGACGACGCCAGTGGATGGACTGCGGTCGGGCGCGCTAACGTGATCCTCGACAATCTCATCGCACAGGGCAAAGCCAAGCCCATGATCGTCGTGATGCCGCTCGGTTACGGTACCATGGAAGTGATTCGCGTCGGCTGGGGAGGCATCTCCACCCATCCCGAGGTGCGCGAGGAGAGCTTCCGGAAATTTCGTGACGCGCTGTTGACCGAAGTCATGCCCAAGGTCGAGAGCGAATACCGCGTGACCACGGATCGCAACTCCCGGGCGATCGCCGGACTCTCCATGGGCGGCGCCGAATCGCTGCGCACCGGATTGAACGGCCTCGACAAGTTCGCCTGGATTGGCGCGTTCAGTGCCGGCGGCATGCCCGACGAGTTTGAGAAAGTTTTCCCGGGTCTAGACGCCAAGGCGAACCAGCAAATTCGCCTGCTCTGGATTGCGTGCGGCACCGAAGACCGCCTGATCACCCCGAACCGCAACCTGCGCGAATGGCTGAAGACCAAAGGCGTGCTGCACGTCGACATCGAAACCCCGGGCATGCATACATGGATGGTCTGGCGGAGGAATCTGGCCGAGTTTGCGGCGCTGCTGTTCCGCTGAACGACCCGTAGCGCCGCCGCCCCGGCGGCTGTCGTGGCGGCGTCCCCGCCGCCACCGCGCATAGCAGCGCAAAACCATTTTAGTTTTTCGTAGCCGATGATGCGGGGCGAATCGCCCCCGCGACAGCCGGCGAGTCGCCGGCGTTACGGTACGTTGACGTGATCCCGGTTCTCCGCCGGCACATAATTCACCGCCGCCGTGCGCTCCAACTTGTCCCACGCGAACTTCCGGCCTTCCAGCGCGCGCTTCAGAGTCTTAAACAGCACAACCGAAAATAGCTGGCGGTAAGCGAAGCGCTGTAGCCAGACCTGGCTCAGCAGCCATACATCTTCTTTCTCGCCGGCATGGGACCGTTCCAGAGCGAAGGCAATCGCCGAGGCGATAAAGTCGATCACCAGGAACGCGAAGAAGAACAACACCAGCTTGTGGAAGTCGGCGGGATTGGTGGAGTCCGGATGGAAATGCTTTTGGATGTAATACCAGATCGTGCCCACCACGAACATGATGTCGATCAGCGGCGACACCAGTGGCAACAGAATCTGGAAGATGAAGATGTTGGGCAGCGCCACCCATCCCAACGGGCCTTCGCGGCCGACAACTTTACGATGTTTGTAGACCGCCTGCAGGATTCCGAAGGACCAGCGGAAACGCTGGCGCATCAGGCCGTTCGCGTTGGTGGGAGCTTCGGTGTAGGCGAGCGCCATGTCTTCGTACTCAACGCGATATCCCAGTCGCAGCAAGGCCATGGTGAGGTCGGCGTCTTCGGCGACGGTGTCCACGTGGTATCCGCCCGCCTCGCGCACCGCGGAAACGCGCCATGCCCCAATAGCGCCGGGTACCACGCTGACCGCACCCAGCACGTCGAGCGCCCGGCGCTCGAAATTCTGGCTGGTGATGTATTCCAGCGCCTGCCAGCGCGTCCAGAGATTAACCCGGTTGCCCACCTTCGCATTGCCCGCGATAGCCCCGACTTTGGGATTGATGAAGTGCGGCACCAGGCGTGAGATGGCGTCCTGCGCGATGATGGTGTCGGCGTCGATGCCCACGAAAAGTTCCGCATCTCCAATGTGCTCGATGCCGTAGTTGAGCGCCTCGGCCTTGCCCGAGTTCGGTTTCCCGAGAATCAGAACCTTTCCTGCAGCGGCCTCGGCCTTGAAGGCCTGGCGTGCGACTTCGAGGGTGCGGTCCTTGGAGCCATCGTCAATCACAATCACGCGCAGATTCGGATAATTCGAATTGAGGGCGGCCCGTATTGTGCGCTCAATGACTTTCTCTTCGTTATAGGCGGGAATCAGCACCGCGACCTTTGGCCGGTAGGACGCGACTTCCGCTGGCTTGCCGAAAATTTTTTCCCGCACGCGATCATAGACCGCCGCCGCTCCAATAAAAATCAGGCGGCCCGTCATGAGCAGGTCGCCCACCAGAAATATCCAGGTGATGAAGACGATGCCTGCGTCGAACAGCCAAAAGCCGAACCGGTCGAGCCGGGCGGCCCAAAGCTCGCCAGCCGGCAAGGGCGCCATCACGTCGGCCCGGGTTTTGCCCAGCAGTTCGTACACCGGCGCAACTTCATATCCCCGAGCCCGAATGCCGTCGATGATCGCGGGCAGGGCGCGCACGGTTTCGGCGCGATTCCCGCCGCCATCGTGCAGCAGCACAATGTTGCCGCAACGCAGATTTTCCGGACGGCAGGGCGGCAGATGGGACAGCACGTACGATGAAATCTTTTCAGCTGTAGGATTGCCGCTCCAGTCATCGGGATCGATGCGATTGCCCACGGTGATGTAGCCCATCTCCTGCGGAATCTCGAGCGGGCGCACCTGGTCGGCCGTGTCGGGCTCCTCATCAATCGCATACGGCGGCCGCATCAGGATGGCGCGAACTCCTATCAGGCTGCCGAACAGGCGTTCGGTGAGATTCAATTCCATCTTGAAATATGCGGTCGAGATGTTGCTGACGTCGGGATGGGTGAACGTGTGGTTCCCGATGGTGTGGCCTTCGTTGTAAATCCGCTTCGCGATGCCGGAAAATTTGTCGGTCTGAATGCCAATCAGAAAAAAAGTAGCAGTCGCGTGCTTCTCTTTAAGCACGTCGAGAATCTTCGGAGTCCATTCGGGATCGGGCCCGTCGTCAAACGTGAGTGCAACCTTGTTCGGGCTATAGCCATAGCGTCCTACGCGGTAAGGCTCCGGCAGAGTCTGGAAGACCTCATCGGTGATCAGCTTGCTTCCTGCATCGACCGTCAGATCGCGCGTGCCATGGGCGGGCTTGTCTTCAATGCGCAGAATTTCGCCCTGCCCCTCCATGTCGACTTCCGCACCAGGTGGCACATCTTTCAGTTTGTCGGTCGCGCCGACATCCCCAGGTATGTCCCAGACCCTCCACAGCGAGCGATCTTCGCTGCCCAGCCGCCACAGGGCGAACGTCTGGATGCCGAGATTCTGCGCCGATCGCATGTGATTCAATGCCGTCACCGCATCCAGGAACCAGATATCGTGGCGGGTGTTGTGCTCGTCGAGATAGCTGAAGTGAGGATTCATCGCGTCATCGTCGAAGTTGACGTCCTCTTCAGAATCTCGCGCCGCCAGCCATGCCGACTGCGCAGTGACCGGAGAGTCGTGCTCCTCGGGTGGCAGTTTCCCGTTCTTGGGCTTGAGCACCCAGTCATACCCGTAGTTGGCGATCGCGCAGATGATCTTTTCCTTCGGGATCACTGTCTTGGCAAACGTCAGGTTCTGGACGAACCAGTCTTGCGACGCGACCGGACCCGATTCGGCTCCGGGATAGTGTTCGTCGTAATTCATCAGCACAATGCCGTCAGCCGCCGCGGCGATCGCCGGATAGTCGTACTCGTTGCTGTGCGGTGGCACCGCAACGTAGAGCTTCATCCCGCGCGCGTGCAGGTCGCCAGACAGCTCTCTCAACAACGAGACGTACCCAGGCTGGCCCGCCGGTGGAAATGTTTCAAAGTCCACAATCAGGCCCCGGAAGTGACCCGACGCGAGGAATTTCATGGCTTGATCGCGAAAACGCGCCCGGGCATCGGGGTCGTTCAGGAACCCGGCGATGTCTCCCACCCAGTTCGCGCCGTCGGAATTATTCACCATGGGGAAGACTTCCATGCCGGGGTCTTCCGTCTTCAGAAACGGCATCACGCGGTCGTCGACCGGCAGAACCGTGTTGCCCTGCACCACATCAAAATACTTGTTGGTTTGGTCGTCGACGCCCTGCAGTCGTCCATCGGGCGTGAACACGTGCAGCCAGTCGGGATAGAGAATGTCGATCTGGTGGGCGTAGGCGCGCAGCGACGAGAAACTGGCCGCGTCCCAGGGCACATAGAAAGCCGCACGAATTCCTTCACTCTGATTCAGCGTAACCTGCGACGCCGCCAATTTGGACTTGCGGTGAGAGCGGGCCGCCAGTTTCTTTTGGCGGTCACGGGCTTTCTCTTTGTCACTCTCCTTCAGGGCTTTGAGGGAGCGCTTTTGCGGCGAAAACAACAGTTCCGGCAGGGGTTCATCCCGCAGCGCCGTGTACACGAAGAAAATGACCAATGCTGAGACGAAAACCGCCGTAACGTCTACCAGGCGACGCAGGCGTTTCCACCGGGCACGTCTCGGATCATAAAAGACAGGTTGAGCCATGGGTGAGTATCTGTTCATCGTATGCCGTGGACGGCACACGGTCAATTCTCGACGAGGCAGGGTAAGGTTAGCTGCTCTGGCTCATTTGATGCATTTTCCTGCCTCCGGGATTGCCGCAAACGCGCTATGATTCGCGCGTGCGGAGCCGGTGCAAGTACGAATGCAGGAACTGATCAGAAAGAAAACGCGTTTCTTGGCCTGCGCGAGCCTCGCAGCCCTGGGCCTTCGCCTGCTGTTTGTGGCGTATTTTCCCGGGGTAGTGGACGACTCCCGGTTTTACGCCAACATCGCCGAGAACTGGCTTCAGCACGGCGTCTACGGCATCACCAACTCTGGCGCGATTGTGCCCACGCTCTCGCGCCTGCCCGGATATCCGGCGTTCCTGGCGGTGATCTTCGCGTTGCTCGGCGACGAAAACTTTCGGGCGGTCCTGCTGGTGCAAGTGCTGTTCGATCTGGCGACGTGCTTCCTGATTGCCGATATGGCCCGACGGCTTTTCGGCGACCGAGCCGCGCAGGCGGCGTTCCTGTTCGCGGCGCTCTGTCCGTTTCTCGCCAACTATTCAGCCGCCGCACTGACCGAGACGCTGGAGACCTTCTTCACCGCTCTGGCCCTGGACCTCGCCTTGCGCGGCCTGGGAATTGGCGAGACTCGAACGGTTCACCCCAGTCTGGTCTACCCAAGCCTCGTCTGGCTCGGGTGCGGAGCGTCTGTCGGGGCCGCGATTCTGCTCCGCCCCGACGGTGGGATCCTGCTCGCGGCGATCGGCGGATATCTGCTCTGGATGCTTCTGCGCAGCCTGCGGACGCAGCGAGCTGAAGCTGGCGCGGGCCGGCGTTTCGCCCCGCGAACCATCCTCTGGGCCGGAATGTTGGTCGCGGCCGCAGCCACCGCACCGCTGATTCCCTGGACGCTGCGCAATCTGCACACCTTGCACCGCTTCGAGCCTCTCGCTCCGCGCTATGCCACCGACTCGGACGACATTGTCATGACGGGCTTCAACCGCTGGACTAAGACCTGGATCGCCGACTACGTCTCGGTGCAGGAAATCTACTGGAACGTTCCCGGAGCCGAGCTGGACATAACGCGGCTGCCGCTTCGAGCCTTCGCTTCCGAGCAGCAGCGGGAAACAACCAGCGAACTGTTCGCCGACTACAACCGCAACCACGACATGACGGTGGAACTCGATGCCCGCTTCGCCGCTCTGGCGCGGGAACGCGTTCACGCCGCGCCCTTGCGGTATTACCTCTGGCTTCCGGCCGTGCGCATCGCCGACATGTGGCTGCGTCCGCGAGTCGAACTCTTTCCCTCGGACCCGCGCTGGTGGGAGTTCAACGACGACCACCGCTGGCTCGCCGTAAGCCTGGTGTTCGGCTTTGTCAATCTGGTCTATGTCGCGCTAGCCGCCGCCGGACTCGTCCGCGCGCGGGAAGTCTTTGGCGTTGGACTGCTCGTTGTTTTCTTGCTGCTACGTTCCGCATTTCTCGGCAGCCTCGAGAATCCCGAGCCCCGCTACACGCTGGAATGCTATCCCGCGGTCATAGTCCTGGCTTCGGCCCTCTTTCAGCGGCGTGCGTAAACTTTCCAAATCTTCGCCAATGTCCCGTGAATCAGCGTGTTCAATCGCCTCCCATGTGCATCTCGTGAAAATTCATCTTGAATGTTGTCGTGGTGAAGTTGCACAATAGCGCCCCATCAGGTTCCCCAGGCCCCGCTCTCGGTCTCAAAGCTCCTGGGCAAGACGTAATCAGAATACGACCCTATTGGGTGGATAGGAGTTCCCTATGCGTTCTGGTTCATTGCTCGTGGCGCTGGTGTTCACCTCTTTCCTCGCGCTCGGCACGCTGGCTTCAGCGCAATCGGCGACGACCTCGTTGCGCGGCACCGTCACCGATGCCAAGGGTGCGGTGGTTGTTGGTGCTGCCGTTCACCTGAAGGATCCAGCCACCGGCCTGTCGCGCGATAGTATGACCGGCGGTCAGGGTGAGTATCAGTTTCTTGAACTCCCGCCCGCGACCTATGAACTCACCGTGAAGGCGCAAGGGTTCGCAACCCTCAGAGAGACCGGCATTCAGCTTTTGGTGCGCACCCCGGGCACAGCCAACGTGACCCTGCAAGTGGCGACGGGTGTGGAAACGGTGGAGGTCCAGGCCTCTGCCGCCATGGTCAACACCGAAGATGCATCGATGGGGCACGCCTTTGATGCCCAACAAATTCAAGATCTGCCCTTTGAAGGCCGAGAACCAACCAGTATTCTGACCTTACAGGCCGGCGTGGTATACACCGGTAACAGCCGCGCCATCAACAGCCAAACCCAAAGTGGATTTGACTCTGATAGCCGCAGCGGCACCGTCAATGGTGGCCGGAGCGACCAGACCAACATTACCCTGGACGGCACGGACAACAATGACCAGGCCGGCGGGAGAGCCCTGCAAGGCGCGATCCGCGTCCCGCTTGACTCACTGGAGGAGTTTCGCGTAATTACGGCCAATTCCGATTCCGATAGCGGCCGTTCTTCCGGCGGGCAAGTCGCGCTCGTCACCAAGAGTGGTACGAACAGCATTCACGGCGGCGGCTATGAATACTATCGTCCCACCTTCGCCGCTAACGATTGGTTCAACAAGGGCGCCCAAATCTCCAGCGGACTTCCCAACCGTCCGGCCTTCCTTTTACGGAATACTTACGGCGCCTTTGTAGGCGGCCCGATTAAGAAGGATCGAGCTTTCTTTTTCTTGAGCTATGAAGGCATGCGGAAGCGCGAAGACCAAGTCGTTACCCAAACCGTTCCTAGCGGCAGCCCGACCGTCAACGGACTCCGACAAGGATATATCACCTATTGCACCGATCCCGCCTGCACACCGTCGCTTCTCCAGACCTTGGCACCCTCCGATTTAGCTAGCCTGGATCCAAACTGTTCGACGATCGGCAGTTGCGTCTTCACCGGTCAACCCACCCCTCCCGCCGGTTTTTGCCAGGGGACCTTCCCGACCTGCCCGGGACCCAACCCCTATGTGATGCAGGTGTTCCAGCAATATCCAGTCGCCAACAGCACCGCGGTGGGTGATGGGTATAACTTGCTCGGCTATACGTTTGCTTCTCCGTGGCCTGACAACCTCAACATGTATGTCGCAAAGTTGGATTACAACCTCACCGCCGATGGTAACCATCGCCTGTTTGTGCGGGGCGTGCAGGATGGAGACCACAACAATGCCGGCGCGGAGCAATTCCCGGGACAGCCGAACTCTGTAAAGGAAGTGGTCACCAGCAAGGGTCTGACTGCAGGACTCACTTCCACTTTCAAGAATTCCTGGATCAATAGTTTCCGGTTTGGCTATATACGGGAAGCCTTTGATGACCGGGGCCTCGAGGCCCAGCACCATGTGACTTTTCGCTTCATAACTGACATCAATGCCTTTAGCTCCAGTGTCAATCGCCAGGTCCCGGTCTTGAACTTCGTGGACGACCTGACCAAGCAGAGAGGCAGCCACACATTTCAGTTCGGCGTCAATTTGCGCAAGGTTGATAACGTCAGCAATTCCAACCAAACCTCTTTTTTCAGTGCCACAACCAACCAGGATTGGATGTCTCCCACCACGATCGCAGGCGCCGGGGTGAGTTTCGATCCTTCTACCGGGCCTTACCCAGCCGTCGATGGCGGGTTTATACAAAGCTACGATGTGGCGGTGACCGACTTGGCCGGTCTCGTCAGTGAGGTCAGCGCGAATTACAACCTGGACAAGCATCTGAACGCCTTGCCCGAAGGCACCATGGTTCACCGCGACTATCGCGACTGGGAATGGGAGTGGTACGCGCAAGACTCCTGGCGGGCGCGCCCTAATCTGACGTTGACCTTCGGCCTGCGTTACTCACTGCTGGAGCCTCCCTACGAAACGTCCGGCACTCAGGTGGCGCCGACCATCAGTACCCATGATTGGTTTATGCAGCGCGGGAAAGCCGCAGAGCTGGGACAGAATTATTTTGTGACCGGGTTGGATTCGTCCGGCAATCCGATCTTCGACCCCAACCACGTTCTCCAGTTTGCGCTGAGCGGTCAGGCTAATCACGCCAAGCCTTATTGGGGATGGGACTACAAGAACCTCGCCCCGCGACTGGCCATTGCCTATTCGCCAACCGCAGACTCAGGGCTTGCACGGAAGATCTGGGGGGCACCGGGCAAATCGAGCATTCGTGTCGGGTGGGGGATGTATTTCGATCACTTCGGTCAGGGTATTACGAGCTCGTTTGACCGCGAAAACGGATTCGGTCTGAGCAGTTCGAACGGGAATGCGGCCGGCTCGGTCTCAGTGGATTGCGCCTCACGTTTCACCAGCCTGACCACGATCCCGTCCAACTATTACGGGCTGCCCGGCGGGTCTTGTTCCTCACCAGCGAGCGTCCCTTACTATACAAGCGCCCCCAGCGGATCGTTCCCCATTGTTCCGCCGCCCAATCCCGGCTATATCACTTTCGGCCTGGACGATAAGCTCAAGACACCCTACTCCCACGTCTTCGACTTTTCGATCACTCGTGACTTGGGGAAGGGCTTTGTGCTTGAGGCGTCCTATGTTGGCCGTTTCGCCCACCGGCTGCTGCAGGAAATTGATTTGGCGCAACCGGCAAACTTAAGAGATCCCCAGTCCGGCATGACCTACTATCAAGCGGCGCAGGCTTTGGCGAAACAGTACCGGGCGGGCGTTCCCATTCAGAATGTTGCCCCCATCGCTTTTTGGGAGAACGTTTTTAAGATGGCTTCGAGCGCCAACGGTGGCGTTCTTTTTGGACCGACCGAAGGTTTCCCCACATGCGTGAATGGTGAAGGGGCCGCGACGACTTTCACCGCAACCCAGGCCATGTACGATTTATTTGGCTGCTACGGCATGTCACCAAACGGCTCGGGTGGTTATAGCGTGGTTGGCAATGAGAGCTCGGCCTTGGCCGCCGCCGACCTGGCCGGATACTGGGGATACTCGACCCCGAACGGTGGGCCATGCATCCCCGCATGCGCGACCATCAATGGTCAACAGAGTCCGTACGCCTTCTTCCCCGCCCAAACCGCCTCTTTGGATGCCTGGTCGAGTATCGGCAATAGCGCTTACAACTCGGGGCAACTCAGTCTGCGCCACCATTCCGGTGGTTTGAGCTTTGATATAAATTACACCTACTCCAAGTCCATTGATGTCGGCTCCAATGCCGAGCGCATCAGCGTTTTCGAAGGCCTCGGGTTCTCCAGCCAGATCATCAATGCCTGGATGCCCAAACAGCTGCGCGCCCCTTCGGACTTCGACACCACCCATTCACTGAATGCCAACTGGGTTTATGAACTTCCTCTGGGGAAAGGGAAACGGTTTGGTGTGGGAAGGTCAAAGATCGCGGAAGCAGTGCTTGGCGGCTGGCAGATCTCGGGACTGTGGCGGTGGTCCACGGGATATCCATTTGACGTGTACGCCTTCAACAACTGGTCCACCAACTGGGATCTTGAGTCCTATGGAATACTGACGGGACCTAAGCCCAAGACCGGCCAATTCATTCTTGGAGGTACCACTCCGAACGTTTTCCAGAATCCAGCCGCAGCGCTCAACTCGTTTCGTTACTCACTCCCTGGCGAGTCCGGCCAGCGCAACGAACTGCGGGGCCCAGGATCGTTCAATATCGACATGGGTCTGTCGAAAGCCTGGAAGATCACCGAGAGCCAGAATCTGAAATTGAGCTGGGAGGTCTTCAACGTGACCAACTCCGCACGGTTTGACGTGGGAACTATGATGAACAACAATAATTTCCTTGACAGTGCCGCTTCCTTCGGCAACTTCATCAATACGCTGAGCCAACAGCGCGTGATGCAGCTCGGCGCGCGTTACTCGTTCTGAAACATGAACATTGAAGCGGTCCACAAAACGAAAAGGGCGGCCAAAATGGCCGCCTTTTTTATTCTTCCGATCTGGTTCTACCCCAGCGGCGAGTCGCTCATGCGAAACCGCGTGCGGACGTGCTCGGAAATAAGTTCGATTGCGGGCCGGTTCTGCACCGGGTCGGCTTGCGCCAGATACTTCATGGCCTCGACCAGCAGGCGTTGCCCGTCCACGTAACGAGGATCTGAGCTACGCTGCCTCCGCTTATTGCCCAGCTTAGGAGGGACTACAATCGTAAAAACCTTGGCCATGAATGAACCCAACTGAAGGTGGGGCCAGTATAGCTCGCCGCATGCAATTCTCAGCACACCTTCTTGCTCTTTAAATTCAACGACTTAGCCAGATGGTGAAATCGTCTGCGTCTTGCTCGTGGTTTTTAGCCTGAAAACGTCGTCTGGGATCTTCTCGTTTATCCGAATGCCAGAATACTTCGCCAGGCGATAGTTTCCGTCGGGTTCGAAGGCCTGCTGCTGCACCGAGATCCCCCGATCGAGATCGATCCATAGAAAAATCTGTTTGTATGTGTTTCGGACCTTCTCGGACTTGGGAACGAGCTGCAGCTTCGCCGTCGAGATGCCGCTAATGGTCTCCGCCCCCATATAAGTGACGTCGAACGTCTTCACCAGATCCTGCCCGCTGCCGCCAAAGCCCAGCACGACGTAGCTCTGCAGGTCGCCGCGATTCTTTCCGAGATCGAATTCCGTGATCTGGTCGGTCTTGGGCTGGTACATCCTTACCTTGCCCTTGCTGAAGAGCACAAACTTGGGTTCGGGTTTCAACTTGTTCAGATCGCTTCCGGCCCTCTTGACCTCGGCCATCATCTCGATTTCTTTGCCCACGCGGCGGTAATAAATCGTTCCCGTTTGGTACTCGTCGATTTCATTGATGACTTTTTCGTAGGCGTCCCACTCAAACTCGGCTTGCGTGCCGCGAAAGCTGGCAGCGGCGGCATCCATTTTTTTCAGGACCGTATTCAGCGGGCTCGATTCGACGGGCGCTTGTTGCGGTCCGGACGCGATGCGAAGAAAACACCAGACCAGCGCGATGGGGATGAGTGTGAAACTTTTCATTTCGATATCCAGTTGCGAGCTGTCTTTTCGACCGTTTCGTTAGTCCCGCTTGGCCAGCACTTTATAGCTCTGCGCTTTTCCCTTGCTATCAGAAACTGTCTCGAAACTCACAATCGAAACCGCGCCCGAAATCGGTTCGATTATGTGCAGCAGTTGCTCGCGCACCGACTGGTCATCGCCCGGCGAAATCGCGCTGGCCGCAACCTGATAAAAAAGATGACCCTCGGCATCGGCCGTCACGATCACCTCGGTCGGATGCGGATTGCGCTCAATCGGTTTGTCGTTGAAGTTGATCACCCGCGGCGAGAACCACAAAAAGAGGATGATCAGCGTGACCATAATGTCGTAGTGCAGCGTGCCCCGCTCGTATTGCCACAGAATGTATCCCCGAATTGTTCGCCAGATGGCGTTCATGGGCAGCGGCGCGCTGGGCGCGGTGGTCGTGAGTTCTGCTCTCTGCAAGTCTACTAGCTCGCGGCTCCTAGCTTCTAGCTCCTAAGTTTTTAGGCTTGTCATTCCGAACCGGGCTGAAAGCCCGGTGAGGAACCTGCTGCCCCGTCGGCGCAGCCGAAGCAGCCCGCCCTTCAAAACTTCCTCGCCGTAATCCTCTCCGCACCAATATAAGTCCGCAGCGCATCGGGAATAATAACGCTCCCGTCCGCCTGCTGATAGTTCTCCACAATCGCAACCCATGTCCGGCCCACTGCCAGTCCACTGCCGTTCAAAGTGTGTACGAACTCGGTCTTATTCTTGCCCTCCGGGCGATACCGGATATTCGCCCGCCGCGCCTGATACGCCTCAAAATTGGAACACGACGAAATCTCGCGGAACATCTGCTGTCCCGGCAGCCACACTTCTATGTCGTAGGTTTTCGCCGAAGAAGATCCCATGTCTCCAGTGCTAAGCGCCACTACGCGGTAGTGCAGCCCGAGTTTCTGCAAAACTTCCTCGGCATCGTGCGTGAGTTTTTCATGCTCCTCGTAGGAGTTCTCCGGGCGCGTGAACTTCACCAGTTCCACTTTCTGAAACTGGTGCTGCCGGATGATGCCGCGCACGTCTTTCCCGTACGATCCCGCCTCGCTGCGGAAACACGGCGTATAAGCCGTGAGCGAGACCGGCAGCCGCGCCAGGTCGAGCACTTCGTCGCGGTAAAGATTCGTGACCGGAACCTCCGCCGTCGGAATCAGCCAAAAGTCCCGTTGGCAGCGCAATTTATCCCATGGCTGCTTTCGAAAAATGACAGGGGGTGCGTCTGGGAACGGCGAGACCAACTCAATATCCGCAGTGCGCGCTGCGTCGTCAACCGCTATGATTTTGAAATCACCGGTCAATTGCTCCCTGTAAACCAAATCCCCCTTGACCGGCTTGTGCAGCGACTGGCTAGTAGGAACTTTGAAAGAATCCGCGGCAAATTTCGGCAGCTGTCCCGTACCGTACATCGAATCCGAGTTCACCAGATAAGGAGGCAGAACCTCGGTATAGCCATGCTGTTGCGTGTGCAGATCGAGCATGAAGTTCATCAGCGCCCGCTCGAGCTTCGCCCCCAGATCCCAATAGACGGCGAAGCGCGCCCCAGTGAGCTTCACCGCGCGCTCCAGATCGAGAATGCCGAGTTCGGCTCCCAAGTCCCAATGCGCCTTAGGAGTGAAGTCAAACTGAGGCGGTGTGCCCCAGCGTCGAACTTCGACATTCTGCTCGGCGCTGCTGCCGATGGGCACACTCGCGTGCGGTAAGTTGGGAATGCCCGCAAGAATTTCCCGGAGACGCGAATTCAGTTCGTGGGCCACCGTGTCCTTCTGTTGGATCTCCCCGCGAAGGTCCCGCAGTTCTTGATTCTCGGGAGGCGCGTTTTCCGCTTCTCCTTCGGCTCGCGCGAGCCTCAGCCCACCCAGAAGCTTCCCTAGCTCTTTTGCCGCTTTCTTACGCTTTGCCTGAAGGGTCTCCAGTTCGGTAATGGCCTGCCGGCGCTGCGTGTCGACTTCGCGAAAGTCCCTGAGCACGGCAGCCGGATCCATGCCGCGCTGGCGCAGCTTCTCTTCCACCAAAGGCAAGTTTTCGCGTACGAAATTCAGATCAAGCATAGGAACTCAATACTCTATCGGAAAAGTGCCGAAGAATGCACGCTCGGAGCGCCGCCCAGACCATCAACCACAAAGACTACTAAGGCACCCGAAGGAGCCCAAGAATTCCTTCGTGAACCTTCGTGCCCTTAGTGGTTAATGGTTTTGTTATTTGCCCGGCGCCAGCGACTTCAGGTAAGCCACGATGGCCTGCGCATCCTGCACATTGAATCGGTAGCGCGGCATGGGCGGACGCCCCGGCAGCCCGTTCTGAGCAATGCCTGTCATCAAGAATTTAATAGCCGCATCGTTCTCCCAGCCCGGAAGCCCGGCGATGGTCGGCGCCTTCTCCGCCCATACCGGCATCGGCGTGATGGGTCTGAAGTCTAAAATCGCACCCTGCAGCCACTGCTCCTTCACCGGTTCGCCCTTGTCGTTGCGCGGTGTGTGGCAGTCGCCGCACAAACCAATGTCCTCGACCAGGTATTTGCCGCGGGCGATTCGCGCCGCCGAAGCTGCATGCGATTTCTGCTGCCCCGCCAGCATCGGAACCATCAACAATGCGACCGCGATCGCAGCGAAAAGTAGCCTTCTCATAGAAAACAGCCTCCGTGGTGCAGATGAGACGGACGGCGCGAGAATAGTACCACCCCACAAGGCCATCACGACCCGAAGTAGTTTTGGCGGATGCGCCTAGGCTGTGTAAACTAACTTCGCGATGACCTCGTCCCCCAGATGTGCCGCCGCGCGTCTGCTCTTCCTGTTGGCATGTCTGACGGCGGTGGTTGGGCTGTCAGTCGCCGGTTCTTCCTCCGCCTACAACGCCCATCCCAAACTGGTGGTGGTGATCGTGATTGACCAGTTTCGCGGCGACTACCTGGAGCGCTACCGCGACCAGTTCGGGGACGCCGGCTTCCGCCTCCTGCTCGATCACGGCGCGTACTTCTCCAACTGTAATTACGACTACGCCAACACCCGCACCGCTCCCGGACACGCCACCTTGTTCACCGGCGCCTACAGCAACGGCCACGGCATTGCCGCCAACGAATGGTGGGACCAGAAAAAGAAACGCATGGTGACCTCCGTCGAAGACGACAGCACCAAGTTGGTAGGCGCGGCCCCAGACAAAATGGGAGACAAGGCCGGCGCCTCGCCGCACAACCTGCTGGCCGACACGCTCGGCGACGAACTCAAGCTAGCCACGCAAGGCAAATCTCGTGTGTTTGGAGTGTCCTTAAAAGACCGCGCCGCCGTCCTCCCCGCCGGATACGCAGGAGATGCAGCCTACTGGATCGAACCGAAGACCGGCGCGTGGATCACCTCCACCTACTACCGCGACGCCCTTCCGAAGTGGGTGCAGGATTTCAATTCCTCCCGCCCCGCGAAATATTGGGATCGCGAATGGAAGGACGCGCAGGGCGCCGTTCTGCGCTCCACCGCGCACCGCAAAGGAAAAAACGGTGAAGAGGCCGGCTTCTACGAAGTCGTCGGCTCCACTACCTTCGGCAACGAATACGAGTTCGAATTCGCAAAAGAATTGATGGTGTACGAGAAACTCGGCCTCGGTCCCGCGACGGACCTGTTCTCGATCAGCCTCTCGCCCAACGACATTCTCGGTCACCAGGTTGGACCGGATTCTCCGGAGATGCAGCAGATGGCCCTCGACCTCGACCGCGAACTGGCCGATTTCTTCAATTTCCTTGGCCATCAGATCGGCTTGGCCAACGTGTGGATTGCGCTCTCGGCCGACCATGGCGTTTCCTCGCTGCCCGATGCGGTGAAGAAGCTGCGTATTCCGGCCGCCAACCTCAACGTCGAAAAACTCGAGGCGCAAATCAATCAAGCCATCGCCGCGAAATTTTCTCCCGGCCACATCGCCGCCGATCTGAAGTATGTGAAGCTGGACTATCCCCTGGCCTGGCTCGATCAGGACGCTTTCGCCGCCGCTCACGTGCATGAGCACGACGCGGAAAAGGCGGTCGGCGAAGCCATGAAGCAAGCTGGATTGCGCAACTACTACACCAAGTCGCAACTCGCCGAAGGTGAAGTTCCCAACACCGCGCTGGGACGAAAATACCTGAACAGTTATTCCCCGGAAGGAAGCTGGTACGTCATGGGCGTTCCCGATATTTACACCGTCGGGCCGGGCAAGGGCACAGACCACACTTCGCCTTACAATTACGACACGCATGTGCCGCTGGCCTTTTACGGTTTGCCATTCCAGCCCGGAACCTATCGCACCAGTGTCGAGCCCGTCGACTTGGCCCCGACGCTGGCGTCGCTATTGGGAATCAACGCTCCCACCCACTCCATCGGGCGCGTGCTGACCGAAGCCCTGGCGCACCGCGCCACAACCTCGGCCTCGGGAGAAGGCCAGCCATGACCGACAATTCCGGACGCTCGAATCCCGATCTCAGCGTTACCGTTGCCGGCATTCCGCTCAAGAATCCCGTGATCGCCGCCAGCGGAACGTTCGGATACGGCGTCGAATTTGAGGACGTCGTCCACCTGGGCAAGCTCGGCGGTTTTGTAGTGAAGGGTCTGTCGAAAGAACCGATGATCGGCAACCCTCCGCCGCGCCTGTGGGAGACGGCGGCCGGCATGCTCAACGCCATCGGTCTGCAAAACATCGGGGCGCGGGCATTTCTCGATGAGAAGCTGCCGCACCTGCGCGAAATCAAAAATACCGTCGTGATGGCAAATATTTTCGGCTACACCCGCGAGGACTACGAACATACCATCGAGATCCTGAACGAGGGTGAAGGCATCGCTGCCTACGAGTTGAATGTTTCCTGCCCCAACACCGCCCACGGAGGTTTGCAGTTTGGCAGCGATCCGCGCTCGCTCGACGAAGTCGTCACAACGGCCAAGCGTGTGGCGCGGCGCCCGCTGATCGTCAAGCTCTCGCCCAACGTAACCAGCATTGCGCAAATGGCCTATGTGGCGCAGGAGGCCGGCGCCGACGCGCTCTCGCTCGTCAATACGTTCGTCGCCATGGCCATTGACCCCGAGACCCGCAAGCCGCGCATCGCCAACGTCACCGCCGGACTTTCCGGTCCAGCCATCAAGCCCATCGCGGTGCGCATGGTATACGACGCCGCGCACTCGGTGAAAATTCCCGTGATTGGCATGGGCGGCATCTCCACCGCCGCCGACGTCGTCGAATTCATGCTCGCCGGAGCCACCGCGGTCGAGATCGGCACCGCCAGCTATTGGGATCCCTGCGCCACGGAAAAAATTATCGACGAGCTGCAACGCTGGTGCAGCGAACACCAGGTCACCCGACTCGCCGACGTCACCGGCGGAATGTTGCTGGAATAGCCGCTAGTTGCTGAGCTTCGGGCGGTCGCAACTGGCCGTGCCCCGCTCCAGCATTCTTAAGGAATCGATTCGGACTGATTTCGCTTGCAGATCCAACTGGCCCGCGATTTCAACGTAGTCGCCAACGTTCTTCCTGGCCAGGTTCTGATTGGCGATCTCGAAAATCATTTTCCGGTCCGGGTCGATGAGCACGATCTTCTTACCCTTCGCGACGCATTCTCTGGCACATGTCGGATTCGTCGCGGTGAATGTGCCACTCTCCGCCCGTCCACGGGCGCATCCTTCATCGGAAAGCCAGCCGCGTATGGCGGTCTCAGATTGGCCTCCAGTCTGTTGAGCCAGTCCACATACCGCGAGTGCGAGCAACAGGCCCAGCGGGAACAAGCGAGCGGGATTGCGCATCGTTCCTCCTCCGAACTCAAATCGCCGAGTCTGAATGAGCGCCCAGACGCGACGACCTGAATTCAAGTCTAAACCCTCTGTCTAGCGCCAGCCGCCCAGAATCGCTCCCATCGCCAGATAGCACACCGCCTGATATCCCGTGTTGATCAGATAAAGTTTGAACGGCTGCCGGCTGAACAGCGCGCCCGTGAATTGAACGGTCGTTACGATTCCCAGCCAGATGGCCAGACCGATCTCCATGCCCGACAGCGCCGTCGAGACATTCGCCACCACCAGAATCTTTCCCAGCACGATCGCCGCCAGAATGCTCGCCACCATCGACATGGCATACGAAGGTCCTGCGCTCTTCTGCAGCTCTGCCATCTTGGCTTTGTCGTTCGGATCGTAGCCCATCAAAACGGTCCACGGTTTGGCAAACAGCGCCGGCGAATACCACACGAAGCCAGCCACCATGTCGGCCAGCGCACACACGAACACCGCCCACAGATTCACGCCCATCACGTGCATCGAATCCTCCGTTAGTCCACCGATTGAACTGAGACGATTGAACTGAAGCGATCGAACTGAAGCGCCTGAATGCTTTAAGGCCAGACGGCCGGTTCGCAATGCCGTTAAGAAAGAAACTGCTTGTAAGAATTCAGATCGGAAATAGCGCGACCGCTATCGGCCGTGAGTGTACCAGATCGAGCCGGGAGACTTGTAGTCGCGGCCTTCGCCCCACACCGCGTGCGTCGCACCTTCGCTGTCGATCGCCAGGCCGAAGTAGTCCCCGAAAGGGAAGCGGAACCCTCCCCGCAGAATGTAGTCGTAACCCGGCGCGGGCCCGGAGAGCCGGGTTAACTCGCTCCAGGTGGCGCCACCGTTGGTCGAGCTTCGGTAGAAGGTATTCCACAGCGGACGGTTAGGGTGGTCCTCGTCAAATACCCTGGCATCCATCCATGCGATGCGAACATCGCCCGAAGCCCCCGCCGCAATCGCGGGGAACGCATGCTCCACTCTTGCGTCCGCGTTGGAAACATTGACCCGTTGCGACCAGCTGGCTCCCCCGGTGGTCGAAGACGAGAAGTAGATACGCTCCGGCCCGCCGTTCGTGGTTCCCGCGTTCCACAGGGCGTAAAGAGCGCCCGCTGCGTCCGATGCCAGCGCGATCTGCGCCCCCAGGTACCCGGTTTCACAGTTCTGCGCGCCGCACTCTGGAGGCGCGCTGGAGACGTCGAGCAGCGCCGTGCTCCACGTGCGTCCACCATCGGCCGAGCGGCTGAGATAAATCCCCACCGGGCGTGCTGCTATTTCGTGGCGAGCGTAGGCGGTCCAGCCGAAATAAACGTTGCCTGCTGGATCGATCGTGGCCCCGCCCGCCAGCGACGATCCCGGCTCAGCGTTCGGATTCACTTGCACCTTGCGGAAGGTCTGTCCAGCGTCATGCGACGCGGCAACAAAGAATTTCTCGTCGTGGTTGAATCCGATATAAACATCGGCGCCGCGAACCGTCAGCAGCGGCCTGTCGGCGTCTTCCGGGCCACGCTCCGCCCACGCGAACGACCACGTTCTCCCAAAGTCGAGCGATCGGGCGACCACAATATCGCGCCGGTTGTTCTGCAGCCACGAGGCGTACACCGTCTGCCGGTCCACCGGATCCACCACGATCTGCGGATCGAACTGGCCCGTCGAAAAAGGAAGGATTGCCTTCGACGGCTCCCACGTGAGCCCATTGTCGTTACTGACGAGCAAGGCAACACTCGGAACTTTACAGCTCGCACAATCGGGAACGTCACCATACTGCGGATAGAGCACATAGAGATGCCCGCGGCCGTCGGCCGCAATCGCAGGCTCCCATTGATCGCCAGTCCGGTAGCCGAGGCGCCTTTGCGCCGTGAATTCAGAGTCCGCCAGCGCTGCCGTTGTGATCAAGGCGAACAAAACCACGAGCGCAAGCTTCCGCGCACTCCTTGGTCCGAAGCTTGGTCCGGCTTGGAATCGGCTGGTGGAGAAAACCACAGAACGTAACCCCTGATGTATCCCTTGATGTAACCCCTAGGACAACCCTGCCTCCGGACTTTATCTTGATTCCAGAGGAGCGTCAATGTTCATGCAGGTAATCCGCATGATTTTACCAGTCTGTGACTTTCCTGGCGTTTCGTCATCTAATGAGTGACAATTTAGAAACCAACGTAATCATCGTCATCCAGCCCAGGGGAGAGCATCACCATGGAAAAAGCCACATTTGCCGCAGGATGTTTTTGGGGAGTCGAAGCCACTTTTCGCCAGATTCCGGGCGTAGTCTCAACCCGAGTCGGCTACACCGGCGGTCAGACCGAAGACCCGACGTACAAAGAAGTCTGCACCGACCGCACCGGCCACGCCGAAGCGGTTGAGGTCGAGTTCGACCCCGCCAAGGTCCGCTACGCCGATCTGCTCAAAGTTTTCTGGGAGAATCACGATCCCACCCAGGTCAACCGCCAGGGCCCGGACTGGGGCACGCAGTACCGCACCGCGATCTTCTATCATTCGCCCGATCAAGCCAAAGAGGCGCAAGCCTCGAAGGACGCGCTGGAGAAGGCCCACCGCTACTCCAAGCCGATCGCGACCCAGATCGTTCCCGCCGTGACCTTCTATCCCGCAGAAGACTATCACCAGCAGTACCTGGAAAAGCGCGGCCTGGCCAGCTGCCACATCCCCTCGTAGAGACGTTGCTTGCAACGTCTCCTGGGCACCAACGACCGGCCGCAGCCGCTTTAGGGTGGCGCAGCGCTTCCAGCGCTGCGATAAGGCTGCCTTGAAATAGGCCTTCAGTGTGTGCGTGAGAACTAGATATTCGGCGACGCGGTGGAACAAGGCTGTCCGCTTTTAGCCGCGAAGCGGCGTTAGAATGCAGCCCCCGGCGTAAGCCGGGGGAAAAGCGGGACACCGACAAGCCCCAGCGGGGGCGAAAGATGAGTTCTCACGCGGTCTCTTCAGCCCCGCGGCGGCTCGACCGAAAATGAACTCCTTGTGCCCTTCGTGGTTAATGCTTTTTCTTAACTCAGGCGCTGGCCATCGGCTGCCGCGGCCGGAAGAAGAACAGCAAAACAAATCCCCCCAGGTAGTAAAGCGCGCTTTGCTGCAAACTGCAGCCCAGAAAGCGCTGCACCAGCCCGAACAATGCCAGCGCCTCGCACAAAGCGTACGTCGCAAGATACCCCGTTCTCCAGTGGTTGAGACTAAGGTTGTCGTCGGGATGGATCGCCAGACTTTCCGCAGCCCGCAGCACCAGCGTCCGCCGCACCACAAAGATCACTCCCACGATCGCCACCGCCAGCGTCGAGAACAAGTAGCTGAGAGCCGGGTCCACCGCCCGCGCATTCGGGCCCACGAGTTCACCCACAAGTCCGTACAAAAGGATGCTGACCAACATCGACCACTGCACCGCCCGCAGCGTCTTCAGGGCCTTGTTCATCGAAGTGTCGTCATCAAAGTGAAGTCATTGAAGTGTCGTCATCGCAGTAGCATCGAATCGACATTCTCGCGCGAATTGGAAAAGGATTTCAGAGTTTCATTCTACGGCGGAAACCGTCCCCCACAATACTGTTTTTCTGAAGTGTCAATCTCCGAAGTATCAATGTCTGAAGCATCAATGGGAGTGATGTCGTTCCGCTCGTCCGGGCCGCATCTGCAGGAATATCTGGAACGATACCGGATTGTTCCCGTAGCTCGAATCAAGCGCCGCCGGCTTCGAGTAGAAAGTCAAATCCCCGCCCAGCCCCAGTTGCCAGGCCCGGTTCTGGATCAAGTCCCGCACGCCTCCGAACGTATACGCCCCGATCCGGTAAGCCGGGTGCACGGCCGCCTGCGGAAACAGTTCGTCCTTGTCGACCAGTTCCAGCCGCGAGAACGCATAATTGCGTCGTCGAAAGTTCAGCGTCGATTCCAGCAGATAGCCGTTCAGGTTCGTAGCGGTCGCGATTTTGTGAACCCGCCCCCAGATCAGCGACGTCGCCCAGCTACCCCAATCTTCGTCAGATCGGGCCAGCGGCCGGTTGTATTCCACCGATGCCGTCTGCCGCCACTGGCTGCCCGGTTCCAGCGCCTCGGGATGCTCCAGCCGTCCAACGCTGTATTGCGCCACCCAGTTTCGCGTGGGCGCCACAAACGCCCGCCCCGACCACGAATCCAGAGCCGCCAGCTGAATACTCCAGCGCTCCTCGTTGGGCTCGCGCCCGTTGAAAGCCGAAGCCTCCAGCTTAACGCGGTCAATCACGAATCCGGTGGTGACGACGCCGAAGCTGGTGTGCGTGGAATCCTGCAAATGATGGCTCAACGGAGCCAGCGGCAGTTCAGAAGCCGAAGCGCGGTGGATATAGGTGACGGGGCCAAGCGCCGGCTCCGCCGACGGTCCGCCGTAGAACTCCCACGAAAGTTTTTTCGTCAGGGGGAGCATATACAGCAACGAAAGTTCGGCAAACACATTGTGCGGGTGCTGATGATCGACCAGTTGCTCGCCATGGTAAGTCTCCCCCGTCTGAAAAATCTCCGGAAATCCCGGATGCGGCGACGTGAGCGACTCCGCAGAAAACATCTGCCGGAAAAGAATCGTGCCTGCACCCAGCCGGTGCTGTTCCATCAGCATGCCCCAGTTGACCGACTCCGCCTTGCCCTCGCCGCGCGGGCCGCCCTGCTGGTTGTAATCCACGAAAATGACGCCATGCGCCATCCATTCCCAGCCGCCGCTCATCCACATCCACGCCGGCCCATGCACCGAAGCCGGCTGCCAGGCCGTCCCCGACCCTTCATGCGGCGAGGGCAGCTGAAACCCATTCTGCTCGCCCGGCATCGTCATACCGGGCATCTGCATGCCCGCCATGGATGTATCCTGCCCCTGGGACGGATGCTCGCGCGGAGGAGGAACGGGGCTCTGCTGGGCCCAAGCCGAGGCCGCCGAAAGCACGAATAGAATCAGTCCGCCAGGCAATCGAATTTTCACGAGAACCTCATTGCGGTATTCACCGCCAGCTTCGCATCACTCAATCTGCAATCACTGCCATGAAGACGCGAGGTCGCACGCAGAAAACCTTGCCATCAAGGCCTTCGTGCACCTTCGTGTCCTTCGTGGTTAAGGCTCTTTCTAGATTCGCAACGGAGCAATCCCGGGTGGACTGCTGGCAGTAACGGCGCTCAAAGAAAAATGCGCGGAGAGAGTGGAGGCCAGCGAGAGGTCCTCGCCGACATCCAATGTAGCGAACTGCGCGAGCAGCAGCCGCACAGAAAAAGAAAACGACACGCTTGGAATCGTCCAGTGATGACCGTTCACGCAGCACTGGTAGCTGGTAGGCGCAGGCGACGGAGTGGGCCCGTGACTGTGACATCCCGCCGGATGACCGGTCTGGGTTGCCGGAATTGCCACCGCATGCGCCCCGGGCAATGCAGTGGCCATCGTGAGCGCCAGCAACACCGCGATCATGCGCCAGAGCCGATGCATTGCTTTTATGTCCCGGTAATTCGGATGCGGAGTTCTTCGGGGAGCCGTTGCCTGATTTCTTCGGGCAAGCGGTCATGCACGCGCCGCGCGCCCTCCTTGGCAGCATCGAGAACCGTGACCGGTGCGGGTGTCGCCACCGCTACGCCCAGCCAGATCAAAGCGGAAAGGCCAAAGCCCGCGAGCGCGGCAATCTCCATCCAGAAAGCATGCCGCGGCCCCAGGTGCCAGATCACGCCAAAGGCCAGCAAAAACACTCCTGCAGAAATCGAGGCCAGCGCGATCAGTCCCACATCGATCATGCGATGAATCTGCTGGCGGCTGCGGCAGTGTTCACACTCCGCAAAATGGCTTTCGTAGTCGGCGCGCATCTCCGGCGCCAGGCCGGAAATGTCATACCGCCAGCCCGCCAGAATCTTGCCCACAATTGGATCCACGCACTGCTGACTCATGGGGATTAAGCTAAGCCAATTACCAGGCCAATCATTCCGAGAGAACCCAAGCTACAGCCGAATGGGCTCCAGCGCCTCGGTTTGCGATGCCAGAAGCACGCGGTTCGAAAACAATCCACCCCGCGTGGCCAGCGCTCGCTCTGCCTCTCTCCGGGCGATTTCCGGATGATTGTTCTGCTCTGACAGATGCGCCAGCACGACAAAGGCTGCATTATTATCATAGTCGTTCGTAAAGAAATCAGCGAGCGCCAGGTTCGAAAGGTGCCCCACCCGGCTCATCACCCGCTGCTTCACCGACCACGGATAAGGTCCCACCCGCAGCATCTCCAGATCGTGATTCGACTCCATGACCAGCACATCGCAGCCGCGCAGGTGATCGCGCACGCTCACCGGCAAGTATCCCAGATCGGTCGCGACCCCAACCTTGATGCCCTCCGCGCGAAACGTAAATCCCACCGGATCGGCCGCATCGTGCGGAATGGTGAATGGCCTGACCTCAATGTCTCCCACTTGAAAGCGATGCCCCGACTCGAACGGCTCGAATTTTTCCAGTCGCGGCCGCTCGCCTTTTTCGTTGCGCAGCGCCCGCGCCCACGCCTGGTGCGTCCCACCCGTCATGAACACTGGGATGCGCAGCTTCTTGGCCAGCGTTGCCAGTCCATAAACGTGATCGGAATGCTCGTGAGTAATCAGAATCGCCGAAAGCGAATGCGGATCTTCGCCCAGCGTCTTCAGCCGCTTGAACGTCTCACGGCAGGAAATGCCGGCATCGACCAGAATCCTGGTGCGCGCGCTGGCCACCACCGCGCAATTCCCGCGGCTCCCCGAGGCCAGCATAGTCACACTTACACCCATGATCGCAGACCCATGATCGCAGCATACGCGTAGTTGCTGTGGAACCGGGAGTAACTTTCTGGTTAGCCGATACCTAAGAGTGGACCTCAGCCCTCGGACCTCCAGACCTCAGACCACCTTGCCGCAAGTCCGAGCGTACGGACTCAGGTGTCAGCCGTCGGCCCTTCCCTGCCCGAGGTCTGAAGTCCGAAGTCCGAGGTCAGTTCCTTACTTCCCCTGCCGCAAATTCTCCACCACGCCGCGCATAAACGATCCTCCATACGCCCCCGCAATCCCCGGAAGAAATGCCAGGAACGATCCATAAATCTGCGCCCGCGTCGGCTTGACGGTAAGCACTACGTAAGCAGCCAGTTCAGTCAGCGGAATAAAAACTCCCACCGTTACGACCCACCGCCAGGGCCACCGCGGCCGCAGCAACCCCAGCAGCAGGCAGGCCGACAACACCAGCAGCGCCGTGAACAGCATATCGTTGATCGCAACGTCCGCCCACCCCGCCCCAATCCCGCAAAGCGCGGCCAGCAAGTAGAACCACACGTCGCTCCCAGTGCGAGAAACACCCTCAGATGTTTTCATTCCGCATTCAACATTCAGCATTCAGCACTCAACAATCAGCAATCAAAAATCATCAATATGTGTAAAACCCTCGGCCGCTTTTCCGCCCCAGCCACCCCGCGTCCACCATCTTGATCAGCAGCGGACAGGGCCGGTACTTCGGATCGCCCAGCCCGCCCTGCAGCACGCGCATGATGTCGAGGCAAACATCGAGCCCGATGAAATCGGCCAGCGTCAGCGGCCCCATGGGATGATTCATCCCCAGCTTGAACACCTCATCCACAGCCTCCGCTGTGGCCACGCCCTCCATCACCGTGTACATAGCTTCATTCAGCAGCGGCATCAGCACGCGGTTCGAAACAAACCCGGGCGCGTCGTTCACCTCCACCGGCGTCTTCTCCAGCTGCACCGATAAATCACGAACTGCGAGAAACGTATCCTGCGAAGTCGCCAGCCCGCGAATCACCTCCACCAGTTTCATCACCGGCACCGGATTGAAAAAATGCATCCCGATGACTTTCTCCGGCCGCGCGGTCAACGCCGCCAGCTTGGTAATCGAAATCGAAGACGTATTCGACGCCAGAATAATTTCCGGCCGCGTCACCCGGTCCAGATCGCGAAAAATTTCCGTCTTGACTTCAAACTTCTCGGTCGCGGCCTCAATCACAAAATCGCACTCGGCCAGCTGCCCGCGCTCGGTCACCGGACGAATGCGCGCCAGCGCCGCAGCCTTGTCCCCGGCCGTAATCCTGTTCTTCGCCACTTCGCGATCCAGATTCTTCGCAATCGTCCCCAGTGCGCGCCCCAGAAACCGCTCCTCCACATCGCACAGCACCACGTCAAATCCGCCGCGCGCGAACCCATGCGCAATCCCATTGCCCATCGTCCCCGCGCCCACCACTCCCACCTTTTTTATTTCCATAATCGCCTCGATGAAAACGTTCGAGTCTACCACCGTCGACGCTGAGATGACAGGCGCCCAGGGATATGGAATGCACTCGTGGGACGGCTCCTGATCCTCGCACTACAGTGACCGCGCAGCGGACAGCGCGCTTGCGCGGCGGCCTTCTCAGCCCGCTCGAAACGTGCGAAACTTCTCTTGTTTCTCCGGGTTAAGAAACCACGGTTAACAAAGCACGGTCGCAAACCGCGCACTGCGCTTGCGCCCACGCGTCTCCCGGGCGGCAAGCACAGCCAGGAGGGCTCCATGCACCAAAGTAAAGTTTTCGCAGCCTGGGCCACCATCCTTCTCGTCGCAGGGTTGGTTGCCAGTTGCGGCAGCGGCCATGAACTGCACTCCCTTTCCATCACTCCGTCTACCGCTGACGCCAAGAATTTTTCCAATGGCGCAGTGCAGTTCACCGCCATGGGCAGCTACGGTTCGGGTCAACCCATCGTAGCCAACGCTTTGTGGTGGACCTTCACTCCCTGGACAGTTCCCCCGCCGTCCGATGCTCCCACCCCGCCCACCCCTCCCACGTTCAGCATCACCGCCGAGGGTGTCGCCACCTGCTTTGGTGTGGGCACTTTCACTCTCTGGGCAACCGCTCCCGCGAATCAAAATGAGCCCATATCCCAGATGACGCAGCATACGGCACAGGTCTCTGCCACCGCGCAGTTGACCTGCCCCTGAATCAGCCCACCGAAAAGCCACGCCACAGGCCTTTACGAGAACGATTTGTTTCCTTTCCTGGACCGCTATAGTCCTGATCACCGCCAATTTGAGCCGGTTGTTGTGGAACGCCCTTCGCCGGGTGCCCCATTTCTCGCGCGCCCTTTGCGCGAGAAGTGGGGATGTTCCACGGCTCCGCGGCCAGAAGCAGGTAGCAGTACTTTTCCACAGCCTTCCACAGGCGCTTCCTGTGACGAACAACCTTTACTGAGAAATCAGAAGAGCGCAGAATTGGAAAACGTGCGCAAAGCATCTTCCCATCAATGCCACCCCGCTTCAGCGGTGCAGGCCTCGAAACCGGAAGCTAAGTCTTTACTCCGCAATACTTTGCCCGCAACTCTTTTCGCCTCAAGATTTTGCCCGGATCATGCCCGACCCAAGAGCAGCAAGTCGTTTAGAACCAAGATCCTAACCACGCGCTCGAAAAAAATGTACGGCATATCCTCCCCGCGTTGCCATCGCCATAAACCCACTCGAAAACAAGGAGACTCCTCCCTCCGGAAGCCGAAAGCCGAGGGCCGGACTCGAGGTGTAAAATAACCAAGCAATCCCTCGAAAGGATTCCTCCCATGGCAACACTAGAAGCCCCCGTCCGGCCGCGCACGTCCCTGCATCAGGGACCATTCGTCACCGAGCCCTTCTTCGATTTCCGCAACGACGAGAACGCCCGCCGCATGCGCGCCGCCATCGCCAAAGTCCGCGGCCAGCTTGGCCGCGAGTATGACCTCATCATCGGCGGCAAGCGCGTCAAGACCACTGACAAGATCAAGTCGCTGAATCCGTCGAGTCCCTCGCAAATCGTCGGCATCCACCAGAAAGCCAACAAAGACCACGTGGAACCGGCGATGACAGCCGCGCTCGAAGCCTTCGAAACCTGGAGCCGCACCACTGTCGAGGAACGCGCCGGCCTGGTCTTCCGTGTGGGCGATCTGATGCGCCAGCGCAAGATGGAGTTCATGGCATGGCTGGTCTTCGAAGTCAGCAAAAACTGGGCTGAGGCCGACGCCGACATTTCCGAGACTATCGACTTCTGCGAGTTCTACGCGCGCGAGGCCCTGCGCTTCGCGAAAGCTCATACGCCCATCCAGCTTCCCGGCGAGCGCGACACGCTGATGTACGTTCCGCTCGGCGTAGGCGCCGTGATTCCGCCGTGGAATTTCCCTTGCGCCATCATGGCCGGGATGACCCTGGCCTCGATCGTCAGCGGCAACACCGTGATCCTGAAGCCGTCGAGCGATTCCCCCACCATCGCCGCGAAGTTTGTCGAGTTGCTGGAAGAAGCCGGAATGCCCGAGGGCGTGGTGAACTTCTGCCCCGGCGCCGGTGCCAGCTTCGGCGATGCAGTGGTCGCACATCCCAAGACCCGCTACATCGCCTTCACCGGCTCGCGCGAAGTCGGCCTGCACATCAACAAAGTCGCGGCCACGCAAGTTCCCGGACAGGTCTGGATCAAGCGGACTATTTTAGAAATGGGTGGCAAAGACGCGATCATCGTCGACGCCGACGCCGACATCGATTCCGCCGTCGAAGGCGTCGCGCAAGCTGCCTTCGGATTCCAGGGCCAGAAGTGTTCAGCGTGCTCGCGTGCCATCGTCGACGAGCGCGTCTACGACAAGTTTCTCGAACAACTCAAAGCTCGTGTCGAAAAGATTCAGGTCGGCGACGTCACCGAGAACGCGGCAATGGGCGCGGTCATCAACGAAGGCTCGATGAAGACGATCCTCGAATACATCGAGCAAGGCAAGAAAGACGGACGCCTCATCACCGGCGGCGCACGCGCCACTGAAATGGGCGAAGGCTACTTCATCCAGCCCACCGTGATCGCCGACATCCCCGCAAAGTCGAAGCTGGAGCAGGAAGAAATCTTCGGCCCGGTGCTCGCGGTCATCAAGGCCCGCGGCTTCGATCACGCGCTCGAAATCGCCAACGACACCGAGTTCGGCCTGACCGGCGCCGTCTACACCAAGTCGCGCGACAAGATCGACCGCGCCATCCACGAGTTCCACGTCGGCAACCTCTACATCAACCGCAAATGCACGGGTGCCATGGTCGGCGCGCATCCCTTCGGCGGCTTCAACATGTCCGGTACAGACTCCAAATCCGGCGGCCCGGATTATCTCTACCTCTTCACGCAAGCGAAAGCGGTGGGAGAGAAGATTTTGTAGCGCCGCCGTCCCGGCGGCTGTCGTGGCAGCGTCTCGCCGCCAACGCGAGGGCGGGACGCCGTCGGCGAAAGCCGGCAAGATGCCGGCGCTACCGTGGAAGAGCGGCCCTTCAAGGGCCGCGTTAAGCGTATGAAATGATTTTGGGGCTTCAGCCCCCGAGGCCACCGCCAGGCGCAGCCGCCCCGGGGTTCCTCTCCGTAAACTGCCGCTGATGCCAGTACGGATAGATCGGCGTCACGTCGCTGGCGCGATCGAGTTTCGCGACCTGCTCAGCCGTCAGATTCCATCCCGCCGCCCCCAGGTTCTGCCGCAACTGCTCTTCATTGCGCGCGCCGAAGATTGCGGTCGAAACCGTGGGCCGTCGCAGCAGCCAGTTCAGCGCGACCTGCGGCACGCTCTTGTCGCACTCTTTGGCCACTTCATCCAGCGCATCGACCACTCTGTACAGATGCTCGGCAGAAACCTGCGGACCCATGTCCGCGGTCTTATGCAGCCGGCTCTCCTTCGGCAGAGGCTGCCCGCGCCGGACCTTCCCCGTGAGCCGTCCCCACCCCAGCGGACTCCAGATCAGCGCGCCCACTCCCTGATCGGCGCCCGGAGGCATCAGTTCCCACTCGTACTCCCGGCTGATCAGCGAGTAGTAGACCTGGTGGCCCACGTAGCGCGCCCACCCGTAGCGGTCGGCAACATCAAGCGACTTCATCAGGTGCCAACCGGAGAAATTCGAGCACGCGATGTATCGCACTTTACCGCTGGTCACCAGATTGTCGAGCGTGCTCAACACTTCCTCGACCGGCGTCAGCGCGTCAAAGCCGTGCAGGTGATAGATGTCGATGTAATCCGTTCCCAGCCGCCGCAAGCTGGCTTCACAAGCCTGGATCAAGTGATACCGCGACGACCCCAGATCGTTCGGACCAGGTCCCATGCGGAAAGTTGCTTTGGTAGAAATCAAGACTTGCTCGCGCCGCCCGGCGATCGCCTTCCCGAGGATGGTCTCGGAGAGCCCGTCTGAATAAATATCCGCCGTATCGAATAGATTCACGCCGGCGTCGAGGCAGATATCGACGAGACGAGTTGCCTCTGCCACATCGCTCGCCCCCCAGGCCTTGAAGAACTCGGTTCCGCCGCCAAACGTGCCCGTGCCATAACTCAGAACCGGAACCTTCAAACCAGATCGTCCAAGCTGTCGAAATTCCATATCAGGCATAGATGCGGACCGATGAGGGATTGATGCGAGCGGCATGCGAGACAGTAGCGCCGGCGTCTCGCCCGCGCGGCGAAGGCACGATGCCCCTTCGGAAAGCTCAGGGCAGGCTCTCACGACAGCCGCCGAGACGGCGGCGCTACAAAGAAAGGCCGCCCGCAGGCGGCCTGATCTCATCCCGATTGATCCTACTGCGCGACCCCAGCGGGCGGCTGTGCTACCGTCCCCGATGTAGTCGCGGCGGCGGCTTCGTTCAGAATCCGGTGGTGGATGGTGAACAGCGCCAGTTCCAGCCGGTCCGACACGCCGATCTTGTCGTACACGTTGCGCAGATAGTTCTTGATGACCTGTTCGGTGGTGCCGAGCTGCGTGGCGATTTCTTTATTTTTATACCCCTGAACAATCAGCGCCACGATGCGCAGTTCTTTCGCCGTCAGCCGGTCGCGGACCCGCAGCCCGACCATATCGTTCTCGGTGAGTTCGCTGGGCACGGCAACGTCCTGCACCCAGGTTTCGCCGCGCGCCACTTTGCGCACGCAATCGACCAGCGCCGCGCTGGTCACATTGCGATAGACCACGCCGTGAGCGCCATTCGACATGTGCCGCTGCGCGCTCTCCCCGGTGTCGGCCAGTACGATGACGCGGGTCTTGGCCTTGTTCGCGGCCACTATGATCGCGGCGAAGTCACCGTGGAACCCCGCGGCCGCCACCAGCACTGCGGCGCGGAACTTGTCCAATGCCATGAACATCTGTTCAGGCGTCTGGGCCTGGGCCACAATGCGCATCTCATCTTCCACCGCGAGCACTTTGGCGATGCCCGCCCGGAAGATTGCCTGGTTATCCGCCAGAATCAGTTTGAGCATGTTGTCAACGCTCCAAGAAAGTCCGCTTGCAAAACGATTATGAGTTCCTCACGAACTCGTACGTGTCGATCACGCAGGCCACACCGCGGCCTTCTCCACCTTCGCCCGTTGCGTCCGCGCGCACCACCCGACCTTTGCACTGGATGGTCACATTCTCCTGACCGCCCGTCATCTCCGGAGGCAGCGTGATTTCAAATTCCACGGGCGAACCAATTTCCATCGAGGAATCGGCGCGGATGTAGACTCCCGCCGCACTCAGATTCCCGGTTATTCCCTCGGCGTCTCCGCCGGTCTCGCCCTTGTGTATCTTGATCGGCAATTCCAGCGGGAACCGTTTCCCGGTCCGTGCTTCTTCGCCCACGGTACCTCCTCTAGACTGGCCTGCTGTTTGTTGCTCGTCTGCGAATGAGGCCAATGTCGTCAAACCAAGCTCCCGGCGGGCGCAGGCCCACTTTTATGCTCACGGGCGGTTATATCACGAAAGACACTCTTGTAAAAGCCTGATTACGGGTTAGTTAACGGTAGCAACTAGGTTCCCCCTGCCGCGAACGCGCGGCGATCGAGGGAAAACCACCCTGCGACTGGCAATCATGGGGGTCGGCCTTACAATTTTCTTCCGATCCTGGCCAGGAATCTGCGCCATACCCTCCGCCGGTACTCCGGGTCCTGAACGCGCCGCAAAATATAGTATTCATTTACCGGACGGTCATCCTGAAGCGCGGGTACGCCAGGGGCTCGTGCGATCAGGCCGTCCAACGATAGTTCCTGATTCAACACTCCGGCAAACTGCTGTTCAGGGTCGCGTGCGGGACCCCATTCCATCAGGTCCGCTGCGGCGGCCGGGGGCAGGCGGCTGGCGAGAGTTGCGGCCGAGGGATCGGGCAGAGGTGATTCGCTGGCCAGAAAATGGTATCCCCAGCCCTCGATTGAGTGGAAGACTCGAACGTGCGGGAAAGATTCCTGAAGAGCTTTCGCCACAGAAGCGATGATCTCAGGATCGTTGCTGCCCATGGGGAACCATTGCTGAAGAATGCCGCCGGGAGCCAGGTGCAACTTGGCGATGGAATAAAACTCCTTCGAGTAGAGGAGACTGGAGGCGGCGGCCTCGACCGGCGGCGGCGGGTCAATGGCAATAACGTCATACAACTGGTTGGACCGCTCCATATAAAAGCGGCCGTCATCAATCACAACTTTCGAGAGCGGCGAACTCAGCAATCGATTGGCGTCCGCGTGAAAAAATGGGAACACGGAGACCACACTCGGGACCAGCTCCACCGCAGTCGAATGCACGCCCCATGAGAGAACCGAGCGGTGAGTAGTGCCCATTCCAAAACAAATAACCAAAACACTCTTCGGCGCTCTGGGCAGAAAAGCGAGGGGCAGGTGGGCGATCATCTTGGTGATCGGGGTCATGCCCGTCATGCCCACTCCATTCACAAGGAGCTGCTTTTCTGTTCTGGTCCCGCCAATGGCGGTCACGGTGGCAGTGCTGTCGCGGCGGACTTCGCGGGGCGTAAACTGGCTTTCATAATCCTTGGTAGCGAACACCAGGGTCAGGGCGATCAATCCAGCCAATACTGGCTTGACCAAGAAGCGCGGATGCACTCCTGCGGCATCAGCGACCTGAGCGCGTGAGGTTAACAAGCTAAATGTGATCCACGGGAGGGCGAACGCCAGCAGAGTAAACCGCTCGCCCAGCAGAGGCAAGAGAAGGAATCCTGAGACCAGTGGACCCAATACACAGCCAACGATATTGACCGCGTATCCTGTGCCGGCGCGGTCCGGGTCCCCTCCGGAAACGCGATCCAGAACCATCGGAGTCACGAATCCTACCGCCAGCGAAAATGGAAGAATGGCTGCGACCCGCAGGGGGTAGATAATCCGCAATCGGGGATCGCAGAGCAGCAGTGGCAGCAAAACCGCAAGCGCGATTAACGCTAGCAAAAAGTTCCCAGGCGCATCCTCGCCGAACTTGCCTCTGCGGTAAATCAGGGAACCAACGTAGGTTGCTCCCAAATACAACCCCAGGATGATGGCAAAAGCGTACACCACCGTGCCCAGCGCCGGGGTAAACAACCGAATCCACACCACCTCCACTCCCATACTGGTAAAGCCGGTGGCAAACAAAAGGCAATAAGGCCACGCGGTGCTGCCTGCGCCGGATTGCGCACGCTCCGTTCTTTCGGGAACCGCTGGCAGGTGCGGTCGTTCACCCTGACTGAGCACAAATGCCGAAACCGCTAAACAGAGATTCAACACAGCGCCAACATGGAGGGTACCTCTGAAGCCCAGCAACTCGATCAACAGCAGAGGGATGGCAGCGCCGGTAACCGCACCGCAAACATTCGCCAGGTAGAGGTAGCTGAAAGAGCGGGCGGACTTTTCCGAGAGGCTTTCCCGGATCGCAGCCATCGCAAACGGAAAGGTCGCGCCCATGCAGGCGCACCACGGCAACAACGTAAGCCCAATCCATGACCCAGCAGCCAGGTAATATACCGCCGTGGGGAGCGGAGCACCCGCATCAATCCTCGCTAACACGATTCGCCCCCAAACCAATTCGTGGGGAACCAGGATCGCCGACAGGCCGATCAGAAGCTCGGTCAACGCATAAAGCCGCAGCGCGGGAACATGCGATGGAAGTTTACGGCTGCGGATGTAGCGTCCGGCCCTCCACGAGCCAACGCCCAACCCGATCATGAAAGCCGAGAGAACGATGGAAACCAGCGCGGTGGTGACAGCGAACTGCGCCATCGCCAGGCGAAGCCATACAAGCTCGTAGAGAATGCTGCAGAAACCCGAAACAAAAAAGAAGGCGAAGAACCATCGCATCACGCTATCCGGGTTTGATCGCGAAGGCAATCCGTTTAAGAACCGTTATCGAGCGGCAAACACAACCGTTCCGACCTCCCCAAGAACGGGATCGGAAATTTTCTCAACCGGAGAGCGGGGATATTGAGACGTGAGGCTCCGCAACAAACCCGCGTATTTGGTATCGCCAGGTTTTCCCCACACCACAATTGCGTCAGGAGAAGCTTTCGTGAGATCAGCCAGAAGTGTACTCAGTTCGTTTGAGCTTGGCAAGGAAACCATCGCTCCAATGAGCCTATCAGCACTGAAGTAGGCAGCCTGATAACCTGCCTCCCAACCCAGACCATGTTCTGGAAAGGGACCGGAGCCGATGCTGACCAGAGTCGATGACGGTGCTGATTGTCTTTTCAAGATCAAACCGGCCTCAGAACCAGCCAGTCTGAAGTCCCTGGTTAAAACGCGATAGGGCGACGATCGATAGACGAGCGATGCGAATATGCCGAGAACCACCAAGGCAACACTGATCTGTCGCCACCTATTGTGATTGAGCCATTGGTCGGCAATCAAGAAACGCGCGGCGATGGCCAGTACCAAAGGAACCAGCGGAAACAGATAGCGGCCGTCGAATGTCAACATGCCATATGCCAAGACCAAGCTGGCCGCGCTGAGCGCGATGACGAGCGCCACTTGCCACTCCACGGGGTACAAGTCCTTATTAGTAGTCAGAATCCCGATCATGAGGATAAACGCGATGACAACACCGGGCGTCAGGACCATTGCCAGTTCTTTCAGGGCGAGAGGTATATTGCGCTCCTCGGCGAGAATGATCTTCGGAAAAGCCTGCCTCAGGGCAACGTGATAGGTCCATCGCCACGACTGTGGCGGCATTGGATCATCCACGGTGTATTCATCCAACTCTTTGGAGGTATCTTCCAAGAGCGCATAGCTTGTTTTTCCGGGTTCAGGGTGTGCTCGCAATGTCCATTGGAGTAAGTTCGTTTTGAATTGGGTGCCCGTCGTGTACACCCCGTACTTGGAGTGCAATACTGTGGCCCAACCTGCCGCCACCATCAGAGGAATCAATGCAGCCACACCCAGCCGCTCAGACTTAGCTCGCCATGATTTACGCGAGAGCCCGAGGGCCGACAGGGTACAAAGCGCCAGCCAGGGAAGGGCGAACGCTTTGGCCAGAAATGCCAGAGAGTGTACGACTCCGAGAAAGAACCAGTCTTGCAAATGGTCATTGCGAACACACCGCAGGAGGACAATGAAATAGACCAGCACCAGCGCAGCAAACAGGAAATCAGGGGTTACAGAGGAGATCGCTTCGACTGAAAGCCCACGACCAAACGTGAACAGCAAGGCCGCGAGAGAAGCCACCAACCTCGAATGCCATAGGCTCGCCGCCAGAGCATAGAGCAGCACCGGACACAATAAAAAACTCACGACGCTCACGAATTTGCCTATATGCAGATAGTCCGTGCTTCCGAAAGAGAAGCCTGCGATCAGCCAGGACATCAGCGGGCTACGGAATGCGTTAATTGCGGAATGAAACTCGCCTCGGTGAAGGTGATGGGCGATCCCCGTATACGCCATCCCGTCGAAATCGATCTGATTGAAACACTTCGACGCAAACCATACGAATTGAAAGACGCAGCTAAGAATTGCGCCCGCGATGAGCAACTTTGAGACTCTGCGGTCTTTTCGAGTTTCCGAAGGATAGGGCGCGTACTGGCTCGCGGCCGCTCTCACCGTTCCATCCTTCTCCATTTCGCTCCAGTTCGGATGTGGCGCATCGGTCGCGTGGTGCTGCGCCATGCGGTGATATGCCTCTGCGATAAAGGCGTGCGGTTCCATGGAGCGGGCGTTTCACCGGCCGCGGCCAACCCCAATAGTAGCAAAGTGCTCGCCAGGCTCTGTTCGTCATTCTCCGTTCGTCACAGAGGCTGGAGTTCTGGCAGAATGCAGAGACGCGAGAGGTTCGAGAAGGAGGAAGTCCCATGCCATTCATCCCCCGGGGAAATGCCGGTTGCATGCACGGTGCGACGGCACCTGCACGAATGATTCTGTGCACCCTGTTTATTCTCTCCGGTGTGTCGCAACTGGCCTTGGCACAGTCACCGCAGTCTACACCGGCCGTCGCCCAGAAAGGGCAGGCGGATAAGAATGCAGGCAAGGCCAGCGCTTCCGAGACGCACCCCGACGACTCCGGTAACACTCTGGAAAAGCTGAACGCTGATCTGGAAATGCTAGCCGCGAAAGTTTCTCCCGCGGTGGTGCAGATCCTGGTCACCGGATACGGGCCGCTGCGCGAGCGCGATGACGAACGATCGCAGACCGCGTATATCGTCCGCCAAAAAGCGGTGGGCTCGGGAGTCATCGTCGACCCCAGCGGCTACATCATGACCAATGCCCACGTGGTGGAAGGCGCGCAACGCATTCGCGTCGCCCTGCCGCTGCCCATGGGCGACTCTGCCGGACAGGTGCCGATCGGAAAGCGCCGCATCCTGGAAGCTCGACTCGTTGGCCAGCACAAGGAGACCGATCTCGCGCTGCTTAAGATTGACGACACCGATTTGCCCACGCTGCCTCTCGGCATCCAGCAGCGGCCCCATGTCGGCCAACTCGTGTTTGCCATCGGCAGCCCCGAAGGCCTGCAGAATTCGGTCACCATGGGAGTGGTCAGCGCGATCGCCCGTCAGGCCGATCCCGCGAAGTCGCTCACCTACCTGCAGACCGACGCTCCTATCAATCCGGGCAACAGCGGTGGCCCGCTGGTCGATATGAACGGCTCCGTGCTCGGAATCAATACTTTCATTCTGTCGCAAGGCGGAGGCAGTGAAGGTTTAGGCTTCGCCATTCCTGCGCGCGTGGTCGATTTTGTCTACCACAGCCTACGCAAGTACGGGCACGTCCATCGTGTGGAAATTGGCGCGGGCGCGCAGGAGATCACGCCTACTCTGGCCGACGGCCTCCACCTTCCCAAGCATTGGGGAGTGGTCGTCGACGACGTGAAACCCGATGGCCCGGCCGCCGCCGCTGGACTGCAGATTCAGGACATCATCCTCACCGCCGACGACCGGCGCATCGAAACTCTGCCCTCGCTATCGGCAGCGTTGTACCTGCACCGCCTCGACCAGGTCGTGAAGCTGGAGATTCTGCGCGGCAACGAAAAGAAGACTCTCTACGTCCCGGCGATTGAACAGCACGATCACATGGACGAGCTTCTTGACTCGGTCAATCCCGAAAACAGCCTCATCTCCCGCCTGGGCGTTCTGGCGATCGATCTCACCGACGACCTGCGTTCCAAGTTGTCGCTTCGGATTCCCACGGGAGTCGTCGTGGTGGGGCGCGCTGCCGACCTCATCCTTCCCGATACCGGCCTGCAGGCAGGCGACATCGTCCACCACCTCAACAGCACGTCCATTGATTCCATGGACACACTCCGCGCGACCGTGGGAGCTCTGAAGACCGGCGATCCCGTCGTGCTGCAGGTCGAGCGCGATGGCAGCCTGCTGTATGTGAGCTTTGAGATGGAGTAGAGTCAGCTAATGGTGATCGTGAGTATTAAGGAAGCCAAAGCAAGATTCCTTCAGCTCATCGAGAGAGCATGCATGGGCGAAGAAGTCATTATTTCAAGCGGCAAAGGTCGTAGTGTTCGGCTGGTTCCGATCAGAACTCGCAGCAGCGGTCGCCGGAGACTCGGTGCGTTGAAAGGAAAGCTCGTGTTAGGACGCAAATTCTTCGAACAGCTTCCGCCGGAAGAGCTGACGTCTTGGGAATCCTGAGAATTCGCGGAGTAAATCAACTCTGTCATCCTGAGCCAAGCGCAGGATCTATGTAGTTTTCAGCGGGAGTGCACAGGTCCTTCGCTTCGCTCAGGATGACACTGAGGATCATGTTGGCTATTTACTGTCCCGATCCCGCGCCCGTTGCCGAGGCCCTCAACTTGCCGGCGCACTCGATTGCCAGCCCCAGCCCCGAACCGATTACCTCCACCACGCGAAGATCGTCTGCCGTGAACGCATCCTGACCGACGCGATACAGAGCTAGCACCGCCGCTACTCCCGTGCTGCCTTCGAGCGGCACGGCCAGCGCCGAACGCAGCGTGCTGTACTTCGTGGGATCGTTCAGATAGCCCGGCTCGACCGACGGATTCCCGTTCAGAATCGCCTTATGGTTTTGCGCTACCCATCCTGAGAGGCCCTCTCCCTCCGGAATCCGTAAGGAAGAGAACAGCCGGAAATTTTCGCCACTCACAAACTCTGCGGCCAGCGTGCCGTTCCTGGGCAAGTACACCGCCATGGAGTCGTACGGCACCAGCCGCTTCAGCCGCACCGCGAGCAGCGAAAGAATGTCTTCGGTGCGCAAAGAGGCGCCCGAAGAAGCGCTGGCCTGGCGGTTGAGTTGGATGATTTCTTTGCCGTGCTGTCGAGCCGCGACCAGCAGCGCTTTGACATCCGCGGATGATGCTGAGGCCGGGCTCGCCGGTTCGCCCGATTCGGCGAACCCCGCCGCCGGCGCCAATCCGCGCTCAACTTTGATATCGGTGGACAATTTCGGCGGAGCCTGCAGCGGTTGTTCCTTGGCCAGCTTCTCCAATTCGATATAGCGGCGCCGCAGAATCTCGACCACCTTCGGATCAAAACTCTTGCCCGCATCCGCCACCACCTTAGCCATGGCATCATCGAGCGGCAGCGCCTTGCGATACTGGCGGTCGGAGGCCAGAGCATCCAGGCAATCGACCGCTGCGAGAATCCGCGCCCCGATCGGAATTGCCTCTCCGACCAGCCCGTTCGGATACCCGCTGCCGTCCCATTTTTCATGATGGGCCCGCACAATCGGCACTACCGGATATGGAAAGTGAACCTGCTCCAGAATCTCGGCCCCGACAATGGGATGGATCTTCATCTTCTCGAATTCTTCAGGCGTCAGCTTCCCCGGCTTCGAAATAATGTGCTCGGGCACTGCCAGCTTTCCAATGTCGTGGAGCACCGATGCCGCCCGCAGCGCCTCGGTCTCGTCCTCGTTTAAGCCCAGTTCCTTGGCCAGTTCCATGGCGTACACTCGCACGCGCTGCAGGTGTTCGCCGGTCGTTTCGTCTTTCGCCTCAATGGCCAGCGCGAGCGCTTCAATCGTCCGCAGATGCAGATTAGAGACCTGCTCGGCGTGCCGCTTCTCCGACTCTAGCTTGCCGAGGTAGAGGCGATAGGAGCGGTACATCAGATAGATGGGCGGCAGGATCAGCAGCGACGATTGCCATCCGATATGCCCGTTCAAAAAGTGCACCAGCCCCGCTACCGCGGCTCCGACCATGAAGTAGGGGAACGACCAGAGACAGCTGTCATTCCAGACCTTCGGGATAGGCTTATTCTCGGTCAGGCCGATGACGGTCGACATGGCCACGGTATTACATCCGAAGTGGGTGATCGCCGCCGCCAGAAGAGCCACTGGTCCGGGCGCGTGCAGGACGCGCGCCACCACCAGCACATAGGCGCCATAGGCCAGTGTGCTCGACACCGTCAGCTGCGCCCAGTTGAAAACAAAGTGCACCAGTTTCACGCTGTGCTTTCGGCGCAAGAAAGCCTGGCCCAGGGTGCTGGCGAGCACAATCAGAAGCGTCTCGGGCAAGCCGAGTTCCTGAATTCCCAGCAGAGTGAACAGGAAGTTGACCGAGAGCGTGGCATCCTGGTCGGGAAGCGTGACTTTCAGCGAGGACGCCAGCAGCACCGCGAGCATGTAGCAGACGAACTTGACCGGATCGTTCGATCGCCAGTGCAAAAAAGCGAAAGCAAAGCACGCGGCTCCCGCCAGAGCCATGCCGGTGATGTACTCACGTGCGCCAATGGAACGACCCCACGACATGATAAGTACTTAAATTTTCAACGAATTGCGGGGCGCTGTCCCGGCAAAAAGAATTCGTCCGGTTACGATGGTTTTCTCCTGATAAATCAGTCACTTACAAGGCGGCCACTCTGGGTCTTCGCCACAGAATCTTGAGACAAGTTGTCCCACGCCCGAGCCATGGGACAAAGTGGCCGCTGAGTTCCGCAATACGCGCTTCTAAGTGATTGATAAATAGACTACATCCTCTCCCATTTTGGACCTGAACCTGCACCTGCACTTACAGTCGTCACCTGGGCGAGGTAACGCGCCTGTGCGGCGCGCTTAACGTGAGGGAACCAATGAAGAAGCTCGTGCTACTTCTGTTGTTGATGGTGATTGTTCCGGTGGCCTGCGCTGCCGACCCAACAAAGCTGTCTCCCGACTTGCAGAAGTCGACGGCTCCAACTGCCAGGGTAATCGTGCAGTACAACAGCCAGCCCGGTCTGCTGGATCTCAATCTCCTTGGGACGCTGGGCTCGATTCTGAACGCGCTGCCGTTGGTGAATGCGATTGTTGCGGACCTGCCGCTGGCTAACATCCTTTCGCTCTCCAACCAGTCCAACGTGAGATACATCAGCCTGGATCGCACGCTTACTCCGACGCTTAGCAATGCTGCTCCGGCGGTGAACGCGTTCGCCGCGTGGCAATCCGGCTACACCGGCGCGGGAATCGGAGTCGCCGTGGTCGACAGCGGAGTAAGCAGCCATCCCGATTTGAACGGCGGCTTTTTGGGATTTTCGCGCGTGGTATGGAGTCAGAGCTTTGTTCCCGGCAACGCCAGCGCTAACGATCAGTTTGGCCACGGCACGCACGTCGCCGGCCTGATCGCGGGCAATGGCGCCAGTTCCACGGGATGGCAGTATTCACGCCAGTTCAAAGGCATCGCCCCGCAGGCCAATATCATCAACCTGCGCGTGCTTGACCAGAACGGCCAAGGCACCGACAGCGCCGTGATTTCGGCGATCAATACCGCCATCTCGCTGAAGCCTTTGTTCAACATCCGTGTGCTCAATCTTTCTCTGGGACGCGCCGTCTACGAAAGCTACACGCTCGATCCGGTCTGCCAGGCAGCCGAAGCGGCATGGAAGAACGGCATCGTCGTCGTAGTTGCCGCCGGCAACAACGGACGCTATCTGCCGACGGAGGGCTACGGAACCATCACGTCGCCGGGTAACGATCCCTACGTGATTACCGTGGGCGCGATGAAGCCCATGGGAACTCCCACCCGCGTCGACGACTTGATCGCCAGCTACAGTTCCAAGGGACCGACCGCCATCGATGCCATTGCCAAGCCTGACCTGGTCGCGCCCGGCAACCTGCTGGTCTCGCTCGAAGCTCCGGGTTCGACGCTCTATAGCGAATATCCCGGCAATCAGGTTCCGAACAGCTTTTACGTAAACGGTGGAAGCACCGCCTCCTCTTCCAAGTACTTCACCCTGAGTGGCACCAGCATGGCCACGGGCGTGGTAAGCGGAGTCGTTGCGGACCTGCTGCAGAAGAGTCCCGGCCTCACTCCTGATCAGGTGAAGGCCCGCTTGATGAAGACCGCCTGGAAGTCGCTGCCGGCGTACAGCAGCACTACCGATCCGACAACCGGCATCACCTATACCGATCAGTACGACGTGTTTACAGTCGGGGCCGGTTACGTCGACGTAGAAGCCGCTCTCAACAACACCGACCTGGCCAAGGGGACCGCGATGTCTCCGGTCGCCATGTTTAACGGAAGCACCAACACCGTCAATCTGAATGCCAACCCGTCGGCGGTCTGGAACACTTCTGCCACGTGGTCTTACGTGAACGTGTGGGGAGGTTCTCAGTTCGTCGCCGGCTCGGAAGCTTCCGTGTCCGCCTCCGCCAGCAGCGCAACCTCCGCCAGCAATGTGATGTGGGGGAGTAACGTGATGTGGGGGAGTAACGTGATGTGGGGCAGCAACGGAATATGGGGCAGCAATGTCATGTGGGGCACCAACGTGATGTGGGGCAGTAACGTGATGTGGGGTAGCAACGCTTCTGGCGGCGAACAATAAAGCGCTGGGCTAACTAAACTGGGCTAAGTAAACTGGGCTAACTAAACCAAGGGCCGCGATCCCAAGCCGCGGCCCTTTTTTATTGCCGCAATTTTCTTGGAGCCAGCTCTACCGTTTCGCAGAACTCAGGACTTTGTAGCGAAAGCAATCCACAACGTGATCGTTCACCATTCCCACCCCCTGCATGAAGGCATAGCAGATGGTCGATCCGACGAACTTGAAACCGCGCTTTTTCAGGTCCTTGCTCATCGCGTCGGATTCCACGGTACGCGCGGGGAGTTGCTGCAACGACTTCGGCGAATTCACTCGCGGCTTGCCGTCCACGAACTGCCAGATGTAGCGGTCAAAGCTGCCGAACTCTTTCTGCACGCGAAGAAACGCCTTGGCATTGCCCACGGCCGAAGCGATTTTGAGTTTGTTGCGGACGATGCCGGGATCGAGCAGCAGCCGTTCGATCTTGCGCCGGTCGTAGCGCGCGATGCGCTCGGCATCGAATCCGTCAAAGGCCTGGCGGTAGTGGGCGCGCTTGTTCAGAATGGTGATCCAGCTCAGGCCCGCCTGCGCGCCTTCGAGGATGAGGTATTCAAAGAGCGTGCGGTCGTTGTGCACCGGCACGCCCCATTCCTCATCGTGATAACGAATCGACAGCTCGCCGCTGGCCCACGCGCAGCGAACTGGGTCCGGAAAACCTTTCACCACAGAGGTCACAGGATCTCACAGGGAATAACGAATAACGAATCGCGAACCTTACTCCAGCGACTTCGGGTCCGACTTGTTGACCGGCGATTTGGTATCGAGCAGCGCCACGAGTTCATGCGCGCACGGCGGGGTGCTGACTTTACCTTCGCGGATGATTTCTTTTGCCGTCAACTTTTTCCCGTACAGCCGTTCGTTGGCGCTGCCATCGGAACGCAGCGTCGAGCCTTCCAGAGAAATTCCGGCAAACAGGCCCTTGTTGCGCGAGTAGGAAAGGATCTCGGCATTCATGACGATGTCGGTCGCGCCTTCGGCGGTGCGTCCCTTGGGTCCGGCCGCAGCCGAGGCATCCGCTCCCAGCTTCACTTTGCTGTAGAGCAGCGACTGCGCGCCTTTGGGATTCATCACCAGCAGCACAAAGTCGGTGGCCTGTCCGCCCAGCTGAAATCCGATGCTGACGCCTTCCAGCGCGTACAGGGCCGGAGCGCCCCACTTGCCCTTATAATGCTCGCCGCTGCGGCAAATCATGATGCCGCGCCCGTAGCTGCCGCCGATGCCAAACGCTCCCTTCTTCACCGAAGGCAGAATGATCACGCACTCGGCTTTGTCGAGCAGGTCCTGCGGAATGTCCTCCGGGATGTTTAGAACTTCTTTGAGGACAGTACCCGCATCTTTCACGCGATCTTCTTCACGCTCGTCGTCGGCAGCGAACGCGGTCACCGCCGACATCAGGACAACGATGAAACATACGACGAATTTCTTCATGAATATCCCTCCAAAAGAGATTTTAAGAAAAAAGTTATTGATTCCCTGCCACTGGTGTCACTACTGGTATCACTATATGCTAACCCCTGAGTCCGCTTGACTACCGGGGCCTCGACCCCGGAAGTTCATGCGCGGCACCTAAATGGTAGAATCCGCACGTTTTATGCCATGACCAAACGTGTGCTCCTTTTGTAACTTGGCACTTTGACGGCGCGCTCCTAAAGTCAATCACAGAGCGGGGTCCGGTGTGGACTCGCTTTCGGCACCCGGCGTGCATCCAATAGCTTGGGAGTGTGCTGGGACGGGTTTAGAGTGAAAAAATTGGATTCCTTGGGCATGAAGTACACGAATTCTACTCTTCGACTGCTGACGCTTTTGCTGGCAACCATTTTGTCGGTGGGGCAATCGCGCGCACAGTCCGCCCATGCGCCCGCGGCGCCGAGCCTGACCGCTTACAATGCTGGGAACGGCTCGGCTGAGAATTCGGCTGAGAATTCTGACGATCCGCAGAGCATCATCACCCTGCACGCCCGGGTGAATGAAGTCAACGTGCTCTTCATCGCGACCGACAAGCATGGCAAGTTCGTGCGCGACCTGAACCAAAACGATTTCAATATTCTCGACGACCATAAACCTCCGCAGGCCATTCTCAACTTCCGCCGCGAAACCGACCTGCCTCTGCATCTTGGTCTGCTGGTCGACGTGAGTGGCTCGGTCGACGGCCGGTTTGATTTCGAGCAGAATGCGGCCACCAGCTTCCTGCAACACACGTTGCGCGCCGGGTTCGACAAGGCGTTCGTTGTCGGCTTCAACAGTCACAGCCTGATGGCTCAGGATTACACCGACAACGTGCCACTGCTCTCGGCTGCCGTACACAAGCTGCACGATAGCGGCGGAACTGCCCTGTACGACGCCGTCTACCACGCGTGCAAAGACAAATTTCTCAAAGACCGCTCGGATCATCCGCTGCGGAAAGCGATCGTGATCGTCAGCGACGGCGAGGACAATCAGAGTGAGTTCTCGAAAGCGCAGGCCATTGAGATGGCACAGCGCTCCGAAGTGATCATCTACGCCATCTCCACCGACGACAGCGGCTTGGTCATGCGCGGTGACAAAGTTCTCGAGCAACTGGCCGAAGCCACCGGCGGACGCGCGTTTTTCCCGTTCAAGATGAAAGACATTACGCACTCGTTCGCCGCGATTGAAGACGAGCTGCGCAGCCAGTACGTCGTCTCCTACAAGCCCGCCAATTTCGACGCGGACGGGCGCTACCGCTCCATCGAGATCTCTTCCCTGAAGAAGGATCTTCAAGTGCGGGCGCGCAAGGGATACTTCGCGCCACAGCAGTAAACACGGCTTCCGGCTTTCGGCTTCCGCGCGGTCCTCACACCTCCTCAAATCCCTGCAAAGTTCTTATCGCAGAATGCAAAGGCTGACGCGCGTTCGCGTTTGCGAGAGCGCTCCCACTGTGTTACCGTCCCATTGATTTCCCGTTCATCTTTCAGACTTGAGCCTAATGAGGAGGCCTCGTGACTGGCATCATTCTTCTGGTCATTCTGGTTGTCATCGCCGTGGTGCTCATCGGCATGTACAACAGCCTGGTGCAGCTGCGGGTACGCTGCGATTCGGCGTGGTCCGACATCGATGTGCAGCTCAAGCGGCGGCACGATCTGATTCCCAACCTGGTGGAGACGGTCAAGGGATACGCCTCGCACGAGAAAGGCACGTTTGAAAACATAGCCAAATTCCGGTCGCAGGCCATGCAGGCGACTACACCCGCCGACAAGGCCGTCGCGGAAAACCAGCTCACCGGCGCGCTGAAAAGTTTGTTTGCCGTGGCGGAAAATTATCCCGAGCTCAAAGCTTCGGAGCAGTTCACCCAGCTGCAGGGATCGCTGAGCCAGACCGAAGACTCGATTCAGAACGCGCGGCGCTATTACAACGCCGTGGTGCGCGACCTGAACACGAAGATTCAGTCGTTCCCAACCAACATTCTGGCCGGGATGTTCAACTTCACGGCGCGGCAATTCTTCGAGACCACCGATGCCGATCGCGAGCCCGTGCAGGTGAAATTTTAGTCCGATGAAAGCCCTCTCTCTTGTAGAGACGTTGCTTGCAACGTCTCTTTTGTCCGGCCGAGGGAGCCGTAGCAAGCTACGTCTCTACGAAGTGGCCGCGTGTGTGCTCTTGCTGGCCGCGCCTCTCGCCGCAAAATCCTGGCGCGTCGGCGACTTTCAGGACACCATCACCGTTAATCAGGATGGCAGCGCTCTAGTGACCGAGCGCATCGCTCTGGTCTTCGAGGGCGAATTTCACGGCATTCATCGCACCATCCCGATCGAATATCCCGGGCCCAATGGGACGAATTACGAACTCTTCCTCGCGGTCACCAGCGTCACCGATGGGAGCGGCGGCAAACTCAAGTACGACTCGTCCACTTCCAATGGCGCGCGCGATCTGAAAATTTATATTCCCGACGCAGTGGATGCGACGCGCACGGTCGAGATCACTTACCGGGTGCGCAACGGCACGCGATTCTTCGAAGATCACGACGAATTTTATTGGAACGTCACGGGAAACGACTGGCCGGTCCCGATCGATCACGCGGCCGCGACCGTACGATTCCCCATGTTTGCGGCGGGATCACTCCGAGCGCAGGCGTTTACCGGCGTGTACGGTTCCACCCAGCGCGACGCGACTTCCACGGTGAACGGCGCCGAGGCGCAGTTCGAGACCAGTAGTCCCTTGCCCATGCGCGGCGGGTTGACTATTGACGTTTACATTCCGAAAGACATTCTCAAAGAGCCTAGCGCGCTCACGAAGTTCTTCTGGTTCGTGAGCGGCAATCCGATCGTGTTTCTGCCGCTGGTCACTCTTGCCGTGATGTTCACGCTGTGGTGGTACAAGGGACGTGATCCCGATCCAGGCGTTTCGGTTGCGCCCATGTACGATCCCCCGCCCGGGATTTCTCCCGCCGAGGCGGGCACGCTGCTCGACGACAGCATTCATCCCCGTGACATTACATCGACCATCATCGATCTTGCTGTGCGGGGATACATCAAGATCGAAGAGACCGCCGAGAAGACTCTGGTCTTCACCCACAAGGATTATGTCTTCCACCTGCTCAAGCCGCGCGAGCAATGGGGCGCCGATCTGGCTCCGCACGAGCGCGTGATGCTGGAGAACGTGTTCGCCGACGGAACCGATACGCGACTCTCCAGCCTGAAGAACCGCTTCTACACGGCCGTTCCGGTGATCCGCCAGGACATTATGGCGGCGTTGAAGAAGAAAGGGATTTATCTGCTCGACCCGGAGTCGGCCAATGGATACAGCATTGGAGCGGCCGTCGCGATTCTGATCCCGTTCGGCATCTTGCAGTATTTAGGATGGGCGAACTTTTTCAACTCGGCGCTCTTGCTGGTGGTATGCTTGCCGCTCTCGGCGGTGATCTGGTGGCTGTTTGCGCGAGTCATGACCGCCAAGACGGTGCAGGGAGGGCGAGTCCACGTCGCTGTGCTCGGCTTCCAGGAGTTTATGAATCGCGTGGATGCCGACCGTCTCAAGGTCATGCCTCCGACGACGTTCGAAAAATTTCTGCCGTACGCCATGGCGCTGGGCGTGGAGCACCACTGGGCGCAGGCGTTCTCCGGCATCGTCAAAGATCCGCCGCAGTGGTATGTGGGGCCGGGCGGCTATGTGGGCGGCTTCAATCCGATTTTCTTTTCCAGCTCCATGCACAGCATGGCGAGCGACATGCACCAGGTCTTCGTCTCCGCCCCGCGCGCGAGTTCAAGCGGGTCCGGCTTTGGCGGCGGGGGCGGCGGCGGAGGTGGATTCTCCGGCGGAGGCTTTGGGGGCGGCGGCGGCAGCGCGTTTTAGGACGCTCCAGGCTTGCTACAGGCATGGTGGCCGCAAGTTAGGATTGGCTGCACTCCAGCTGGAAAGCCCTCAGCGGCGGGCGAAGATACCGGCAGTCATATACACCACCGCCAATCCCAGCAGCAGCACCGTGACCTCTACGCGTGTCGACCAGGCATGCAGCGCCTCGAACTGCATGCGTGCAGCGTCGTTGAGCGTGGCGGCGGCGTCAAAGTTGGCGACCTGGGCGCGCAGCGTATGCATCCGCGGAGTGATCCAGAATTGCGAAAACAGGGTGAGCGCGAGCATCAGGCAGATCAGCACATGGCGCATGGCAAAGACGTGCGCTGTGCCGTCGGTGAAGCGGCTGAAGGCGAGCGAACTGATCAGATACACGACGCCCGAGCCGATGGCGATCCAGTGCAGCTTGGTCAGCAGGCTGCCGACTAACGTTCCGGCAAGAAGCCTTGTGGGCAGCACATGAAACGCCGTCGGCGCCAGCACGGAGAAAAAGATGATCCCGCCGATCCACACCACGAGCGAGAGCAGCATGAGGAAGCGAAGGAAGGACATGAGAGAAGGATTATAGCGAAGACGCAAATCAGGTAAGACGGCGTTTTGAGGTGGGTGAACTCACTGGTTTCCCGTGTAGTTTCAGGTTCGAGCGCCTTTTCCGCCAGATTTCTTCGCCGACGTAATTACCTTCTTCGTCGGAATAAGTCACTTGGTGTTTCGCTCGCTTCGTTCCGAGCAAGTGCAACACGTGTCCTGCTTTGTGACCTGTCGGAGGAAACAAGCTGTAAAAGCAGAGCTTCTTGCCGTCCCATCTTACGTTCGAGACTTTGAAAACGGTACCATCCTCTTCATCGACTCCGCCAACCAGGAGACGTCCGCTCTCGAACGCGATCGTGTAAACAACCGTTGTTGTGTGAAATGGATTGGTTTCCTGCTCCCACACTCCCACGATCCGACGCGCCGACCGCACCGTCGCGTGTCCTCGTTTCACGGTTTTGGGTTCTGTCTTGTTGGCCACGACTCGAAGTCCCCTGCCAGAAAGCGTTCGCCCTTTAGGGTAACTCGGAATTACCTAACGGTGGAATATTTGAGTCCGGGAGGACAATCTGGCAACTGGCTGCTGGCAACGGGCAACAGCTCCTAAACCGGTACCGGAACGTTCTCGATGATCTCTTTCAGCACCTGATCCGACTGCTCGGATTTTTTCAGCGTCGAGGCATAGAGCCCGCTCACGACGATGCGGTGGGCGAAGACGGGAACGACCAGCGGCTTGATATCTTCGGGAGTGCAGAAGGTGCGGCCCTCCAGAAACGCCATCGCCTGCGCGGCGCGGTAGAGCGCCTGCGATCCGCGCGGCGATACGCCCAGCGACAAAAATTCCGACTCGCGGGTGCGGCGCACGATTTCGAGAGCGTAGCTCACAAGTGACTCGTCCACGCGAATCTGCTTCACCGCATGCTGCATCTCGAGGACGTCAGCGCCGGTGAGGACAGGGCGAAGCTCCGCCAGTTGCGACACTCCGGCCTCGGAGCGCAGAATCTGGCGCTCGGCCTGGGCGTCGGGATATCCCATGCGCACGCGCATCAGGAAGCGATCCAGCTGCGATTCGGGCAGAGGATACGTGCCGTGATGCTCCACCGGATTCTGGGTGGCGATTACCAGAAACGGCTGCGGCAACTCGTGAGAGTGTGCGTCGACGGTGACCTGGCCTTCGTTCATGGCCTCGAGCAGGGCGGACTGCGTTTTGGGCGTGGTGCGGTTGATCTCGTCCGCCAGCAGAACGTTGGTGAACACCGGGCCGCGCTTAAATTCGAATACCTGTTCGGCCGCCGAATAAATCGAAATACCGACCACGTCCGACGGCAGCATGTCGCTGGTGAATTGCACGCGCTGAAAGGTGCAATCGATGGCGCGGGCCAGCGCCTGTCCGAGGGTGGTCTTGCCAACGCCGGGGACGCCTTCAATCAGCAGGTGTCCGCGGGCGAAAATACTGACCAGCGCCAGGCGGACGACGTCGTCTTTGCCACGAATCACGCGGCGGAGGGCGGTTTCCAGTTCGGCGGCTTTGTGAGAAACGGCGCTAGCGGTCTCGGGCGACATTGTTTCGATTCTACTATCGGGCATGGAGTGGGCGGAGTTACGTACGTCATGAGGCTCTTGGCTCTTGGCCTTTGGCTTGTAGCTTTTCTCTCCCGCGATTTCCAGCCAACGAGCTTAGAACGTTTCCGCAACCGGGAACTTGCGTCCGCAGCCGAAAGAATCCGATCCAGGCTAAGAGCCAAGAGCCAAGAGCCAAAAGCCAAGAGCCAAAAGCCAAGAGCCAAAAGCGTCCTTACTGCGTAAACTCCGCGGGCCGTCCCGTCAGCCGCTCGATGCGTTTGGCGATTGGCGGATGGGTTGAGAACAGGCCGCCGAAGTTGATTCCCAGCAGCGGCTGGATGATGAACAGGTGCGCGGTCGAGGGGCTGGCCTGCATCGGGATACGGCGCGAGTAAGTGTCGAGCTTTTGCAGGGCACTCGCCAGCGCGTACGGATTGCCGGTGAAATGCGCGCCGGTGGCGTCGGCTTGATATTCGCGGGAGCGCGAGACGGCGAGCTGAATCATCGTCGCGGCGATCGGAGCGACGATCAGCATCAGGAGGCCGGTTAATCCTCCGCCACCGCCGCGGTCGCGGTCGCGGCCGCCGTAGCCGCCGAAGAGCATGGCCCAGCGGCCCATGCTGGCGAGCATGGTGATTGCTCCGGCAAGAGTTGCAGCGACGGAGCTGATCAGGATGTCGCGGTTGTTGACGTGGCCGAGTTCATGCGCCAGCACGCCTTCCAGTTCTTCGTCGGTCAGTAAACCCAAAATCCCATGGGTCACGGCGACCGAAGCGTGCTGCGGATTGCGTCCAGTGGCGAAGGCGTTGGGTGATTCGGTCGGGATCACATAAATCTTCGGCATCGGAATGCCGATCTTCTGCGTGAGGCGCTCGACGGCGGCGTAGGCGCGCGGCAATTCTTCGCGCGTTACGGGCTGGGCTCGATACGCCGCCAGCGCGATCTTGTCGGAATAGAAGTACGAGACGAAGTTCATGACGGCGGCGAAGGCCAGCGCTACGAACATTCCGTTCTGGCCGCCGAAGTAGCGGCCGAAGAACATCAGCAGCAGCGTCATCGCGGTCAGCAGGAACGCGGTCTTAAACATGTTTCCCATAATTTTTGGTGGAACTTCCTCATTAGATGTTACGCCCTGCGGGGCGATGCAGGGGCCCCGCCCGAGGAAATTCGCTGGGAATCGGATCCCACGCCGTCCACAGGGCTCTTAGAATCATTGCGTTAGCAGGGCGAATATATTCTGCCAAAACCAAAGTCAAAGGCGACGGACAGGAGTGTCCGTCCCACACACGCCTGCGACTTAGGCTTTTTGGGCTTCGCGTTTCAGGGCGCGCTGCAGGGTTTGATCTAAGGCGGACTTGGCGGTTTCGTATTCCTGGTGCGAGATGCGGCCTTGCTGGCGTTCTACTTCGAGGTGGAAGAGCTCTTCTTTCAGGCCTTCGAGCAGCATGGAGGTCGGCGAGCTGCGCGGAGCGGCAGGCTGCGGGCGCGTGTCGCCGGGACGCGCATTGCTCGCTGAAGTCGCGCGCGCGGGGGCTTCGGTGGCCGCGTAATCGTCTTCGTTATCGTTATCGTTATCTACCAGCGAAGCCACACTCTTTCCTTTGGAATGGGCGGCGCGGTTGGCGGCTTGCTGACGCGACGCCACGAAGATTCCACCAACGACGAGAACAGCGGCGAAGCCGCCAAGAATGTACCAGCGATATTTTTGGAGCGGGTCGGGCGCATCGATGGGCGGTCCCAGGCCGCCGCCGGGGCGATTGTCGCTTTGGGCGGAGGAACCGCCGCCCTGGCTGGGCTGGCCGCCATCTTCCGCGGGCGGGGCCAGCATGCCTTCTCCCGAGAGCTTGAAAGCCAGGGGCTGACCTAATCCAGCACTGGACGCCACTTCTACGTTGGCATCGGGCTGGCCGGGAAAAGGCGCGATTTGAAAATTGGTTCCGGGGGCGGCGGAGAACTCCATCGACTTGGGTGCGATGGCGACGAAATGTTCCAGCGGGTAAACGCTTTTGGGATCGACATTCACGCTGCCCGTGTAGGGAACGGTGTAGACAACGTTGAAACGCGTTTCGCCGGGGCGCAGTGGAAACAGGAAGGCGTATTTGTTCCTGGCATTCGCGCCTTCAGGCACGGGCGCGGACTTCACCGGCTGGCCGCCGGCGGTCATGGCCTGGGCCTCGCCGATGGTTGCGCCGTCGGGCACGTAGAACTCCAGGTTGTGCTCGTTCATCTGAGTGCGCGGCGGCTTGGAGTTGTTGGTCACGGCAAAGGTGCGCTCGACCTGGAGCTGTCCTTGACTGGCCTGGAACCGCATGATGTCGGCCACAACTTCGAGGCCTTCGACTTTCTTGCCGGCGTCGTAGACTTCGACCTCCACCGACGTGGTTCCGGGAGGGGCCATGCGGTGATAGGTGACTTCCTGATGGATCACGCGGATGAGGTGCGGACCCTGGGCGTCGAGCTTGAAACTGAACTTGCCTTTGGCGTCGGCCTTGGTGCGGCCGGCTTCTTCCATGCCTTGACCGAGGCTGAGGAGGATGACTTCGTCGCCGGCGCCGGGCTTGCCGGTGGTGGAGTTTTTTACCGTGCCGGTTAGAGTTTGGGCGGAGGCGAGGGAGGAGAGCAGGAGGACGATGATGCTTAGAACGCGTGGCGCGCGGGTTCTGCGTGAGAACTCCTTGCGGGGGCAGTGGGTGACATACGCGAACACGGGGTCCTTCGACTGCGCGGGAACTGCGCTTCGCGCACTTCCCGCTCCGCTCAGGATGACACTAGTTTGGGGTCGGTTCATGGTCTCGCTTTTCTTGGGGCTGAGGCGGCTTTGGCTTCGAGGCGGGCGATTTCGGCCAGGAGCGTGGCGGCTTCGTCTTGCAGGGACGATTTCAGGGATTGGTAATCGGCTTCGGGCATTTTGCCGGCTTTGAATTCGAAGTTCAGGTCGCGCAGATTTTCGTAGACGGCGTCTTTGCGTTCGCGCAAGTACGAGGCGCGGGTTTTCTCCGGGCCAACCAGGAAGGTGCTGGGGGAGAAAATGTAGAAGAGAGCTGCGGCGGTGGCCAGAAGGCAGCAGGCCAGTTCGAAGGTCATAGGTCGGTCTCCTTGCGCGCCTGATCACGGAACTTTTCCAGTTCCGCTCCCCGAATCGGTGGCACGCCGGCGGGCGGGGGAGGCGGCGGCCGGTTCTTCCAATTGCGAACTACGAAAACCACAGTGAGTACTCCCACGCCGAGTGCGACGAACGGCACGATCCACGCGGTGCGATCGAAACCCGTCTTGGTGGGGGCGGCGAGTACCGTGGGTCCATACTTTTGCACGAACGCTTGCTCGACCAGGCTGTCGCTGTCGCCGCGGCTGATGGCGGCCATCAGCTCGTTGCGCATGCCGTCGGAATCGGGGCAGCCGACGTGGTTGCACTCCAGAAGAATCTGGTTGCAGCTGCAGATGCACATCATCTGGTGGCCGAGTTCGTTGAAGCGGGTGGCGGGATCGCCGGCGCCGGTGAAGGCGAAGACGGCGAGACAGAGTGAGCCGCATTGCAGGAGGCGGCGGAGGGTCGGGTTGAGTTTTGTGGTCATTTGTTGGTTACTCGTTTTCGGTGCGAGTGGAGCAGCCCTCAGCGGCTAAAGCCGCAAATCCGCGCCGCTTTTATGGCACGACTAGAAGTCGTGCCCTTCCCGGTCGTGCTCCCTTCCCATTCCGATATGCTTCCCTCAGCCGGGGCTGCGCCCGGCGAACAGCCGAGGGCGGCTGTGCCTACATTTAATCTCCTGTCGCCACTGGGGCGGCGTGTTGTATCAGTCTTGCTGCTGGGACGCGGACTGGGGCTGGCGCGTTCGGGATCAGCGCCAGCACTGTGCCGCCGAGGATGATCCAGACGCCGATCCAAATCCACATGACCAGCGGGTTGAGGTGCGCTTTGATGATGGGCTGTCCGGCTTCGTTCTGGCCTTCGTAAACCAGGTAGAGGTCTTCTTTGAAGGTCGACCGGATGCTCGGTTTGGTGGACGCCTGCCGGCTCGCCTTGTAGAACAGGCGTTGCGGCGTGACCGTGTCGATCAGCTTGCCATTCTGGTAGACGTCCATGATCGCCCATTCGCTGGCTACGTTCGCGTTGTCGTCCTGTGTGTAGGAGCGGCAAACCATGTCGTAGCTGCCAATCGTCATGTGGTCGCCGTAGGCCAGGCCTTTTTCCGATTCTTTGTCCTGATTGAAGGCGGACCCGGCGAATCCGATGATCACGACCACCACGCCGAAGTGAACGATGTAGCCGCCGTAGCGGCGGGTGTTGCGATGCGTGAGTTGAACCATCGACGCGAACATGCCCTGGCCGGTGTGTCCCGCGATCACTTTGCTGCCGCGGTAGTACTCGCTGGCGATGGTGAGGGTGACCAGGACGCACAGGCCGATGGCCATCAGCGAATAGAAATAAGAAATGTCCTGCCAGGGACGCAGGCCGAAGGGCGATCCCCAGCTCGGCGGCGTGATCATGAGGAAGGCCATCACGGCAACCGCGCCGACTGTGGGCCACAGGAAATTCCGCTTGAGACTTTCGAACGAAGTCTTGCGCCAGGCCAGCAACGGGCCGACGGCGGTCAGGATCAGGAGCAGCAGCGCGACCGGGATCGCCACGCGATTATAAAAAGGCGCGCCTACGGTGACTTTGTTGCCCTGTACCAGCTCGGAGATTTTCGGGAACCATGTTCCCCAGAGCACCACGAAGCAGAGCAGCACAAAGAGAAGATTGTTGAACAGGAAACTCGACTCGCGGGAGATGAGCGACTCGAGTTTGTGCTCGCTGCGCAGGTGGTCATGGTTCTTGATGAAGAAGAAAAGGAACACAACGAAGGAGATAACGAGGAACCAGAAGAACCAGGGGCCGATTGACGATTGCGCGAAAGCGTGGACGGAGGCGATGATGCCGCTGCGCGTTAGGAATGTTCCGAGAATCGCCAGCCAGAACGCGGCGAAGACCAGCCACATGTTCCAGACTTTCAGCATGCCGCGCTTCTCCTGCATCATGACCGAATGCAGGAACGCCGTGCCGACGAGCCAGGGCATCAGCGAGGCGTTTTCGACGGGGTCCCAGCCCCAGTAGCCGCCCCAGCCGAGGACGGCGTAGGCCCAGTGCGCGCCGAGGAAAATTCCGCAGGTGAGCAAGCCCCAGGTAACCATGGTCCAGCGGCGGGTGATGTGGATCCATTTGTCGCCGGGATACTTCATGATCAGCGCGCCCAGCGCGAAGGCGAAGGGCACGGTGGTTCCGACGTAACCGAGATAAAGCATGGGCGGATGGATGACCATCTCGGGATACTGGAGAAGAGGATTCAAGCCGCTGCCATCGGCGCGCATGGGGCCTTCGAGCAGGCCGAAAGGGTTGGCGGCGAAATTCACCAGCGCGAGAAAAAAGATTTGCACGCCGGCGAGAACCACCGACGCATAGGCGAACAGGCGGGGATCGGTCTTGTAGCGAAGGCGCAGCACGAAGCCGTATCCGGATAAGAGAAGGGCCCAGAAGAGGATTGAACCTTCCTGGCCCGACCACAAGGTGGCGAACTTATAAGGAGCAGGCAGGTCGCGGTTGCTGTGATGAAAGATGTAGGCGATGGTGAAATCGTCATGGAAGGCGGAGACGACAAGGGCGATGGCGGCGAGAAGAACTCCTCCGAAAACTACAACGCCGGCGCGACGAGCGGTTTCGCCGACACGCTCCCACATCGGGTCGCCGGGAAAGAAGAGCGCGATCAGGCCGGCCCCGAACGAATAAATGCTCAGCGCCAATGCGAGGAGCAAGGCAAAACTACCAATCTGCGCCATGTGGGAGATCCCCAACGTATTTTTTCAGAAACCCAAGGTAGAGGCAACCGCGGGAAGCAGAAAGCGCGGTGCCGGAAGGACATTGCGAGAACGGGCCAGTTTCGTGCGTCAGAGATTTGAGCTGAGATGCGGCGCTGAAACGAGGCAGGCGTAAACGTTTCCACGGAGAGCGGCGGCCGGGGCTCGGCCGCCTAGCGGCTTCAGGAGCGAGGCGCTTGCTTTATGCGCTGTGCTGCTGGTAGCGCTGGCGAACCTCGTGCTCCGCCGCCAGCCAGTCCTCGGTCTCGTGGCCTGATTCGAATCCGCGGCGCTCGCTCAGCAAGTAGGCAAGGCTGCGGATTTCGTCCTCGAGGTTAATGGGAACCAGGTTGGCGCGCGGTTCGGTTCTGACGATCTCGGGTTTGCGCGGGGCCCTTTTTGTTTCCGTCTTCTTGGTGTTTCCGTTGGTTGGGATTGCGGGCGACGCCTCTGCCGTCTTGATCGTGGCCTCAGGAACGGTGGCCTCAGGAACGGGCGGTGCGCTGTTGGTGGAATTGCCGTTCACGGGGTTCGTCTTCTTGGGGATTTTCGCTTTCGCCATGATGGGATACTCCTTGCATGCTCCTAAGTGTAGGAATGTTTGGATTTGTTGATGAATGAACAACATACAGTTTGCCCCTGCTTATTCGTGTTGAGTATAAGTTTCGCTTTGCGGGTTAGAACTACTATATCCCTAATAGAGCCTGTGGAAGGGAATGAGTTGCACAAAAAAATGCGATGGGGCTGTGCAAAATTCCAGAGATGATAGCGGAAGTCAGCGCCAGCAATCAGAAAAAGAAAGACGAGAATCAAGCGGCCGAGAGCGCCAATCGGGCGATGGCATGCGCTGAAAACCGGCGCCGCTTTGTTATAATTTAGCTTCGCCTTCTGAGGCGCTATCGTCTAGGGGTTAGGACGGAAGATTCTCAATCTTCAAACCCGGGTTCGATTCCCGGTAGCGCTACCAGCTATCTTCCGCTAAAGCCCGCTCAATCAGCGGGTTTTGTTTTGCCTCAAAAGCCTCCTGACGCTCCTTGACCTGAATTCGCGGTCACAGCACAAAATGGTACACACGTCTTTCGGTCCCATACACTGTGGCGCCGACTCGCAGGCTCGAAGTCACGAGCGATCCGGATGACAACATGTTCCTCGATGTGCGGATGTCGAGCGAGCCGACGGCGCGTTGGGCAGAGTTGTTAGTTTTGCCAGTTCTCGTCGCTGCCGCCCCCCTATATCTTTGCGATATTCGTTGTAGTGTGGCCGGGCAGGCTCGGGTCACGGACAGGGGAGAACATAGCAAGCCTAAATAGTGGCAATCGCTGGAAGTTCTCCTAGTTCTGCAATGCTCTATTCGGCAGCCGCGGGTCGGGGTTTACATCTCGGCAGATGAAAAAACAGGTCACAAAAACGGCCGCCCGACCGGTTCGAAGGCATATTCCCGCGATCCAGGATGCGCTGTGCGGGCGTCGGTTTGTTTCCCCTTCGCTGTCGCGGTGGCAAGGTCAGGGGATTCGAAATTCTATTGAGGCTAGAAAGCACGACGTACTAGAAGGCACGACGTACAGGAGAAAAGCGATGAAGGAAAGCAACGAACGGATATCAGTGGTCCCGAACTGCTGGCTGCGCAGCCCTATCGCTCTAGTTTGCTGTCTTGTACTCAGTGGAGTTGTAGCAGGTCAGGATATCCCGACCATCGCTTCGGCTCCGGTGCCGCCACTGCCGGACGCCCCCGGAGCCCGTCTGAATCTACAATTCATCCCGGCATACCAAAGCCCGACCCGCAAGCCCGCGGAAGGGCGTGAGAGTCGGGACGTCGTCCTCGGCGCTCGTTCGGAGCAGGTTACTACCTCGGCAGCTGCCCGGCTGATCACGCTGCAGGAAGCGCAGGAGAGAGCCGCCCCTGCGAACGGCAACCCCATGGTGCGCCTCGGCCAGCTTCAAGTTGAAGTGGCTCGGCAGACTCGGCTGGGGACGATGTCCACTTTCTTCCCGCAAATTGGTTCCACGTTCACGAACTTTCACTTCAACAAGTTCATGGGTACAGAGATTGAGATTGCGCGTCCGATTCAGGGTGGAACGATAAACGCTGGAGTGCCACTAGCTGGCAAAGATCAAACTCTGGTTGCGGTTACCGCGACCCAACCGATTACGCCCCTGTTCCAGCTTCGCGAACTCTATAAGATCAACCTGGCAGACGAGCGCATTGCGCGGGCGAAAGCGGGGATGCCTGTCCCTGAGACAGCCAGCAAGGTCGAGAAAACCTACTACGAACTGCTAGTCGCTCAACGGCAACTGGATTTTGCCAAATTGAACGCCACGGCGAGTGCGAATAAGTGGCTGGTGGCCAGCAGCAGTGCGGCAATTCCGGTGGCATCGGCCGGCCACGACGAGGAACTGGTTGCAATCAGCAATGCGCTGGCGATCGCAACCACAAAGGAAAAAGAATTGAGAGCTTCTCTGAATGAGTTGCTCGGATGGCCGGTTGACACAGAACTGCAGTTGGTGCCTCCCGACCCCAGCTATGAAGAAATCTCATTGAAAGAGGCCACCGATAAAGCATTAGTGGCGAGCCCCGATGTGGTAGAGGCAGAGCAAAATGTAGTGAAGGCGCGGTCGGCCTTGACGTTGCAGAAGTTGGCTTATGTTCCCGTCGTCGCCGTGATCGGCGGATACGCTTATAACAACAATGCAGTTCCTCTGCTGCCGCACGACTTCTCTTTCGTAGGAGTCATGGCGACCTATAACGTGTTCGATTTCGGCAAGCGCGAACACACAATCAAAGGGGCGACCGCGCAGGCTGAAATGGCGGCGATTGCCCTGCAGTTGACCAAGGCCAAAGTCGCCGCGGCGGTCAAGAGCAGCCACTTCGAACTGCAGCGCTCGCGGCAACTGAGCGAACTGACTCGCCGCCTGGATTCAGCAATTCAGGTTCAGAGGGCGAGTTACGAAGAAAACGGTGCAGAGGTCATAGCGGCTAAGAAAGCCAAAGTAGAGGCAGAGATGTTTCAAGCCGATCTCGACTATCGTCAGGCCCTGTCCAAGCTTAAGACCCTTATGGGCGAGCAGTAGAGATCGAACTGCGAGCGGCAGGATTTTGTGAGAAATGCGCTTCGAGAGGGGGTGCGCACCCCGCCCACGCAGACCGGGTCATGGGGGCGCTGTCTGCATCGGCCCCGCGATGCTCCGCGACCAGTCTCCGAGGTAGATCGACATCGTTATGAAAATTGGGGCCGCAATCCTTTGCTTCACCCTTCTGTTTACCGTGCCTCTGTTCGCGCGAGAAAAGTCCGATGTCATCGTCATGAACAACGGCGATCGCCTGACGGGCGAGATCAAAGGCCTCGATTCTGGTGTGCTCTTCGTGAAGTTCGATTACATGGACGGCACTAGCTCGATCCAATGGTCCAAGGTGAATCACCTGGAGAGCAAACAATTGTTTATGGTGAAGACCGAGGACGGATCGGTATATACCGGAACGCTGCTCACGGCGGAAGGACTTGCCGGGCGGCCGATGCAAATTCAGATCTTGGAGAGTGCCGGGCAAGCAGAGGAGGTTGCGCAATCGCAGATCGTAAAGGTCTATCAGACCGCCGACGGATTCTGGCGGCGCCTTAATGGCGACATCAACTCAGGGATCATGTATTCCAAAGGCAACCAAACGACCCAGTACAACCTGAGTTCGTCCGTCGAATACCCGGGAGAACGCTGGGCGGCGGGAGCGAACATGAGTTCCTCGTTCGCCTCCAGTAGCGGGGATAGCGTGTCGACCCGAAATTCCCTGGGCATCAATGCTCTTCGTTTACTACGCTGGAACAACTGGTATTACTCGGGCACCAGCAGCTTCCTGCAGAGTTCGACACAGGATATCCGACTGCAGACGAACCTTAGCGGAGGCATCGGACGGTATTTTAAAAACACCAATCATGCCCAGATTTCACTGCTCGCCGGCTTCGGCTGGCAGAACACATCCTATTCGCATCCCACTAATTCGCGGGCCAGTCCAAACATCGCGGCCGCCGTGGTAACCACCGAGTTGAAGTTTTTCAGGTTCGACAAAACTAATCTGGACGTTACTGCCACGGTATTCCCAGCGCTGTCGCAACCGGGGCGCGTCTTTGTCAACACGAACATGACCTATTTCGTAAGGCTGTACCGCCACCTGACTTGGAACGTCTCGTTCTACGGAAATTGGGACAACCAGCCGCCATCACATTTCTCAGGCAGCGACTATGGAACCACTTCCGGACTCGGCTGGAAGTTCGGTAACAGATAGGCAATTGCCGCGACGTAATCACGATGCCTGCCTGTGAATTGAGGAGTGTCCCGTCTGGCCCCGCATTTTCCCTGAGTTCGTCCCCGGGTTTCCATGCTCGCGCGGGATCAATCACGCCAGTGCTTTTCACAGCAGAAGAATGTTTCCGATGAGGGTGACCAGCAGAATGGTCCCGAGCAAGAGAACGGCGGCGGCCATCTGGAAATTAGGGTTGCGGAAGACACTCTCTTTCCTGCCCATGCGCTTCAATGTCCGGGAATACTGAGTGATCATAAGGAACAGGGGAATGATTCCCACCGCCAGCATGAAGCCGCCAATGTTCCTTGGCGTCTGAGGCCGCATGATGACTTTCATCGGAGAATGCTCCTGCACGTACTTCAGGACATTGAATATCGTGAATCCAAAGCCGATAAGTGCCATCGATGTGCGCACCCCGGCCAGCATCGTTCGGTCTGCTGCCAGAACGGTCCGTTCAACAGCAAGCCTGTCGGCCAGTTTCAGTTCTTGCTTGAATTCGTTCTCTTCTTTTTCTATTTCGCTTCCTGCCCCACTTTTTTCTTTGTCTAGCATTTTGTTCTTTCGCCGTCTTCATCCCCTGCGATATCCACAGGCTCAGGAGCTTCAGGGGAGGTTCTGGTCGCCAATAGTACTTGTGAACTGGCAGTCTGCACGCGGACACGGGAAAGGCTGGGGCGCACGCCCAGTCTGTGTTATGCAACGTTTTACAAAACCGGAGAACTCTGGAGTTTCGCCATTTTCTCTTCTCCTTGCGAGAGGATTCACAGCAAATGTCCGCCACCATTTCGTATCACGAAGACGTCTGAAGGCCGACATAGAGGCCATCCGGGCGTGACTCAACAGGGAAGGAGCGGACGTTCAACCCCAACCCTGGCTGCAGCTCGCCGGCGGTCACGTTGACCTTCATCCCATGCGATCGGCAAGTAACCACGTAGCCATCGAGACGGCCCATTGCCAGCGATGACCCTTGGTGCGGGCAATTGTCGTCAATCGCGTACAGTCTCCCGTCAACGTTGAAGACAGCAATAGAGATGCCTTCGACCTCGAAGGCTCTGCCCGCGCCGCGAGGCACATCGTCGATTTCAGCGATTTTGATCCACTGAGTCATGGTCGGCCTCGCTACGCACTCCAGTTCTGCCTAGTCCGTTGATCGCGCCCGGCACAAAAAAAAGTGAGCCCTGCTACGTCAGCCGGGGCAGGACTCAGCTTTCTTAGGCAACTTTGAGTTTTCCCGTGACCTCCACCTTATCCACCTTACCCTCCCAGTCGCCTGCGTGAATGTGTCCGCACCCACCCTGCGCAGCCGGGTGAAACCTTCCGTCAGTCTCATGCACCATGAAGCCCATGTTGCCCGGGCGGCGGTTCGGCGGCAGGCCGAGGTTAGCGAGCGTTTCCGCAGTAGATGAGTACGTGACCCCGATCTTCAGCATCTGGCGCGCCTGTTCGGGCGTAGCAATCGCGCGCCCCAGCTCTTTGGCGAAGCGAACGTCGCGCTCGATCATTTGGATCGAGGTCATGCGCACTCCCTTGGTGGTGTTCCAGAGATTGTCCTCGATACCGGCACGGGTGTGTTGTCCCAGCGCGATGCACATCATGGCAAGCGAGTGGGTCAGACGGAACGTCGTCTGGTAGGTGAAGCACGAGCCATGCGGCGTGCGGCGTATCAGCTCCATGATGTCAAACGGATTTGCGCCGCAGGCGCCACCGGCGCCCATGCTGAAGAAGCCGTTCATCGGCCCCATGTAGTAACCCTTGCGATCAGCCGCTCGACGATCTCAAGACCGTGGACGTGGCCGAGCGCGAAGTAAGGCTGGATCCCGTGCTGGACCATCCGCTTGATGTTCTCCAGATAGAAATCCGGTGTGGAGTCGGCGACCATGTTGGCCATGGCGTGGATCATCACCGGATTTTCAAAGCGCGTTCCCTGAAAGGCGTCATCTACCGGATGCAGTGCCGTCAGGTCCCAGAGGCCTGAGCCACACAGAATCGTGACCTGATCAGGCTTCGGATCGATCTCGGCCAGCTTGTGGCGCGCGTCGTAGCTCCCCCACTTCGCTTCTTCACCCGGCTCCGGCGCAAAAGAGATGGACCCGCCGACCTGCAGGATCATCTTGGGCACGGCCTTGCGCACGCGCGCGACCTGGTCGCCATATTCCCGGAGGTTTTTGGAGATGTGGCCGGTCTTGGGATCGCGCACATGGATGTGGAGGAGCGTGGCCCCCGCGTTATAACAATCCACCGCGATCTGGGTTTGTTCTTCCCATGTGAGCGGGACTTGTCCGGGGAAATCGTCCGGCATCCACATCGGCCCATAGGGCGCGGCAGTGATCATGAGCGGTGCCTGATTCTCAGGTAGTAGTGAGTCATCTGTGAAATACATGGTTGTTCTCCTCCAGTATTGGCTTACGTTCATTTTTTGTTAGAACATCCAGCCGTTTCAGCATCCGACATCCGCAGCCCCAGCGAAATCGTTTCGCGACAGTCCCATAATGTCGACTGTCAGAATTGCCAGTCCCACTCTCAGAAGACATGTGCTTGCTCTCACACTTACTGTTGAACCACCGCCAGTGGGACAGTTGAATTTTTCAGTAGCGGATTCCAAAAGTAACCGCAATGAACTGGGTATTAATGTCCTTGGTCGGGGCGTAGTGAAAACGCGCCTCTGTATAGAGCCGGTAGGGAGCTTCGCCAACTCTTACCGTGAACCCTATGCCAGCGTTCACGCCCCATGCACTTGTCGTAGAGGTTGCCAGAGTCTGATTGGCAGTTACCGTTCCCGATGTGCAAGCAAACCCCCACCAGAGCCACGCTGGTGTGCATATGGTGCCGGGGCCGACAGTGACCTGCCGGGAGAGCCAGTTCTTGCGAAAATACCAGCCGCCGCCGCCGATGAGATAGGTGCCGAACTTCTGACCGCTCAGTTCGTACCGGTAATTTCCAGTGAGAGCATAAAGGTTGCTGTTGCCGTTGAGGATGCTGGACTGCGAAGCCTCCGTTTGGAGGGGGAGCAGCACTCGGCTGGAAGGATACATCCTGTTCCATAGAAACTCGCCGATGACTGCGTTGTTCAGGTTGAAGTTGTAGCCCACTCCTCCTGTCGCACCCCAGCCTGTTCCCATGACGTGCGCCGTCGAGCTGACGGGAATGTTGACCACCATGCCTAGATTGCTGTTGAGTTTGCACATGCCAGTGCAGTCATTCTGGGCATGGAGAAGCGGCAGGGGCGCCAGTGCTATCGCAAGAATGATGTTCCGGAGCAGCCATTTCCTGCCAGGTATTGATTTACCCACTCGGGGTCACCTCCAGAGATTTTTCATGGGCTTATTCCTCCTCGAGGAACCACGAAAAACGTTCTCGACCGGACACAGTCAGAACAAAAACGTATCAAGCACGATGGCGCTCCGGTTACTGGCAAAACTGCCAGTTCGTAGCAGAGAATCGGCTGGGCTGTACGCGACTGTTGCCCGGTAGCGCTACCAAACCTCTTCAGCCGCGAGTGTCCTGGCGGCCGCCCCGCTGGTTCCCTTTACCATGGCCTGATCCGGCTGTTTTCCTGCTTTTCTTCTTTTCCATGTAGTGGTATGATGCCCAACCAATCCCCCCTGGGGCAGACACTGCCTGCCCCAATACTCGCTTCCGCTGCAGACCGGAAAAGAGTCGGCCCTGATTCAAACCCATTCACTGCGGCCTGAGCGCCGTGGTTACGCCTCTCTTATGGGAGCTCGCGAGATAAGCCGGAGGATCAAAATGCGCATCGACCGTTCGAAGGTATTCGCAGCCGTATCAGCGTGCCTGGTGTTTCTGGCATCGGCGACATTTGCACAGGCCGCTACCTTCACCATCGGGGGCACCGTCTCCGGGTTGAACACCGGGACTTCGGTGACCTTGCTCGACAACGGCACCGATGCGCTCAAGGTGACGGCCAACGGAAAATTTACCTTTAAAACGGCTCTGGCCACCGGTGCGAAGTACAGCGTCACCGTAAGCGTCCAGCCCACCGGCGAGACCTGCACGGTGACGGGCGGTTCAGGCACAGTAGGCTCCGCCAATGTCACCACGGTCAAAGTCACCTGCAAAGCCAAGACCTACACCATCGGCGGCACAGTCTCTGGGTTGATCACCGGCCGGTCGGTGACGCTGCTGGACAACGGCACGAACGCGCTCAAAGTAACGAAGAACGGTGCCTTCACCTTCACCACAGCGCTGGCAGGCGGTGCCGCCTACAGCGTCACCGTCGGCACGCAGCCCAGCGGCGAAACCTGCACGGTGACCAAGGGATCGGGGAAGGTGGCTGCGGCGAATGTCACCACGGTCGTGGTCTCCTGCAAGGCCAACACGTATACCATCGGCGGCACGGTCTCGGGCCTGAACACCGGCGCTTCGGTGACGCTGCTCGACAACGGCACCGATTCGCTCAAGGTGACTGCCAACGGCAAGTTCACTTTTGCAAAACCTGTGGCCAGCGGATCTGCCTACAAGGTCACGGTCAGCGTTCAACCTACAGGCGAGACCTGCACGGTGACAGCCGGTTCAGGCACAGTCGTCGCAGCCAACGTGACCAACGTGGTTGTTGCCTGCAAGGCCACCGCTACCTTCACTATCGGGGGCACAGTCTCGGGTTTGAACACTGGCGCTTCCGTAACGTTGCTCGATAACGGCGGCGATGCGCTTACGGTGACTGCCAACGGCGCCTTCAAGTTCAAAACAGCTTTAGCCACCGGCGTGAAGTACGCCGTCACCGTCGGCACACAGCCCACCGGTGAAACCTGCACCGTCACAAACGGTTCGGGCACAGTAGGCACAGCCAATGTGACCAACGTCGTGGTCGCCTGCAAATCGACCGCAACCTTCACTATTGGCGGCACCGTCTCGGGTTTGAACACTGGCGCTTCCTTGACGCTGCTCGATAACGGCGGCGATGCACTTACAGTGACCGCCAACGGCGCCTTCAAGTTCAAAACAGCATTGGCCACCGGCGTGAAGTACGCCGTCACGGTCGGCACGCAGCCCACGGGCGAAACCTGCACGGTCACGAACGGGTCGGGAACGGTGGGCACCGCCAACGTGACTAACGTTGCGGTCGCCTGCACAGCCCCGACCTTCACCATCGGCGGCACACTCTCGGGATTGAACACGGGCGCCTCGATAACGCTGCTCGATAACGGCGGCGATTCGCTTACGGTGACAGCCAACGGTGCGTTCACGTTCAAAACAGCTTTGGCCAGCGGCAAGACCTACAACGTCACGGTCGGGACGCAGCCCACGGGCGAGAACTGCACGGTCACCAACGGTTCGGGCACAGTAGGCTCAGCCAACGTGACCAACGTCGCGGTCGCTTGCAAAACCGCTGCGACCTTCACCATCGGCGGCTCGGTCTCAGGGTTGAACAGCGGTACTTCGGTGACGCTGCTCGACAACGGTGGCGATTCGCTCACGGTGAGTGCCAACGGCGCGTTTACCTTTAAAACACCCATCGCCAGCGGCTCCACGTACAGCGTCACGGTCGGCACGCAGCCCACGGGCGAGACCTGCACGGTCACCAACGGCTCCGGCACAGTGGGGTCAGCCGATGTGACCAACGTCGCAGTTGCCTGCTCAACCGGTACCGGCGGAGGTGGCGCGTATTGGATCCCCTATTCCGCGACCCCCGTCCCCGGCGTAACCCCGACCGGAAAGAACGGCCTGTTCGTGATTCCTTCGGACAAGCTGACTTCGGCGCCCGCTCCAACTTTTGTCACCACAGACACCACCCAGTTGCTCGGGCTCGGAACGCAAATTTCCACGAAAGGCGGGTTAGCGACGTACTCGCCGCAGCTCATGATGTACGCCGACACCACCTCCACCGGAACCACCAAGATCTTCGGCCTGGCCTTGGCGAACACGTCGAGCGTTCCGACGCCGACCCAGGTCAGCAATCTCTCCCTGTCTTCGACCCAACAGGTTTGTGGGGCGTTCTCCTCGGAGACTGACGTCACGCAGCCGACAACGCTGTTCATCGTCATCGAGGTCGGCACTTCAATCCAGTGCAGTTCGGGCGGAGGAACTTTCGAGGTCATCCACTACACGGATTCGGCGACCACGGCCCCAGCTGTGGTGAGCATCAACACAACCGAGATCCAATCCGTCTATCAGAACGGCAAACTGACTGCGCTGCTGCTGTACGATTCAACCACGAAGTCGTTTAACGCCTATAGCGATAACACGTTCACGTCTCCCACGCAGAAGATCACGGGCCTGAGCGGCTCCGCCTATGTCACGGGCGTCTTAGACTCAGCCACCTTAAGCATTCCCGAATTGTTCTTCACCGTGACCACCTCCGCTACCACCCCGGCGAATGAGTTGTACCGCATCGATGGAGCCACGCTGGCGGTCACTCTAATCCAGAACATTGGGAGTAGCACTCTCGACTACTCCGCCCCGCAGGACGACACCAACCTGTACTACCAGGTCCTTACCGGCACCACGAGCGTTTCCGCTGCGTTCTATCAGGTTGCGCTCGTCGGTGGCACGCCCAAGCTTCTCTACACGGCACCGTCATACACCTCGACCGTGGGGACCAGCTATCGGCTGATCGGCAGCAACGATTCGGTTGTCGCTTTCCAATACACTTCTGGCACCTCGGACCCAACCAAAGCAACGGCAACGCTCTACACCATGCCGGTTGGAGCATCCACAACCACCCCGACCACGCTCGCCAACTACGGCACTGGCGACACGCTGCAGGTAGCTTTCCTGGCTGTGCCCAGCGGTGGTGCCCTTTCCAGCAGCGTGCTGTTCGCGACCGTCCAAAACGCTAAGGGAACGTTTCCGGCACTCACGTATGCTTATTCCGCGGTGTCGATACCGCTCAACGGAGGTACAGCGCCGGCTCCGATTGCAAATTCCATTTACGGAGCGCTGGCCATCGTCTCCAACCGGCTCACCGACAGCGTATGGCAGGTGACCGGCATTACCGACACAGATGGCGGTTACGGCGGCGGCACGGCCAATACGGTGAATGTGGCCAGTCTGGCGGATACTCCGTTCACCACCACAGGCGGCGGGAACTATGTGTTCTCGACCGGATTTATCGGATCACTCTTTGCCATCTCAAGCAATAACATCGCCATCGGCGACTTCTTCAATGAGCCCGCAGTCATCTTAGGCGGCCCGCTGCAGGTGGAGGGTGTTGCGGCTGACTTGAGCAAGAACTTCCTCTATCCGATCGCGATCACGAATACCGAGGTATTTCCGTATTAGGCAGGCGGTATAGAAGAAGCTGGATGAGGGATGATTCGGTCATTCAACTCCGCGGAGGGGCGCCGTGCGGCGCCCTTCACTTCTTTGTTAAGTTGCTCAGGGAATCCGTCTTGCGTCGGGGTACGCCTTTAGAGGTTGCGGAAAAAGATATTTTGTACGGCTGAGATTCACCTCAGCGGCTGAAGCCGGCATTGATTCGACGCACGGCGCGGCTTGAAGCCGCGCCCTTTCAAGACAAGACAGAATCAGGACAAGGCAGAATCAGGACAAGGCAGAATCGTGAGTTTTTCCGCAGCCTCTTTTGCGCGCACTGGTTCGGCGGATCGCAACCTGAAAAGATTTTCATCCTGAGGCGCTGCTTCGCATCGTTTAAACTAAGCGCCTTATCTAAAGTCGGAAAATTCACACGCGAGGGTACGTATGCGTTTGGGCATCAGCAGGATCATCCCGGCTGTTCTCTTTTCTCTTCTTCCGCTGGCCGCTCTGGTGGCGGTCGACAAACCGTTTCATGACGCGCCGGCCTCGGCGAAAGCGCAGAAGAATCCATTTGCCGGGCAGCAGGCGGCGGTGGACGCGGGGAAGCCGCTCTACGCCCGGAACTGCTTGGCCTGTCACGGAAAAGCCGGGAAGGGAACCGGTAACGTGCCTTCTCTCGTGGATGGCAAGTTGGCGGGAGTGGCGGCGGGCGAGGTGTTCTGGTTTATCACCAAAGGAGACCCGGAGAACGGGATGCCCTCATGGGCGGCCCTGCCGGAGCAATCCCGATGGCAGATTGTGACCTACGTGGAGGCGATGGTTTCCGGCAATGTGGGCGCCACCGCGAAGGCAGCCCCGGTCGCGGAAGTGGACACCGGGGCGGTGAAGGACGCGTCTCCCAACGCGCCGTTCACCGATTTCCGCTATGAGAAGCCCGGAACGACGCGCAAGATCACGGTGAAAGATCTTCCCCAGCCCTATGCCACCGATTCCTCGAGCAACGGCGCCGAACTGGTGGCGCGGCCGGAGAACGCGTGGCCGGTGGCGCCCGCCGGGTTCAAGGTGGAACTCTTCGCGGCCGGGCTCGAAAATCCACGTCTGCTTCGCACCGCTCCCAATGGCGATATTTTCCTGGCAGAGAGCGATCCCGGACGAATCCGCGTGTTCCGCGGCATGACCGGCGACGGCAAGCCGGAGCAGTCGGCGGTTTTTGCGGAGGGGCTGAAGCAGCCGTATGGGATTGCGTTTTATCCGCCCGGTTCGGATCCGCAGTGGATTTACGTGGGCAACACCAACGAGGTGATTCGCTTTCCCTATCACAATGGCGATCTGAAGGCGAGTGCGCCGTCGCAACACATCGCCGACCTGCCGGCTGGGGGCGGGCACTGGACGCGTGCGGTCGAATTCTCTCCGGATGGCAAGAAGATGTTTGTGGCCGTGGGCTCGGCGTCGAATGACGACGATGTGGATACGCATCCCAGGGAGAAGGATCGCGCCGACATTCTGTGGTGTGATTCGGCGAACTGCGAGTTGAAGGTGTACGCCTACGGCATTCGCAATGCCGGCGGCGGCATCGCGGTGAATCCGCAGACGGGCGAACTGTGGTGCTCGGTGAACGAACGCGACGCGCTCGGCGACAACCTTGTGCCTGATTACATCACGCACGTTGAGGAAGGCGGATTCTACGGATGGCCGTGGTGGTACATGGGGGCGCATCAGGATCCGCGGCAGCAGGGCAAACATCCCGAGTTGAAAGATAAGGTGCTCGTTCCCGACGTGCTGCTGCAGCCGCACAACGCTTCGCTCGAATTCATCTTCTACGGGGCGGACAAGTTCCCGGCGGAATACAAGGGAGACATTCTTGCTTCGGAGCATGGATCGTGGAACAAGAAGGTGCGCGTGGGCTATGAAGTGATCCGTGTGCCGCTGCATGGGACCGGGCACGCCACCGGCGAGTATCAGGATTTCCTGACCGGGTTCGTGCTGCCGGATGGGCATGTGTGGGGACGTCCGGTTGGGATCGCCACCGCTTCGGACGGTTCGCTGCTGGTGAGCGACGACGGGTCGAATTCGATTTGGAGAGTGAGTTATACGGGGAAGTGAAAAGGCAGTGGCTAGGGGTCAGTGGTTAGTCGCGAGAAAGGTCGGAGCGTCTTTTACTAACCACTAATCACTAGCGACTAGCCACTAACCACTGCTAGTGAAAGTCGTGCGAGACAGTTTCCGCTTTCGTGACGAACAGCGGCTGCACACGTTCAGCGCGGACGGAAATGACGTTGTCCTGATTCTGCAAGATCCCTTCGATGGCGAGGAAGCGCTCGCTGGCCAGCAGCAGACGATTCTGATGAAACAGGTCGGGCGTGATGATGGCGTTGGCCACTCCGGTTTCATCTTCCAGGCTGACAAAAACAAATCCCTTGGCGGTGCCCGGGCGCTGGCGGGTGATGACGCAGCCTCCGATGCGCAGGCGCTTGCCGCTGGGAAGGTCGCGCAGTTCGCTGGCGCGGCGAATGCCCATGGCATTGAGCCATTCGCGGCGGTAGGCCATGGGATGCGGGCCCACGGTCAGTCCGGTGCCGTGGAAGTCGGCGACCAGGCGCTCTTCGTGATTCATGGGCGCAAGCGGCGAGGGCGAATCGGGCTCGGGCTGTTGTTCGAGCAGCGGTCCGGAGCCGCGGACGGCGCGCTCGACTTGCCAGAGCGCGTCGCGGCGGTGAAGCGAGTTGCGAGTACCGGGTCCCGAGTTGCGAGATTCCTCCGCCCCTCGCGTGCGCTCGGGGGTCGGAATGACAAGGAATTTTGAGATCGCGTTCAGCGCGCCGATTTCCGCCAGCGTGGTGAGTTCGTCTTTCCGTAATTCGGGAACGCGCCGCGTGAGGTCGTGGATGGAAGTGAAGGGAGTGCGCGCGCGTTCGCGCACCAGCGCCTGGCCGGCTTCTTCGCGCATGCCGCGGACGTAGCGCAAACCCATGCGTAGCGCGATGATGGCGCCTCCTCCAAGCTCAGTGCCTTCCCTCCGGGACTCGTTCCATATGAACGGTTCTTTCCCAGGACTTCCGTCCTGGGCTAACGAATGCCGTCCCTTGCGGGACTGGTCTGGGGGCAGATCGTTAGCGCCGGTGTTCTCTTCCAATTTTCTTTGGCCAACGACCAACGACGAACGACCAACGACTTCACTAGCAACTGCCTCTAAACTGCAATTCCATTCCGACTTCGTTACATCCACGGGCAACAGCTTCAAGCCGTGGCGCTGCGCGTCTTTGACGATGGTGGCGGGTGAATAAAATCCCATGGGCTGGTTGTTGAGCAGGGCGGCGGTGAATGCGGCCAGGTAGTGGCATTTCAGATAAGCGCTGGCATAGGCGATGAGCGCGAAGCTGGCGGCGTGGGATTCGGGGAATCCGTAGAGCGCGAACGAAGTGATGGAGAGAATAATTTCTTCCTGCGCTTTTTGCGAGATTTTATTTTGCGTCATGCCGGCGCGCAGCCGGGCTTCGATTTCTTTCATGCGCGCCTGCGAGCGTTTGAAACCCATGGCGCGGCGCAGTTCTTCGGCCTCGCCTCCGGTAAAGTTGGCGGCGATCATCGCCAGCCGCAGCAGTTGCTCCTGAAACAGCGGCACGCCGAGCGTGCGTTTCAGCACGGGCTCAAGAGAGGGATGCGGATAAGTGACGGCCTCGCGCCCCTGGCGGCGCTGGATGAAAGGATTCACCATTTTACCGACGATCGGTCCGGGACGGATAATGGCGACCTGGACCACGAGGTCATAAAAACGTAGCGGACGCAGTCGTGGCAGGGACGCCATTTGCGCACGGCTTTCTACCTGGAAGAGGCCGATGGTGTCAGCCTGCTGCAATGCGGAATACACCGGCGGATCGTCGGCGGGTAGGTGCGCCAGATCGACTTCTTCGTGATAGTGGTCGCGGATGAGTTCGATCGAATCTTTTAGCACAGCCATCATGCCGAGGCCGAGCAAGTCGACTTTGATGATGCCCATGTCGGCGCAATCTTCTTTGTCCCATTGCACAACGACGCGGCCGGGCATGGACGCGGGCTCGAGTGGCACGACGGAATCGAGTTGTCCCTGGCAGATGACCATGCCGCCGGAGTGCTGCCCGAGATGGCGCGGCATATCCTGCACGGCCAGGCACAGTTCGTAATATTTGCGCAGGCGGGGATGATTGAGGTCGAGTCCGGCGTCGCGGAAGCGGCGGTCGAGCGCGTCGTTCTCGTCGCGAAATTCCCAGGTAGCGACGGCGGCGGAAATCTTCTGGAGCGTTTCCGGATCGAAGCCGAGCGCCTTGCCCATTTCGCGCGCGGCCATGCGGTTGCGATAGGTGATGACGTTGGCCGTCATGGCGGCGCCGCGTTCGCCGTATTTTTTGTAGAGATACTGAATCACTTTTTCGCGCTCGTCGCCGCTGGGCAGGTCGAGATCGATGTCGGGCCACTCGCCGCGTTCTTCGGAAAGAAAACGCTCGAAGAGAAGCTCCATGCTGACGGCGTCGACCGCGGTAATGCCGAGCGAGTAGCAGACGGCGCTGTTGGCGGCCGATCCGCGTCCCTGCACGAGAATATTTTGCTCGCGGCAGAAGCGGATGAGATCCCAGACGATTAAAAAGTATCCCGCGAGTTTTAACCTTTCGATGAGTTTCAATTCTTTTTCGATTTGAAGACGAGCCCGGGCTTGCAGGTCGGGCGGCTTGCGGCCGTAGCGATCGCGAAAACCTTCCCAGGAGCGCTCGCGCAGAAATGAATTCATGGTCTCGCCTTCGGGCACGGGATAGCGCGGGAACTCGTAGCCAAGATCGTTCAGCGTGAATTCAAGGCGGGAAGAAACTTCCAGCGTATGGGCGATGGCTTCCGGCAGGTCGGCGAAGAGTTGCTGCATTTCCGGCGCGGATTTCAGAAAACGTTCGGAGTTGCGGGAGAGCAGGCGCCCGGCAGTGGATAACGTACGGTGATGGCGAATCGCAGTGAAGGCATCACACAATTCGCGGGCTTTGGCGGTGACGTAGCAGACGCCGTTGGTGGCCAGCAGAGGGAGATTCAGCGAACGGGCGATGTCGATCGCGGCGCGGTTGCGGGATTCTTCTTCGCGCTGGAAATGGCGTTGCAGTTCGACGTAGACGTTTTTGGGGCCGAAGATGGCGATGAGTCGATCGACTTGGCGGCGGGCTTCGTCGATGCCGCCTTGCTGCAGGGCCGCGGCCAATGGGCCTTCCGCGCCACCGGTCAGGCAGATGAGGCCGTGGGCGTGTTCTTGCAGTTCGTCTGCGCACACGGCGCCTTCGCCTTTTTTGGCGCGCAACTTCATTTTGGTAATCAGGCGGCAGAGATTTTGATAGCCGGCGCGCGAGGAGACGAGGAGGGGAAGACGGAAAGAGTTGGCATGCCCCGCCGATTTGTCATTTCGAGCGGAGCGAGGAATCCCTATCCCATTGGCAGACTGCCGGGGGTAGGGATCCTTCGACTCCGCCAGTGCTGCACTTCGTGCAGCACTGGCTCCGCTCAGGATGACAGGATGAAGGGGAGAGCAGGTGACTTCCGCGCCGATGTGCGCCTTGATTTCCATCTTCTTTGCGGCCAGGTGGAAGCGCGGCGCGCCATACACGCCGTCGGCGTCGAGCAGCGCCATGGCCGGCAGTTTGAGCTGGGCGCACACGGCGGCCAATTCCTCGGGCAGAGACGCACCTTCGAGAAAACTGAAAGCAGAGCGGGCGTGAAGTTCGACGTACATCAGTGGCCAGTGATTAGTGGTCAGTGGCCAGTAAAAATGTTGGAATCAATAGTTTTCACTGATCACTAACCACTAGCCACTGACCACTTGTTTCAGTCATACGTTCCTTCCACGAACCAGCCGCCGCCGAGCAGATCGTGCACGAGGCGGTAGAAAGAAATCGCTTCGCCGTTGCGCAGGGCGTTGTTTTGCAGAGCGCTGTTACGCAGAGCAATGTCCCACTCGTCGCGCGACCAGGCTTCGCGCTCCCACCAGTCGCCGGAGGAGCGCCAGGGGCCGGCTTTCCAGAGCACATCGCCCTGCACTTCTTTTTTTCGACACACCAAATGCACGGGCTGACCGTTTTCCAGAGTCACGCTGGCGCGCAGCGGCGGACGAAAACGGCGCAGAGCGGTGACCACCGATTTTTCTTCCGCCTTGTCAGAAGCTTCGCGCTCACTTTTTTGCGGGACCTCAGCCACAAAGCGCTGCATGCGAAATCCCTCAGGATGATGCGTGTCGAGCAACTCCAGCGCTCCAACTTTGTTTCCGCCGACCATCCCGGCAATGCGAGCGAGGGTGAGTTCCAGTTTCTCCGGTTCCGGCGATGGAGGCAGGAACAGGCCTCCCTGCGCGGATCGCGGGCGTGCCGGTTCGGCGGCCAGATGGATTTTAACGATGGGCGCGCCCGGCGGATGCGCGTTCAAATCCAGTTGCAGCAGCTTGAGAAAAACTTTGGTGTCGAGCATGGGCAGGGGCAGCCGCAGGGTGCGGATAAATTGTTGATTGTTGATTTTTGATTGTTGATAGTGTGCAGAAAAGTTTTCCAGCTCCAGCGTTAGGCGCAGTTCCTGCGTGGCCAGGGCCCGCGAACCTAACCGCGCGCAGATTTGTTCGAGCAGGCGATTCAGCAAAAAGGCCAGAGGTTCGAGCAAGACGATGGGATGTTCCAGTTCGACGGCTTCTTCAAATACCGGCGGCGCTTCCAGGGGCACAAGCGTGCGAGAAGCGGCGCCTCGCGCCAGTTGCTGCAGGCGCAGGCCTTCTTGTCCCAGACGTTCGCTGAGCGAAACTTCTGGAAGCGCGGCCAACCCGCGCAGGTTGCGGATGCCCCAGCGGTCGAGGGTTTCGAGCAGGCGGACGGCCGTTTTTTTTTCGTCTCCATCGGGGCGGTCTTCTCCGAGATGCTCGGCTCCGAGTTGATCAGTGAACAGCACTTCCACCGGCAAAGATCCCAATTGCTCCGCTTCTTTCCCGGAAGGAATCACAGTGACGCCGGAAAAGCCACGGGCGGCGAGCACGGCCGCGTCGGGATTGGAAGCCACGGCAACGTTGGCCTCGAGTCCGAGCGCGGCCGCGCGGTTGTGGAGAGCGCGAGAAATTTCGGGCAGCGATCCGAACAGAGATTCCATGCCCGCAAGATCGAGCAGGACGGTGTCGCAGGCGGCGTCTTCCACGCACGGAGAGAACGACTGGGCGCAGTCGAGCAGGGCGGCATGCGCGGCGGATTCCTGCAGCGGAGAACGCGTGCGTAGTGCGAGTTCCGGGCACAATTCGGCTTGCGCTTTGGTCATGCCGGGCGCGATGCCCATGCGGGCGGCCTTTGCATTGACCGCGATGGTTTTTTCCAGCGGAGGTTTGCCTTCGAGAATGGCGACCGCGCGTGCCTGCAATTCCGGTTCGGCGCGCAGGGCCGCCGCCATGGGAAAATTCGGCACGTAGATGCAGGCAAACGGCATGGCGACATTGAGTCATTCAGTCATTGAGTCATTGAGTGATTGAGTGATTGAGCTATTGAGTCATTGAGTTATTGATTTCATCCCGCCCAGGCAGTTTTGGTTTCGAACGCGACCGAGCGTGCGGGTTTGCGGTCCAGGCGTGAGCGGATGAGTTCGGCGGTGATATTCAGTCCGGTCAGCAGTTGCGCGTGCGCGGGACGGGAAATTGCGCCAGAGGTTGTGGCGTCCCTACGGGACTTGTTGGTTTTTTCCACGGCTACCCGGCACTGCTGTGCCGGGCTATCGCATGCCGCCGCTTCGCGGCTGGATTCTGATGGATCGAGCATCATCGTTTCTTCCTGATCGCCTGGCGCGCACAGCTGCAGCAGCAGCGACGAGCAGTTTCCGGCGATGGGGTGCTGCTCGATGGCCAGCAGGATCGTGGGCGTGTACTCCACTGCGCGGCGGAAGCGGAACCACGTGGTCAGTGGAATATGGCGCGCCGCCTGCGGCGGCAGATCGCCGAGGTCGAGGACGATCAATCCGAAGCCGCCGCTTTCAAGCAGCAAATCCGTGGCACGCAGGACTTGCTCCATACGGCGCTCGGATTGCCGCGAGCCATTTTCCTTCAACCCAGTTTCCTTCCATCCAGTGCGGTCGAAGTCGAGTGCTACTTGCGAGGAAACCCCCACTTCTCGCGCAAAAGGCGCGCGAGAAATGGGGCACCCGTCGCTTGATTGATCCTTGCTTGCTCGATCCTTTGAATCTTCGCCGCAGCGCACCCACAGCAGCCGTTCCAACTCCACCCCGGCGGCTGCCGCAGACTGGGGATCGAGCGCGTCACTGGCATCGACCACCGCGCAGAATTCTCCGCGGCGAGTGGCGGCGGCCACCGCGGCCAGAAGCAAGGTGGTGCGTCCCGAGGAGGCGGGGCCGCAGATTTCAGTCAGGCATCCGCGCGGCAGGCCCCCGGTCAGGGTATCGAGGGCCGAGACGCCGCTCGAAACCATTTCCGGCGCTGGACGAATATCTAGCTGCGAAGCCGGGGTTACGCGGGCCGGAAGGATTTTTGATGGCCGATTTTTGATGGCGGATTGAACGCGGGCCAGGGGAGATTCCTGCGCCTCTTGCTTCTCAGAAATCTGCAGGTTTATGTAGGGACAGCCGCCTAAGCCTGCCCTGAGCGAAGTCGAAGGGGCTGTCCGGTCGAGCGAAGCTCGACTGGCGCTCGTGAGCGAGCCCACTTCAGGCTCAGTGTCGTCATCAAAAAAAGGGCGGCCCAGGGCCGCCGAAGTGGAAATCACTGCGGAAGACATAACATTCCTCGGAAGAATTTCAGGGAGCGCCGGGGCTGGTGTTCAGAATAGAGCCGCGGAGGCGTTTTCGCTTTTTATTCGCCTTTAAAGATTCTGCTCCGGGGGGCGAGGTTTGTCAAGAGGGATGGTTTGGCGCCGGTTATGAGTGAAATGGGGATTTTTCGCCACCCCCCTTAAGTTCCATCAGGGCATTTGCAGGGAGTCGGTGGCGGGGGTGGTGGCGGCGGTGGCTGTAGTAGGACCGCATTCAACTGCGCAGTTGGAAGCTCGTAGAGAACGCCCACCCTCAACCAGCAATACAACGCAAGCGCAGCCACCGGAATGCCGATCAGCAAGGAGACAGCAAGTCTCTTCGAAGGCAGATGAACTGGCTCGTTTGCCTTCCTGGCTATAAAGAACCTCCCCATCGGTAGCGCCAATCCGACTACCATCATAAAAAACACGAGGATCGACCTGACTATCTGCGTGCTCATTCCAGGCCCTGAGATCGCGTCATAGAAAAACTCTGGGAACGTAAGCATGAATTCCCCACGGGCCAGCGCTACGACAGGGGGAAGGATGAAAACTGGAAACGCCCAGAACCACACGACGGCAAACATCACGAACCACGCCGGGCGAGAGCGCTTCGCATTCCCCGTCCACACAACAATCAGCCCGATGAGAATAATTGCCAGGCACGCAACCCCGAAACGGTGGTCCGCATAAAGTTCTCCCTGAAAGCCTGCATCCAATTGCGCCACCGCAGCGCGGTCACTCGCGGCACCGTAATACCACAGCGCTGGTCGGACGAAGAAAAGAAGAGCAATCGTATGAAGGATGCTGGAAACAAAAACCGAATCAGGACGTACTCTCATGGCGGTCCTCCCTAACGAAGGTGCCTACGAGACCACTTTCTACTCCAAGATGCGACGATTTGCTAGTCAGGCTGACGTAACCAGGGCATTTCACTCATCCCCGCCGCTTTTGCTCTCCGTGCCCTCTCGCTCACCTCCCCTTCTTCCGTCCGTCCAATCCCAACAGTGTCGCGACAGTTTGTGCTAAATCCCAAGTTCAAGAATTCAGATTTCTGATTCGTCGACTGCCCATCCCGGCAGGGAAAAAGGAGCTTCTCTATGCCCAGATTTCGTCTGCTTGCCTTGTTGTCCGGTGTTTTGTTGATTGCAAGTTTTAGTTCCGCGCAGACCGCCACGAGCGAAACCTTGATGCTCGATCTGCCGCGACAGAGCCAGCACGCCCGCGTGATGCAGCGGATCGGCATCACCGACATTACCGTGAACTATCACCGGCCGCTGGCCAACGGCCGCCCCATCTGGGGCAAGCTCGTGCCGTACGGGGAAGTGTGGCGCGCCGGAGCGAATGAAAATACGACCATCACGTTCAGCGATCCGGTGACGATTGAAGGCCAGCCGCTCGACAAGGGGACCTATGGCCTGCACATGATTCCGGGCGAGAGCCAGTGGACAGTGATCTTCTCCAAGAACTCGACCTCGTGGGGAAGTTTTTCTTATGAGCAAGGAGAAGACGCTTTGCGCGTTAACGTGAAGCCGCAAACGGCCGATGCCCACGACGCGCTGGCCTACGATTTCGACGAGGTGAAGCCGGACTCGGCCGTCGTCACCATGCGGTGGGATAAAGTTGCGGTCCCGTTCAAAGTTCAGGTCAAGGTGAACGACATTGTTACCGCCAGCATCCACCGGCATTTGTACGGGCTTAATCAATACTACTGGGAAGGCTGGGACGACGCGGCCGGATACTTTCTGGCCAACAAAATCAATCTCGACGAAGCGCTGAAAGATGAAGACCAGTCGATTCAGGCGGAAGAACGATTTGACAACCTGATCGGCAAATCGAGGATCCTTGAGGCGATGGGACGCAAGGAAGATGCTACGACGTTCCACGCCAAGGCGCTGGAGAAGGCCAGTGCCGTGCAACTCTACTCCTATGCCCGTCAGTTGCAGGTGGAGAAGAAACAGGACGAGGCTCTGGCGCTCTACCGGACCAGCGCGAAGAAGTTTCCCGAGGACTGGACCTCGCATCTGGGCCTGGCCCGGGTGCGCAGTGCGCAGGGAGATTTTGATGGCGCGGTGAAGGAAATGCAAATCTCTCTGACCGGCGCACCGGACGCCAACAAGAAGGCTTTAGAAGGCTATATCAAGCGGCTGCAGGCCAAGGACGACATCAATAGGTAGCGCATTGTCATACTGAGCGGAGTCGAGAGGATCGCGCAGCGATCCTCGCGGCGGAGTCGAAGCATCCCTACCTGACGCGATTCCTTTCGGGCGGAATCGCAGTGCGGAGTCTTACTCGTGGGTGGCGTCATTTCTTTAGCAGGAGATGAGCTGGATATAGGGATGCTTCGACTGCGAACGAGTCGCGCTTCGCGCAGTTCGTTCTTCGCTCAGCATGACAAGGGGTCGTGCGATCTGAAGTCTGGTCTTCCAAGCCCGTTTCATGGAGGCCGGCCGGGTGCCCCATTTCTCGCGCGTTCTTGGCGCGAGAAGTGGGATTTTCGCCATAGCGAAGTCGAAGGGCGACCGTCGCCGCTTGAGCATCGCCACATGGGCAGGAATCACATGAGGAATCTGTGACATGATAGGGGGATGAAGAAACAAGCGTCCGACCAACAATCGCATGACCGCCGCTACCAGGAGCGGAAGCGGGCTGAAGCTGCCCGGCAGCAGCCTGTGAAGAAGAAGACCGCGAACGAAGTCTCGAAACCAGCGCCTGCCGCCGATGCGCCGAAGCAATAGCCGCTTCTGCGGAGCTGATGTAGCTTTCAGATTTAAGATTGCGACTCGCTGATGGTCTCGCGGACGCAGGTCTTTAATCTGCAATCTCCAATCAGAAGTCAAAAATCATCAATCCGTTCTTAGCCGGTGTTATGCAGGCCGGCGGCGATTCCGTTGATGGTCGCACCCAGGGGATATTCCAGGTCCGCGCTCTGTTGTCCCTGCTGTTTCCGCCGCAACAGTTCCACCTGAATCAGGCTCATCGGGTCGACGTAGGGATTGCGCAGGCGGATCGACCGCGCCAGCACGCGATTGCGGCTCAATAGTTCCCGCTGGCCAGTCACGCGCAGAATCATGCGGCGGGAGCGCAAAAATTCCTCTTCCAGCATGGAGAAGACGCGCTTGCGGAGCGCCGCATTCCCCACCAGCCCGGAATAGTCGCGCGCGATGCCGAGATCGGCCTTGGCCATGCCCAACTCCACGTTGCGCAGCAGTTCCGAGAACGCCGGAAAGCCGCGCGCGATCTGGCGCAGCAGTTGCTCGTGCCCCGGCCCGTTGTTTGCGAATTGTTCCAGCGCATAGCCCACGCCGAACCAGGCGGGCACGGCGTGCCGGCTCTGCATCCAGCCAAAGACCCAGGGGATGGCGCGCAAATCTTCCAGCCTTCTGCCCGTCTTATCTATTGAACGGCCGCGGCGCGATGGCCGCGATCCGATGCGCGCCGTGTCCAGCTCGTTAACCGGAGTCGCCTGCTCGAAATATTCCAGCACATCGGGATTGTCGGCGATCTCACGGCGGTAGATGCGGTACGCCTCCTGCGACATCTCTTCGATGGCTTCCTCCCAGCGCGTGGGATGCTGCGACTGCTGTTCTCCATGCAGCGTGAGAGTTTCGAGGCTCGCCGCGATCATCAGTTCCAGATTCCACTCGGCGAGCACCGGGTCGGCATACTTCCAGTTGAGAACTTCGCCTTGCTCGGTGATGCGAATCTGGCCCGAAAAACATCCGGGCGGCTGCGCAAGGATAGCGGCGTGCGTGGGTCCACCGCCGCGGCCTACCGTTCCGCCGCGGCCGTGGAACAGGCGCAGCTTCACTCCAGATTCTTTCGCCACCTGATGCAACTCGCGATGTGCTTTATAAAGCTCCCAGGTGCTGGTCAACATGCCGCCGTCTTTGTTGGAGTCGGAGTAGCCGAGCATGACTTCCTGCCATCGCCCCCAGGAATCGAGCAGCGGCTGATATTCGGGATCGCTCCACAGGCGGCGCATGACGGAGCCAGCCGCGCGCAAAGACTCGATGGACTCAAAGAGAGGGACTGGCATCAAGCCGGGATCTTCGGCAGATCCCGCAACTTGAACGTTGGCGGCCTTGGCTAACCGAATCACACCCAGGACATCGTCTTCCGACTCCGCGCCGCTGATGATGTAGCGGCAAATTGACTGCGCGGGATACATGCGTTTCAGTTTGGCGATGGTACGAAAGGTCTCGAGCAGTTCGCGGCTCTCGGCGGAATTCGTACTGCGCTCGGGCGTGGGCCCCAGTTCCTCGATAACCCGCGCGTGCACGCGGGCGTGCTGCCGGATGTCGAGCGTGTGCAGGTGAAAGCCAAACGTGCGCACCTTCCGCAGCAAGGAACTGACGTAGGTCCGCGCCAGGCGTTCTCCGCGATGGGTTTGCAGGCTGCTTTGTACTAAAAGAAGATCGCTCTCAAACTCTGCGGCGTCGTGGTAAGCGGCGGGCGCGTCCACCGCCTCGCGGCTCTGCTGGAGCTTGTGGAACATATAAGAGAGGAAGCGGCGATAACTTTCGGTCGTGTTGTGCGGCCCCCAGGCCAGATGCACGCCGGCAATCGAGCGTTCGTACTGCTTCAATCGCGAAAGCAATTCTTCCGAAACTCCGGTCTGGCGGCGCGAAGAACTGAGGCGGTCGCTCAGCGCCTCAACGTCGTTCAGGTACTCGCGCAGGATCAGCCCGCGGGCCATCTCCAGCGCGCCACGAATGCAATCCGGCTTGACCAGGGGGTTGCCGTCGCGGTCTCCGCCAATCCACGAGCCGAAGTGCACCAGATTGGGCAAGTTGTTTTCGTCGAGGTCGAGGCCGTAGACGTCGCGAAAGGCTTCCGCGATCTCGGCATAGATTTTCGGCAGCGCATCAAACAGGGAGAGCCGGAAGTAGCGCAGGCCCATGCGGATCTCGTCGTCGACCGTGGGCTTCGCCATGCGGACTTCGTCGGTCTGCCATAGCGACGTGACTTCGGCGCGAATGTTGTTTTCGCAGTCTTCCGCTTCTTCCGCCGTGAGCGGAAGGCGATCAAGGCGTTCCAGTTCCTGCGCGATGCGGCGGCGCTTCAGCAGCACGGTCTGCCGCGCGACCTCGGTGGGATGTGCCGTGAACACGGGAGTGATCGCGATCTGGTTGAGCGCCGCCACGGCGTCCTCTGCCGAAATCCCAGCTTCTTTCATGCGCAGAAGTGTGCCCCGAAACGATCCGGGCAGCGGCGGATGCTCGCGGTCGAGTTGGCCAGCGCGGCGGCGGCGGCGACGGTGGTTGGTCTCGGCCAGATTGGTGAGCTCGAAATAAGTCGCGAAGGCCTTGGTGACCTGGTAGGCGCGCGGCAAGTCCATCCCGGCAACGATCTCTTGCGCCTTGACCATGAGCTCCGGCGAAGACAGCTGCTCCGGACTGCGGCGGACGGTCTCGCGATGCTCGATCAGCAGTCGCCGCAATTCTTCCACGGAGTCGTACAAGTCCTGACCGGACTGCTCGACCAGCACTTGTCCCAGGATCGAGCCCAGCGAACGAACGTCACGGCGCAGCGGATTATCTTTCGCAGGCTCGTCCGAATGCGCAATCACTTCGGCCAGGCGGGCGTGCTGGTCGTCGGCTTTCCAAAGCGGCTTGGGCTGGCTCGAAGGCATTTAAGGATGTAGGCAGAATAAACGACGCGGCCGGAGCGTGCGATGAAAAGAGTAAATGATAGGAATTACCTTGCCCTGTCATGAGCTTGCACTGTCATCCTGAGCGGAGAGGCTGGTCCGCGAAGTGGACCAGCCTCGGAGTCGAAGGATCCCTACTTCGCTCATAGAAGCATGGACGTGGAAGGGAGTTCTATCTTGATGCCCGAACTGAGGGAGAACTCCCTGAAGCGGCGAAGTTGAATCCAGATTGTAGGGGTCCTTCGACTGCGTGTTCGTCCGCTTCGCGGACGAACACTTCGCTCGGGATGACACATAATGGTTATGGTGCGCTATCGCGCTATTTTGGCACTTCGAAGCGGTAGCCGATGCCGCGGAGGGTCTTCAGGTATTGCGGGTGGCGGGGGTCGCCCTCGATCTTTTCGCGGAGACGCCGTATGTAAACGTCGATGGATCGCGGCGTCACGAAAGGAGTTTCTTTCCACACCGCGTCGAGAAGTTGATCGCGTGTCAGAACGCGGCCGCGATGGGTGGCCAGGTATTCCAGCAGTCGGAATTCGCGCACCGTCGTGAGCACGTTGCGACCCTGCACCTGTACGGTCATCGACGAGACATCGATTTCCAGTTCGCCCAATCGCATGACTTCACCGGGCGCGGGAATCTGGCCTAATCCGCGCAGCACGCTGCGAATGCGGGCCACCAGTTCGCGCGGGCTGAACGGCTTGGTGATGTAATCGTCGCCCCCCAGTTCCAATCCCTTCACCCGGTCGGCCTCGGAGGTCTTGGCCGTAAGAAAAATGATCGGCGTGGCGGAAAGGATGGGGGTCTGGCGGATGTGGCGGCAGAGTTCGAAGCCGTCGGTCCCCGGCAGCATCACATCGAGCAGAAACAGTGCCGGCATTTCCCGCACCGCCTCCGAGAGCACCGAAGCGCCGCTGACAAAGCTCTGCACCTCAAACCCGGCCGCCTGCAGATTGTGCGAAATGAGGCGGGCGATGTCCTCATCGTCCTCGACCACAAAGATGACTGGACGGAACGGGGTGGGGCCGCTGGAGTTCCCGTTCCGTTCGTGGAATTCGACTGGCTGCTGCATTTTTGGCGTCAGGGCCCACGAAGTCACAGGACTTTCCCAAGGGGAGGGCACGTATCCAAGACTGTATTGGGCAAATGTTGCGCGAATGTTTCCCCCGTGTTAATGAACGATGAATTTGTGAGGGAGTTCTGAGGCCGTGAGCCAAGAGCCGAGACCCTAATTCGTCGCCTTCTTCTTCGGCAGATGCCGCAGGCTGCGGCCTTCAATTAGGCTGTAGAGGTCTTCGGCGAGGTTTGTGGTGTGATCGCCGGCACGTTCCAGGGCCTGGGCCATGAGCAGCACATCGAAACCCGTGGTATCCCCCTGCGCCACGGTTTCCGCCAGATGCTTCTGGAACAGGGCGTGACAAACGCGGTCGATCTCTTTATCCATCTGCAAGACCTTCCGGGCACACTCCAGATCGAGCGTGGAGAATCCCTGGTGCACCAGGTCCAGCATGTCGCGCAGCACCACCGACATTTCCACCAACTGGCGCACATCGGCTGCCGCCATCTTTGAGGTCCGAGCCTGCACCCGCATGGCCACGCTCATCACCAGATCCCCAATGCGCTCCAGGTCGGTGGTGGACTTCAGACTGGAAAGCAACTGCCGGGCGCGCGCCTCATTCACCCGCGTGATGGCCTCCGGCAGACGCTCGTCGATCTGCCGCTCGATCAGGTCGAGTTCCTTTTCGCAATCCTTGATGGCGAGAAACGCCATGCGCGAAGAACTGGTGAGCAAGTCGCGCACGTTGAACGCGGCGTCGCGGGCGATGAGGCAAGCCTTCAGCGCGAGCCGCGCCAGGTCGTCTGGCCCGCCCAGTTTCGGCTCCGCCGCGGTCTTTGCCGGACGCTGGCTCGCTTCAACTTCCTCGGCAGCGGTATTTCGGGACGCTGGCGCTTTGCGTGGCATGAAAGATGCGGGTTCCCCATGTCTCGCGTCTTTTGCGAGACGTGGGGGACTGGTGTCCTAATCGCGCCCCGACGCTGCCGGGCGCAACCCAACTCTGCAGTCTAATCCCGAATTGTGAAAGGATGGTTACAACCGCCGGATTCGCATCCGCTTGTTTCTATTTCTTTGTCCCTTCCACTACGTAGCCATTGAGGTCGGAAACTTTAACTCGTTCCCATGCATAGTCCGGATATTCGCGCTCGGCTCGGCTCATGACTTCGTTCGCTGCGTTCGCGCGTATTTCAACGGCCTCTTGCCGGGCAAAAACAATGTGGAATCGACGCGGGCTCTTGGGTTCGCGCCAATTGGGTTTCTCGATATGCAGCCATGCCTTCAAGGCAAGGCAATTCTCTCTCCCCTCCCTTTCTCCAGCAAGTCAAATTCGGCCACGGCCATTGCCTGTCGGCCACGCTACGGGCTACATTGGATGAGTCGCCACTACTCACGCGATGGAGGCCATTTCGTGAATCTTGCCGATTATCTGCGCCGTGAGTTCGCCTATGATGAATGGGCGAACCGCGAGGTGTTGGCCGCGATCCGAGCCGCGGGCGGCGCGAACCCCAGCCCCGCGAATCACCGATCGTTGCAGCTGCTGTCCCACATTCTGGCCGCCGAGCGGGTGTGGCTGGAGCGGCTGAAACAGCAGCCCCAGAGTGTCCCCGTCTGGCCCGAGCCCGATCTCGCGCAGTGTGAGGCGGAAGCGGCCACGCTGGGCGGGCTCTGGCTCGAATTTCTCGACCTGATCACCGCCGGGGACGTGTCTCAAACCATCACCTATAAAAACAGCAAGGGCGAGCAGTGGACCAGTACCATTGTGGACGTTCTGACCCACGTCGTGCTGCACTCGGCCTATCATCGCGGCCAGATCGCCACCCACATGCGCGCCAACGGCCAGACTCCGGCCTACACCGACTTCATTCACGGAGTCCGCCAGGGACTCATCAAGGAGGCGAGGGTTTAGTCAAAAGGGTTTAGTCAAATCATCACCCGCCGCCCGCTTTGCCGCTGTGGGCCTGAAGACGTAATATCTCACCAATGAAGAAACTCCCTGTCTTCCTTCTCCCACTGCTGTTCGTGGCCCTGTGCGCCGCATTCCTGTTGGCGGCTGAGAATTCGAGAGTCCCGCCCATGCCCGTCGCGGTTTCCAACAACGCGGTCGCGTCGCTCAAGAGTGGCATCGAGCTCTATTCGCTGATGGGCGTCGGCACCAAGAAAACCTGGGACGACATCACCAACAAGATGTACGTTCTGCGCTTCAAGTCGGGCAAGTGGGTCGAAGGCCGCCCGGTGCCGGGAGTCGCCGGACGCCTGGCCGCGTCCGCCGTGGGCGCGCGGGGGCAAGTTTTTGTTTTCGGCGGATATACGGTCGACGGGCAGGGCAGTGAAACCACCATCGGGGACGTAAATTCCTTTTTGGCCGACGGGCACCGCTGGTACCGCGCGAAAGATATCCCTGTGCCGGTCGATAGCGCGGTCATCGGCGTCAATCACGACCGCTACATTTATCTGGTGGGCGGAAGATCGAAAAACGGGCCGGTCAACCTGGTTCAGGTCTACGACGCCGAGAGAGATACCTGGAGCGACGGTACTCCCTTTCCCGGAACCCCGGTTTTCGGTCACGCCGGGGGCTTGTCTGACGATACGATCGTGTACGTCGATGGCGCCATGAAGAATCCCGCGGCGGGCGCTCCCTACGTCGCGTCCGACCAGTGCTGGATGGGCAAGATCGACAAGAAAGATCCCGACAAAATCACCTGGAGCAAGTTGCCTCCACATCCCGGGCCCGGGCGGTTCGGCATCATCGCGGGCGCTGGCGAACACCAACACAAGATTCTGTTCTCCGGAGGCACCACCACTCCGCATAACTACAAGGGCCTGGATTCCGACGGCAAACTCGCCGAGATCTCCCCCGTCACGTTTGCCTTTGAAGTGCACGGGTCTCACTGGGAGATGGTGACGGAGGACACATTTGACGTGCGCGCCGACGGCCGCGGAATTTTGTCGACGCCGCTGGGTCCAGTGATTCTTGGCGGCATGCTGAAGAACGGTGCGGTCTCGGCGCGAGTGTTAAACCTGGCGCAGAAGCAGGAATAGCGATTCGAGGGCCAGCAAGCACGGACGTAGCTGCGAATTCCGACAATCCGACGTTGCAGCACTCATTGGACGAAAACCGCGAACCGCGAATATTGTGTTCCGCTGTAATCACCCTTAAGGCGAGCGTAGGTAGGGGCTCAATTTGAAAGCCTTCGCGTACTTTGCGGCTTTCCTTTGCGAACTCTGCGGTCAAAGGCCCTTGTTACTGGGCGGAAAAAGAGAGACTTTAACCGCTAACTGCGCGAAGAAACAAAGTACGCGAAGAAATTCAAACTGAGCCACTACTCGAGCGTAGTTTTCGGACTGCTGGGCAGCGTAGCCAGAAGTATACTAGGCGAATCGGAGGAACCATGAGCACCGTAACTATCCCCTCTCCCATCCACCTTGAACCGGCGCTCCTTGGGCAGACGGTTGTTGTGATCGGCGGTAGCGCTGGCATCGGATTCGAAACGGCACGTCGTGCACGTGCCGAAGGGGCCAAGGTGATCCTCACGGGCCGGAATGCCGAGCGCCTCCGGCACGCTGCCAGTGAGCTTGATGCCCTGAGTACCGCTGCCTTCGACGCCACGGATCCAGTTGCTCTCGATCGGTTCTTCCGTGACCTCCCGACCATCGACCACGTGATGGTGACAGCCGGTCGGCCATACTACGGACGCCTCGCCGATATGGACTTCGCGAAGATTCGCGATCTTATCGGCGAACACCTCTTGCAGGCACTTTACGTCGCGCGCAACGCGGCCAACAAAGTGCGACCGGGAGGAACACTGATCCTCATGGGCGGCACTGGTGGTCGACGCCCCGCGATCGGCATGAGCATCGCTGGCGCAGTCACCGCTGCGCTCCCCTCGCTCACCGCTAACCTGGCGCTTGAGATCGCGCCCGTGCGAGTTAACCTCATCGCCGCGGGATTCGTGGACACGCCTTTGTCCGCGGAACTGCTGGGCGATCAGCTCGAAAAACGTCGCAACCAGCTGCGCACCACGCTTCCCATCGGACGTGTAGTTGGCCCCGCGGACGTGGCCGCGCTCGCCGTACACATCATGACCAATACCGCCCTCACGGGCGCAACCTACGACATCGACGGTGGACAGCAGGTCGTAGCGCCTAGCTAAAGAAGCCATTATGAGCAGTATCGACCGGAGTAATCAAAACTAGACTCAGAATCCCGGGAGTGCCGGGACGAGAAAGGGAGCACGCGTGTCCACGACCCATAGGAGGAATCACAATGCATCCTTTTACACAAACTATGGGAATCCGCAGGTAAACCCGAAATCATAGGAGGATTTATGGCAACGTTGAGAATCACACCCAAACCAGCAACTGCAACCATGAAGGCTGCTCAGATTTCTAAGCCCGGAGGGGATTTTGAAATCGTCGATCGCCAAATTCCTCAGCCCGATGCAGGGCAGGTGCGCATTAAAGTCAAGGCCTGCGGCGTCTGCCACAGCGATGTGCTGGTGAAAGAAGGACTGTTGCCGGGAAGCCAATTTCCGCGCGTTCCGGGACACGAAGTCACGGGGGTGATTGATGAAGTTGGCGCGGGTGTGACTATGTGGCACGAAGGTCAGCGTGTGGGAGTCGGCTGGCATGGTGGCCACGACAATACCTGTCGCGAATGCCGCCGTGGCGATTTTCGTAATTGTCGCAACGTCAAGGTGACCGGCTACAGCTACGACGGCGGATATCAGCAATACATGATCGCTCCCGTGGAAGCATTGGTGCCGATCCCGGATGGCCTTACGGACGTCGAAGCTGCGCCCCTGCTCGACGCCGGAATTACGACTTACAACGCCCTCCGCAACAGCGACGCGATGCCTGGCGACCTCGTTGCCGTGCAGGGTATCGGCGGCCTGGGCCACCTCGGTATCCAGTTCGCTAACAAATTTGGCTATAACGTCGCGGCCATTGGACGCGGTTCCGAAAACGCAACGCTGGCCAAGAAGCTGGGAGCACACGTCTACATTGACAGTCAGGCGACGAATGCGGCCCAGGAATTACAAAAACTCGGAGGAGCGCGGGTCATCCTCGCGACCGCACCCAGCTCCAAAGCCATGTCAGCGTTGGTTGACGGTCTCGGACCGAACGGCAAACTGGTTGTGGTGGGTGCGGCACTCGAACCAATTGAGGTTACGCCGTCGCAGCTTATTTTTGGCAGCAAGACGATCCAGGGATGGGCTGCGGGAACACCTGCGGCTTCAGAAGACACTCTGCATTTCTGCGTAATGTCCGGCGTGCGCCCCATGATCGAAACCTATCCGCTCGAAAGGGCGGCCGACGCCTACGCACGGATGCTGAGCGGTAAGGCTGAGTTCCGGGTGGTCCTGACAATGTGAAACTCGCCAACAATGGAGTCGACTCGCCGTACAAATCATGACCAACACCGCCCTCACGGGCGCAACCTACGACATCGACGGCGGACAGCCGTTCGTCGCCGCCTAGCTAAAGAAGGCAGTATGAGGCGTGGGGACTGGTTATTTAAAAACTAGACTCAGATTCCCGGGAGTTCGGGAAGCGAAAGGGAGCGATGCATGTCCACGATCCATATGCACCAGACGACCACCTCAACGCCCGAGCAGTACGTCGCCGGGCTCACCGACTTCGGACCTGGCCGCTCGAACCTTTTTGGCAACAGCGCCGATGAGTACCTCAAGGTGCATAGCCGCGGCCCCACCCAAGCCGACGTCACCGAAGGCTCGGGCGGCATCTGGGAACGCCTTCATTACGACTGGTCCGATCCCAACCACGTCGTCCTCACGACCACCGACTCCAACACGTGGGGAGGCGCGTCCAGCCACACCTACACCTTCACACGTCGTCCCGATGGTCTGACCGAATCGACGTGGTCGTGGTACGCGAGGGCAAGAACCTGAAGGGATGGTTGCTCGGCCTCGTAGTCGGAACCATCGGCAAGGGCGTTTTGGAAAAGGCATTTGTAAACTCGGTCAAGGCCATCGAAGCCCGGAACGGCGACGCGAGACAGGCGCGCGCATCATGAGAGACTGAAGAGTTGCGGCCGGTTTTGCCTGTCACTCGGGCACAATCGCAGGCGGTTTACCGTATTCCGTTCCGCAAAGTCTACCTGGACCGGAGGGAACCGAAGTGTCAACTGGCCATTCGTTTAACGTCCCCGCATCGGTAGCTCCACATAAGACCCCAACCCGCTCTGCCGATAAACCGTCCAGGTGACGTCACCAACCGGCGGGTAGCGGCGGAAAGTGCCAGCATCCGCGCCTGCCAGGGCAACGCGAATCTGGTGACCTTTTCGCAACCGGATGGATGTTGGCCACATGCAGATCTTCAATTCGGCCGGTTCTCCGGGAACAAGCGGCTGGGCATTGTGGCGGGAACTTCCAGAGGCCGGGCAGGGTGAATTATACGGACGTTCGCGCGTATCCATCTGCTTGCGGTTGATCGCCCGCAGTTCTCCCTCGTCCACGTAGGTGACGTGGCCGTCGGGTGCGACGTCTTCCAAATAGGCGAAAAATGCCCCATCTGTGGCTGTGGAACCGACTTCGAGCACCACTACCGGCGAGCCCGAGATTTCCACGTCTGTATCCAGCGGAGCGCCAGTATAAACCAGGAGTTTGCCGTCTTCACTGGAGCGGTCAGGGTAGAGGATGTCGAGATCTAGTTCCGTCGTCCAGCGATCTTCCTTGCCCGTTGATGCTGTGAAGTTGACCGGATAAATGTCGCTTGCTGTGGCGGTCACTGGTGGCGCTGGGCTGAGCGCATGATTCTCCGCGAAATAGAGCCGGCTTGCACGGTCGAATCCCTGCGGCGGCCAGACCTTGGTGTCATGCCATTGGCCCTCGCCCATGGTGTAGTAACGGATTCCGGATTCAATCGAGGTCGATGCATCAGAACGAAGCAGACGCTCGAAGAAATCCGCCATGATGCGGTTCTGCTGCTCGACCGTAGGTTCCGGAGGGGAGTGCTGGGCGGGAGTGAGAAAAGGATCGGCATTGAAGTCCAAGCCGTGGGAAAAGGGACCGATGATGACTTGCTGCGGATTCTTGAAGGTCAAATAGCGCGACAGAGCGCCCTCGCAAACGTCTGAGTCCAGCCAGCCGCACCAGACTTGCATCGCTACCTGAGACGATTCAATTTGGGTGCGATGCCCGAACGAGCTTATCTCCGCGAAAGTGGTGGAAGATCCGCCGAGCAACGGCAGCGGGTCGTCCCGAAACTCGGCCTGTGATAGTAGCTCCGTCGGATATTGGTTGTGCCGCTGAGCTAGTATTTGGGCAAGCTGCCGTCCGTCCGAATCGGCATCCACGCGCTTCACACCCCGCAGGAATCGCCCAGCCCACCAGCAACGAAGACTGCTCAACCCGTTTGCAATGCAAACATCGCCGCCGCTGGTGTCCAGTCTGCGAATTAGATCGCTCCAGGACTGCAGCACGGCCTGGTCATAGACTCCACCTGGGAATGCCAGCATTCCCACGTCGAACTGACTGGAAAATGGAGCAACCGCTTTAAGTGCGGCTGGGTTCGTCACTGCCGTCAGCTCTGCCGTCGCTCCCTCGTAGGAACCGCCGAAGGTTCCAACACGGCCATTGGACCAGGGCTGGATTGCCGCCCAGTTGACGAGTTCGCCCAGATCGGAAATCTCTTCGCGGGAAAACTCCGTTTCACGATGACCACCGCTGGCACCGCTGCCGCGCGCATCTGCCACGATTACGACAAAGTGGCGCTGATTCAGATAGTCGGTCTGCTCGTCATGCGGATCAGTCTGCTTGAAAGCCACTGCCAGGCGATATGCCCAGCCAAACTGGCCGTCGCGCCCGTAGCGCGTGGTCCGGAGCAGCGCCGGCAGCCGCTGCCCCGCCTGATAGTCCTGCGGAAGGTAGACGTCCGCGGCAATCTGCACGCCGTCGCGCATCGTGATATATAAAGCTGTGTCCTGGCGGACACCTGCTGGAGTCTTCTCCTCTCCGGGAAGTTTTGTAGTTGAGGCGAGAATTGCGAGTACGCTCAGGGTCAACACGGCCAATCCTGCGATCCCCAGAACCGCACGCTTCAGCCAACGCTTTGGTTGTTCTGTTTTCATCTCTGTCCTCGCTCGCCTCTCAAGTATCACGCGGAACATGCCGGCGCTGATCATCGGACCTTCCCACGCCCCCGCAGAAATTCTAATCAGGCAGCTCAGCGTGTTCTGGCTCGTGCAGCCAGAAACTCCCGATTAATGACATCGAATAGGCCAGGACCGCGACCGTGCCGGCCGAATAAGCTAACCGAGCTGCGGTGCCTCCGCCAGGCATGACGTTGGCGAGTTGGGTTGTGACCAGCGCCGCCGAAGCCCCCAACAATCGGCCCCCTATGTTCAGCGCGAAGCTCTCTCCCGTGCCGCGCAGGTGGGTCGGGTACATGCGCGGCAGGTAATTCCCCCAAAGGCTAAACGCTCCATTCAGAAATAGACCCGCGAGGAAGATTCCCAGCTTGAGAAGTGCCAGACTGTGTGTGGCGGCGAAAAAGTAGACCCAGGCAAACACTGCCAAGCCGGGAACGAGGAAAATGCGCAAGAGAGTCCGCTGCGTGGCGATCCGAACAACTAGAAGGGCGAACACCAAACGCCCCGCAATCGTTCCGAGTTCCTGAAAAACCTGCACGCTGCTCACCGTTTGCTCTATTTGACGGGGCAACATGTTGCGCACCTCGGTCAGTCCGGGCACCATGCGCGGCATGTGCAGTATGACTCCTGACGCGAGAGCATAACTGCACGCCACCAGCATTGTGCTGACCAGCGTGGTCTTTCGCAGAGCTGGCCGGAAGATTTCGGCCACGCTAGGCCGCTTCAACGTTCCCTGGGATTTTTTCTTTTGCCAGACCGTTGATTCAGCCAAGAATGGCCGCATCAGGATGAGCGGAATCGCTGGTATGAGTCCTGACAGCAAGGCGTAGCGCCAAGCCTCGTGGCCCATCCGGATGGCGGGAAAGCGCTCGGCATAGGTGACGGCAACGTAGTAGGCTCCAGTCGCCATCAGTCCTCCCAGGCCAAAGGCTGCTTGCGTATAGCCCAGTGCGAATTCGCGTTGCTTAGGATTGGAGAAGAGTTCCGCTACCCAGGCAACTCCAGCCACGTATTCCACACATACGCCGATGATGGTGGTACAGCGGAAAATCAAGAACTGGGGCAATGTCGCAGCATAGGCGGTCGCGCACGCCGAAAACGCATATAACAGGATGCTCCAAACGAGGACTCGCCGGCGGCCCAGAAGGTCCGTCAAGTAGCCTCCAAGAAGCCCAAACACCCCGCCACAGGCCAATGGAACATAGAACATCAGTCCCACCCAAAGATTGAACTCAGGACTGCCTGGCTTGAGGCTTCCGAGGGCGATGAGTACAGGTCGCACGACGAGCGGCAGGATCACGATTTCGTACAAGTCAAAGGCGAAGCCGAGAGCCGCGACTCCGCAGATGATCCATTGGCGGAGCTTCAGACTGACAAAAGCCGGTTCCGAGGCCCGGGCGCCGGCAATCGAGACGCGCTGTTTGCCTGGTAAGTCTTGCAAGGGACGTTCCTCCATCGTGACGGAGCCGCCGACCGGAATTCTGCCGCCGCATTATTTCAATTCATGCCGTCTTGTGACACAAGTTCAAATATATTAACAATTGTTGAGGTATTATCAAGAATGGACTTTACCTCCCGCCAGTTTCGAGCTTTCTCGCTGGTGGCCCAGCATCGAAGCTTCTCGCGTGCGGCGGAAGCACTTTACATCACCCCATCCGGGTTGAGCGTTTTGATTCGAGAGTTGGAAACCCAACTCGGATTCCGGCTATTTGATCGCACGACTCGCCACGTCGGCCTAACGAGTTCCGGCAGCGAACTGCTGGGAGTGGTCCGGGAGAGTCTTGAGAAGTTCGATGCCGCCGTATCCCGCGTCGGGCAATCGGCGGCTGAAGCTAGCCTCTCCTTATCGGTTGGCGCGCCGCCACTGGTCGCGGCCAACATACTGCCGGAAGCAATTAAGGAATTTCGAAGTAACCGGCCCGACCTCCGCATTCGATTGTTCGATGTCGGCGGAGAGGCCCTCACGCGACTGGTTGAAGAGGGCAAACTCGATATGAGCGTGGGTGCGTTTTTTAAGCCCGCGCCGGGACTCCGCCGGACGCCGTTGTTTCGCTTTTCGTTGATGGTGATTCGCCCCGACAACGATCTGGCATTGCGCCGCACGTCTACCACGTGGTCCGCTCTGAAAGGAGAGCCGCTAGTCTCGCTGGCGCCGGGCAATCTGGTCCAGCAGTTCATCGACAGGCATCTGGCCCGTGCCGGTGTTTTCGTCCACCCGCGCGCCGTCTTCAACTATCTGGAGACCATGATCGCCATGGTGGAAGCCGGCGAGGGCAATGCTGTCATCCCTTCGTTCGTGTTACCTGCCTGCCGAAATCGCAAAGTCGTGATGAGCAGGCTGATCAATCCCATTGTGAACTTGGACTTGTGTCGGATCAGCCTCCGAGGAAAAAAACTCCCGCCGGGCGCTGACGACTTCACCTCTTTCTTGCGGACCTATATCGCCCGTTGGGCCGGGAGCGCGGGCATTCTGTAGCCGGACAGGTATTCTTATCCACCTTAGTGGGAGGGAGTACGGCGGTTAAGTTTGCGCTTATGTGGGAGTTGCCCCGCTTGCCTTATTGGGATTGCTCCCGAAAGGAGACCGCCTGCACGAAAATCAGCCCGGGAAGTACCTTCGTGCTCTCATCTCCTGCCGTCCCGGGAATAGCATGGCCTTGTAGCGAACTTCACTCACCTCCTGAGTAGGCGGCGGATGGACTTCCGACCCATCCGCCGCTTTCCTGTTTTTGCTGGCAAAAAGCCGGGAACTTGAGATAAAATCCCGCCTGTTCGGTTCAGTGGGGCCCGCGATTTCGACCGATCCAAACGAACCGATCCCAAGCTGAGGAACGCCATGTCCAGCCCTCGCTAACTCGCCATCCTGTTCGGCCCGCTGCTACGCGGGCTTCCTGACTATCTTTCATTGTCTGTTGTGGAATGTCTGTTGTGGAATGGTCCATCTTGAAAATGGTCGGTTCGAAATGCGCCTGCTTCCGTGGATTTTCCCGGACGCGGTCGCGGAAAGCTAAAGGTTGGTTATGGACGCGAGTTCTGTTGCTGCGCAGCCGCAGCGTTCCCTGTGGTCGTCGCTGGTGGAGGCTGTCAGAGGTTCTCATCAGGACTACACCGCGGGCAGTCTGAACCGGGCCATTCTCCTGCTGGCCGTGCCCATGGTGCTGGAGATGGTGCTGGAGTCCCTGTTTGCCGTGGTGGACGTATTCTGGGTGAGCCGCCTTGGGGCCAACGCCGTTGCTACGGTGGGGCTCACCGAGTCCATGTTGAGCCTGGTGTTCGCGGTAGGCATGGGACTCAGTTTGTCCACCACGGCCATGGTCGCGCGCCGCATCGGCGAAAAAGATCCCGAGGGTGCGGCGGTGGCGGGCGTGCAGGCGATCGCCCTGGGCTTCATTGTTTCTCTGGCCATCGGGCTGCCATGCCTGCTGCTGGCTCCGCGGCTTCTGAGGTTGATGGGGGCTACTCCAGAAATCATTGCGGTGGGCAGCGGCTATACCCGAATCTGCCTGGGCGGCAGTTGTGCCGTCCTGCTGCTGTTTCTGAACAACGCCATCTTTCGCGGCGCCGGAGATGCTGCCATCGCCATGCGCCTGCTCTGGGTGTCGAACATCATCAACCTGATTCTGGATCCTTGCCTCATCTTCGGCTGGGGGCCGTTCCCGCGGATGGGTGTGACGGGCGCGGCGCTGGCGACATTCACCGGGCGCAGCATTGGCGTGATCTACCAGTTCTACCGCCTGCTGAAAGGCACGGAGAGGATTCATATCCTCGCCCGGCAACTTCGCGTGCGCTTCGACGTGCTGTGGCGGCTGGTACGAGTGTCGCTGACCGGGATTCTGCAATTTGCTATCGCCCACACCAGTTGGATCGGGCTGGTGCGCATCATCAGCATCTTCGGTGCCGCCGCCCTGGCGGGATACACGATCGCGATCCGCATCGTGATTTTCGTGATTCTGCCTTCCTGGGGATTGAGTAACGCGGCGGCCACGCTGGTGGGGCAGAATCTGGGCGCCGGCAAGCCGGACCGCGCCGAAACGGCTGTCTGGCGCACCGGCCTCTACAACATGATCTTCCTGGGAACGGTGGGAGTTCTCTTCGTCATCTTCGCGGAGCCGGTCGTGCGGTTATTCACCAATGATCCTGCCGTCGTGCCCCTGGCCGCGTCCTGCCTGCGCATCGTCAGCTACGGCAATATTGGATACGCCTACGGTATGGTCATGCTGCAGGCGTTCAACGGCGCCGGCGACACGATTACGCCGACCATCGTGAATTTCTTCGGCTTCTGGCTGCTGGAGATCCCCCTGGCCTACTGGCTGGCGATTCGTGTGAACCTGCAGTCGAAGGGGGCGTTTTGGGCCATTGTGATAGCCGAGGGGGCGATTGCCGGCGCCAGCGCCATCCTGTTCAAGCAGGGGCGCTGGAAAAGGCAGAAAATCTGAGGCCGTATGCCTCTCTTGAAGGAAAAACTGGGGCGGGAGGAACGGTTTCGAACCGTCATCTCCGGGATGGAGCCCCGGCGCATTGCCGTGGTTATGCTACTCCCGCGTACCGAGTTGTGAACACCAAGGCACCAAAGGTATTGCATGACGGTTCTGATGTCAACCCGCAGAGGCGTGCCAATCGCGGCGATTCGATAGGGGCGGAGGAAAGGCATTAACCACCAAGGGCACGAAGTAGCACGAAGGCTAATGTTGCCAAGGTCTTCCTTCGTGAACCTTCGTGTCCTTGCTGGTTGATGCCTTTGATCTTCATCGCGCCCGGGCCAGGACCAGGGTCACATCGTCGGGCTGTTCGTTATCGCCGATCCAGTTTTCCACGGCCAAGGTTACGATCTGGCTGATTTCGGGCAGAGGCAGGTCCCGGTTCTCACGGACCAGATCAATCAGCCGCTGCTCGCCGAATTCCCCGAAATCATTCTCCGGCTCGGTCACGCCGTCACTGTAGGCCAGGAAAATTTCGCCGGGCTGCATTTCGACCGCGCCCTCTTCGTACGTCATATTGTCGAACAGGCCCACCACGGTTCCCCCGGCCTCCAACCGCCGGATGGTGCCATCTTTCCCGATCAGGATGGGAGGCAGATGTCCGCCGTTGCTGTAGGTCAGGTGGTGCGAACGTCCGTCATAAATTCCCAGGAACAGTGTGGCGTATTTCTCCGGCGGAGTGCTTTCGTAGAGCTGATGGTTGAGCAGGCTGAGCAGGGCTCCGGGAGACACCTCCACGCCTTCGGGCCAAGCCGCCAACACCCGGCCTGAGCCTGCCACCGCGCCCACGGCGACCGGTTCCCGCATCTGGGGCAGATTCTCCACACTGTAGGCGCGCACCGCTGAGTGGATGGTCGCCATCAGCAACGCGGCGGAAATTCCTTTTCCGCTGATGTCCCCGACCGCCAGAATCAGCTTGTGCGAGCTGGCCGTCAAAAAGTCGTAGTAATCTCCGCTGACCGTGCGCGCCGGACGGCAGAATCCATGCACCTCCAGCGACTCGAGTTCCGAAACCTGCCGCGGAAATAGCTGTGCCTGTACTTCCTGGGCGATGGCCAGCTCGTTCTCCAGGCGCTGCTTTTCCTTCTGCTCCAGGATCAGTTTCTCGATGGAGGCGGTCATCGAGTTGAACGAGTGCGCCAGATCGGCGAGCTGGTCGCTCGATTTCACCGGGATGCGGTGGCTGAAGTCGCCGCGGTCGACATGCCTGGTGGCGTCGTGCAACTGCGCTACAGCCGCCGTCACGGTGCGGGTCATGCGCGTGCCGATGATCAGGGCGATCAGCTCGATGATGGCGAAGAAAATTCCCACGCCGATCAGGATGTACGCCACACCCTGGACAAATTCTCCCAGCGCCGCGAATAGATGGCCGTACAGCACCGAGGGACGGGTTCGAACTCTGACCAGCGCCCTCTGCCTGCGTTCGCCGGTGTCCCAATCCACTACCGTGAGCGAAGTGCCGGCGAGTGGGATCTCAAGATCGAGCCGATCGGCCGGGCCGGGCAGAGTACCGACCGTGAAGGTGGGTTGCAGCACTTGCTGGTCGACTTCCACCGAGGTCCCCTGCTGGTTTGTGTTGATGGAGATTCGACCGTCACTTTTTTGGGGACTGCTTGAAGCGGCAGCGCGAGTCACGGCCGCACGATCCGCCGCTGCCGCAGGGTTCAGCATGATTCCCGACGCAAAAAGCGTGATTTCGCCCAGATCGGTAGCAATGTTTCCCACCAGCTCTTTGTCAAAAGGCTCGCTGGTCACCACGGTCAGAGTGCTCGATTTGATCGGAAGCGACGTGGCCACACGTAGATGCAGTTCATTGTGATCGCGGACGATCTCGCGAAATCGGTCCTTCACGAACTGTGGACGCGTGAGCGCCGCTCCTTTAAATTCGTTGCATAGGGGCAGCGGTTTGTCACCGTACCAGGCGCAAACCTGACGCCGTCCCCAAGCGGGATCGCGCTTGCGCAATCCTGCCAGGGATTCAGCGGCAGGATTATCTCCGCGCTCCAGTCGCGCCGCCAGTTCATTGCTGACCGCGGCGTTGGCCGCCTCCAGACTTCTGAGCTGAGAGTGAATTTCTGAGGTCACGAGAAAAACGGCAAACTGCCCCGCCAGCCCGTAGAGCGTGACGAACGCCATCGTAACCAGCAGCACAGCAGGGATCACTCCAATGAAAACGTAGGTGACGATCAGTCGGTTCCGCAGCCGCCACAGGACTCTGCGCTTTAGCCACCTGAAGGCGAGAACAAAAAACAGCACGGCAGCGAGAAACGCCAGGAATCCTACCCATCCGCCCAGGTGATCGCCCCAGGAAGGAGCCAACAGCCCCAGCAATTTCTCCACGGCATAGAGCAGACCGGCCATGGCCGCCAGATAGCAGGCCAGGCGTGCCATGCGGCCTTCGGGCCACAGTCCGGCCTTAATCAACCGGAGCCGCAATTCTGGATAGGACCATTGCATGCTGTTCGTTGGCTTACTACTTTCTCAGATTTATCGTGCTGCGCGAAGCGAAATCCCGTGCGGTGCGCAGCTTGGCAGGTCTGTCATCCCGACCAATCCGATTTGTCTTCCTGAGCGAAGGCGAAGGACCTATGTAGTTTGACGGCGCGAGTGCATGGGTCCCTTCGACAGGCTCACGGCAGGCTCTTCGCTTTGCCCGGGATGACAGGCCATTCTGATTTCGCGCATTTTCAGGCCCGCCGTTAGATCTCCGGGTCTAGATCTCCGGATAAAGATCGAAGAACGCTTCCAGACTGGTGCGCAACTGCTTTTCGATATCTTCCTTGCTGCCTTCGAGCACGTGCATGGTGACGTGGGCTTCCCGTCCACTTGTGAGCTTCACGGGAGCCTGACCCACCTCGGCCACATCCTCGGACGGCAGCAGCCTCATGCCATAAACCAGCGTCAGATTTGCCATAGCTCGATTTTACGACGTTCCCGGCGGCTCCCGCGAATTCCAGGTCTTTACCACGAAGGCCACGAAGTATCACGAAGGACTTCGTTTGGTTGGTTTCCTTCGTGTAACCTCGTCCCCTTCGTGGTTGAGCCTTTCTCTTGCAGGTGAAGTGACCTCTGGCATCTTTTGGGATTTAGGATTCCGGGCGTTCTCGTTTAGAATTCTCCAGTGCCCAGAACGCTGCTTACGGTTTCCACACTCTTGAGTGGTCTTTTCGCTTTGGCGCTGGCGCAGGGAGTTTCCGCGCAGGACCAGCCCGCGAATCCGCAAACCCAAACTCAGTCGGCCCAGCCGCAGGTGAAAGTCAACATGCTGAACGTGTGCACGCCGTCTGCCGCGGAGCAGAAGGAAATTGCCGCCGCGCTCGACCGCGTTCCCAAGGCGCCCCTGTTCGGCGCGGATTTTGAAGTGTCCCGCGGGCGTTCGACACTGAGCGACATGCCGAACCTGCTGCAGCCCGGAGCCAGCACGCACTTCGCCGACGAAAAATCGGTGGCGAGTTACGTTCGCATTCGCCGCGAGTTCTCGGTGCAGGCGCTGTTCTCCAGCGTGCAGTATTCCTTCAGCAACGACGGCCAGACCATGGTCGAGACGCTGGTGCTGCACGTGCGCGATCCCAAGGATCTGATTCAGGTCTCGCTCGAAGACAGCGCGTCGTCGGTCACCAGTTCCGAGGCCATGCTCACGTCGAATACTCCCGCCAGCCGGGTGCGCCTGGAGCGCTTCGGCAAACCTTCGATCGCGCTCGCCCGCTGTTTAGCGACCGAAGGCGGTCCCGCGCCCGATCAGAGCGCCTACGAACCGCTGTTCCGCAGCGCGTCGGGAGTGCTGGCGAACTATCGCGCCCTGCTGGGCATCAAGAAAATTGTGCCCGAGGAACTGGCGAACATCAGCGTGGAGTCGAGGCCGAAGCCTGCACCAACGAACAAAATGAAAAGGCCCATCGAAGAAAAAAAGTGAGCTGCATTGTCGCGAACGAAGAAGCATGAACCACGAAGGATACGAAGTATCCCGAAGGAATTCATCTGTAATGTTTCCTTCGTGAACCTTCGTGTCCTTCGTGGTTTAGGCCGTTAAACCTGAGCGTGCATCAAAATCGAAACTCGGCCATCTAATCTGCAACGACTAAACTCATGAGCGAAACTCGCGACGTAGTCATCATCGGGTCCGGATGCTCCGGACACACTGCCGCGCTTTACACGGCGCGCGCCAACCTGAAGCCGCTGGTCATCGAAGGCCACGAGCCCGGCGGACAGCTCTCCATGACGACGATGGTCGAGAACTTCCCCGGATTTCCTGAAGGCATTCTGGGCCCGCAGCTGGTCGAGAACATGCGCAAGCAGGCCGAGCGCTTCGGCGCGGAATACCGCATGGCCCACCTCACCAGCGCCGACCTCAGCAAGCGGCCGTTTCTGCTGCATCTGGGGGTTCATCAAGTCCACGCCCAGACTCTGATCATTGCCAGCGGTGCCTCCGCCCGGTGGTTAGGATTGCCGCATGAGCAACAGCTGATCGGCCACGGCGTGTCGTCCTGCGCAACCTGCGACGGCTTCTTTTTTTCCGGCAAGGAGATCGCTGTGGTCGGCGGCGGCGATTCCGCCATGGAGGAAGCGCTTTTCCTGACACGCTTCGCGAGCAAGGTGACCATCATTCATCGGCGCGACGCCTTCCGCGCCTCGAAGATCATGCTCGATCGCGCCCAGCATCACGAAAAAATAAAATTCCTGCTCAACACGGTGGTGGAAGATGTTTACGACATCAACCACAAAGAGGTTACCGGCCTCAAATTGCGCGATGTGAAGACGGGCAACGTGTGGGACTTCCCCACCAACGCGCTGTTTCTCGGCATTGGCCACGAGCCCAACGCGAAGATGTTTGCCGGCCAGCTCGATACGGACGCCGACGGCTACCTCAAAACCCACAACTACGTTTTCACGCGCGTGCACGGCGTCTACGCCTGCGGCGATGTGCAGGACCGCCGCTACCGCCAGGCCATCACGGCCTCCGGAACCGGCTGCATGGCCGCGATGGAAGTGGAGAAGTTTCTGGAAGGGCACGGCAAGTAATCCCAGAATGTTCACGATGCGGGCGACACCCGCCCCGCAAGAATCACTCCCGCCTGCGTTCTATTGAAGGTAGGCTGAAGCCGGGCGGCTCATCACAGCCGCTTCCTGCTTCAAAGCCATCGAGAGCCAGGCTCCCCGGCTCTTGCGGAGGATTACCTTCATGAACGCTCGCTTCGTCTGTTTTCTCGCCCTCGTCCTCGTCCTCGGTGGCAGCCTTTATGCGCAGCAGGCCACGCAACCGTCACTCACCATCTATAACCAGGATTTCGCCGTGGTCCGCGAGGAGCTCCCTCTCGATCTGAAGTCTGGCGAGAACATGGTGAACGTGAACAACATCACCATGCACCTCGAGCCCGATTCGGTGATCCTGCGCGATCCTTCGGGTAAACACGCGGTGAACGTGCTGGAGCAAAATTACCGCGCCGATCCGGTCTCGCAGTTTTCCTTGCTCTCACTCTACGAGGGCCGGACCATTGATTTCGAACAGCCCGGCGGCTCTATCGTAAAGGGCAAGGTCGTACGCAGCGGATTCGTGCGCCCCGATACTTTCAATATGAACGGTTACGCCCAGAACTATCCGGGCCAGGAAGAGCCGATCATCGAGGTCGCGGGCCAGTTGCGCTTCGGCCTTCCCGGCACGCCCATCTTTCCCGACCTGACGGCCGAGACCATCCTCAAGCCGCGCCTGGAGTGGCTGCTTGCCACCGACAAGCCGGGCAAGTTTCCCGCCGAGCTTTCTTACGTCAGCGGCGGCATGACCTGGCAAGCCGACTACAACATTGTGGCGCCCGAAAAAGGAGACCTGGTCGACATCGTCGGCTGGATCACCATGGACAATCGCAGCGGCCGCACTTTCGAGAACGCCCGCATCAAGCTTATGGCGGGCGATGTGAACAAGATTCAGCCGGGTGCGATGCGTGGCCGCCAGGTTGCCCAGATGGTTGCGGTTGCCGGGGATATGTTCACCCCGCCCGTCACCGAGAAAGCCTTCGACGAATACCACCTCTACACGCTCGAACGCAGCACCACGTTGCGCGACAGCGAAACCAAGCAGGTGGAATTCATCCATGCGGCCGGCGTGGCCGCCAAGCAGGTTTATATCTACGACGGCGCTAAGATCGACCCCAACCGCTACAACGGCTGGAACTGGGAGAACATCCGCAACGACCATAACTACGGCACCGAAAGCAATACGAAAATCTGGGTGATGCGCGAGTTCGTCAACTCGCAGGCCAATCATCTCGGCATGCCACTGCCCAAGGGGCGCGTGCGCTTCTACCGGCACGGCGACGACGGCCAGGTTGAGTTCACCGGCGAGAACATGATCGACCACACTCCGCGCGACGAGACCATCCGCGTCTATACCGGCAACGCCTTCGATCTCACCGGAGAACGCCGCCGCACCAACTACACCGTCGACGTCAACCGGCGCGAAGCGACCGAGTCCTTCGAGATCAAAGTCCGCAACCACAAGAAAGAACCGGTGGACGTGCGCGTCGTCGAGCGCCTGTATCGCGGCGCGAACTGGGAAGTCGCCGCCAAGTCTGACGAGTTCAAGAAAAAAGACAGCCAGACCATCGAGTTTCCCGTGACCATTGCTCCCGACGGGGAGAAGAAGATCACCTACACGGCTCACTACACCTGGTGAAGGCTGGGTTTTGAGTGTAATCGCCTGGTTTCGCCAACCAAGCCCTGCGCACATCCTGCCTATGGAGTCTCGGGTCCGAGGATTTTGCCCGAGATTACCACGTAGATACTGTGTGCAATTGTGCATGAGCTTTATTGACCATGCACGTCATATTCCCGAGCCACATGATTTATTTTTCTATACGGAGGACGGTACTCCCAATTGAATTGATTGTACCGAGGAGCCAGATGGCGATTGAACAAACTCTTGGTTTCAGTTCCACAGTTTTCCGCAAAAAATTCCGGTCTGCGATGACTGTGCGGAGCTTCCGAGACAACGAGATCATTTTTTCCCAAGGTGACAAAGCCGATGCAGTTTTCTATATCCAGAGCGGTACGGTTAAGCTCACGATGGCCGCTACGCGTCGCAAAAGAGCGATAATCGCCGTCCTGCTGCGGGGTAGTTTTTTTGGCGAAGGCTGTCTGGGCGGGCAATCTCTGCGGATGTACACGGCGCGATCAATCGGGCCCTCCAATATCACTCGCTTGCAGAAGGAGAGCACGCTTAGCACGCTCAAGCGCGACCCGCAGTTTGCAGCGTTGCTTAATGCGTATCTGCTTTCCCGAGTTATTCGAGTCGAGGAAGACCTGGCAGATCAATTCTTCAATTTCAGCGAAAAGCGGCTGGCACGGGTTCTGTTGTTGTTTGGGCAAATAACCAAGGAATCAAAGCCAGAGAACCCCCTGAAGGTGAGCCAAGCAACCCTCGCGGAAATGGTTGGTACGACCCGCGCAAGGGTAAGCAAATTTATGAATGCGTTCAAGAAGAAAGGCTTCGTCAGCTACAACGGCGGCTTGCAAATAAACAGCTCGCTCATCAGCGCATTTCTGCAAAATCGCCCGATGTCCGTTGTCAGGAGGGCGTAGACCCGTCCAGATGGCATCCCGTAGCTTGATCTAGTTGACCAACCTTTTGTACGTGAAGGTTTGTGTGGCAAAAGAACTCACCCCAAAGCAGGCGCTCGCTGTTCGGTGTCCGACTTGTGGAGCCGCTCCGGGAGAGAAGTGTGAACTCAGCACTGGGCAACCGCGCACCAGTCCGCATCGCGACCGCGTATGGATCACAAAGGATCGACTGTCGCACATCCGGAATCCCCAGATCGGATGATTGACGAAAAATCCCCATTTCGCTCACTGAGTGGTTCTAAGCGCTATCGCCGTATTACACAGCAGCACGTCTGGCCTCAGGGTACTTCTGCCCCCTCGTAAATCCGTCCTTTTTCCACCCTCATCTTTTTGAACTCTACGCCACTGAGTGCGCCATCTAGGCATGCTAGCGTACCACGTTTCGTCAGGCGGCCGCGGTAAGTATCAGGACCCTCATCGGCCTCAAAATCAACTGGGAACTCGACGCTTCCCTTATGATCCGGCCTCATCGTGACCTTTTGGAGATAAGTGCCAATCGGGTGTAGTTCGGCGGAGTAGCCGTTTGCGACCATTACAAATTCGAATTTGCTTCCCCGATTTTCGCCTGAACAGTTCAGGCTCCGGTACTCAGACCACACAGTCCCGATTGCCACCCATGTCCCGGTAATCTCAGAGGCCTCGGGAAGCCGCCCCTGTTGAAAAGATGCTGCCAACTCTCTACGCGACTTCGGTTGACCGACACACGGGGTATTTTGAGGAACGGAATCCCGAGGCACTTCTTCAGATGAACCGTCGTTTGAAGTGAGAGTCTGAGCTTGAGCAAGGCTCGTTTCTGACGCAAGCACTTGGAGGGCGAGAACCAAGAGAATTGGCAAGAATCGACGCATGGCGGCACACCTAGGATGATTATTAGTCCACGAACGCTCCGATTGAAGAGTACCGAAGTGTTGTGCTGGCCCCAAGTCCCGAGGGGGTAGTTGGTGCAAAGTCCCCATTTCACTCATTGACCCCGGATGGACGCTCCCCACCGTCTCCGCGCAGACCGGTCCATGTCCCGCGAATCTCCAGTTGTGGTACAAATTTCAGTGGTCTCATAATGCACGTGGCGGCTATTCCTCTTCTCATCTTTCCACAGACGGCAGGTACTTCATGCTGAGGACGTTCTTCGTCCGTCTTTCTGAAAATCGCTCTCTGCGCAGTTTTGCCGAGCGATCCGCCATCGGACGCCGCGTTTCCGGCCGGTTCGTGGCGGGCACGGAAATCGCCGACGCGGTGCGCGTCACCCAGACCGTGAACCGCGCGGGCATGAGCGTCAGCATCGACAACCTGGGCGAGAACGTCACCAATCCCGACGAAGCCCGCCACAGCGCCGCGCTCTATGAGCAGATTCTCGACGCCATCGCGGCCAAACAGCTCAACGCCAACATCAGCCTGAAGCTGACCCACATGGGCCTCGACGTCGATGAGCAGTTGGCCCGCGACATTGTTGCAGGCTTGGTCGCCAAAGCGGCAGCGATGATGCCGCCGGGTTTTGTGCGCGTCGACATGGAAGGTTCTCCGTATACGCAGCGCACGCTGGACTTCGTTCACGAACTGCACCGCATGCCGGGGAACCAGTCGAGCGTCGGCACCGTGATTCAGTCTTACCTGAAGCGCTCTGAAAGCGACGTCGAAAAATTGCTGGCGGGAGGCATCCGCATTCGATTGTGCAAGGGAGCCTACAAGGAACCCGCGAGCATCGCGTTTGAAAGCAAAGCCGACGTGGACGCGAACTACATCAAGCTGATGAAGATTCTGATGAAGAGCGGCATCTATCACGGCCTGGCCACGCACGACGAGAGGATCATCAAAGAAGCCCAGGCCTTCGCGATCCGCGAAAAGATCGCGCGCGACTCTTTCGAGTTCCAGATGCTGTACGGCATTCGCCGCGACCTGCAGCAGAGGCTGGTGCGCGACGGCTGGCGCATGCGCGTCTACATCCCCTTCGGCACCGAGTGGTACCCCTACTTCATGCGGCGGCTGGGCGAGCGTCCGGCGAATGTGTTCTTTATTGCGCGGAATATGCTGCGGAAGTAGGGGCCGGCTTTCGGCTCTCGGCTCTCGGCTTCCGGATCAGTTCTCAGTTCTCAGTTCTCTCGTGACGATGCATTCTCACCGCACGAGGATTCTGGATCCGAGAGCCGGAAGCCGCGTATCTTGTTGCGTTCTCGTGCAAGTCGTTACGTCTTCGTGTAAGTCGTTGAAATGTCGTAGGGACGCTTTACAGGCTCAAGGACGCGGGTTCTCTTCACGGACGATGCTTCGACTACCTGCGTCGATGATCGTCGCTGCCAGGGTCGTTTCCGGCTCAAGGAAGGGCATCCCACACGCCACCCGAAACTGAAAAAGCGAGGCTCCTCGACCCGACGCTGGGGAAAATACGTACATGGATGTACGTACAAATGGGCCCAAAGTATAGTCCGCGCTGACGTTAAGCGTCTTGAGGATGGGAAGCTAAGAGACAGAGGCGCCGAAAGCCGAAAGCCGAAAGCCGAAAGCCGACCTACTCCTACGGCCCCTCGCCACCTTCGGCAGGAGCGAGAGGCAGACGGGTAGCCCCGCGCATCATCTCGCGCTCCTGGGGCGAGAACATCCCTTTGAATCGTCCGGAGTCGATGATTCTTTCCCGCTGGTCCGGCGGCATCGAACGCAAGTCGCGAACGGCTGTGGTCACCATGCGCTGGCGCTCCGGTGGAAGCTGCCGCATCTGGCCGTAGATCTGTCGCGCCTGTTGTTTCTGCGCGGGGGTCAGATGCTCCCAGGTCTCCATGCGGTTCAGCACGCGCAACTGCTGTTGCGGCGGGAGGTTCGAGAAATGCTGCAAGCGTTGCCGAAGAATCTGTTGTTGCTGCGGCGGCAGACGGCGAAACCCGGGATCCCGCTGCAGTTCGCGTTCCTGCTCGGCGGGGGGCATGTCTTTGTAGCGCCGCAGCCAATCTCCCGCATGGCCCTGCGGCCGCGGGCGTCCCTGCATTTGCGGCCGTCCCTGGAATTGCGGCCGTCCCTGCGGTGGCCGGGCTGCCGGCGGCCGAGGCGCCTGTTGCCGCGGTGCCGGAGGAGGCGCGGCCACATGCCTCTGCTGCGACGGGTGGAATGCGCCGCTGAGCGCGAGACCGGGAAGGGGAATGGTCATAGCGACCGCCAATCCGGCAGCCGCCAGCCAACCCGCCCTGTATTGTCCCCGGCTCATTTTTCCCGCCTTGCCTTGCACTTCGCCGTTCAGTATGCAACTTCGACAAATAGCGCGCGAATCTTCTATTGGATCCGCTACCTATTGGATCCGCTACGGATTCGCTACGACATCCTGCTGCACATCCAGGTCATCGAGCATCTCGAAATCCGAATACATGTCGTGATTATTTTCCAGCGCCTGCAGATCGCTGACCGCCGTGCCCGGTTGTTCAACAATCGTGGCTTCCTGTCCATGATTGCTGATCTTGCCCCGCGCAAAGAACAGGCCCACGCCCACTCCCAGAATCACGGTGAGCGCGGCCGCCAGCACGGGACGGCGAAACCAATGCAGCCAGCCCGCCTGTGGTTTGGCCATTTCTTCACGGAGGCGGGCCTGCAGGCGCACGTCAAAATACGGCGTCGGCTCCGGAACCTGCCATTCATCGAGTACTGTCATGGTCGAGCGCATGGCCTGCAATTGCTCGGCGCACGCGCCACAACTTTCGAGATGCTTGCCTTCGTCCACGGTGAGTTCGCTGAACCCAGCCGCCACGTCGGGCATCCGTTCACGAATTTCATTGCAATTCATAACCGCTTCCCCTTTACCACTCTCTTCTCTCTTCGCCACTGTCTCTTCGTTTTCGCTCTTCGCTCACAATCAGTGCTCACAAATAAATCAGTCTGGCTACACAAATTCTTTTAACTGTTCCCGCAAAGTCTCATACGCCCGGAAGAGCAACGATTTGGTCGCCGACTCACTCTTCTTCAGTACTTCGGCAATCTGCTTGTAGTCCATCTGCTGGTACTTGTGCATGACCACCGCCAGCCGCTGCTGCTCGGGCAAAGCTTCCACTTTACTGCGAATGGCCAGCATGCGCTCGCGCCGCACCATGACCTGCTCGGCGGTCAAATTGCCGTCGGGCAACTCGAGCGTGGCGCCGCTTTCCTGGTCCGGCTCGTCGAGGCTGACCTGCACCTCGGGCCGCTCGTGGCGCGTATCGCGCGCATGATTTACCGCGAGATTGGTCGCGATGCGATACAGCCACGTCGTAAACTTTGCGCTGGCCTCGTAACTGGCCCGCGAGCGATACACCCGCAAAAAAACTTCCTGCGCCAGATCTTCCGCCGCTGCCGCGTTGCGCACCATCCGGTACATAAAACTGATCATCGGACGGCGATACTTCTGCACCAGGTAATCGAACGCCGACGAGTCGCCCACCTTGGCGCGCAGCATGATCTCGGCGTCGGACGGCTCTCCGCCCACCACCGCCGGTGAGAACGCAGACGAAGGTTGCGGCGTCGTCGCAGCCATCAGCATGCCCCGATCCAGTGCAGCTGTGCTCACATTAGTTTCAACCCCGTCGGGGCCCGAAAGTTGCGTGCCTTGCTGGCCGTCAGGAGGCGCGGAAGTCCCTTTGGATGAAGGAGATACAGGTGTCCGCGAGGGTTTTGGCTCGAGCGCCATGGGAAAGATGATTTAGCCAGGACGCAACCGGGCCCCGAGCCCGCCCTTTGCGCCGCCGCCGATAGGCTACCATGCGCGGGCATGGGGCCGAAACCCGGTAGCGGCAAGGCGCGAGCTTGGGGATGGAGAGAAATTGCTGATTGTTGATTTTTGACTGCTGATTGAAAACCTTCAACCGCGGGAAGCTTGGGTTTCAATCGAATCAAGAATCAGGAAATCACAAATCCCCCAACCGCGCGCCAGAAGCGGCAGTCGGCCCGGCAAGTTGCATAATCCGCGCGCAAATGTTTGAATGAAATGACTCTCGCGGGCGCTTAACTCAGCGGTAGAGTGCCATCTTCACACGGTGGAAGTCATAGGTTCGAATCCTATAGCGCCCACCATTTTTTCATTCCCATGGCGGGGAGCGTCTCTCCCGCCCGTCCGATTCTTCCCCGGCTCCTGACTGTGCGAGCTTGCGATCGCGGGTTTGGGATCGCTCCAACTGCGGGTAAAATGAAGTCTGTGGTTCGCGCGGGCGCGTAGCTCAAACGGATAGAGCATCGGATTTCTAATCGTCCAACTCACTTTTCCCGCCTGCCTATTTTCTTGCAGTTACAACGACTTGGGAAATTCCCCGCGTGCGGAATGTGCGGTCCGGTGAGGACCTGTCGAGAGGTGTTGGGCATAGTTTGGGCACGATTTTCCGCGCGGCGCATCCGACAGAAAAGTCCGTCGCGCTGCGGGCAATTCCGTTTCAGTAGAGGTCCATCGTCCAAGGGCGGGTGAGATCGTCGCTCCTAGGCCTGTTTGCGGCCTCGCACGGGCCATTCTAAGAGACACACTGGTATCCGATCCGGCACCTTCTGTGGATTAGTGTTTCCGCGGTGGTTTGTTCTTCTGGAGTGCTTCTTCCGCTGCTCGTCGGGCTAAGGTCAAAATCAAGGTAGAGCGCGACAACTGGACCCCTGGCCACAGCTGTGCAGCGGCTTCTTGCAGCAGCTTCCAATCAGACTCACTTAGCTTTACAGAGGCGGCGATCGTTCGCTTCGTGTTCACGTCTTCAATTCTGCTGTTCTCCGGCCTTCTGGCACAACAAAATAATACTAGTGAATCCAAGGATTCTTTTTGCTACACTCTCAGCCGAAGGTATACCTTCGGTCCACTCAGGACCACACAGAAAGAGAGTGACCCATGGGACACGCAATCGCAGCACCTCTCCGCAACTCCCTCCGCACACCTATTCCTTTTCCGACAGCCTACGAAACGATCATCAAAGATCGGGTCGACCGCAAACAGGTAAAGCTGCTCTTGTGCGACCTGCATCTCGACCGCGCGAGCGAATCGGCTTTCTGCATTTTGACGGGCACGATTGCGCCGGCAGCGTGCTGTGATCAATGCCAGATCGAACAGGCTGAAGCACTGGCGACCGCGCCGCGGCCGGACTGGGGGCGCTTATGATTGATGCGCGCCACTCGCCGTATGAACGGCGCCGCTCCGATCTTTCCACCCTTCGCGGGCTCTCTCCGAAGTTGGCCGCGATGATCTGGCGTCTGCTCGTAATTCTCCTTCTGGCCGCGATGATCCTTTTCTCGTGGGCTTGGCTCAGCCACAACAATGCAGGGCCGTCCGGTGTCAGCTGTGGCACAGAAACGGGGGAGCCGTGCGGCAAGCCGTGAAACGAATAAAGCTGCTTGTGAAGGGAACCATGAGCCAGGCGGAGTCTGCCGCGTTGGCGCATGGCATCCAGTTGGGCGCCGTCACACAAACGAAATGCAAGGATCAATCGTTTTACTGCGAGGCCTTCGTCGACGAAAGCTACCAGGCCGCGGTCCGGATCTGGTTTGCGGCCGCGGATCATAAAAACTTGGTCGGATATTCTCACGGGTCGCTGCTGTGGTTTGCAATCGAGGAGCAGGCGATCGAGCATGAAAGCGAGGTCAGCCATGCCGGCTAGTCGCATCCAACGGGACGTTTGGCGGGAGTTCTCGACTGGCGACATCGAAAACATTGTCGCCTGCCTTGTTCTGCGATGCGACGCTGGGGTGATCGAGGAAGATGAGCTGTCGGTCCTTTGGCTTTGCGGGTGCGAATTATTCCGGCGCCGGAGGGCAGCATGAAGATGCTCTGGTGTTCCGAGATCGTTCTAATCGGGCTCACAACCGTGGTGATCACCGCCGCGCTGGTCGATGCGGTGAGGGAGCACCGAAAACGACGCAGGGAAAAACAGCTATGAGCGAGCGCTGGCAAGAATTTTTGCTCGCGGCCGTCGTCCTGCTCTGCGCTTTTTTGTGGAAATGGAAACGCGAACGCCGGCGCGCGCGAGAAACGCGAAGGGCGCAGCAGCGCGCCGGCTACCGGATCGACGGCTCCGCCGGTACGCCCTAAAAACAGGCTTGCCGACGGGGGAGTCGGCAGTGACGAGGAACGGCGAGCGGCTCGGGGGAGTACGCTCGCCGGTTCTCTTTTTCGGAGGGGATCTTGAGTCGCAATCCAATTTGGCCGTTGTATGGCGTGGTGCGGATCGCGGACATTCTCGCCAGGTGGACGGTGCGGGCTGACAAAGAGCGCAAGTACCAGCAGAGCCGACGAAGACGCACGGATGTGCTGTACGGGAGACGCGCCTCCGATGTGACCTCGCCTCGTGGCCTTCACTCGCTCCACATTCATTGGCTGCCAGCGCTTCTGCTCGGAGGCCTGGGCGCGCTGATTCTGCATTGGCTGTGGGTCGGAGCGACGATCAGCCGCTAACGGCGATTCTTTGGGCGCATTTCGGGCACCATCACTGCGAAGCCGCGCCCCGTAAGGCTTTTCGGGGACGCTCCGGATATCGAATCCGCTGTGCCCTGCCTTTTGCAATTCGCGCTGGACTGATCACTAGTGAATCGGGCAGAATTGTTATCCGTGAAGATCATTGAAAACGCGGTAGAAGTGCTTCAGGATCCGGCGTTCGTCCGAGACCTCGTGGATCTAGTGGTGAGCTTGGCGGATTCCGAATGGCATTCCGAATGGCATGTGACGGATGCGATCGTCGTCCCCAGAATTTTCTGGGTAATCACCAACCATAGCTTTAACCCTCCCCCGACCGACGCTCAACTGGAAGAACTGAAACGCGATGCACACACCAGCCGCCACGAGGGAGAGATTGTTCGGATTCTTGATAAGAGCAAATTGCCGGAGGCCCTGAGGAAACGCGCTGCTGCGGCTGCTGAGATTCAAGCTGTCAAGGATGGCACAGCTCCCCGCGACGTGTCCGAAAGACGGCTGCTCTATCTTGCCTCGCAACTCGAAGCGCAGTGGCCCGAGATTCCACCGTCTCCCGGGAGAAGAGCGCCCGGAGTTCCCGAGAAGAAGAGAGGGAAAAAGGTGTAAAATTCCGCCAGTACAGCGCAACATTCCAACGCTGTCTATATCCATAAGCATCGATCTTTCCAGCCACACACCGCGTCCCGTCAAGGATTTCCATACATAGGCCTTGATCGATATTGACATTCTCCCCTTCCTGCGCTACGTTCGCCTCAGAACGATGCGCAACACCGTCGAAAGTGTTGCGCAACACGCAACAGGGGGACGGGCCTCATGGCGGAGACGTACGAAGTTCTCTGGAGCGGCACGAAGGACACGGAGTTCCAGAAATCTCAACAGCGACCAGCCACAGAGCTTCCGCTCGATGCACGACAGCACATTGGAAACGCTGGGGTTGCGCGCAAGCGCAGGCAGCATGCAACTTCGGACGATGCGAACGCGGCGCGAATCCGAGAGCAGTGGCACCGCGAAAATCAACCGATCGCGACCAGCAGCTTACCGAGAGGCGAGCCGATCAAAACTTAGCCATGCCGCAACAATCGCTACAGTCCGAACCGCGGAAACGGCGAGGCTCTCAGCTTCCTTGGGATGGCCCGAAACCGCGCAGGAAGCCGAAGGGCAAGCCAGAGATGCGGCTGCCACAGCTAGTGCTCTTTCCTGAGAGCCAGCAGGCGACCCGATGAGCGCCGTCTGTTCCATTTGTCGGAGAGAGGACCGCACGGCGATCGAGGAGAGCCACGTCGCTGGCATGAGCCTGCGCGCGATCGCGAAGGCCCATCCTGGAACGACCGCATGGAGTCTGCGTCGACACTTCGCGCATGTGCCGGCGATCATCGAGCAGCAGCAGCAGCTGCAGGTACGCCAGGTGCAGAACGATCGAGTGACTGCGAAGTTACCGGCACGCGTTGAATCGTTGCTTGCCGAGCTGGAGCGCATGACCGTGAACGCCAATCGACGCCGGGATTACGCGGCCGCGCTGAATGCAATCCGCGCCAGGCTCGCATGCTTGGAGATGTTGGGCAAGATCAGCGGCGAGCTGCGAGCAGGTGCCGGCGAGTTCGTGCCGGGAAATGTGGCGGCGGTTCAGCTGAACATCGCGCCCGCGGCTGCGCCCGAAAAAGATCCTCAGTGGCTGGTGCGGCGCATGTGCGAAATCTACGGTCTGCAATGGCCGCGCGAGCATGCGGAGAGCGACGAGAGGAAGCCGAACTAGTTCGCCGGTGAGCGGACCAACCGACCCGGCAGGCAGGAGCGGGAGGCAAACCAGCCCTCCGCTCTTTTCCTTTGTGGGAATGTAGGAAACCGACTGACGCGGAGCAGAAAGTATCTTCGCCAGGGGTTCCGAATCCGTCCACCGGTGGACAGATTCACACGGGCATGGTACGGGCATTGTCGCTCGGGAAGCACTGCCCAGCGCGCGTTTCCAGCCTCGCAGCGGATCATCAGTCCGCTGCGCCGGGAAGTGGAAAGTGGCGCAACTTTGCACTTGCGTCCTCGTGTTCATTCTGGTAATCCTGATCTTGTCTTGGTTTTGCGGGCGTGCGGCGACACTCCTTTGACCGGATGACCCCGCGCCCCGCAAAACAAGGTTATCCGGTCACATGGCTTCCACACACAATTCGATTTCGCCATTCGCCGGGCCGATCTCCGCGCGCAGCACAGCGCCTTCCCCAATCAGGTCCAATCGGACCGCTCTAACAGGAGCGACCTTCGACGGGTCGCCACCGAGCGGCCACCGATGGGATCCGAACCTTCTGAAGTAATCCAGCAACCGCGGTCGAATGATCAACTGGTAGCGGCCTACGCACACCTGCGTCTGAGCCAGGAGCGTGCACGGCTCCTCCAGGAGGCAGCGAAGCAGCGCGCGAAACATCCGGTACAGGCGGGCCTCACGTTAGCACGAGCGAACGCGCTCAAGGTCGCGCTGAATTTCTTTAAGGCCCTACAGAAAGAGAATGCGGGCACAACGGCCAGCGAGTGAGAGGTGCAGCTCTCATTTGCTGGCCGTTTTTGTTTTGCGGAGGAAGGCACGGCACGACAAACGAGTTTGGCAGGAGCAAGAGCATGGCTGCACGAGCTGAGCAAGAACCGAAACCAAAACTATCGCTAGAGATCCGCATTGGCGAGTCGACGCTCTATGACCATGCACCGGGAATGCGCGCCGTCTTAAAGGAAATAGCGATCATGACATCGTCGCCGGGATCGGAGAAGAAACCAAAGAGTGATGGTTTCGACGCGGGGTGGAACTGGGCCGGCTGGTGTTGGCCCCAGGAAAAGACTCTTGCTGGTCGCACAGGCAATTGTGAGCGACTAGTGAGAAAAGCCGTGCATCGATTCCAGGCGGATAGCGTCGTTGAAATCCGCAGTTGGCGGGATCGATCGGGACGGCCGCATAACGCCTATCGCATCCGGGAAGAAGTGATCGACGCGGCAAGGCGTAAACCGGGTGAGGATCGGAAGCGCCGGAGTGATCGCAAGGCGAATGCTACCAGCTACAAAAGCCATAGGAACGCTGAGAGCCATAGGAACGCCTGTCCCATCGACGTTGCGACGGAAAGCCATAGGAACGCTGAGCCAGCAGCCATAGGAACGCTGAGCCATGAGCCACAGGAACGCGAGCCACGAAAGCCACAGGAACTAGATGCCGTGGAGGTTGGTTTAGTACGAGGTGGGTGTATTGAGGTATGTGAAGAGGGGGGTGTTAGGGGGGAGAGTTCAAGTCAGACGTTGACAGCAGAAGAGCAACACCGCGCGCCCAAAACCGGCGCGCCTTTTTTTCCAGATCCTTCACCCCAAATTCAGCAGCAAGAGCAACCGCAACCGCAACCGCAAAACCTTCCTGGGGAAGTGGAAGAGCAACGGCAACGGCAACAGCAAGAGCAACCGCCAGAGATCGATCAACCTACTCCACAGAATCATTTCGAACCTGGTGCGCACGAGATCCTCGCGGCCTATCCACGCCAGAGCGGCTGCATTCCGATTCTCGATGCACGGGCAGCGCTGGAGCGCGTAAAGCAGGCAGGATTGTCCGCATCCTGGCTGCAGGCCCAAGTTTGGGAGTTCGGAAAGAATCCGGGCGGGTTAGTTCCACCATTCGGGACGTGGATGCGCCGAAATTTGGAGAGGCTAATCAGCGCGGCATCCGCTGTGCAGACCGACGTCAGACTGGAGACAGGAGAACAGAACGATGAACTCAAGCGCGCAGTTGAAAGCGGTAACGTTGCGACCGATGCGAGCGTGGAGAGGCCACGAGAAGGACCTGGACGCGCTGCTGGTCTCGATTGAGGACCGCGTCGTCGCCTGGCTGAACCAACACGGCGGACCGGTCAACGACGACATTCGCCGGCAGATTGGCTGGCAGTTCATCGTCGGGATGGGATGGAACCGGCTGCAGCCCGAGGAAGCGCCGCGGTTGGAGATCGTTTCGCGGAGAGATGTAGAGCCGTCAGTGCAGGGCGAGTTGTTCGATCGGCCGGAGGCAGTGCGATGAACGAGCGGTTAGCCGACATCTGGGACGACTACGCGGTGAAGCAGGAGATGGAGCGAGACCTTGGCGACAACGAACCGGAGGAGAACGATGAAGACGAAGAGCACGAAGGCCGGCAACGGAGTGGACCCCATCGAGCGCGCCCGAGTTGAGCGAGTGGGAAAACTTCTGGCGCAGGTTCTGACAGAGCTGCGCTGGCGGAGGAGTTGTGCAAACTTTATCCGATGCAGGTCGGGAAGTTGCAGTGACTTTTTCAGGGCACAGTTCGGGCACGGTTGCGCAAAAGGCAGGCCCAGAGCGGCTTTCGAGAGGCGCGGAGGACTAAGAGTCCGCGGTGGATGAACGCAGAACGGCACGGAGGGCGCGACGAATGAAGAACGGCGATACGGGGAAGTGTCCGTTGTGCGGCAAGCCATGCCGCTGGGACGAGGAAATTGTACAGATGCACGCGGGCACCGATGGTTTCGTGCATTTCGACTGCCTGCAGGAGACGGCGGAATCTCTCGTCGACACCGAGCGCGAGATCGGGAGGCGCGCGTGAGGGTTGAGGTTTTCGCTTCCGGGCGTTGCGTGCCGTCGCAGGGCGGAATCGGAATTTATGGCTGCGTTTTGAAAACCGATGGTGTAGTGACCTGGACTGACTCCGGGTGTTCGGGACGTGTGGGTCAGACGATCTTGTCCGCGAAGTTTGCGGGCGCAATCGTTGCGCTGCGCAAGTTGACCGACGAGCACGAGGCGCATCCCGAATCGGCGCTCGCGTTGTTTGTCGACGACCGACAAACAAAGCTGCAGCTCGATGGGACGTGGATCGTTGGCCAGAGCGATCTCCACTTTCCGCTGTGGAAGGAAGCGCGCGAACTTTATTTCGTGCTGAACCAGTACCGCGAATTTTATCTGGGCTGGAGAAACGACAACGTGGCCGCGGAGTTGGTCGCGCAGACAATGCGACGGCATCGTCTCTGTGGAGAGATCTCGCGATGAGCCCGATGCATGGGCCGACGCAGGAGCATCTTCGTTTTCTCGCGGCGAAGGCGATCATCGAACGCGCGAGGGCTCGCGCTGGCGTGAGGCTTCCGCCTTACACTCGTGCGCAGTGGGACCGTGAGCAGCAGCAGTTGCGTGCGAGTGTAGCTAGGAAGCGGCGGATCCAGCGAGTTGCGATGTTCGAAAGCCGGATTCATGGCGTGAAGTTAACGGAGGCCTCGTGAAAGCGAAGGATGGTGATCACAAACTCGAATCGATGGTTGCCGATTTCTCGTGGCCGGCAGAACCCGAATTGAGGCAGGCGACGCGACTCGCATCTCGTGGAGGCCGATCGGAGCGCGACTGCGGATTATCTTCGGCGCCAGGGCGCGAGATCGAGGAGCTGCTGCCGCGCGCGCAGCAGTTCGCCGACGCGCGGAGTCGCGAAGTGCTCAAGCTGCTCGACCTGGAGGCGGATGTGGCTGCAGCGCGGCGCTGCTCTAGTCGACGGCCACGGAAACTCGATCCGGTTCGCGATCATGTCGTGGCATTTCTGGCGCGGCATTCGGAGA